>VFSW01016332.1_pt1 | contig 10135 bp, 8 predicted proteins | sample 5358111 | NCBI WGS metagenome assembly VFSW01 (sample SAMN11554181, study PRJNA540505) | mine drainage metagenome | isolation source: sediment from site ElyBrook_90M | place: USA: Ely Copper Mine, Vershire, VT | collected 2017
AATATAAGCATTGGGCAAAAGGCTTATGAACAAGGCAACGTCGATTTCATGAAAAAGGCAAAAAAAGGTAAACGCGCAACAGAACCAATTTTAATGCTTGCAGAAAATATCAACTACTAATGTGATTGAATGGTCGACATAAAGATGATAAAAGACGAGGACATAAGCGGATACACCCTAGTGGAGGGATTTCCCGGGCTTGGCCTCGTCGGGCCCATGGCCATAAGCTACATGATAGACAAGCTCGGCATGGAGTACATTGGATATATGGAGAGCGACAAGTTCCCGCCCATAGTATCGATACACAAGAGCGAGGCAATGCCCCCTGTGAGGCTCTACTCGAGCAAGCAGCACAAGATTATCTCGATATTCGCGGAGTTCGCGATCTCGGCGCCGATGGTGAAGGAGATAGGAGACGTCATATACGATTTCCTGCACAAGAACAGCGTGAAGAGGGTAATCTGCATAGGCGGTTTGCCTGCTCCCGGCGCGGATACCGACAAGACGTATGTGATAGCCTCGAATCAGGCGGAGCTAAAGCTCGCGAAGGCGGCAGGCCTCACCCCTATAATCGACGGCGTATCTGCGGGCGTCAGCGCCATACTCATAACGGATTCGATAACTGATGATAAGCAGGTTCCGATAACCAACATACTAGTGCCCGTGGACCAGAGCATTGTCGACCCAAGGTACGCCGAGCTGGCTATAAAGGCGATAGACAGCCTTCTCGGCCTGAAGATAGACGTATCTGAGCTCGAGAGCGAGGCCAAGGAAGTGGAGCAGAAGGTTCAGGAGCTGCTGAAGAAGAGCAAGGAGAGTCACGAGGATTACAAGAAGGTCGCAAGCGGCGAAGACGACAAGATGTACGGCTGAGCCGGTACGTCCGCAAACGCAAACCGCCTGGTGTTCGCATGATGGTAGTAGACATAGAGACATCAGGTGACGATCCGGAGGTGCACTCCATACTGAGCATCGGTGCCGTCGACTTCGGCAGGCCGGGCAACACATTCTACGGCGAGTGCAGGATCAGGCAGGGCGCGCACTTCAAGGATGAAGCCCTAGCAGTTAACGGATTTTCAGAGCGAGAGATCAACGACCCGGAAAAGATGACGGAGAACGAGCTCGTGGAACTCTTCGCCGAATGGGTGAAGGGCGTCGAAGACGCGACAATCGCCGGCCACAACGTGCACTTCGACCTCGCATTTCTGAGGCATGCGGTTAGGCTGTACCGCATTGAGCTAAGCCTGGGCAGCAGGATCGTAGACATGCACTCCCTCGCGTACGCGAGCATGATGTCAAACGGCCTGCCAATACCGTTGCAGCTGAACAGGACCGCGATAACATCCGACACGGTGTTCAGGTACGTGGGCATAGAAGAGGAGCCGACGCCCCACAACGCGCTGACCGGTGCAACTATGGAGGCCGAGGCGATATCGAGGCTTGTCCTCGGCAGGAGCCTTATTGACGCATTCAAGGGGTTCGAGGTCCCGAAGCATCTGCGAAGGGGCGGTGCGCCCACAAAACAGTAATAAGCCTTCCAACCATATAATTTTCAACCATGCAGGGGTAGCAAAGTCTGGTTTGGCCTTGGCCACGGAAAACTGCGCGGGACTTAAGATCCCGTGGTCTAGCACCTTCGTGAGTTCGAATCTCACCCCCTGCACATTTTCACACACGATTTCCGATTTCCACGCAGGTAAGCCAAGCCCGGGGAAATATTGGCCGAGGGGTAAGCAAGCGCATAAAAACTGACGCATGCCCTGTTTCAAGCAAAGGATTTATATAGATTAATCCAATAAATAAATTGCGACTTCATATAGAGTGACGCATGCCTGTGGTACCTTACAGGAGGCTGTATTCTAACATGATGTCATCATGAATTATTGGGCATTAAGCGTTGGAAAGCGTGTTTGCGCATGGAGAAGAAATACGATTACGATATAATAGTTGCCGGAGCCGGTATGTCAGGCTCTCTCGCGGCCGCTATGGCAGCAAAGAGAGGCTACAAGGTCGCCCTTCTGGACAGGAACAAGGAGGAAGAGGCCGGCAAGAAGACCAACTGGGGTGGCCGACGACCACCTGAAGTACATAAAGTCGATGGCTGATCTCGAGTTCGGATTCCCGGAACTCGACAACAAGGTCGAGGGGGTAATAGCCTATTCCCCTGACATGCAGAGCAGCTTCAAGTTCGAGGGCTCAGGATACGTGCTGAACAGGCCGCTGTTCGAGGCCAAGACGCTGAAATATGCGGTAAAGTCCGGCGCAGAGCACATGCCACAGTTCGAGGTGGAAGGCCCAATAATAGAGAACGACTACGTATCGGGCATATTTGGAAAGGACAAGGGCATGAACCACGTCGAGATGAGGGCCAAGATAGTCATAGACGCGCTCGGAATCGCCACGACGCTGAGGAGGAAGCTCCCAGAGAGCCCGTACGTGGTCAGGAACATAGATATAAACGACCTCGAGTCTACTGGCAGATACCTGTACGACTTCGAGCTCGACCATGAGGACAGCAAGTACTACGATCCGAAGAACGCGCTCATACACCTGAATCAGGAAGTGGCGCCAGGCGGATACGGCTGGGTGTTCCCGAAGAACGGCAATAAGGTCAACGTCGGGATAGGCGTCCAGAAGGCCAGCCTTGACGAGAGGAACAGGAAGCTGGGCAAGAAAGACACGCTGCATACGCTCATGGAGCAGTACGCGAAGTCGATTCCCGCATTCAAGAGCCTCAAGGAGTACGACGAGGGCGAGGGCAGCAACAAGGGCAAGGGCTACTGGTCGGTTGCGGTCCGAAGGCAGATAGAGAACCTTGTCTACAACGGATACATGGGAGCAGGAGACAGCATGGTAATGCCGAATCCGATAAGCGCCGGTGGGATAGGCCCGGCTATGGTATCCGGGCTGCTCGCAGGCAAGAACGCGGCGGACGCCCTGGACAACGGCGACTTCAGCATGCAGGGGATGTGGAAGTACAATCTCGATTACAACAAGAACTACGGCTACAAGACGGCAGGAATGGAGGTATTCAGGATATACCTGCAGTCGCTGAACTATGACGAGCTCAACTATGGATTCAAGAACTTCCTGAGCAAGGGCGAGGCGGAGGACCTCAGCTACGGCCGCGTCACCGAGCTCTCGCTCGCTTCGAAGCTGCTTATGGTGCTCAAGGGTGCGTCAAACATAAGCGCGTTCAGGAACCTCCTGTACGTGGTAAAGAAGATGAAGGAGCTCAACGATATATATTCAAGATACCATGAGAGCCCGGCCACGTTCCTGAAGTGGAGGGAAGAGGTAACTACAGGCATAGAAGACGCGAAGGCGCGCTTCAAGCCGAATCCGATTTGACTAATGGAAAGAGCATTGCGATTGCAAGTTGATTGAATGACATCACAGGAATTCACGAAGTTCGAGAAGGCCGCTATAATAGGGGCGCGGGCCCTGCAGCTGGCGTACGGTGCGCCTCCATTGGTAAAGGTGGACAAGGGCATGGTGAACCCCCTTGACCTCGCAGAGAAGGAGTTCGAGCACGAAGCCATACCTATAACCATATTGAGGTAACGCGCGTCGCCATCGTCTCGTTTTTCCTTTTTCAGCATTCATTATCCTTTATTCATTATTCAGTATTTTCAGTATTCAGTATTTCATCCCTTTCCTGATTCTCGGGGCTTCGGGGAAATCGCCCACAGTGCCAAGCATTTCTCCCCGCGTGCTGTATATCTTCGAACTCGTCATGTCGAAGACGCCGCTCCTTATCAGCGGGCTTATGCTGACCAGCTTCGGATCGTTGACCGGCGTTCCAGTTATCATCTCGTTGAATGCGGGCATGACGATGAGCCTTGCCTTGCTGTTGAACTTGCTGTATTTCCTGCCTGCTTCGTCCGGGTTTATTGCTGATACAAGCCATGCCTTCTCCCTGTAAACCCGCTTGTTCCTGTCGATGACGCTGACAGCGGCATGGTTATGCGCGGTTATTATGTAGTCTGACATCATGCCCTCCTCGGTCGGCCAGCGGTTTCCGTGCAGCAGCGTGACGTTGCCTATGATGAGCTCCCGGCTCATGTGCTCCTTCTGCACCGGGAACAGTTCGGTGAAGTGCGCATCGTGGTTGCCGAGCACTATGTCGACATTGTACTTCTCTAGGGCTGAGAAGAAGCGGTCGAGCATGTGCAGCTCGCTCCTTTCCGGATAAAGTATGGTATCCTTGATGTCGCCGAGCAGTATGATCCTCGAAGCGCTGAATTCCTTCGCGATCCCGATTATCCTGCTTGCCATCTGCAAGGTGGAGATGTCGGCGTTTATTCCCCTCTCCTTAAGGCGCAGCTCGTTTCCGACATGGAGGTCCCCGACCACGACGGCGCTTCCGCTCCTGCACGATAGCACCATCGCAGATTCGTCGTAGACGAACTTAAGGCTGCATCTTTCCATAATACCACTCAGGTCAGCGCGTATAAGTAAGCTGTAGAAGAAATAATAATATGCAAATATGTAACCATATTGCTGCTTGGAGGGAAGGAGGGAAACGAAATGGCTGACATGTCGCCGTATGTGGGCAAGATAGACGGGATAGACATCCAGGTGCACTGGATATCGATACTCTTCCTGCTGTTCACGCTGATAGTTGGGCTCTACTTCTTCATCCTCTGGTTCGTGATACTCCTGTGCATACTGCTTCACGAGCTGGCGCACTCGATAACCGCGAAGAGGAACAGGGTAGGCATAAAGAAGATACTGCTGGTACTCCCGCTCGGCGGCGGATCCGTTATAAAAGACCCATCGATAAAGCCTGACGTGGAATTCAGGATAACCCTCGCCGGTCCGCTTGTCAGCATAATGCTGGGCCTGGCGTTCGGCATAGCGGCCATATTCGTGCCGGGGGGCCAGATAAGGGAAATGATGCAGCTTCTCTTCCTGATAAACATACTGCTCGGCGTGCTCAACCTGATACCGTGGTTCCCATTGGACGGCGGCCGCATACTGAGAAGCTACCTGCAGAAGACGCGCAGCTTCTTCGATTCCACTCTGATAAGCGTCAAGGTCAGCAAGGTGCTGACCTCCGTCTTCGTGGTCGGCACCCTGGTATTCGCGGCGTTCTTCATGAGCAGCTATTCCTTCGCGTACAGGGAGTTCGTAGTCATAATCGACCTGATAATGGCGATGTTCATATATTCTGGAGCCCAGTCCGAGATGCAGGCTACCTATGCGAAGGAGTACTCGAAGGGAATGCGCGCGAGCGACCTCATATCGACCTCGTTCATAACCGCCAGGCCCTCGTGGACCATACGCCAGATACACGAGGCCATGATGGAAATGCACACGCACATAATACTCTTCAGTGCGCCCGACGGAATAAGGTACATACCATCCATATCATACCAGTCGCTGCGGAAGCCCTCGGGAAAGGCCGTGACCGCGATGGACATAAGCAAGCAGATACCATCAGTGCGTGCGGGCACGCCGGTGCCAGATATCATAGACATAATGAGGAACGAAGAGAGCGCCATGGTGGCTGTGACCGAAGGCAGGGCGATAAAGGGCTACGTGCTTGCGCAGCACCTCGATTCCATGCTCGCGCTCAGGATGCATGACGCCGCTGTCGGGAAGGCAGACTCAAGGAAGCAATAAAAAACATTGCTGTATAATAGTTATAGGCGACACGAGACCTGGTTGCATGCTGCACTTAGAGTCACTCGTACTGAACAATTTCAAGTCCTTCAGGCATGCGAGGATAAACTTTAGCACAGGCTTCAACTGCGTAGTGGGGCCCAACGGCTCAGGGAAGTCCAACATATGCGACTCGATACTGTTCGCCCTGGGCGAACTCTCTCAGAAGAGGATGCGCGTCAACTCGTACCTTCAGCTCATAAACAACAGCGCGAAGCCCGGGGAGGACGGCCTGAAGAGGGCCAACGTCAAGCTCACGTTCGCGGGGGACGCAGACGTAGAGGTATCGAAGACGATAAGCTCGAACAACAAGGTGAAGTACAGGCTCAACGGCGTGAGGGTGACAAGGCAGGAGATACTGGACATGCTTCGCGCCCACAATAGCGAGCTGAGCGAGGTAAACACGATAGCGCAGGGCGAGATCGTGAGGTTCCTAGACCTTGATCCGAAGGGGAGGAGGGAGCTCATAGAGATCGCTGCAGGGATCAAGGAGTTCAACGACAAGAAGGCGTCTTCCATGAAGGAGCTCGAGAAGGTCGAGTCGAAGATAAACGAGGCCAACATAATGCTCCACGAGAGGCTCGGATTCCTGAAGGACCTCGAGAAGGAAAAGAACGATGCCGAGGAGTACATGAGGCTCTCGGCAAGCATAAAGTCGATGAATTACACGGTGCTCAAGCACAGGGAGGTGCAGGCGGAAGACGAGTACAAGAAGGCGTCCGCGTCGCACAAGGAGAAGGCGGAGCAGAAGGGGACGCTGTCCGCGAAGGCGCTCGAACTGGACGCGAAGACGTCGTCCCTCACAAAGAAGAAGGAGATGGATTCGAAGAAGCTCAACGAGCACTCTATAGAGCTCGGCAACACGAACAGGAAGCTCGACGAGATAGGCAAGCAGATAGCGGTAATGGAGTCCAGCATCGCCGCGATGCGGACAGACAAGGGCAAGTCGGAAGGCAGGGTGGAATCGCTCAAGGCGGAGCATGCCTCGATAGAGGAGAAGGTAAAGTTGAACGAAGCGACCGTCGCCAACGCAGAAAAGGAGCTTTCATCAATGGAATCCAAGGTTATAGAGGTACAGGACGGCCAGGACTACTCCGACTATCAGAAGGGGTTCGACGCGTCGAAGCTGAAGGTCGAGAAGGCTGACACCAAGCTCAGGGACATGACCGCGAGGCTCGCAGCTCTCCGCGCAGAGAGCAGCGGTTACATAGACCAGATATCCGCCCTGAACTCTAGACTGGCCGAACTTTCAGAAGCCGAGAAGAAGCTGAAGGCGGAAGCCAAATCGCTAAGTGAGAAACATGCGGCGGCGAGGGCCGCCGCGGAAAAGGCGAAGGGGAAGTTCGAAGAGATGCAAGGCAAGAGGGCAGAGGCGAGGAAGGGCCTCGAAAAACTGGACGTTGAAGTGCTCAACCTGAAGGAGCAGCTCGCATATGCCGGCGGTGCATTCGACAAGATTGGCACGGCGCTCAAGACATCTCTGAAATCCGGCTTCTTCGGCAGGGCGCTGGATCTCTGCGATATCGAGAATGGATATGAGAACGCGGTGTTCGCCTCCTCATCAGCAAGGCTGAACTACTTCATAGTAGATTCGATGGCTACCGCAGACAAGGCCATATCCGCAATCAAGCAGAAGCACCTCGGCAGGGCCACGTTCATACCTCTGGATGAGATAGCCGTGCAGGACAAGGACGACCAGAAGATGGACCCGCTCATGGGCCACGTGACGTTCGATAAGAAGTATGAGAAGGCGTTCAGGTTCGTGTTCTCCAACACCTACATAACCGGCAGCATAGCTGAGGCAAAGAAGGCTGGACTCGGAAGGCGCAGGTACGTGACACTGGAAGGCGAGCTCATAGAGCCTTCTGGCACGGTAACCGGAGGTGAAGTCAGGAAGATGCAGAACCCCGCAATGATAGAGAAGAGGATAGCGGCGGTAGAATCGGAAAGGCAAAAAATAATGCAGGCAACAGCCTCGATTGAGGACGAAATTTCAGCAGCTACGTCAGAAATAGGAAGGAGGGAAGCGGAGATAATCGGATTCGAGACAGAGGCGAAGCAGACCGAAGCCGACATGAATGGCATATCAAGCCAGATATCATCCGACGGCGAGAAGCTGAAATCATTGGAGAGAATGTCTGATGAGTGCGGCGAGAGCATGAAGAGGGCCGCGGCCGAGGTCGAGGGTCTGGAGCGCCAGTTCACCGCCGCGAAGGAAGAGTACCAGGGCGCGTACGACAGGCTGAACGGCGCGATATCCGGAATGGGGCAGAAGACCGATTCGGAAGAGGTCCGCATGCAGAAGGAGCTGAAGAAGGGCATCGACAAGCTCAGGATAGAGCTGGCCGGCGTCTCAAAGGAGAACGAGATGCACAGGGCCCGCGCCAAGGAACTGGAATCGCAGATAAGGAAGGAGCAGGAGTACGTCGAGGAGATATCGGCGAAGCTCTCCGGCATGGAGAAGGGCAGGAAGGAGCTGAAGAGGGAGTACGATGAGATATCGAACGCCGTAAAGACGAGCGACAAGATGTCCGAGAGCCTCTACAACGGCATACTCGCGCTTGACAAGCAGCTCTCCGACATGAGCTTCGAGCGCGGGACGATAATGCAGAAGGTCGAGCGCCTCTCATCCGAAATAATAGAGTTGGAGGGGAGGATGATGCAGAGCCAGACCCGGCTCTCAGACATAAAGGCGGAGCTGGTCAACTATGCGGGAGCCGAGGCCGTGGAGGGCAGGTCGGCGGAGCAGATGGCCGAGGATCTCGCAAAGGCGAAGGCGAAGGTCGACAGCCTAGGCGCCGTCAACCTGAAGGCACCGGAGGTGTACGAGGCGAAGAAGCGCGACGTAGACGAGGCGCAGGGCAAGCTCTCGGTCCTCGATTCGGAGAAGGCGTCCATACTCGCCATGATAGACGAGATAGAGGCGAAGAAGCTTGCGGTGTTCATGGAGACGTTCAACGCGGTCAACGAGAACTTCAAGGGCCTTTACGAGCACGTGTTCGGCGGCGAGGCGACAATACGCCTCTCATCCATGAAGAGCCCGTTCGAATCCGGGCTCATGTTCGATATAAGGTCCGGAAGGTCATCGAAGAACCCGGTTTCCCTGTCGGGAGGCGAGAAGTCGCTGGTCATGCTCACCCTGCTGTTCGCCATACAGATGAGGAACCCGATGGCGTTCTACATATTCGACGAGATAGACACCGCCCTGGACAAGGAGAACTCGAAGAAGCTCTCGAAGCTCATAAAGGAGCTAGCGAGCAGGTCACAGTTCATAGTCGTCAGCCACAACGACCCGCTCATAACATCCGCAGACACCGCGATCGGCGTGATGAACGACGGCAAGGAATCGAAGGCTGTAGGCATACAGATGGTGAACAAGAACGGTGCCGGCGCGTCTTCGGATGCGAATGTGAATGCGAATGCTGATGCGAACAGGTCACAGAAAGCATAAAGCGCGACAGCCATAAATAGATTGGCGCATATATTCCCTTCTCCGGCTTCAGTTGCGCGCGCCGCGCGCCGCAGCATCCATGACGAAGTGCTCACATGCAAAGGAACAACAGGAACAGCAGGAACAACAGGAACGGCGGAAGAGCCGCGCGCGGCAGCAGGCCCAGGCCAGCCGCAGCCAATAAGCAAGCCGCAAGGCGCTCCGGCTCGATAAAGGTCTGGCCGCTTTACATCGTTCTCGTCGTGCTAGTCGCCCTATACATAATTTACCAGAGTTCAGCTTTCTCCATCGCGTTCGGGATAGCGGCATTCGTCATGATAGTGGCAATACTGGTACTGGAGGTGTCGCTCGGTGTCAAGGAGAGCGGCTACAAGAGGAGCATAATAGAGTTCGTGGCCGTGATAGTCGTAGTAGTGATATTCTGGTACGCGCTCAGGTTCCTACTTCACACCTCGTCTCCACTTGATGTCGTGCCGAGCTGCAGCATGCTTCCCGTGCTCTCGAGAGGCGACATGATACTTGTCAATGGCGTGAACGCCTCGGCGCTGAAGGCGCCTGTCGTTGACGTCACCAGTGCGCAGATGCAGTCGATGCTGTCAGACATGGGCGCCGAAGACCTCTCATGCGTCGCATACACGATAACCGGCAACAAGGCGGTCGTATCGCAGACGGTGTATCCGGGCTATTCCATAGGGCTCTACAGCCCTGAGCTGAACAAGGTTGTTGCAAGCCAGAGCGGCAATCTCGTGCAGTACAACTGCGGCGAGCGCAACGTGACGTTCACCAACGGAACCACGCAGGAGATAGCATACACCACGGGAATAAGCATAGCTGGCACGAACATAACGGGCTACAGGGGCAATCCTATCATAGTGTATTCCACCATACCCCAGGATTCGTTCTACAGGGAGGGCGACGCCTACATAGTCCACAGGGTCTACGCAGTGATCGACGCTGCCGGATCCGACTACGTGCTAACCAAGGGGGCCAACAACCCTGGCCTCGAAAGCCAGTACG
>VFSW01016333.1_pt1 | contig 10134 bp, 5 predicted proteins | sample 5358111 | NCBI WGS metagenome assembly VFSW01 (sample SAMN11554181, study PRJNA540505) | mine drainage metagenome | isolation source: sediment from site ElyBrook_90M | place: USA: Ely Copper Mine, Vershire, VT | collected 2017
GTGATGAGCGTGCGGTCCAAGCCGGTCACACTCCAATATGATCTCGCCACTGCGACCAACGACGGCGATCATTCCACCGCCGGCTTCGACGGAAAGGGCAACGCACTTCACGCCGAGATGCTGCCGTCGCAGATCACCTTCGACGACGTCTCATTTCATCTAGCTGCCGCAAAGACCGGTTCGCCCAACGCGATTGAGGCAAAAGGACAGACCATCGATCTTCCATCTGGCCAATACAATCGCATCTACTTACTGGCTGCATCGGCAGACGGCGATAGGAAAGCGACCTTCGGTGTAGGCGGCAAGAACGTCGATCTGAACATTGAGGACTGGGGCGGCTACATCGGTCAGTGGGACAACCGTGTGTGGGGTTCGGATGACACCTCGCATGATAACTACGGTGAGATGACCGGCCTGAAACCCGGTTACATCAAGCGCGCAAATCTTGCCTGGTACAGCAGTCATCATCACAACGCGTCAGGAGCCAACGTAGCCTATAGCTACTCCTATCTGTTCGGGTATGTGATCGACCTGCCGGCTGGAGCGAAGTCGATAAGGCTGCCAGACAACGCAAGCATTCGAATCCTCGCAATCTCGGTAGCCGACGAAAATCCTTCAGCCAAACCAGCACAGCCGCTATACGACGAACTCCCGTCGCCAAACGCCGGCCCCAAAGACTTCACGCTCTCCGTATCATCGTCCAGCATGTCCGTTCCCCAGGGCAGGACGACAACAGCCAGACTTCTCGTCATGCCGATGAGCAGCTTCGATGGAAACGTCGAGCTCACGGCCTCGGGTCTTCCGGAAGGAGTAACAGCTGCATTTGGCCCGGTGAATAAACTTGGATCACGCGCTATGACGCTAAGCGCGAGCCGTTCGGCCTCTCCCGGAATTACAACAATAACAATCAATGGAAAATCCGAAAGCTTGTCGCACACAATCACGACCACACTAACAGTGACGCCGATCGCAACCGGCACAGTGCCAGTTGATCTCTCTTCGAGCTACAACATCACTGGCATATACAAAGACGGCTCGACCTTTGCGGAAGCCACCAGTCTCGACAGAGGCGGATATGCGTTCTCCGGACAACTGCTCGGCGACCAGCAGGTTGGAGACGGCGTCATCTTCAACCTGGGACAGGCCAATGCGCCCGATGCGGTCACGAGCAAAACCGTTAAGCTCCCAGCCGGTAACTTTAGCAACCTGAAGATCCTTGCTTCGGCCGTCAATCGCAATCAGGAGATGCAGGTCTTCAGCGTAAATTACACCGACGATTCATCCCAGTCATTCACGCAAACCCTGAGCGACTGGGCATCACAAGGCAATGCAGACGGTGAATCTGTCGCAGTAGACATGCCCTATCGCCTCACAGCGGACGGCTCAAAAGATCCGAACGCGTTCTATATCCACGCCTATTCCTTCCCTCTCGACAGCAATAAAAAGGTGCGTAGCATCAGCCTCCCAAGCAATCCTGATGTCGTGGTCTTTGCCATAACTCTAGTACCAGCCAAACCATAGGTCGGCAACTAACTAAGTCCGACGCTCTGGAGTTCAACTCCATCCATTCTGGAGCGCGTTGCGATAAGAGCGCGCTAGTTAGCTGGAGAACCATATTGCAAACACAATTAAAATAATTATCAGTAGAGGAACTGCTCCATGATCACACTGCGCCGTTCAATCCCTCATGTGGCCATATTGTTGCTGTTTGGCCATTCATTATTTTCCGAGCTATCGGCGCAGAGTATCCCGAGCTCGCGTAAGAATCCCGTCGATTACGTCAACGGACTTGTCGGCACAGCGTCGCTGGATAATCAAAAGTTGATCGGCAACGCGCCACCACCCGGTGAAAAACTCTATTCAGGCTTTACATCCCCGGGGGCCCTCCTGCCTCACAGCTCGACGGAGCTGGCGCCCATCAATGTCAATCAGGATCTAAGCTATCCCTCCGGAGTGGGTACACCGTATCTTTACGGAAACCGAACGATCATGGGCTTTTCAAGCGGAGCGGGCGACATGCCCACAGTGATGCCTATGGTGGGTGATTGGACTGTCCCCCCAGACCGTAGCTCCTCGGTCTATGACAAAGCTCGAGAAAAATCTACACCGGGATATTACGGCGTCTATCTTAACGACTTCAGCACCCTCGCCGAAATGACGGTGACCACCTGGACCGGCCTTTTCAGATTCACGTTTCCCCGAAGTGACAAGGCCCATATTCTATTGGACCTCGGTCGTTCCGGTGGTGATGTCGAAATCATAAGCGACCACGAAGTCCGAGGTAAGTCCCGAGGCGGAAATACATTCTTTGTTGCGGAGTTTTCCAAGCCATTTAAAATCAGCGGCACCTTCAAGGAAAATCCACCGTCACGACAGGGAACCGGCGATCCCTTGCTGGGATTCAGCGACGTGGAACCCGACGCGCGCAGCATCTCTGGAAGCTATGCCGGCGCATACCTTCGGTTCACCACAACAGAACAAGAGCAGATTCTTGTAAAGATTGCATATGGCCTCAACCACTCCATGGCGGAAGATCGGCTGCGCTCAGAAGACCCAGGGTGGGACTTTGATCGCGTGAAGGAACAGGCCGAGGCGGCATGGGCAAAGAAGCTCGACCTCATTGAGGTGAAGGGTGGTACGGATAAAGAGAAATCATTCTTCTACTCCTGCCTCTATCATTCCTTCGCCAGCCCTCGGCTCGTTGCAAGAAAGGGTGAGCAGTTCGCAGGTCAAGATGGAAATCTCAAGGAAGTCGAATACGACCGCTATGGCCCCGTCCCCTTCTGGGATACCGGGCGCAACCAGATTGTCCTGCTCACTCTTCTGGAGCCCGATGTAAAGCTCGATATCCTACGCTCACAACTCGATATGGCTCGCGAGTCCGGCTACATGGGCACGTCGTTCCACGGCGACAATGCAGTCTTTATGTACCTTGGAGACTGGGAGCGCGGCTTAAACTTCGACTGGGCCGCGACCTATGAATACCTGCGCAAGAGCGCGACAGACATACAGGGTCCCAGGGGATATCTCGCTGAATATATGAAGAACGGTTGGATATCGGATGTCATTCCTAAGGGAAATCCCAGCCCTCCCTATGCGGGCGGAAAAGCCGGTGCTGCCACAACGCTTGAATATAGTTGGGACGATTATGCGATGGCCCTCTATGCAAGAAAGCTCGGCAAGGAGGATGATTACAAACTTTTTCTGAATCGGGCACACAATTATCAGAATGTGTTTGATCCTTCGATAGGCTTCGTGCGCGGGAGAACGGAAGACGGAAAGTGGATCTCGCCGTTCGATCCGCGGGAACCCTATTACAACTTCATGATGAAGGAGGCTTCCGGCTGGTCAACCCTGTGGCTCGTTCCTTATGACGTTCAGGGGCTCATTAACCTCTTGGGTGGGCGAGATAAATTCGCAGCGAAACTAGATGAGTTCTTCAACACGCCTTACACCGCGAGGGGTATATGCCGCGATTGCACCGGAGTAATTGGACAATATGTACAGGGCAATCAACCCGACCAACAGGCTGCCTACTACTATGATTGGGCTGGCCAGCCATGGAAAACTCAGAAATTAGCCCGCCAAATTCTTAATCAAATGTATGGCAGCGATAAATATGGCCTGGCATTTCCGGGGATGGACGATCAGGGCTCAACCTCATCCTGGTACGTAATGAGTGCATTAGGCTTTTATCCAGTCGATCCGTCCAGTCCGACCTATATCCTAGGTAGTCCAATCTTTAATCAGGCGACTATCCATCTTGGAAATGGAAAGGACTTTACGTTTATTGCCAGGAATAACTCTGCAAAGAACATCTATATCCAGTCGGGTACCCTCAATGGAAGGCCATGGAATAAGCCGTGGTTTAGCCACTCCGATATAACAGGTGGTGGAAATCTGGTACTTAGTATGGGGCCTCTGCCCAACAAAAAATGGGGCAGCGCACCGGATCAGGCTCCCCCGTCAATGTCTGTCCCTGCGAACTAAGAACATCGAAAATCATTGTATGTAGTTGCAGCATTACCAACCACCCAAAGGCGCAATCGCAAAGTCGGGAGCGTACCAACAATCTCGGCGCCACAGAGCCGCTCAGTTACCTCACGACGCTCAGAAGAGCAGGAGAAATCTAAACATGAGTTCGAAGCTGAAGTGGAACGTCCGCTCGGGCAGTTCGATGTTCATAGCTTGGATTCTGTGGGCTGTATTTATTCCCAGTTCGAAAGCAGCCTCCCCGACCGAATCCCATACAGGCTCTTGGGATCAGCGATCCTCACTCGCCATTCAGAGCCTTCAATCCTGGTATGACGACCAGACAGGTCTATACCGAACAACGGGTTGGTGGAATACAGCGAATATCATCACCACATTGGCCGACTACTCAAGAATTACAGGATCGAAAGAATATATCCCCATCTTTCAGAACACACTATCGGTCGCTCAAAAAACTTACCCTGGATTTATCAATCGTTTCTATGATGACGAAGGATGGTGGGCGCTGGCATGGATCGATGTTTACGACCTAACAAATGACCCACAGTATTTAACGCCTGCTGAATCAATTTTTTCCGATATGGCTGACGGCTGGGATAACACCTGCTCCGGAGGAATCTGGTGGAGCAAGGATAAAAAATATAAGAACGCCATCGCAAATGAATTATTTCTCTCCGTGGCAGCACATCTGGCGAGTCGCGCGAAGCGTCCGCAGGGCCGTGCAATGTATCGTTCCTGGGCAAACCGCGAGTGGCAATGGTTCTCCCACTCTCACATGATCAACGCCGATCACTTGGTCAATGATGGGCTCAACGAAAGTTGCGAGAATAACCACCTGACCACTTGGACCTACAATCAAGGCGTGATCGTAGGTGCATTGGCCGAGTTATACAGAACGAGTCATAACCCAGCCTTTCTTTCGAGCGCTCGCATGATCACCGAAGCCGCGCTATCGGCACCAACCCTGATAGACGCGCATGGGATTCTTCATGACCCATGCGAGCCAGACTGCGGAGCGGACGGCACACAATTCAAAGGCATCTTCGTGCGCAATCTGCGATCTCTTGAGGAATTAGCACCGCTCCCGCGCTATGAAAAGTTCGTCTACGCGAATGCTGAAAGCATCTGGTCCGGCGCGCAGGCCCCTGGATATCATCTCGGCCCGGTGTGGGTTGCACCCTTCGGCGTGGCCGATGCGAGTACACAGAGCTCTGCGTTGGATACGCTTCTAACTGCCGCCGAAATATCCAAACGTCAGTCGCGACGGTGAGTGATTGCGGCAGCGGATTGCGGTTCCTCGACCTCGCGGCAACCGCACGACGCTCGGAGGATAAGTTGTGTTTTGAGCTGGATGGGTTTTATCTTTTTCTTCTCATTTACAGGTATGTCTTTGGCAAGCGCGAGACGTTGAAATAGAAGTCTCGCCGCTGTATGCCCCAACTCTTCCACAGGCTGCTGCACAACCGTGATGGAAGGGCGCAGGGTAGAGGCCAATTCAAAATCATCAAAGCCAATCAGGGCCATCTCTGACGGAATTGAGATCTTCATTTTCTGGAGGACAGAGTATGTCGAAATCGTCGTACTGTTCTTCAGACAAAAAATAGCTTCAGGAGGTTTCACCGCGTTCAAATGTTTGACGATAGCATTCGAAGTGCTCTCGTAATCACAATCAGTGGGTCTCATATCGATGAGCGGCCGCGCCTTGGCCTCCTTCATCGCGGCGGTATAACCACGAACCCGCTCGTTCATCGTAAAAAGCTCAGACTCTCCCCCAAGGCACAAGATGCGACGATATCCGTGCTGGAGAAGATGCCTTGTGGCGTCCCTCGCACCTTCGAAGTTCTGAGTCATAACGGTCGGAATCTGGAAGTCGAACATCGGACGGTCAAAGCAGATCGCCGGAATGGATATATCCCGTAACTGATTACGCAGTTCGCGACTGTGCGAGCTCGTGGGCACAAGCAGCAGACCATCGGTCCGCCGAAGCAGCGTGCTGATTGTGGCGCTTTCGATGGCGGGATCATTATTCGTGACGGTAAGTATGACCAGTGTCCCGTGGCGGCGGGCGACTTCTTGTATCGCGGCGGCGCAACTGGAAAAGAAGGTATCTGCAATGCTAGGCACGATGAGTCCAATGATCTTGGTCTGCTCTCCCCTCAGCATCCTTGCCGCGTGATTAGGAACGAATCCCAACGCCGCGATCGCACTCCGAACCTGGGCGAGGGTCTCGACGCTAACCTTGGCTCCCCCGTTGATCACCCGTGACACGGTAGTGGTCCCGACCCCGGCGCTTCTTGCCACATCGGCGAGCGTAGCGTGACGTTTCCCACCTTTCATCGGCGAACCTTTCTACTTCTGAGCGATTTACTCTGCAAGCATGGATAGCGACGCAACAGCGTCCTTGGAACTGGGCGGTGAAGTTCGCTCGATGTTCGCTGTCGCTCTAGCATACTCACAAATCTGCCTACGCAGGTATCACGCTTGACAACTAATACAACCCTGAACTAAATTTGTCACGTTCTTCAAGAACATATACGATGGTATCGTTTCCACATCTCGCTGACGCGCTGTGATGGAATCGTTACCAATCCAAAGATTCGCTACTTTCCGCCTCTTCATGACGCCGACCGAACGCTGGTATCTATTCGCGCCATTTTTCCTTTTTTCTTCGGGCTCTATGCCTCGGTGGTAACCATCCCTACGTACTCAGTCAGTCCGATAACTCTTCTTCCCGCCACCATTTCGGACTCCTGCGGTAGCAGTTCTACGATAGCCCAGTATTGCGCAAAGAAAGCGCATCTTCGCTGAGCGCGCGTTGCCTTTACATCAATTTCGCCTTTAGACCGGCACGTTTCAGACCTGGACTCCTCGTCTGCAATGTGCAGTCCGCCAGCCTTATCGATCATGCGTACGCTGCACACTTGGAATTGGAGTCTATGGCCGAAACATATTCTATTGGCGTCGATCTCGGAGGCACTAACCTTCGCATCGCCTCCTATGGGAATGGCGTCGAGTTTCTCGACATCATCCAGGTACCGACACGTCTGGCTGAGGGGCGCGACCAGGTTGTTCGCAACATGTGCGAGGCAATCAACGCGCTTGCCGCCAGGGAGTACGGAGGCCGCCGCCTCGCCGGCATTGGCATTGGCACACCCGGCCCGCTGGAGTTGCCGAACGGCATCTTGCGCAATCCGCCCAACCTCCCCGGCTGGGACGGATTCAACCTGCGCCTTGCCGTGGAGACTACGCTGGGTCGCGCGGTAGAGATTGAGAGCGATGCAAACCTCGCCGCACTCGCAGAGCAGAAGCTCGGGGCAGGGAAGACGCACGGCATCGACTCACTCTGCGTGCTAACTCTCGGCACCGGCGTGGGCAGCGGGCTAATCCTCAATTGACAGATCTGGCATGGCACCACCGGCATGGGAGGCGAGAGTGGCCACGTGGTCGTTCAGGATGAAGACGGCGCTCCTTGCGGCTGCGGCGGTTATGGTTGCCTCGAACAATACGCCTCGGCAACCGCAGTGGTGCGCATGGCCCGAGAGCCGACGGGATCTACCTCCGTCGTCACCGCGCGCGACGTCGCTCTGCTGGCGCGCTCCGGCGACCCGGCTGCGGCCCGGGTCTTTCAACGCGTGGGTCACGCGCTAGCCATCGCTCTCACGGGGCTCATCAATACGCTCAATCTCCCGCTCCATCTACTCGGAGGCGGAGTATGCGAAGCATGGGACCTGTTCGCACCCACAATGTTTCGCGAACTCCAGAACCGCAGCTACGTCTATCGTCTAACCCAACCCGATGTCCGTGATCCGATCAGGTTCGAGCCGCAAAAAACCTACATTCTTCGTGCGCAGTTAGGAACGTCCGCGGGTCTGCTAGGCTCGTGCCTGCTGCCCCTGCAGAAGAAGGTCGCCGCCCCCCGCGTTGAAGAGGATGAGCTTGTCCATCAATAGATCCCTCCCACAACAATCTGTAGATAATTCCAAAACAGTCTTATCCCACCAATAAGGAGAGCGTGAACTCACATGTTCGCAAACAAGCCAGGTCCCTCATCGAGTTCCAGGGGTAAAGTCACAATAGGCTATGCCCGAATGCGAAGCATTCCTGGCGCATGTCTTTCTCAGGAGAAGTTTATGAAGAGGGTGCGTTCGCTCGTATTGATTTATCTCGTCGCATGTTTGGCCATCACTTTTTCTTACGCACAGGAGCGAGTGCAGGAGCGAGCGCCGGCGACCCCGCTCATCGCGCACGATCCCTATTTCAGCGTCTGGTCGAATACGGACAACCTCGCCGACTCCGACACCATGCACTGGACCGGAAGCCCCCAACCGTTTCAAGGTGTTGTCCGCATCGACAACAAGCCCTCCCGCTTCATGGGCCGGCACCCCGACAACATTCCCGCCATGCTCCAGACGGCTCGCTCCATCACGCCGACGCATACGTTCTACGAGTTCCGTCAGAACGGCATCACGCTCCAACTCGCCTTCTTCACTCCCGCGATCCTCAGCGATCTCGACCTTCTATCGCGCCCCGTCACGTATCTCACCTGGACAGCTTCATCGACCGATGGCTCCGACCATCGCGTCTCGGTGCTCCTCGATATCGATCCAGTCATCGCGGTCAATGATTCGAACCAACTCGTCACCACCTCTCGCAATCAGACTTCATCGCTCAACCTTCTTTCCGTGGGCTCTCGCGATCAAAATATTCTCAACCGCTCCGGCGACAACCTCCGCATCGATTGGGGCTACTTTCATCTCGGCGTTCCCAAAGATGAAAACTACACAACGTTCCTCTCCCCTCATCCCGCCGAAACCTTCGCCGAACTTGGCCATCTCTCAGCCGACGACAGCATGGGCATGCCCGCTGCCGCCAACCGCAGCCCACACCTCGCTGCGATTCTCGACTTCGGATCGGTCGGCTCACATCCAGTCGTCCGTCACGTCCTCGTCTCATATACCGAGAGCTACGCCATTCAATATCTCGAGCGGAACCTGCGGCCCTACTGGCAACGCAACAATATTAAAGTCGAAGAGATGCTCGATACCGCGGAGACACAATACCCCGCATTGCAGGCGCGCGGCACCGACTTCGATACCGAACTAACCGCCGACCTCACGAAATCAGCTGGAGCGCATTACGCCGCAATCGCTATCCTCGCCTACCGCCAAGCCATCGCCGCGCACAAACTTGTAGCCGACGCAAACGGCGATCCGATGCTCTTCGCCAAGGAAAATTTTTCCAACGGCTGCATCGCCACCGTCGATGTCCTCTACCCCTCGGCCCCGCTATTTTTATTCTTCGAGCCCAAGCTGCTAGAAGCGCAACTGCTCCCGGTGCTCGAGTATTCCTCGCTGGCACGCTGGAAGTTTCCGTTCTCTCCCCACGACCTCGGCCAATATCCCCTCGCCAACGGCCAGGTCTACGGTGGCGGAGAGAAGACAGAAGAGGACCAGATGCCGGTTGAGGAGAGCGGCAACATGCTCATCCTCGTCGACGCCGTAGAACGCGCAGAAGGCAACACGCAACTAGCCCAGCGCTTCTGGCCACAACTTACGAAGTGGGCTCAATACCTTAAAGAAAAAGGTCTCGACCCCGAAAATCAATTAACCACGGACGACTTCGCCGGGCACGTAGCCCACAACTCCAATCTATCCATCAAGGCAATCGACGCACTCGCCGCCTACGCCGATCTCGCGCGTCTGCTCCAGCAGCACGACGTCGCAAGCGAGTACAAGACCAGCGCAAAAAAAATGGCGGAGAAGTGGATTCTGATGGCGCAGGAAGGCGACCACTACAAGCTCGCCTTCAACAGTCCCGGCACGTGGAGCCAGAAGTACAATCTCGTCTGGGACGACCTCCTCGGCTACGATCTTTTTCCCAAAAATGTCCGCGAGGCCGAGCTTAAGTTCTACATGACGAAGCTCAACCGCTACGGCCTGCCCCTCGACAGCCGCGCCGACTACACCAAGCTTGACTGGTCTGTCTGGACCGCGACCCTAGCCTCAACCCCGGAGCAGTTCAACGCCATCATCGACCCCATCTATCGATGGATCAACGAAGGCCCAAGCCGCGTTCCGCTGACCGACTGGTACGACACCAAAACCGGCAAGCAGATGGGCTTTCAAGCCCGCAGCGTAGTCG
>VFSW01016334.1_pt1 | contig 10133 bp, 9 predicted proteins | sample 5358111 | NCBI WGS metagenome assembly VFSW01 (sample SAMN11554181, study PRJNA540505) | mine drainage metagenome | isolation source: sediment from site ElyBrook_90M | place: USA: Ely Copper Mine, Vershire, VT | collected 2017
ACATTCTTGGCGGAAAGAAGCAAAGGCGGGACCGTCACGCCAAAGCGCTGAAGCAAGTTGGCGATGGTCTGGAGGGTTTGAATTGGGTTTTTATCCCCGTCACCAGCCAGTCCGGCAACCAAGCCGTATCCGACCAACTGGTTGTCCTGCGCGCCCGCGACCATCGCCAGGTCCTTGATGCGCGAGCCGTTCGCCCAAACGGAAACTGCCCCCAGGAGCAAGGGCAGCAACGCCAGCCGATGAAACAAACCTCTCATGTTCAAATCTTAGAAAGGAGCAAGCTTGTCCCAAATTTTATTAAACCAACCCTTTCTCTGGTTGTCGGTGATGACACCATGAGAGACGAACTGGATGGACGCATCGGAGATATTGTAGCTGTAAACCGTGTTGCTGGAGGAAATGTCGTCAAAGCGGATCGTCCCTCGCAGGATTGAGTCTTGCTTTTCACCGGCAAAGGATGTCTGGCGGCGCCCCTCCACGACGAGGTTCCCGTTTGGCAGGACATCGACCACACGAACCGCCGTTTGCGCGGTGATGATTTCAGAATTATTGATCTGTCCGCCGCCGGCGAAGGTGTTCTTGGAGTTAAAATTCATGGCGGGATATTGTCCCTTCTTTGTCATCAATCCACTGGCCGTCGGGCCGTAAAGAAAACTGGTGATGCTGGCATCCACGCCCGACTGCTTGGAAGTGGCGGTGTTATTGTTGCGGCTGCCGCTGTTGTTTTCCTGAATGAGCACCGAAATAATATCGCCCACCCGTCGGGCCTTCTTGTCCGAGAACATCGAAGCGGCCGCGGTGTCTTCCTTCCAAAGCGAATCGGCCACGAGGCTGCTCAAATGGGTGGTCAATTCAAAGCCCACCAACAGCGCCACAATCGTCGTCGAATTAAAGATTGATGAGAACGGTCGATTCATTTTCCACCTTTCCATAAAGTTCACGGCGATTTTTTGGGTTGCGCACACGCACGGTCTGCCCAAGCAGCCCATCCTCCAGCGTCTCCACTTTTAGCGAAATGACCAAACTGCCCTCGCGGTAAATTCCCTGGACGATCCGCCCCCGGCGCACCACCGGACGCATTCGCAGCGCGCGCGTCAGCACCGGCAATCCCGCCGGGATGTTCTCGGCCAGTTCCAGCGAGGGATCCGCCGACGCAATGTCACTCAACCCGCCGCGCACAATCAAAATGTCCGTGCGTTGCATCACGATGTCCGCGTCGCGCAGAAGCAGGCCGCGCATCAAGGGCGAGCGGGCCACCGCGATGGGCCGCCAAATCCGGGCGTGCAAACCCAATTGCCAGGAACCGACGCGCTCCTGGCCGTTCCACAATTCAACTCCGGCCAAAAAATTGGGACTCACTCCGTTTGCCGGCAGTTCGCCAATCTTGGCCGTCAACGGTTCGTCGGGCATGGCAATTGGCCTCCAGGGCAGCGCCAGATGAAGCTCCAGTTGCCCTCGGCTCTTGACCTGTTCCTCCTGCAAGACTGCCGTCAGAAGACTCAGCAATTCAGTCTCCTCCAACTGGCGTGTGCGGCGGGAAATCCGGATTTGGCGCGCGCCAGTCCAGTTGGTCACCACCACGGCGGGGGAGTTGGTTTGCAGGATGGCGGCAATCTGCTGGCGGGAAAGCAAGACCGTTTGGCCCAGGGGAGGGGCCGGGGCCAAACGTATTTGTGGGAGGGCCACAGGTTGGACTGTTTGAACTAACTGTTCGAGAAAAATTCCCGCGCTGTCCACGCGCGCCTCCGAGCGCAACTGCAATTCCTCGGACTGCTCCGCGCGCGCCTTGTGCAGGGGCGCCGCCACAAGCGGCAAAATAATGAGCCATGACAAGCCGCGGCGGGCGCCAGCGCCTTGGATTCCCGCCACGGGCCGGATTGCTCCGCGAGCCATCGCCTGGATTGCGCGCCGAAGACTGATCGTCAGGAGATTCATCAGCGGATCAGATTATTGCTCTGTTGCATCATTTGGTCGGCCGCCTGGACGGCCTTGGAATTAACCTCATAGGCGCGCTGGGCGACAATCATGTTGACCATCTCTTCGACCACCTTGACGTTGGACATTTCAAGGTAGCCTTGCTGCAGGCTCCCAAAGCCATTTTGACCGGGCGTGCCGGATTCGGCGGTGCCGGATGCGAGAGTTTCGGTGTACAAGTTGGCGCCCATGCTTTGCAGTCCGGCCGGATTTGCAAAACGAAACAACGTCACCTGGAAATTCTGCGTGCCGGTGGAACTGGTGGTTGTGACCTCGCCGTCGGCGGAAATGGTGACGCCGGTGGTGCCCACGGCAATGGGCTGGAAGCCGCCCTGGACGATCAAGCCGTCACTGGTGGTGACCTGCCCGCCGGAACTGGTTTTTAGCGCGCCATCGCGCGTGTAAGCCAGTGTGCCGTCGGGCATAAGCACCTGAAAAAAGCCGTCCCCCTGGATTGCCATATCCAGGCGTTCGCCGGTTTGCGTCAATTCGCCTTCCGTGAATATTTTCGAGGTGGCCACCACCTGCGAGCCATGTCCGATTTGCAAGCCGGTGGGCAATTGGCTTCCAGTTCCTTGCTCGGCCCCCGGGGCGCGGGTCGTTTCGTAAATTAAATCCTGGAACTCGATCTTGCTTTTCTTGTAGCCGGTCGTGTTTACGTTGGCCAGGTTGTTGGAAATGTTGTCCAGGTTCAATTGCTGGGCTTCCATTCCTGTGGCCGAGGAATATAAGGCGCGCACCATAAATTAAGCCGGGCTGCCCAATTCGGAAATCGTTTTGCCCAGGCGATCATTCTGGATTTGAATGACGTGCTGGTTGGCCTCGAAGCCCCGCGTGGCCGTGATCAGATTGGCCATCTCGCTCACCGTCGAAGTATTGGAAGTCTCCAGATAACCCTGCCGGACTGTCGAAGTGCTGCGCAGGGCGTTGAGGGCGGGATTTTGCGCCACAAAATAACCGCCGCTGATTTGCGTCAGCAGGTTGGGCTGGTCGAAATCTGTCAACTTTAGGTCTCCTTTGATGCTGGCGCCCTGGCTGACCTGGCCGGAAGGGGAAATGGAAATGGGGCTGGGGTCCTGCATGTTCAATTGAATGGGACCGTCGGTTCCCAGGACTGCGTAGCCCTCTCCGGTCACCAACTGCCCATGCGAATTGACCTGAAATTCTCCATTGCGCGTATAGCCCGTCGCGCCGGTGGGCAATTGCACGGCAAGGAACCCGTGCCCGTCAATCGCCACATCGTTGACATTTCCGGTGTATTTGATTTGCCCAAGCTGAAAATTGGTTGTCGTGGCCGTTTTGGGCAGAACAAAAGATTTTGGAAGGACACCCAGATTCCCTCCGGGCATCAGCCCCGCCTTAATGGCGGCGGTTGTCAACTGTTGCTTCTTAAAGCCCGGCACCGCGCTCGAAGCAAGGTTGTCGGCGATGACTTCCTGCCAGCGGTTATTGGCATTGAGAGCTGAGGCGGCTTGGAACAGACTTACATTCACGCAACGCTGTTTAGCAACGAACGTGCCACGGGGCAAAGGCCCTTGTTCTCAGCGCGTTGCAACGCCGGGCGCGTCACAACAAGGAAAGAACTGCCATGAGCCGGGATAAAATTGCCTTTCCACATTTCCCTATTTCTGTCCCATCGGCCCTCGAACGGACGTTTACGCCCTTGTCGCGGCATTCCCGCAGTCGTTGCGAGCATTCAGCCCGAGTTTTTTCGCGACACCTCGGAGCCTCGCAACCTTGGGCCAAATGATTGCCATTGCCGATGGGATGGCTCGAACCAGCCGGCCAGCCGCCGGCACAAACAGGTTTCGCGCGGATGTGGGCGGGTCAACGCCCGGGATTGGCTCGCAGCCAATCAAGCCATAAAAGTGCAAAGTAAATTCTTGCATTCAGTATGTTCATTGTGTTTAGCTGCTAAGCGAAGTCTGCGGCGCCAACGGGCCGATCGCAGTAACACGCAGTAACACGCAGTAACACGCGCTAAAGAATTGCTTGCGCTTCAAAATAGCCGGACGCCGCAACACGCCTGCCGCCTTGAAGATGGGGGCGGCGCGAAGACCTGTCATGAAAATCTGATGAAAGGAAAATATGAACGATTCACCAAATGCCGCTTGCAAACGATCCGGAAATAATCTCACGCGCCGCCGCTTTCTCAAATCCACCCTCAAAGCCGGCGGCCTGCTGCTGGCGCCGCAAATTGTTCGCGGCAGTGTCCTGGGTTTGAACGGCACCGTGCCTCCGAGCGAGCGAATTGTGCTCGGCGGCATCGGGCTGGGCCATCGAGGCACTTACGATCTGAGCTGCTTCATGGGGGAACCGGATGTGCAATTTGTCGCCGTGTGCGATGTCAAAGCCAAACGCCGGAATGCGATCAAACAAAAGGCCGACGAGAAATACGCCAACAAGGACTGCGCCACGTATCGCGATTTGCGCGATTTGCTGGCCCGCAACGATATTGACGCGGTGCTCATCGCCACCGGCCCAAACTGGCACGCCACCGCCGCCACCCTCGCCGCCGAGGCCGGCAAAGATGTCTATTGCGAGAAACCGTGCAGCAAAAACATCGCGCAAAGTTTGCAGTTGCGCGATACTTTCCGGCGCACCGCCCGCGTCTTTCAAGCCGGCACACAACGCCGCAGCCTGCCCAATTTCATGTACGCCGTCGATTTGGCGCGCCGCGGCAAACTGGGCAAACTCCAAACCCTCTACGCGCACCCGGACGGCTTGGCGACTTCAATGAGCGGCTGGGCGCCCCCAGAACCGGTCCCGCCAAAGGAAGAAGTCGATTGGGACATCTATCTTGGCCCGGCGGCGTGGCGGCCCTTCAACAACAAGTGGCTCGACGGCTTTAATTTTGAAAAAGGCGGGGGCCTCACCGGCGGCGGCTGCCTGGAATGGGGTTCTCATTGCGTTGACCTCTGCCAATGGGCCAACGATGCGGACAGGACGGCGCCCATCGAGTACGAACCTCAAGGCGACCAACTTCATGCGCGTTACGCCAATGGCGTCAAATTGATCATGCGCGACAACGGCTGGATCGGCCTTGGCTCCTGCCCTGTTCGCTTTGAAGGCGACACCGGCTGGGTCGAAACCGGCGACGACGGCGACCTTGTCGCCAGCGCCCCCGCGCTCCTGGCCAACAAAAGCGCGAAAGTCTCCGGCTACCCGGCAAACTTCCATGTGCGCAACTTCCTGGATTGCGTCAAAAGCCGTGCCCAGACGCGCGCCAATGCCGAGGCCGCCTGCCAGTCCCATATCACCTGTCATGCCGCCAATGTCGCGTTGTTCTTAAAGCGCAAAGTTAGGTTTGACCCGGTTAATAGCGAATTCATCGGCGACGAACAGGCCAACCGGCTTCGTTCCGAAGCCTTGCGCGAACCGTGGGGGCTTTAATCCTGGGAGACAATATGAAATTTAAAATCCACAATGCGGGTGGCCGGCGGTTCCGAAAGCTGATTTTCGCTCCAAGGCCGCGTGTCACCTGGATGTTTGCCGGTCTCGGCCTCGCATTCGCATTCGCTTTGGCCGGCCCCGCATGCGCGCAGGACACGGCAACTTCCGCCAAAGAACAGGAGCGCGCGCTCATTCAAGTGCTGCGATCCGACGCGCCGCCCGGCGAGAAGGCGATCGCCTGCAAAAAATTAGCCATCTACGGTACCGGCGAGGCCGTGCCGGCGCTGGCCCCGTTGCTGTTTGACGAACGATTTGCCTCCTGGGCGCGCATCGCCCTCGAAGCCATTCCAGGTCCGGCGCCCGACAAGGCTTTGCGCCAAGCCGCCGGCGACTTGCGCGGACGGCCGGTGGTGGGCGGAATTGATTCCAGCATTTCCGGCGACCTGCCTGGCAACAATAGCGAATTGCAAGCCCGGCTGCTGGTGGGCGTAATCAATTCGATCGGCGTTCGCCGGGACAAGGAAGCCGTCAACCTGCTTGCCCATAAACTCAACGACAGCGATGCCGCAGTCGCGGCGGCGGCCGCTGTTTCGCTCGGCAAGATTGGAGATCCCCAGGCGGCCGCCGCGCTAAGGCGCGCCCTGGCCAAGGCTCCCGCAACACTCCGGCCCGCAATCGCGGAAGGTTGTGTGCGTTGCGCCGACAACCTGTTGGCCGAGGCAAGACGCGCCGATGCAATCAAATTGTACGACGCCGTGCGCCAGGCGGCGTTGCCCAGGCAAAAAATTCTCGAAGGCATTCGCGGCTCCATCCTGGCGCGAGGCTCCGCCGGCATTCCATTATTGATGGAAGCGTTGCGATCCAACGACCGTCAATACTTTAATCTTGGATTGCGCGTGGCCCGCGAACTTCCCGGGCGGGACGCGACGGAGGCCGTCGCGCGGGAATTCCGGCAGGCCGCCGCCGATCGCCGTCCGCTGCTTTTGCTTGCGCTCGGAGATCGCGCAGACGCCACCGCAAGAGCCGTCGTGATGAGAGCGGCAGGGAACAGCGAAAAGCCGGTGCGGTGCGCGGCCATCGAAATTCTTGATCGTTCAGGCGACGCGTCGGCGCTGGGCGTGCTGCTGAATGACGCGACCAACGAGGATCCGGAAATTTCCCAGCCTTCTCTGGCCGCGCTGGCCCGCCTGCCGGGGGGCAATGTGGATTCAGAATTAGTCGCCCGCCTCCCGGATTCTTCCGGCAGGATGCGCGAGGCTCTGATCACGGTTGCGGCGCGTCGCGGAGTTGAAAGAGCGTTGCCGCTTATTGTGCGATCGGTCGGCGATCCGAACGCGGAAACTCGCGCCGCCGCCATCCAGGCCCTGACGCTCCTGGGCGGAAAAAACGAAGTCGCCGAATTGACGCGCGCTCTGGAGAAATCCCGCATTCCCGACGAGCGGGCGCACATCGAAAAAGTCCTCGTTGCCCTGAGCGGCCGAGTCGGCCCAACGTGCGTTCCTCCGCTTCTTGCGTTAAATTAGAACCCCGAATTGGAAAATCGCAAGGCCGCGCTCCATGCCTTGGCGGCGGCCGGAGGAGGGGACGCGCTGGCGGCGGTTGCTGCGGCGACCCGGGACCAGGACCCGTCGCTCCAAGATGAGGCGGTGCGCACCCTGAGCACATGGCCAAACGCTTGGCCCGACGACGCGGGCGTGGCTGAACCGCTGTTGCGCACCGCGAGGACCGACGGCAATTCTTCGCACCAAATTCTGGCGTCCCGGGGCTATCTCCAATTCCTTCTTGGCGATGAGAAGCTTCCGAAAGACGAGAAGCTTGCCAAGCTTCAGGACATAATGCCGCTATTGCAACGTCCGGAGGAGAAAATTACGGCCATCGCTGTCTTGCAGGGAATCCCCAGCCCCGCGGCGCTTGACCTTCTTGCCGCTTTCGCTTCGGAGCCGGCGGTCGCCGACGACGCCTGTGTCGCCCTTGTCCAAGTCGTCGCTCAAGGCAAGTCCTCGATCTCCAGGGATCGACGCCAAACGGCCCTCCAACTGGCTTTCCAAAAAGCAACCAGGGAAAAGACGAGGCGAAGCGCCGAAGACGCGCTGAAAAAAATGAAATAGCCGAAATCACGCAATCCGGAATGCCTTCGGATCGTTCGATAAACTCCTTCGCCCCGACTTTGGCGGACACCTCTTCCCCACGGAATCGGGTGATTGAGTTCCTCAGGCGTCACTCGTCGAATTTCTATTTCAAAGGTTTGGCCACGAGCGTAATTTCTTTTTGACTGCGCACGATGCCAATTGAGACCGTTTGCCCGGAAGCCAACGCCGCGGTTTGCCGAACGAGGGCGGCGACATCGGCCGTCTTGACGCCATTGACCGAGAGAATGACATCGTTTTTTTGCAGCCCCGCCTTGGCTGGGAGACCACCGGCGGGCGCGTCCAGCAAAACCACGCCCGTCACGCAGGGCAGGCCAAAGGCGGACATTTCGTTCTCGCCGGCGATGTCGCGCACACTTGCGCCGAGCCACGTCCGCGCCGCGCTGTCGCGAGCGGCCGCTGCCGATGAAACAGCTTTCTGCGATGGCAGCGCGGGTGCGCGGGCAATGGCTTTGAGTTCCGGTTTTTGCACACCGAATTGGTCCATCGCAAAATTCACGAACCCCAAGGCCAGCGCGGGCGAACCCTTCTTCACCCGATAATCCCCCGCGCCGGGATCAATGAATTGCGCGTCCGCAACAATCGAATGCTCGTCCCGCCCGCTTTGCCGTTGCAAGGCGGCCGCGGGCGCGGGCTTCGCGCCGTCCTCCTGCATGAGGTTGTAATCCATTTGCCGGCCCCACGGCGGCGCAGGCATCAGCGCGGAACGGTACGCGGTCCAAACAATGTTGCGCTCGAAAACATCGCCGCTATTGGCGAGCCAGACGTGCGGGTTAAAGCCTGCCCCAACCATGATGTTGTTCTCGACGATCCTTCCGTAGCCTTCCCGGTTTTTAATGCCGCCGTGCAGGCAGAGGTTGTTCGTGATGATGTAATAGGAAGAACCGTCATCGAGGTCAATGTCCCACCCGTGATCGCAACGCCACCGGTTATTTCGCAAGATATTCGGTTTGACAGCGTCGAGCTTAGGCAATTCGGGCGCCTCCTTCACCCGGGCGTTGATCTCCTTGATGTCCGACTGCCAGTAACGGTCGCGCCCCCAGGAATTGAACGAGCCGTGGTCGCCGGTTTCCTTCACCGTGTCAAACACATCGCAAAACTCGATGACGTGGCCGCCCCAGCAGCCGTCGCCGATGTTAATGCCCGCGCGCGGCATGTCGTAGATCGAGCAGCGGCTCACGCGGATGTTTTGGGAAAGGTCAATGTTGATTCCGGCGGTTTGTTTTTCCACCCGGCCTGTCAGGTATATCAGGCAATTGTCCACCACGCAATCCGCAGGGTAATTATCGCGTCGCGGGCCGGGCGCGCGGTCGAGGTCCGCGAGTTTGTTGACGCGGCCGAAGTTGAACAACGGATTGCGCGCGGCGCGCGGATCGCCCACGAAACAGACGCCGCTGGCGCCGGATTTTGCGATCTGGCAGCTCCGCACCGCGATGCGGCGGTTGTAATTGTTTACAAACACCGCGTTGCCGCCGGCCTGGTCAATAAAACAGTCTTCCAACGAGCAATCCTCCGCGCCCTCAAAGTAAATGGCCCCGCCGCGATAAATCGCCCAGTCCGTGCGCAGGAGAGGCTCCTTGGTGTCCATGACCGTGCGCGCCGCCTGTCGAAAAGTCAGTCCGCGAAGGGTGACGAATCGCACCGGTTTCTTATCGCTTCCTCGAAACTCAACCAGACTGCGCAACCGCGTGGCCTCGAACGTGGCGTTGCCAAGGTCCAGCCCGGAAGGCGGATAAAAATAGAGCGTGTGAGTCTTCGCATTGAGATACCACTCTCCCGGAGCGTCGAGTTCCTCGAAAATATTCTCGACGAAGCGAATCTTCGGATGCGCGGCGGCCCCGCGATTGTTCTGCCAGCCTCCTTCCATCGTCAGGCCGCCTTGCGAGTCCTTGCCGGTGATGCGCCAGGTGAAATCGCCCCAGAGCGCCGGATGCATCGCGTGAAAATATCCGCCCGCCGGATCGGCCCAGCGCGCGACGCGATTGGAGGAAATCGCGTCGGCGGCAAACCCGTCAAAGTATTTCGCGCTCGGATCAAAGTTGGGATAGCGCGCCAGGATTTGCCGCTCGCCGTTGACGAAGATTTCCTCGGTCCGCAAATCGGACGGAACCTTCGCCTCAAAAATCCCATTCTTCCAGGGCCGCCAGTCAAGTCTATCCAGTTTGATTCCTCCGCTGATCACCGGCCGCTCATTTTTATAGGCTTCGAAGACGGACGGCGCGTCCTTGCCGCCCGAATCCCGCGCCGTGAAAACGAGCGCGCCGGTCAAGTAATAAGTTCCCCCTCGCAGAAACACCGCGCCCCGCTTTTCCCGCGCCGCCTGTTGGGCGCGCTCAAGCGTGGCAAATGGGTTTTCCAGCGTGCCTGGATTGGCGTCATTGCCGGCGGGCGCAATGTAGTAGGGCTGTCCGCTCGCCGGCAAAGCCAAGGCGAGCAAAATGTGCAACAGCAACAGTGATTTGAGCAGGGCGTTCATCGCAAGCGCCGGCGCCGGTCCGGATGGGACAGACGGTGAGCGTCGAAAACGACAGCTTGATGCCAAAAGCCCTCTAAGGCGGATGTTTCACACTCTGGTAGGGCGAGGCTCCCGCCGAGCCATTCCACAGAGGACGCCCCGGC
>VFSW01016335.1_pt1 | contig 10133 bp, 12 predicted proteins | sample 5358111 | NCBI WGS metagenome assembly VFSW01 (sample SAMN11554181, study PRJNA540505) | mine drainage metagenome | isolation source: sediment from site ElyBrook_90M | place: USA: Ely Copper Mine, Vershire, VT | collected 2017
AGGAACGGCGCCGGCAGGCGCGCGGCCTGACGCGGCCGGAGCTGGCGCTGTTGTGCTCCTACGGCAAGATCGCGCTCAACCATGCGCTGTCCGAGAGCGGCAGTGCCGCCGATCCGTATCTGGCACGCGAGCTCGGGCGCTATTTTCCGCAGGCGCTGCAACGGCGCTGTGCCGATCGCATCCCGCGGCACCGGCTGCGCAAGCAGATCATCACCACCGCGACCACCAACAGCATCGTTAATCGCGTGGGTCCGGCGCTGCTGATGCAGTGCACGGAGGCCAGCGGCGCCAACGCCGCCGCGGTCGCGCGCGCCTACACCATCGCACGCGACAGCGGCGAGCTGCGCTCGCTCTGGACGCAGATCGAGTCCCTGGATGGACGCATCCAGGCCGCGGACCAGTACGACGCTCTGCTGCAGACCAGCCGCTATCTGCGTCACCTGACGCTCTGGCTGCTCGCGCATCGGCGCGAATACGGCGAGATCGGCGCCTCCGTGGCGCGGTTGCAGCCGCGCTTGCGCGAGCTGGCGCTGGCCATCCCGGGCGCGCTCGGCGGCCTGGATCGCGAGCGCCATCTGCAGCATGCCCGCCGCTACGTGGATCAGGGCCTGCCGCCGCCCCTGGCCGAGAGCCTGGCGGCACTCGAGCCGCTGCGGGTCGCGCCCGATCTGGTGGAACTCATGGCAAGCCTGCGTTGCTCGGCGCGCACGGTGGCGCGAATGCATTTCGGCCTCGGCGCCGCACTCGGCCTGGACTGGCTGCACGACGCCATCGCGCAGCTGCCGGCCGGGGGCAGCTGGCTGCGCGCGGGGTGCTCGCGGCTGATGTCCGCCGCGCTCGCGGCGCACGTGCGCATCAGCGCGGCGGCCCTGGCGCCCGCGCCGCGCGCGCGCGCGGCGGCCGAGGCGTCGACCGAGGGTGCGATCGAGGGCTGGCGGCGCGTGCTGCGCGACGTGCGCTCGCTCGCCGCGCCCGATCTTGCGGCATTGAGCGTCGCCGTGGAGGGGCTGGAAGCGCTGGCGGCCGGACGGATCCGGGCCGTCGTGCGTCTGCTATAAATCGGCCGCAGCGGACTCATCGTCGGACAACTCGTCAAGTTCACAGGAGCGAGCCGTGCTGGGAAAGCGTGTGCCGGGAACACTGGTGCTGGTGCGCCATGGCCAGAGCATCTGGAATCTGGACAACCTGTTCACCGGTTGGACCGATGTGGACCTCTCGGCGCAGGGCCTCGACGAGGCCCGGCAGGCCGGACGCGAGCTCGCACGCGCAGGCATCGCGCCGGACGTGGTGTTTACCTCGGTGCTCAAGCGCGCGATCCGCACCCAATGGCTCATGCTCGAGGAGCTCGATCTGCTGTGGCTGCCGGTGCAACGCAGCTGGCGGCTCAACGAGCGACACTACGGTGCGCTGCAGGGTTTGAACAAGACCCAGACCGCGGAGCGCCACGGCGAGGCGCAGGTCAAGATCTGGCGCCGCAGCTACGACATCGCGCCGCCGCCGCTGCAGCACGACGATCCGCGCCACCCGCGCTTCGACCGCCGCTACGCCGACGTCAGCCCCGGCGATCTGCCGGCCGCCGAGTCGCTCAAGGACACGCTCGAACGGGTGCTGCCGTACTGGAAGCGACGCATCGGCCCCGAGCTGCAGCGGGGTCGCCAGGTGCTGGTGGGGGCCCACGGCAACAGCCTGCGTGCTCTGGTCAAGATGCTCGACGGCCTGTCCGAGCAGGCGATCGTCGAGCTGAACATCCCGACCGGCGTGCCGCTGGTGTATGAGCTCGACACCGGGCTGATGCCGCGCTCCAGCCGCTATCTGGGCGATCCGGAGGCCGTCCGCGCGGCCGCGCAGGCCGTCGCGCAGCAGGCGCAGAAGCAGCCATGAGCGCGGCCGCGGCTGGCTCAGCGCCGCTGGCGGCCGATCGAGGCTATGTGCGCGACGGGTCGGTCATCCAGCCGTCGTAGTGGCCGTGGTGCTGCGCCGCCAGGGCGCGAAAGCGCTGCGAGTAGTTCTGCATCTCGGTCACCGACACCCGCTGATGCTTGCGCGCAGGCAGCGAATAGCCGCTGGCAGCCTCGCCGCTGGCGATGCGCGAGTCGATGCCGAAGCCCTCGCTCTCCAGCGCCTGCTTGACCGAAGCACAGGCCGCCTCGTCCGGCAGGTTGAAGAAGAAATCCACCTCGTAGGGCGTGAAGGCATTGCCGCCGGCGGCGCGCAGACTCTTCACCAGCCGCGCATCCCAGTCGTCCTGCGAGTGCGAGCGTGCCTTGCGCAGCGTCATGACGATGCGCGCCGCGGCCACCAGCCCGGCGACAATCAAGACCAGATAGATCCACGACATGGTCGAGGTTCACCCGCGCCGCGTGCGCGCTACTCCTCCGGGGCGATCGTCACCTTCAGTCCCGACAGCGAATCGTTGAGCACGATCTGGCACGACAGGCGCGAGTTCGCATGGCGCGTGATCAGATCGCCGAGCATGTCGCTCTCATCCGACATCGGCGGCGTCAGCTTCGCCACCCACTCGGGGTCGACGTAGACGTGACAGGTCGCGCACGAGCACATGCCGCCGCAGATCGCGGCCACACCGTTGTCGATGTCGCGCAGCGGCTCCATCAGCGTGGCGCCGCTGGGGGCGTCCACATCGCGTTCGACGCCATCGCGGTCGGTCACTCGCACAATCGGCATGGCCACTCCTGCAGCTCGAAGGCGCGCTAGTTTGCCGGCGGCGCCAGCGGGATGCCAGCCCCTTCGCCGTGGCCGCCCCGTGAGCGCGGCCGGCGGCGCGCCGCGGCGCTCACGGCGCCTCGGCGTCCTCCCCACGCGCCAGGTGCCACAGCCAGGTGAGCACCCGGTACGCGTGTACCCGCTCCGAGAGCGCTTCCCGCACTGCACCGGCGTCGAAGCCGGCCGCGGCAGCAAGCTCGGCTCGATGCCGCTCGGCGCGCGGGTAGTAGGCCAGCACGCAGGCCACGTCCATCAGCGGATCGGTCCGCTGTGCATACTCCCAGTCGAGCAGCCAAAGCCGCGATCCGTCCAGGACATTGCCCTGCCAGAGGTCGCCATGCACGACGGCGACGGCGACGCTTTCGCGCGCGAGCTCGCCGCTCAACGCCTCGAGGCGCCGCAGCGGCGCTTGCAGACTCGGCAGCCGTGCCGGGGCGATCCGCCGAACATACCCCTGCGCCACCTGCCAGGGATGAAACGCGGCGATCCCCGGCGCGCTCAGGCGATGCAAGACCTGCAGCCGCTCGCCCAGGCGCCGCAGCGAATCCGCGTCCTCGTAGTCGCCGCTGTCCCAGACGCGCCCTTCGAGGTACTCCATCACCAGCACGCCATGCTCATCGGCGTCGGCGCGCGACCCGGCGGCGGCGCGCGGCCCAGCGTCGGCGCCGGCATGCACGATCGACGGGGCGATACCGGCCGCGGCGGCCGCGCGGTGCAGCACCAGCTCGCGGTCGCGATCGACCCCGGGCCGCCGCCAGGCGGCGCCGTCGAGGCGCAGTACGAAGCGACCGGCGGCGCTGTCGATCCGGAACACCTGGTTCACGCTGCCGCCGCGCAGGCGCTCGACGCGGCGGGCGCGCTCACCGCGCTCCAGGCCCGGCACGCGTGCCAGCGCCCACGCGGGCGGCGCCGTCATCGCGCGCGCTGGCGGTATTGCCTCAACCATCCCCGGAAACCAAATGCCGCGATGACCATGTAGAAGAGGAACAGCGCCGCGGTCGCCGCATAGCCCTGGACGGCGAACAGGTAGGCCATGACGCTGTCGGCCGCGATCCAGTACAGCCAGTTCTCGAGCTTCATGCGCGCCACCAGCCAGGTAGCCAGCAGACTGACCCAGGTGGTGAACGAATCCATGTACGGCCACGCCGCGTGCGTCTCGCGCGCCAGCAGACGCGCGCTCAGCAGGCTCAGCAGCGCGATCAGCAGCAGTGCCGCCAGGTGCCGTGGCAGCGGCCAGAGGCCGATGCCGTCCCCCTGGCGCTGCACGCGCCCCCAGTTGTACCAGCCGTAGACCGCCATGCCCACGTAGTAGCCCTGCAGCGCCGACTGCATCGGCAGCCGGGCGCGCGCCGCCAGCAGCACATAGATCGCCGCGCTCAGCCCGCCGGCGATCCAGCCGAGCCGGTTACGCCGCATGATCAGCAACACGTAGACGATCCCGAGCGCCACGGCCAGGGCCTCCACCGGACCGGTCGCCGCCAGGCTGCGCAGCAGCGCAGCGATCACGGGCTGAACGGACCGAGCACTTTCATGACAAACACGGCCTTGTCATTGCGTTCGAAGGTGGTGCGCAGCTCGCGTACCAGCCTCTGCATCACCAGCTCGTAGTCGCCGAACACGTGCGTGCTCATGCTGTTGGTGGCCACGCGCAGCGCGCCGTCGGCATTGATCCGATCGAGAAAATCCCGGATCGGCGGTAGGAACTGCTGATGCAGCGGATACAGACTGATCTCGACGCCGATTTCCATGCCGGTCTACTCCTCGTTGTTGTGTTGCAACTGGTAGCGAATCGTCAGGCCCACGGTACGCGGATCGCCGTTTTGGATGAACCGCTGATTCGGAAAGTTCGGCGGCACCAGCCCGAAATAGAAGCCTTGCATGGCGTAGTTGCGGTCCAGCAGGTTGCGGCTCCAGAGGCTGGCCTCCCAGCTATCGTGCCCATAGCCGATGCGGAAATTCACCAGCTGGTAGGCCTGCGCAACCTGGTTCTGGCCGGCGGCGAAGTAAAAGCAGTCGGTGGCGAAGCCGTCGAGCCGCGCGAACAGGCCGTTCGGGTGGGTATAGGAGAGCGCCGCGGAGAATTGATACTCCGGTGCGAACGATTGCGCGCGGCCGTCCAGCGCCAGGTACGAGGAGCCGGCGCATGCCAGCGCCTGCGAGTCATAGCCCAGATAACGCGTGTGCAGCAGGCCGGCGCTGCCCTCGAGCTGCCCGGGCGGGGTGATGCGCCACTGTGCCTGGCTCTCGAGGCCGTAGTTCGCGCCGTGCGACGCGTGCTGGGTAAAGAATACGAAGGTCGCCGGATTGTTCTGCTCGAGCTGGCATGAGCTGTAGACCTGCATGTTCTCGCGACGCATGTAGAACACGTCGGACTGCCATTGCAGAGTCCTGTCGGCCGACTCGCGCTTGATCCCGCTCTCGAGACTCCAGAGATATTCGGGAGCGAAGCGGCGCTCATCCGCCGGGATCTGGCTGCCGATGTTGAAGCCGCCGCCCTTGTAGCCGCGCGCCAGGGTGGTATACAGGCTCTGCTGCTCGCTGGTGCGCAGCGTCCAGGACAGATTGCCGCCGTACATGTTGTCGCGTTCGATCGGAAACGGCCGACTGACGTCGGCACTGTCCTGGTAATTGGCCTGGCGCTGCTCGGCCCGCAGCCCGAGTGTCAGGCTCGAACGCTCGGTGAGCTTGGTGTCGAACGAGGTGTAGAGCGCCGCGTTGCTGGCGACGTAGTCGCTGAGCAGCAGGTTGTTGCCCTGACCCGCGTACAGGTCGTTCCAGGTGTCGAGCAGCGCGTCGGTCTCGGTCAGGCGCAGGAAATACGTCCCCACCAGCCACTGCACCCGCCCGAACAGCATGTGGTCCGCATTGCCGATCAGGCGCAAATCCTCGGCGACGGTGCTGCGCTGGCGTCGATCCTGCTCGAAGTAATCGTACGGGGAGTAGTTGCAGCAGGCCGCCCAGAACGGGTCGTTGCCCCAATCCGCGTCGAACGAATACACGATGTGGGACTGCGCCGCGCTGCTGACGCTGCGCAGCTCACCGAAGCTGAAGGCGGTCAGCGACAACTTCAGCGATGCGCCGAGGGATTGCTGCGCGTCGCGACCGGGCTGATTGGACTGCGTGATGAAGGAATTGTTGATCGACCAGGCGTCATAGCCGTTGTTCAGATCCACGTCCATCAGCGCCAGGTCGGCGCGCAGCGTCGGCGTGACCTGCCAGAACAGCTTGCCGCGCAGCGTGCCTTCGCTGTAGCCGTTGGTGTCGTCACGCCCCAGATAGACGTTGTTGCGAAAGCCATCGCTGCGATATTGCTGGGCCGCGAGCCGCCAGCCGGCCTCGCCCGAGGCCAGGCTGTCGCTCACCGCGAAGCCGCCGGCCCGGGTATCGTAGTCGCCGACCGTGGCCTCCCCGCGCAGCAGGAAATCCTGGCTCGGATCCTCGGTGCGCACGTTGATCAGCCCGGCCAGCGCATTGGCGCCGTACACGGTGCCCTGCGGACCGCGCAGCACCTCGATCTGCTTGGTGTCGAACAGCGTCGCCGGCATGCCGATGCCCGAGAAATCGATGTCGTCGATCAGGAAGCCGACCGAGGGGTTCGGCGCGCCCTGATACTGCTCGACCTCGCCGATGCCGCGCATCAGGAAGAAGCGCGGGCGGGAAGTGCCGCTGGCCCAGCTCAGGTTCGGAATCAAGCCGAGGACGTCCTCGAAGTGCTGAACGCCGGCCGCACGCAGCGTATCGGCGTCCAGCACGGTGACGCTCTCGGGCAGATCCTGCACCCGGGTGTCACGCAGGCTGGCCGTGACGACCACCTCCTGCAGCGAATCCGGTGGCGGCGGCTCCTGGGCGAGCGCCGGCACGCACAGCACGCGCACGATAGTCACGCCGGCGATGGCCCCGCCGGCGCTAGCGCTAACGGCCGCGCGCGGCAGCGCCCCGGCCCACCCCACGGTTTGGCGCGCGAACTCGCGGGCACGCGCGGCGCGAATCCAAGCGCCCCGCCGGCGCGACGCCGCTACAAGCGGCTCGGTGGCCGGGCCGCGGCCCGGGCCTACGGGTGAGCCGGTACGAGGGACGGTGCGGAGAGCGCGTACATGGGCAACAGCGTGCGGGTCTTCCAGGTCGACGCCTTCACTGCCAGGCGCTTCACCGGCAATCCCGCCGGCGTGGTGCTCGATGCCGACGCGCTGTCCGGCGAGGACATGCAGGCGCTGGCGCGCGAGCTCAACAACGGCGATACGGCCTTTGTGCTGCAGCCCGACGCCGATGATCACGATCTGCGGGTGCGCTTCTTCACCCCGCGCCGCGAGGCGGCGTTCGTCGGCCACGCAACCCTCGCCGCGCATGCCGTGCTGCAGGCCCTGCAATTCGGCCCCCGGCGGCGGCAGAAGCAGCAAGGCGGCCTGGTCGAAGTCGATGCGATCAGCGGCGCCTGGCCACCGCGCATCGCCATCCATCAGCCGCCGCCACCGCCGGTACGCGGCGTGGACGTGCACGCGCTCGACGCGGTGCTCGAAGCGCTATCGGTGACGCGCGCCGATCTCGATGCGCTCTGCCCCGCCGCCATCGCCGGCGCGGGCGCGGGCGGCGCGCGGCTGCTGATCGGCCTGGCGCACGGCAGCGTGTTGGCGCGCTTGCGACCGGATTGGGTACGCCTGACGGCGCTGTCAGAGGCCATCGGCGCGCCGGGATTCTTCCTGTTCTCACGCCAGCCGGCCGTGCCCGATGTCTGCACCGAGGCGCGCATGTTCTGCCCCGCCCTCGGCATTCCGGAGGACCCGGTCAGCGGCAACGCGCATGCGCTGCTCGGCGCGTACCTGCTGCAACTCGAGCTGCTCGGCGCGGCGGCGCAGCGCTCCGGCGAGCCTGGCCTCGATACGATCCAATTCACGGGCGCCCAGGGCCACCACCTCGGGCGCCCTGGCCGCGTGAGCGGTGCCCTGAACCTGGAACGCGCATCGCTCGAATCGGTGATCATCATCGGCGAGGCGGTGATCGTCTTCGTCACCAGCGTCGAATTCTAGGCCCCGGCGCCTCGCTGGCGTCGGCCGGCGGCGCGGTGCGTCATGTCGCCGTGGCCGCAACGCCGCGCCATGTGCGGCAATGCGTGTCTGGATCAGCGCCCGCAATCTCTTTAGCATTGTCCCATGGCCAGCAGCGAAGACTGGGAATTGCCCGAGTCGCTCCAGCCGCGGCAGAGCGGGCTGGGTTTCGACCTGCGCTCGGTGTACCGCTCGGTCGTGCTGCTGCATACCGAGGCCAGCGAGGACGGCTACACCGCGTCGATTCTCGGCACCGAGCGGCTCGGATCCGGCGTCGTGATCCGCAGCGCCGGGCGCCAGCTGGTACTGACCATCGGCTACCTGATCACCGAGGCGCAGTCGATCTGGCTCACCAGCTACGACGGCAAGGTGGTCGAGGCCCACTCGCTGGCCTACGATGCGGTCAGCGGCTTCGGGCTGGTGCAACCCCTGGGCCCGCTCGACGCAGCGCCGATCGAGCGCGGTTCCGCCGCCACGCTCGCCCTGGGCGATCGCGTGATCGTCGTCGGTCACGGCGGTGCGCGGCACTCGCTGGACGCGCGCCTGATCGCGCGGCGCGAATTCGCCGGATCGTGGGAGTACCTGCTGGAGGAAGCGCTGTTTACCGCGCCACCGCACCCGCAATGGGGCGGCACCGCTCTGGTCGGCACCGACGGACTGCTGCTGGGCATCGGCTCGCTGTTCGTGCAGGAGTCACTGGCACAGGAGAGCTTCGACGCCAACATGTTCGTGCCGATCGATCTGCTTGAGCCGGTGTTGCAGGACATGATCGATCTGGGCCGGCCCAGGCAGAGACCGCGTCCCTGGCTGGGCATGTACACCGCCGAGCAATCCGACCACGTCGTGGTCGCGGGACTCACGCGCGACGGGCCGGCATACCGCGCCGGCGTGCGGCCCGGGGACGTCATCCTCGAGGTCGCCGGACTCGGCGTCTCCTCGCTGCCGCAATTCTTCCGCGGCGTGTGGAGCACCGGCGCCGCGGGCAGCCAGGTACCACTGACGCTGAACCGCCGCGGTCAGTCATTGCACGTCAGCGTGCATTCGGCGAGCCGCGACGACTTCCTTAAAAAGCCGCTCACGCATTGAACCTCCGGCCGATTAAGTCAGGGCGTAGCGGAAGCCCTCGTAGGCGAAGCCACGCGAGATGGTGGCGCAGTCCGCCTCACTCACCCCTTCGCGGCGCGCCACCGCATACCAGCGTGCGCGCACACGGGCTTCCATCTCATCGACGATGCGCCGGGCCTGCTCGCGCCGCCCACGGCTCACGGCCAGTCCCGGCGTCAGATCGTATGCCGGTGAGAGCCGGAAGTCCTGGTTGGTGGCAATCACTGCGTGATTGCGCGGATGATCATCGGTGTTGGAAATGAGCGCATTGAAGCTCATGCGCTTGAAGAGCTCCGCGGCATCCGCCTTGGGCTCGCGGCCCTGCCGCCGCAGCTCCTCACCGGCGCTTTTCAGCTATTTAAAGCAACATGCGATACCCGCGGCCGCGGCGCCCGCCGATCGCCTTCAGGGCACGGCCAGCGCCCGCAAGTGCCGGCGATAGCGCCCCATGCGTTGCCGGTAATCCGCCGCGGCGTGCGCGATCATGGCCCGATCCTCGGGTCCGGTCTCGCGCCGGATCTTGGCCGGCATGCCCATGACCACCGCGCCATCGGGTATCTGGCTGTCGGGCGGCACCAGCGCACCGGCACCGATGATGCAGTGCCGGCCGATGCGCGCGCGATCGAGCACGATCGCGCCGTTGCCGATCAGCGAATGATCGCCGATCACGCAGCTGTGCAGCATCGCCATGTGGCCCACCGTGACTTCGCGCCCGATCAGGGTCGGCACTCCCGGATCGGCGTGGATCACACATCAGTCCTGCACGTTGCTGCCCTCGCCGACCTCGATGCGCTCGTCGTCGGCACGCAGCACGCAGTTGAACCACAGGCTCGCGCCGGCGCCGAGCGACACCGAGCCGATCACCTGCGCGCCCGGCGCGATATAGAAGTCGTCCCCGGCGGTCACCAGCCGACGTTCACCGAGCGTAAATATGCCTGTCATCATTGATCGCTCCGTTGCTGATCGCTCCGTTGCCGGTTTGCTGCCGCACCGGGCACGTGTTGAGCGGCGTGCACGCGGCGCACGCCGAGCATGCACCACAGCGCCTGCAGGGTCACCACGCCGGCCAGCAGAAACGGTGCGCTCGGCCCGACGTGTGAATAGATCGGACCGGACAGGAATGGCGCGATCACGCGCGCCAGCGACGTGCCGGACTGGTAGGCGCCCATGACGGCGCCGCGGTTGTGCGCGCTGGCCTCGCGCGAGGCCAGCGCGGCACCGCTCGGTCTGAACAGCCCGGCTCCCAGTCCGCACAGGATCAGCCCG
>VFSW01016336.1_pt1 | contig 10131 bp, 6 predicted proteins | sample 5358111 | NCBI WGS metagenome assembly VFSW01 (sample SAMN11554181, study PRJNA540505) | mine drainage metagenome | isolation source: sediment from site ElyBrook_90M | place: USA: Ely Copper Mine, Vershire, VT | collected 2017
CGCCAGCGCGCCGATGGCGGCGGTCGTGCCGTAGGGAGAAAGCGCATTCAGCCAATGCGAGTGGCCTTCGGAAACGGAGGCCGCTTTTTCGTTTTCGTGGATGGCCGTCCGGCCAATCCCGCCGTGCGAATTTCAGTGAGACGGCGAACGATTCTCTCTCTCCGTGGGGAGAAGGCCGGGGTGAGGGAGGGCATCAGGGCAGATGCAGTTCCATACGGAGAAGTATATTCATGCCAAAAGGAATGAAAATCAATCCGCCTTTGTTTTGCGCCGGCGAATTAGCTTATCCAAAGTTTCGCGCAGCAGGGTTCTATCCTCTTGCGACATTTGTCTTGGAAGGACGATGTCGTCAACAGTGTTGATGGCGGCGAACATATCACGCGATCGAACCCTATTGTCAATGTTATCGAAGACTTCATCCAGCCTCTCGATTGGTTCTGGAATGGGAAGTTTATTTGCTTCGCCGGGCATCAGTTCTAAAACGCCGCCGCCATAGCTTCGCCCTGTAATTTCTGATGCAACCAGTGTCCAAGTGTTCATGAAGCTCGCAGCGTGTCGCCGTCCATTCGAAGGTTGTTTCCAAGTCACACGATGGATGGTGTCGGTTGCAGCACACTTCTTCGCAAGATGAACTAGCCTCGGCATATCACCAGCCTGTCGAAGAAGAATCGCATCCGGCTGCCAAACACTCGGCACAGCATACCAAGGTTCTCGAACGCGACATTTGAATCGCTCTGACACTTTTTGGCGTTCGCCGATTTCGAGATAATCGCGCACTGAGGGTGCTAACATTGAACGAGGCTGTTGGAGATTCAACAAGTATGCCGGACGGTTTTCTGACACAACTTGGCGAAAATCGTCAGTATCAAAACGGATGCCCCTCAAGGCGCGGGCGCTCGTAATGATCGGAACTAGATTTTGCTCGGGAAACCGTTCGGCCTCGCGCGGGCGCAGAATGAAGAATTCATTGTCGCCTGTAACTATTCCCACCTCTACCCGCCCATATTCGCTGAACGGTTGCCACCCGATCTTAGACCACCAATGATTTACGCAACGGCGTTCGAGCGCTGATAAAAACAAATGACTCCACTTGAGATTCCATTCCCAAGGTGGCGCGGCCTGTGTTTCATCATAGTTTCCTTCTTCAAGGTTTGAATACTCGATAGTAAACAAGCCCGTTTGCGCTCCGGAGGTGTTTTCGCAGAGTAGCAAAACCACCGCTTGTTGCACTTCGGGGAAAATGTTTGCATCAGGGAAACAAACCATAACACGGCGAAAATGCCTGAGTAGAAATTCCCGCAGCTCTTCCGCGTAGCCTACAGCCAAAAGTTCTTCTGGAATTACCATCGCAAGCCGCCCGGTCGGTTTGAGAAGTCCGCAGGATATCGCAAGGAATGGAGACCATGTGCTCACCAACCTTGATGGGCGGAAACCCATGTCTGCCATTAGTCCGAATGCCAGTTCTCGGCTGGATTCAGGAAAAAGGTGCGAGCGAATAAATGGCGGATTCCCCACAATCACGTCCTGTTTAGGTGCGGTTGAAGCCCACGCAAAAAAGTCCGAGCAGATTGCACCCGTTTGCGCGGCAGTTCGTGGATCAATATCAACACCTACGCACTGCGGCTTGCGTGCGCCCAAGTCAGAAAGCCGGGTGCGTACGGCTGACAGGAAAACGCCCTCGCCGCAGGAAGGGTCAAGCACAGCATCGCTGCTTGAACGGACGGCCCAGCGTGTAAGAGCGGAAGCAACGCGTGGCGGCGTATAAACTGCGCCCAAGACTTTTTCGGGTGCATCGTCTCTCCGATACCGATGTGTGGTGTCGATGTAATTTAGCGCCACCTTTCCTTCGGGAATCGCGGCAAAACCAAGTTGCTCCCCGTCACGAAGCCGCATTCCTTGTTCGTGGTGGGACGGATATTTCGCTGACCGTGCTGACTTCGGGAGCGCGGTACGCTTTTGGGAAACATGTTTCATGCTGCTCAACCAGTATTGTGCGGCGGTTGTCCTGCAAAACGATAGGTGTAACAAGCCTCAACTCGCTGCGAAAACTTTTCAATTCGCAATGGTGAATCAGTCGGAGGCCAGTTCGCATCAATGCTGCCATCGGCAGGATGCCAGACAATCAAACCGATGGCCTCTGCCTTGTAGAGATCACCGCTGGTCGTATCTCGTCCGCAAAGTCGAGTCAGGGCAGCCATGAGATTGCGGCCATGGTTGCCCAAACATGGTTCGGGCACAGCGACGATGAACGCAACGATGGCCGAGGCGAATCGGGCGTGAACTGTCGTCGCTTCTGCGCCGAGATCGTTAATCATATTTTGATAATTCTTCGCCAGACTTTCTTGACCGTTGAGAGTTTTGCTGTCGTATGCGAAGCGAACACCGTCTGGTCGATACGCCACGTCAAAATTCTGCGGACGAATCCCACCAATGACGCGGGTTGGCCCAACTTCAACACAATCTGGGCCTGCTGGAAGCAGGGAGTTCATTTTGGGCTTTTTCACCGAAATGCCACCCAGCATGGTTGCGAGCGCATTGCCAACTGTTTCGTCACAGAGCTTGCCGACCAGTTCGCCTTGAGTTTTTGGCAATTCAGAATCTTTCGGCTTCCAGTGCTTGCCAATTTCGACGAGGCGGTCGGCAGGCAGCACGACGGCCGGCATGGTTTTCAGGGTTGCCATAATTCTTCCAACGATGCGTACGCTAATTCGTCATTGTTAGCCAGCGCGTTCTTTCCCCCAAATATCTGGTCGAGCAGGACCTTGACGTAGTGGGAGGCATGCCAGTCGCAGTGGTAGTAAAAGGAGCCGGTGGGTTTGAGGACGCGGGCCAGTTCCACGCAGCGCGGGCGCATGAAGTCAATGTAGGCTTGGGTGCTGGCGTGGCGGTCCTCGAAGGCGCGCTTTTCCTTCGTCTCGCCCCAGAAGACCTCGTAGTTGCGGTTCGAGTTGAACGGCGGGCCAATGTAGATGAGATCCACGCAGGTGTCGGGCAGCTTGCGCAGTTGTTCCAGGTTGTCGCCGCAGTAGATGGCGCGGGTGTCCACGAGGGCGGAGGCCTTGCGTCGTGGAGCGGCTCCGAGTTCTGGCGCGGCAGCCTTTTTGGCCATGCGGTGAGGGTAGAGAAGACGCCGGAGGCGGTCAACGTTGCGGCGCCGCTTTGGCCTGCAACCCAGCCAGGACCCACTTGCGGGCGAGCCACAGGCCGATGGGGGAGAGCAGCGCGATGCAGCCGTAAACGAACCACATCGTCCCGGTGTGCAACTGTTCGCGCGGCACGCCCTCGGGGCAGAACCGGGCGAGCATGGCGCCGGAGTACCAGCCGGTGGTGCCTTTGGCCAGCAGCCACGGAATCTGCGCCAGCCCCATGTATTGGGCGATGCGCCCCGGCGGCGCCAGTTCGGAGGCGTATTCGAGAAAGCGCGCCGACCACAGCGCCTCGCCGACAGAGAACAGGACGAAGTAGGTGATCAGCAGGCTGAGGTTGGCCCCGAAGCACAGGAGAAACGTGGGCACCGCGCTTACCAGCGAACCGATGACCATCATCCGATAGACGTTGATGTGCCGCGTCAGCGCCGTGGCCACCGGCACGCCGACGAAGATGATGGCCGGGTTGATCCAGTTGACCAGCCACTCCATGTGGTCGGCCACGTCCTTCGAGTAGGCGCGGATGATGTAGTCCGGCATGGTGAGCCATTGGTGGGCGAAGAGCGTGCGCACCGGGAGCAGCATGAAGATGAAAAAGATGAACCGCGTGTTGCGGAACGGTCCTTCGGCAAAATAGCTCTTGAGCCGGGCCGCCAGCGGGCGCGGATCGGAGGAACGGTTTTCCTCCGCCGTGTCAGGACGCAGTTTGGCGGCTTCGGTCTTCCGCGTCATGAACAGGAGGAACAGCAGCAGCGTGGCCGCCGTGATGGCCATGCAAGCCCAATTGACGGCTTGAATACCCGTGCCGGAGAAACCGGCGAGGAATTTCAACACCGGTTCGCCGAATGGAGTCGCGTGGCCCGGCCCGGCCTTCAGATCCTGCACGGCGGGGCGAATCCACGCGGACAGCGCGCCCATCCCGACGATGCCCAGGTTCATCAGGGCGTAAATCAGCGCGTAACCCATCGAGCTGGTCCGGGCATCGGTGTATTGCTTCACCCCGGAATAGCAGACGGGTTGCAGGATGGCCTCGCCGATGGCCACGATGACCAGCGCGCCGAGCACCGCCGCCGCCAGCAGCGTCCCGCCGCCCAACTTGGGGGCGTAGCTGTAGAGAAACCGCCCGGCGGTGGCGACCAACAGGGCCGCGGCGATCGCGCGGCGCAGGCCGAACCGCTCCGCGTAGCTTCCGGCGCCCAGCATGAAGAGCGTCACCAACATCGTGAACGTGGACACCGCCATGCCGGCGCGTTGGTCGCCCCAGTGCAGGTCCACGGAGAGATAGCGGGCCATCAGTGTCAGCACGCCGAAGTAGGCGCTGGACTCGATCACGAACGCGCCGATGACGATCCACAGCGCACGGGGCAGACGCCGCAGCGCGGAGAAGGAATCGAGGAACCCCCGCAGCGAGAAGGCGTCTGTGCTGTTCATGTCGCGGCGCGGATTAAGCCAGCGCGTCGGGCGGGAGGCAAACCCGAAGCTCGGCCCGGTCCCGCGGCGTTCGCGCGGCGCGGAGCCGTCCGACGGCGGGACTGTGGCGGATTTGCTCTGCGCAGTCCGGTGGAAACGCCCAGACGCGTCCGGGTTCCGGCACGTCGGGATTCTCGATTGTCACCGCCGTGGTTCGGCGTTAAAGGTGAACGCGCATGGCGCTTGTGGTCTGTCTCACGGTGTTTGCCGCCGCCGCCCTGGCCACCGGGGGGTTGAACTGGCTGGCGTTGATTCCCTGGCGTCGTGCCGCTGGAGCACATTGGACTGAGCGGGCTCGCCGGCTTTACCCGGTACGGGTAAGCGCGGTGCTGAACCAGTGGCTGGTCCCGGCGAATTGCGTTCTCGCCCAGCGCTTGCTCGTCCCGGAAGCGCACACGCCGTGGCTCGCCGCGGCGTTGTTCGGTTGGGCGGGAGCGGTGGTGGGCAGCTATCCGTTCGACCGCGAGATCTTCCCAGGGATGGCGTGGCGAGGATGGCTTCAGTACATCGCCGCCGTGTGGCTGCTGCGTCTGGGCGTCTGGGGCATTTTCATCGCCGGAGCGCTGTTGATGCCGGCCGAGTTCGGTTGGCCCATGGTGGCCATTACGGGCGTCGTCCTGTTCCTCTACTTCCTGGCCCAGTATGGAATGTTTGTCCGCCTGGCGCGTGGGCTGAGACTGTTCAAGCCCGCGTCCGAACGGCTCCAACGCATCGTCTCGGAAGCCGCCTCGCGAATGAATGTGCCGGTCCGTGCGGTCTGGGAACTCACCGGGCCGTACTCCTACGCGGCCGCGTTGCCGACGACCCGCGAGTTGCTCTTCAGCACACGCCTCCTCGAACGGCATGCGGACGGTGAAGTGGCGGCGATCTGTGCCCACGAACTGGGCCACTTGAGCGAATCGCGTCTGACATTGATCGGGCGGCTCGTTGGCTCGCTCTGGATTTTCCCCTTGTTGTTTTTCGGAGCGGCGGTGAGTGCCTTTGGTGCCGGCGGCTTTGCGGCGATTGCAGTGTCGAGTGCTCTGCTCGCGGTCTTCCTCCGCCGGCTGGCCCAGCGGATGGAGAAGCGGGCCGACCGTGTTGCCGTCGAGAATCAGGGCGAGTCGGGCACTTACGCCCGGGCGCTGGAGCGGCTTTATCAGGCCAACCAAATGCCAGCGGTCATGCCGAGTAATCGCTTACCGCATCCGCACCTCTACGACCGCCTCCTGGCGGCGGGATTGACCCCCGAGTACCCGCGGCCGCCGGCGCCGTCCAAGTCTAGTTGGACCGGGACGCTGGTGTGGACGGTGCTGGCGGTGTTGATCGGCTGGACGCTGGCTCGCTCCTGAGCGCGGCCTCGGCGCAAAGGGCGGCCGGTCCTTCGGAATGAACTTTCCCATGGGCGCGCAGCCGGACTGGAATGCTGCCGTGGAATGCTGCCGTGAAGCGCCTCTGCGATTCAGGCGGTCGGCTACGGATACTGTCGGGGAAACCGGGCGGGGCTGGCTTGGTGGCCGATGCGCAGGACAGGGACCGAGCCGCACCCGGCAAAGGGCGGCTCGCGGCGGACTTCGATCGTCTCATTGTTGAGGTTCACGAAGATAAGTCGTGACGCCGCCGTGAAAGGGACCAGTCGGAGACCCGTCAAGGACCATCCCGTCGGGCAGTTCCACCCGCACGTCCGGGCGCAGCACGCCCGTCTCCGCCCGCGGTAGTACTCCTTCACCCTGAAGCGCTGCGTCGTCTGCACCGGCGTGGGCACATTCTACCCAACCACTGCGGCTTCCGTCGTCCCGCCTTCCTTGCTCGTGGGGTAGTGTCCTGATGCGCCCAGGCCAGGGCCGGTTTGAGAAAAGCCCTCCGCGCGGTGGGTGAATTCACGTTGATTACCGACTGGTCGGCAGGAGGAAATTCAAACCGAACGCCAGAGTTGAATAGCGGCAAAGAACACCAAGATCACATGGACAAGAAGCAACGGAGCGGTGGTGGGTGAAAGGGTCTCGGTTCGATCCCGGAGCCGCCGATCGGGATCTTCCGCCTTGAGCTCGTTGCGGCCCATTCCCCTTTCGAATTAAATGGGCGTGTCGAAGCATGGCCTCTCTGGCGGTGTGCCCTCCGCAATGGTGGTTCTTCTTGGGGAAGGGTTGCCGTCTTGCTATTCCGCGGCGCTGCGGAACTCAACGACCGCTCCCTGGCCGCCGCGCACCATCACCCGGTGGAGACTCAGGTCCGTGGCGTCCGCGGCGACGGCGGCATCGGGCAACCAGACGCGCGCGGTGCGGAGCGGAGCCAAGTGACGCAACAAGGTCGCGTCCTCCACGGTGCCGCGGTCTTCCAGCGGGCCGGCGCCCGAGGCGGACTTGGCCGGGTCGGGATGGTCGCCGAGGTTGGCCAGGAACGCGAAGCCCTTGGGCGCCGCGGCCTTGCTCGAGGTGTTGATATTGCAGCCGAGCAGACCCCCGCCCGCCGGCGGTTGCGCCAGGTTGCGCCAGACGTCATCCGCCGTGGTCTTCTGCTGAATCCAGAACTGGTCGTTCAGCGCCAGCACACTCGCGCCGCGGCCGTCGCCGCGCCGCTCGAAGCGGCAGCTTTCCCGGGTCCAGACCGGCCTGAGCATGCAGGTGGCCAGGGTGAAGAGGCCGCGGAAGTTGTCGGCGGCGATGGTGGGCGCGACGCGCGAGGTGGCGTAGGAAAAACGCGTGGCATCAATGCTCAGCGTGCCGCGGCCCGCCAAGCGCAGGCCATTGAGCGCATCGCTGCTGCGCTCGTGATAGACGCCGCGCACGACGAGACGGCCGCCGCGGCGCACCTCGTATTGACCGGTGGCGGAACCGGTCGCGCCGGTGAAAATGCTGACTTGATTGGTGGCGCGGTCCGCCGCCGGACCGCCGAGGACTGCCACCCAGTGACCGGCATTGCCGCTGCCCTGAAGCGACCGCAGCAGCACGTCGGTGTGATCGAGCCCCGCGACGCGGAGAGCGGCGGCGTTGGTGCCCGCCGGGCTGCCGGGACCGTTGGCGTTGAGTTGATCGGCCAAGATGCGTCCGCCGACTTGGTCCGCGTTCTCCACGAGCAACGCCCGGGCGGCTCCCGCGTCAATGTAGAAGTCGCGCAGCGTTGCATGGCTGGGACCTTCGACGCGGAGCACGACGCCGGTGGCGGGACCGGACCAGTTGAGGCGCGTGCCGGTTTCGCCCGCGCTGTCGCCGACCAGTTGCAGGTCGCAGCCGCGCGGCAGCACGAGCGTCTTGGCGACTTGGTAGTTGGCCATCGGCAGGTGGACCACCGGACGCTGGCCGCGGAGTTGGGCCGCCTCATCAATGGCCCGCTGAATGACCTCGGCGCCGGCGCCGGCCGGCACCTCGAAGATTCTGCGCCCGCGGCGGGGCGGCGTGGGTGGGAGCGCGGGGGTCTCCGCAGCCATGTCCTTCGCCGCGAGGATTTTCTCGGCCACGCGGCGGCAGCGGCCGCGTTCTTCCACGGCGTTGGTCCGGGTGTAGGTGTTGCCCACGAGCGTTTGGTCGGCCCAGGTCATGCGGACGGCGCGGGCGGCGCCGGTTAGACGAAACTGATTGTCCACGACCAGATAGGGGCCGGCGTTGTCGAGGATTACGGCCCAGTCACCGGTCGGGTCGAGCACGTGATTCCCGGTGAGGCTGACCGGCGAACCCCAGGTGTGGCCGCTGGTGAAGTCGAAAAAGCACCTCGAGCCGACGCTGGTGTTGTTCACGGCGGAGAAGGCCATCAAGTTCATGCTGCTCAGGTCAGCGCGGCGCGAGCGCTGGAACCGGGACTGCCAGACGTGCCAGTTGCCCATGACGTTGTAAACGCCGCGGCCACAGTCCTCGAAACGGCCATACCAGACCCAGATGTCCATCGAGTTCCAATTCACCGTCTGCACGCCGGTCTCGCAGCCCAGGAACTGGCAGCGCAGCACGGCGTTCTCGGCCTGCCCAGCCGTCTGCGGTCCGCCCAAGACCAGGCCGTTGGTGGCGTCACGAAAGAGGAGATCGCTGGTCTCGTTGTAAGTCGAAAACGCCGGGCCGTACAGCAAAGCGGTGCCGGCGCGGCCCGCGCCGTCGAACGCCATCCGGGAAATCTTCGAATACCACGCGTCCCATTGGAGCATCGTGCCGCCCTTCGGGCCGTCCCAGCGCAGGATCGTGCGGTTCGGATCCTCCCCCACCAGGGCCACGCCCTGGCCATCGGTGTGGGCAAGGCGAACCGTCTTCACGGTGCCGGTGAGGCGATAAACGCCGGCGGGCAGGTAGAGCACGCAAGCGTTGGTGTGCCGGGTCAGCTCGTCCAGCGCCCGCTGCAAGGCGGCGGTGTCATCGGCCTGACCATCCCCGCGCGCGCCATCGTCGCGCTTCAGATCGCGCCAACTGGGAAATGGGCCGACAAATTCCTCGTCGCCGGCGAGGGGGAAGGGAATGAGGGCGATCCAGAGAATGGCAGCCGCCGCCCAGATCGCCGTCGCTGCCTTCGGTCGGCGGGCTCGCATGGCGGTGGTCTCTTCGGTCCGACTACAGCTTCATCAGGTCGGCCACTTGCGCCACGTCCTTGTCGCCGCGGCCGGAGAGGTTGATGACGACAATCTGGTCGCGTCCCAGCGTGGGGGCGCGTTTGATCACCTCGGCCACGGCATGAGCCGATTCGAGGGCCGGGATGATGCCTTCCAGCCGCGCCAGTCGTTGGAAGGCCTCCAGCGCCTCAGGGTCGGTGGCGTAGGTGTATTCCACCCGCCCTTGATCGCGCAGCCAGGCGTGCTCCGGTCCCACGGCGGCATAGTCGAGGCCGGCGCTGACGCTGTGGGTAAGCTGAATCTGGCCGAACTCATCTTGCAGGAGAAAGGAGCGCGTGCCTTGCAGCACGCCGAGGGAGCCGCCGTGAAACCGCGCGGCGTGCTTGCCCGCTTCGGGGCCTTCGCCGCCCGCCTCGACGCCGCCCATTTTCACCGACGCGTCGTCGAGGAACGGATAGAACAGGCCCATCGCGTTCGAGCCGCCGCCGACGCAGGCCACGAGCAGGTCCGGCAGCCGCGCTTCCTTCTCCAGCATCTGCCGGCGCGCCTCGTCGCCGATGATGCGCTGGAAATTCCGCACCATGAGCGGATAGGGATGCGCGCCATAGACGGTGCCGAGGATGTAGTGCGTGGTGCGGACGTTCGTCACCCAGTCGCGCATGGCCTCGTTGATGGCTTCCTTGAGCGTTTGCTGGCCGGCCTTCACGGACACCACTTCGGCGCCGAGCATCTTCATGCGATAGACGTTGAGCGCCTGCCGCTCGCAATCCACCGCGCCCATGTACACGACGCATTTCAATCCGAACATGGCCGCCACCGTGGCCGTCGCCACGCCATGCTGGCCCGCCCCCGTCTCGGCGATGACGCGCGACTTGCCCATGCGTCGGGCAAGCAGCACCTGGCCGAGGCAATTGTTGATCTTGTGCGCGCCGGTGTGGAGCAGGTCTTCGCGCTTGAGGTAAATCTTCGCGCCGCCGAGTTCGCGCGTCAGCCGCTCGGCGCAGTAAA
>VFSW01016337.1_pt1 | contig 10130 bp, 18 predicted proteins | sample 5358111 | NCBI WGS metagenome assembly VFSW01 (sample SAMN11554181, study PRJNA540505) | mine drainage metagenome | isolation source: sediment from site ElyBrook_90M | place: USA: Ely Copper Mine, Vershire, VT | collected 2017
TGCCGCTGCTGCTTGAGGTGTTACGGACGCGTAGGACAAGTACGCCGTCCAAAGCACGCCGCAGCAGGACATGTAGAGCACCTGCGCAGGCACGAACAACGTTGAAATGGCGACGTGCACATGCTGCGGCTACGGCAAAACCTGCAGGTTGATCGGAACGGCGTAGAAGTTTAGACTAGCTGCGGGGATCCAGAATTTCCATCCTGAGCAAGCAAATGTGAGGAGAAGGGGTCAAGAGCACCGGGCAGAGAGCCAGGCCAGGCTGGGCCGGGTGAATGTGAATGAGAGATAAATGAATGATGAGGGACAGAGAGACATCTGCGGATGAAAAAAAGTGAAGCATGATCAATCGAGATGTTCAACCATTTCACTGACCGTTGATCATTGTCGGCAACAAGTCTTCCCTGAGCTTCTTGCTCAACTTGTCGCCTTGCCCGGACAGACAGAGGTTCCACGTGAGGATCATGGAGACGGTGCACGGGGCGAGCAGGAGCTGGTTTGATGCAACCTGCAGCAGTTGGAAGGAGGGTTGTAAGACAGCGGAGAGCACAGAGGAGGCACAAACAAGCGACGCAGCGTGCCACATTGCTCCCCCCCTCTTCCCAGCACCTTGGAGAGAAAAGTCAGCGTGGTCTTAACAGGCATGGCCCACTCGAGCAGGTTGTACCTGCGCAAACAGTCATGCGGTCGATACCAACTCGGCCCGATGCAGACACCTCACCAGTAGAACTGGAAAGGCCCGTACCACAAGAGGCCGAACCCGAACATCCTCAATGTCCTCCACGGGTCATAGCCCTTGCTCTCCCGTCCCGCCCTCTGCATGCATGGCGGCCGACTCAGAGTCTGTTCAGCTCTCCCCCGAGGCCGTGCATGGCGTCACCTTATCTGTCCGAGCCATCAAGTACTGCGCCAAGCTGTCTCCTAGGCCGGAGAGGACTGCGGACGTGCATGCGGCCTTGAACGGGCCCTTGAACCCCTGCGACGTCTATCATGAGCTGGAGTCATTCAGTCGATGACCGCCCTCGCCTGCACTCGCTCCAGGTAGGAAACCGAGGACGCGAGGGAGGCGCAAGTGGCGATTATACGGCGCCCGCCCATTCCCCGACCGCGCCGCCAGCCCCAGGAGGAGGAGGAGCCGCCGAGCCGGAAGGAAGACATCTAAGAATCTATTCGCTTTTACGCTCTGATGTTCAAAAATTTACAGCTCATCCTTCTTTGGATCGCAGTCCCGGCCAGCAGGGCAGGCTTCGGTCGCAGGCTCTGCTTCGGCGGCAGAGGCAGCAGCTGCTCGCCTGGGGTCCAACACGTGCTCCGGCAGGTGCTCGGGCAGCGCTGCGTAATCCATATCCGCTGCGCACAGGCGGCCAAAGGTCTGCGGGCCCAACCACCGGGTCCTGTTCGACAGCCGCATGCACCTGAGGGGCGTCGAGGTGCGCTCAGACTCCTTGTTTCCATTTGACGTGTAAATGACAACAACGCTACCTGATCTGCAACTCCTTGGCGCCGTCGTACAAGCTGCCGGCCGGGTCGAGGGTGAGATTGACCACGACGAGCTCTAGGTGCTGCATCTTGGCGTTCAGCTTGAAGGAGAGGTCCTCCCACTTCTCGCACAAGCCCCCGAACATCTCTGCTCGCCAAGGGAAGGCGTCGTCCCAAACGAGGCCGGCGTGGGCGCAGTGCTGGGGGCTGTTGAAGGTGCCCACCAGGCAGCGGCCGGGGACGCGGTGGGTCTATGTAAGAGATCGGCAGCAGGTGGCGTAATCAGAATACACACAATTTCCGGATGAGGAGAAGAGAAAGAAGCGGTATCTACGGCCTCAAGGAGACTGACCTTCCAACCGTCCTTGATGAGCATGCCCGTAAGGATGGCTTCATGCGAGTCCCCGACACCCAGACGCCCGAAGAATCGGCTCTCGTTCATCATCCGACGCCACCGATAGCCAGTGGCTGAGAGTTCCATCTGACATCCCGCAAGCTTGTTCTCCTTGCAGTTGGGAGCGTTGGCGGCCCGGGCAAAACGATCACAAGGAGCGGCTGCATCATACGAGGGGGAAAGGCGTCAACATTGCACAATGTCCCGCTTTTTTGTTGCAAGAAAACATGATTTCGCTACCAGTGGGTCTCTGGAAGCGTGAGTAATAATCTGACGCGAAAATGTCTGCCCCCGAAGCCTCTGCCTTCTCCACCTCGGCGACAAAAGCACGGTCGTACAGATCGTCACCTGCATCAGACAGTGAAAGAATCTGCGTGAATGCCTTTCACTTTTTATATGAAGGCACGTAATGTAACCTAGGGCAACAACCACCATCCCAGTGTTGGCCGGGCATGAGCGGATGGCTTCGTCCGTCAGGTTGAAAAGCTTTGCATTATAGGTGTAATCTCCAATCATCTCCGAATAGTCGGCCCCAATCTGCGCAAAAAGTGAAACGTTAATAGTTCTTTTGGACTGAACGCTTAGTACCAAGCATGCACAGGTTCGCCTGCTCACCCATTCTGCATAGACCTCGATCCGATCATCGGCCAGGCTCTTGACATACCGCCTCAGAGCTGAATATGGTTTCGAGTCGAGGACGACGATCCTCATCGCCCACCTGTGCGACGGCATGAGCATGTGCTCAATCGTGGGAGCCATGTGCTCAACCTGCCGCTCGTCTGGTTCAGTATGCTGCCTATCGTCTGAGCCAGGGATCCGCTGCCTTCCTCTCCCTGATGTGAGTCGGTCTTCACTATGAAGCATGTGACCGGGAGCTTTGCAGCAGCACAAAGGCACCACGAAGCGACTGCGGCTGTTAGGAGGAGGACAGCGACGGGCCGCATCAGAGCAACAATGCGCATTTTTAATTCAGTGATGAGTGACAAAGTCGGTTAAGTTTCGTTAACACACACGTGCAACGTGCTGCGCCGCGATTCGCACAATCAGCACATCGCCTCTCCTCTTCTCTCTTCCAAATGACGATGGCAAAGCAAATCGGCAGCCCTTCCACGGTGCTGGTGCTCGACTATGGTGAGTATGTCGATGGCATTGCAATTGCGATTGACTGACATCGTGCTATTACAGGGAGCCAATACACGCAATTGATCGCGCGCCGCATCCGCGAGATCGGCATGTTCTCGCTGCTGCTGCCCGGCGACGTGACGATGGTGAGGGAGATTAGGCTGTCGCAGATTTTCCGATTCGAATCACGCTCTCTCTCCACGTGCGCCTTCAGGAGCGCATCCAGGGCGCCAACCCGTGCGTCATCATCCTCTCTGGCGGCCCCAACAGCGTCCACGTCGAGGGCTCTCCCAAGGTCCCCGCAGGCTTCTTCGAGTACTGCAGTGCGCAGTCAATCCCCGTTCTCGGCATCTGCTACGGCATGCAGGTCTGTTGCCGCCAGCCGCCGCCAATGCGACCATGCGAAACGATCTGCCTTCTCTGATTCCTGACTGCCTGATGCCTCCGCAGATGATCACGCACCTGCTGGGCGGCGAGGTCAAGGCCGCGACCCACGGCGGCGAATACGGCCGCATGCCCATGGACATCAGCAAGAGCTCGCAGCTCTTCTCCTTCATGACCGAGAAGGAGGTCAACGTGTGGATGAGTCACGGCGACGAGGCAGTGCACCTGCCCGAGGGCTTCTCCGTCGTGGCCAAGAGCCGTCAGGTGAGGCATAACCGCATAAGCGAGAGGAGGGAGCTTCTGCTTTTCCCGTTGTCCATTCACTGCCTTCTTCCCCTGTCGTTTGTGATATGACAGGGTGCCATCGTCGCGATTGAGAACCCCGCCCGCAAGATCTACGGCTTCCAGTTCCACCCCGAGGTCATGCACACCGAGCGCGGCATGGACATGATCAAGCACTTCCTGGTCACCATCTCTGCGGTCAAGGCCGACTGGACGATGGACCAGGTGCTGGAGCAGCAGCTGCAGAAGATCGCCGAGCTCGTTGGGCCCGAGGGGCACGCCATCTGCGCCTTGTCCGGCGGCGTCGACAGCACCGTGGCCGCGACGCTGGTGCACAAGGTTCTGGGCGACCGCCTGCACTGCGTGTTTGTGGACAACGGGCTGCTCAGATACAAGGTCAGCGACCCGTCTGTGATACACAGCCACCCTGTTTTTTTTCACGGTTTCCATCCATGTTACTCACACTGCCGGAACGCTCTCTGTGTCCTGCCTGGTGCTGCAGGAGGCTGAGCGGGTGATGGAGACGTTCAAGAGCCACCTGCACCTGCCCGTGACGTGCGTCGACCACAGCGAGAAGATGCTGGCGCGCCTCAAAGGCCTCTCCGACCCCGAGCTCAAGCGCAAGGCCATCGGCGCGGAGTTCATCGAGGTCTTCAAGAACTTCCGCGACGACCTGGACAAGCGGGTCGGCAAGCGCGCCACGTTCCTGGTGCAGGGCACGCTCTACCCTGACGTGATCGAGTCCTGCCCGCCGCCCGGCAGCGACCAGAAGCACAGCCACACGATCAAGTCGCACCACAACGTGGGCGGGCTGCCCAAGGACCTGCAGTTCACGCTGATCGAGCCCTTCCGGGAGCTCTTCAAGGACGAGGTCCGCCAGGTCGGCCGGCTGCTGGGCGTGCCCGAGCAGTTCATCAAGCGCCACCCCTTCCCCGGTCCGGGCCTGGCCGTGCGCGTGCTGGGCGACGTGACCGACGGGGACAAGCTGACCGTCCTGCGCGAGGTGGACGAGATCTACGTCAACACCATCAAGGAGTTTGGGCTCTACGACGAGATCTGGCAGGCCTTTGCCGTCTTCCTGCCGGTGCGGTCGGTGGGCGTGCAGGGCGACCAGAGGACGCACTCGCACGTCGTGGCGCTGCGCGCGGTGACCAGCGGCGACGGGATGACGGCGGACTGGTACGCCTTCAAGCCGGACTTCCTCAGAGAGGTCTCGACGCGGATCTGCAACAAGGTGCGCAGCGTCAACCGCGTCGTCTACGACATCACCAGCAAGCCCCCGAGCACAATCGAGTGGGAATAGAAGCCGATGCCCAGCTCAAGTGAAAAGTTAGCTTGTCGCCTGTCCATTCCGTTTGACTTCTTTTGTTACAAATAAATATAATGTTTGGGAAAATGTCGTCGAGGCTGCGGCTGAAGGACCGCTGCTGAAAAAAAGCAAGATGGAAAAACAAAACAGGAAGCACAAAAACGGCAGGAGAAACAGGCAGGCAGCAGATGACGGAATCCTGTTTTGGAAAAGAATACAAAAACCCTCACACTCAATCATGTCCTTTTTCGACCTAGACCTTGATGCCCTTGACGGCAGCCTCCAGCCTGTCCAACACCGAAGGTGCAGGCGCTGGAGCCTCCTGAGGCTTGGCCGATTTGATGCTGCCCCCTGCCTGCGACAGCCAAACGATCGTCCCGTTCTCGCGTCGGATCAACTTCTGCATCTCGGCAAGGTCCTCGAGCATCTGTTGGCGCGCCAGAATCGCCTCGGCCTTCTCCCTGCATCGATATCAGGAGGCCGCCGTCATACACATTGGCTTCACCGCTTGGCTGTTCAAACCTGGTTTCTCACCTGAGCCGCTCGTTCTCCACCTCGAGCAGCGTGATCTCAAACCCGCCACCGTTCTCCTGAGCCGAGGGGCTGCTCCTCTGCCTCAGGGCCTCGCGCTGCTGACGCTGAAGCGATCGCTCAACCTATGCAGAGGGAGGCGTGTTCAATATAGCATTCAGCAACATGGGCCTGCCATTATCGAGACCGATGCGTTCGCACTCACCTCAACGAAGAGAGACCTGGCTTTCTCAGCCTCGCTGTCGCTGGCATCCGGGTTGACCGGCACCTCTTGACCGTTGAGCTTTGCCGCAAGGAGTCCCTTCAGATCCTGGATGGCCTGCCTCTTCTTGGCAACGACGCCAGCCTGAAACGACACGGCGGGTGGTGGCTCGGCTCAGGTGCCGAGGTTCCGCATGCCCACGCGAGGAGCACCCGCAACATTAATGCCCATGCAGGACCCACCGAGGGCATGACCTTCCCGGGCCCTGGCTCGAACATGCTGTTCAGCTCCATCTCCGCCTCGAGGATCTGGTCGGCCAGCGCTGATATGGCAGGGTCCCGGGCTGCTTCCAGCACTGAGTCATCAATGGGCGAGTCAGTGGTCTCGACCTGAGTCTTCACAGCCAGGGCCACGGCTCGGACGGCAGTGGTGGAGTGGGCGTTGCGTTGTCGACACTGGACGGTCGCGACCCTGTGTCGATGGGCGGTCCTCCCCGTCCCCGTGGCCCGCAGCGCATCCTTGCGGGACAGGAGCATCGTCTGCGTCGTCTGTGTGCGTGGTTTCTCCCCCACCGTTCGTTAGAGAGTGAGAGGCTCACTTGCATCACAGCATCGCCCCCATCTATATGGCGACCTTCCAGTCCCAGGCCTTCGCGACGCAGCAGCAAGGGGAGGGAGGGGGATTGCAGGGGCTCTCGTTTCAGGACTTTTCGACGCAGGACGCCTACCATACGCAGGTGACTCGCATGCGTGAGATGACGATGTATAGCGCCGCCAGATTTCAATTCTCGCAACAGGGCCTCGACATTTGGTCAGATGCCCCCTCCAGGAAGCAGCAGCAGCAACGGGCGCAGGTGATCAAGCAGTGGTCGCTGGACAGAACAGGCCCATGCTCATGCATGCACGCAGGACATCACCGACGGCTTGAACCAACTCCGTTTCGACGAGGTCTACGACGACGACGAGCTCGCGCAGCAGTCTGTGCCTCTCCCGGAGCACGCTTGCTCCTACTGCGGTGTCCACAACGCTGCATGTGTGGCCAAGTGCCTCAACACGGGGAAATGGTTCTGCAACGGCAAGCTGAACCGATCAGGATCGTGCATCATCATGCACCTGGTGGGCGCAGCTTGGAGCGGTTGAGCCAGGCGGCGGATGTCTCACCATATTACCAACAGGTCAAGTCTAAGAACAAGGAGGTGCAGTTGCACAAGGACAGCCCCCTCGGCGACGCGGTGTTGGAGTGTTACGCGAGCGGAACCCGGAACGTTTTCGTGCTCGGCTTTGTACCTGTCAAAAGCGAAAACACAGTGGTGCTGCTGGCCAGGGACACGCCCATGCAGGTATGTCTCTTTCGATGGGCCAGAGACGGCAAACCTCCTCAACACCTCTCATGGACCCTCCCCTGACTGTCTGCCCAGCACCCTACGATCAAGGACCTCAACCTGGACTTGACGCAATGGCAGCCCATTGTTGAAGAGAGAGGGATCGTCAGCTGGCTAGTCAAGGTTCCCAGCGAACAAGAGCTGTCGAGGGCTAGGCTGTTGGACCTCAACCAGATCAATAAGCTCGAGGAGGTGAGCGGCGCAGCGAGGGTTGCGAGGGGACAGACAGGAGAGTCAATGACCTAGCATCACACTATCCACCACGCACTATCAACCACGTTTGTTTCCCACAGTTGTGGAAGTCGAAGCCCGATGCGACTGTCGATGAGCTCGAGGCCCCGGGATCTCTGATGGACGCCGAGGTGCTCCCCGTCGGTGAGCAGCCCCGCCTGTTGACCCATGACCGGCTGCCTCCTCGAGCTGACCCGCCCCGCCATCACAGCGCTGCACTACGAAGACGTGCACCAGTTCCAGGCTGTGTTCAAGCCGCTGGTGAAGCTGGAGGCGGACTACGATCGGTCCATGAAGGAGAGTCAGAGTCGCGACAATATCACCATCAGATGGGACACCGCGCTCAACCGGAAACGTCTTGCGTACTTCTACTTTCCCAAGGTGTCAATTGAAAGTCAGATCAATTTGTTACATAGTTCTTTCAACAGTCCTAAATCCCTAGGATTGTGCATTTTATCCTCCCCTATCCCATCATCACTCCTGTGTAGGACGATACCGACCTACGTCTGATGCCTGGCGACGAGCTGCGCCTCAAGCACCGCAACGTCAGCAACCGGGGGCCGTGGGAAGGTTTGGGCAACATCATCCGGTTTGACCAGACGGAGGAGGTGTGCTTGGAGCTCAGAGACAGCGTGAGTGGTTGTCTCAGCTGGAAGAGGGGGCTCTTGGTGAAGGGGCTGTTGCTGAATTTCCCCCCTCTCTAAGCGCCGCCTCGCACTCACGCTCCTCCCTCTGCCATTCAGTCTTGCCCTGATGATTGCACGGTGGGCTACACGGTCGAATTTGTCTGGAAGGCCACCTCGTTCGACCGCATGCGCAACGCGCTACACACTTTCCGCGAGTACTCGGCCTCCATCTCGGGCTACCTCTACCACTCCATCCTGGGCCACACGCTGGAGCCCGCGACGCTGCGCGTGACGGTGCCCAAGGCGGGCTTCAACGTGCCCGGGCTGCCCGAGCTCAACCACTCGCAGCTCCACGCCATCAAGAGCGTGCTGCAGCAGCCCCTGAGCCTCATCCAGGGCCCCCCCGGCACCGGCAAGACGGTCACCAGGTCAGGCCTCTAGGGTTCACGCCTCGCCTCGCAGCCTTTCCCGACGACCCTTGTCTCCCGCTCCCCCCCTCAGCGCCGCTCTGGTTTTCCACATGGCCAGCATGGGCACCGGGCAGGTGCTCGTCACCGCGCCCTCCAACGTGGCCGTGGACCAGCTCGCCCAGAAGATCAGCCAGACGGGCCTCAAGGTCGTCAGGCTGTGCGCCAAGTCGAGGGAGGACGTCTCGTCGCCGTGCGAGCACCTCACGCTGCACTACCAGGTGGGGCATGAGCTGCTCGACACCCATGAAACAGCTTGTCTTTCCACACGTCCGTCCCGAAACCTGTGTGAAGCAAGTTGAAGCCTTATCCATTGCCCCCGACAGGTCCAGAACCTGACGCTCCCCGGCAGCGACTACTTCCAGAAGCTGATGCTGCTCAAGCGGGAGAAGGGCGGCCTGAGCGCCGAGGACGAGCGGCGCTTCAGGGACCTCAGGCGGAGGCTCGAGGGCGAGATTCTGGAGCACGCCGACGTGGTGTGCACCACGTGCGTGGGCGCGGGCGACCCCAGGCTGCACAACTTCAGGTTTCAGCACGTGAGTTCTGCCACCGGTTCGAGGGCAAGAGTATCTGCACGTTTGAATGGCCTCTGATTTCCCTTTTGCCTTCAGAGGCTGGCTTCCAATACCCTTGACCCCTCAGGTGCTCATTGACGAGTCCACGCAGGCCACGGAGCCCGAGTGCCTCATCCCCATGGTCCTCGGGGCGAAGCAGGTCAAGGGGATCAGCGCTCTGTCCTCGCTTGAGAAGGGGAGGGTGTTGTTTGCTTGATTGCGTTGCTGAGGCCAGGCCCCTGCCCGCAGGTGGTGCTGGTCGGCGACCACTGCCAGCTCGGGCCCGTCATCATGTGCAAGAAGGCGGCCGAGGCGGGGCTGTGCCAGTCCATGTTTGAGCGCCTGAGGCTACTCGGCGTCAAGCCGATCCGGCTGCAGGTCCAGTACCGCATGCACCCCTGCCTCAGCGAGTTCCCCTCCAACACCTTTTACGAGGGCACGCTTCAGAACGGGACGGGCGTGGGGGATAGGCAGATGACGGGCGTCGACTTCCCCTGGCCCAACCCCGACAAGCCGATGATGTTTTACGTGCAGCTGGGCCAAGAGGAGATATCCGCAAGCGGTGAGGAGTGCTTTGAGGCCAGCGTCGTGCTGTTGTCTGCTCTGCATCTGGGCAGTGATGACCCCCAAGCGTGCAAATGCGTAAGAATGCTCGGAAGCGCTGTGCCCCTCACTCTCGCGAGGCGACGTGCAGCAGGATGTCAAGATAGGGCAATGCCAAATGTTGAGCCCAGTCAGCAGAGCCTCTCTCACCTCCTCGTCCTCTCTCATCACCCTTCGGAATCTCAGGCCGCCTGCCCCCCTCCCACCCCTCGCAGCAACGTCGTTCCTCAACCGCACCGAGGCCACCAACGTCGAGAAGATCATCACTCGCTTCCTGCAGTGCGGTGTCACGCCCTCGCAGATCGGCGTCGTGACGCCGTACGAGGGCCAGCGGGCGCACGTTGTCTCGGTGCTGATCAGGCAGGGCACGCTGAGGCAGGACCTGTACAAGGTGCGTGAGGGAGGGGTGCTGGTTGCTATACTGCCCTTCCCTCCTCCACTTTACGCGCCGCGCCCCCCTCTCAGGACATCGAGGTGAGCAGCGTGGACGCGTTCCAGGGCCGCGAGAAGGACATCATCATCATGTCCTGCGTGAGGTCCAACGAGCAGCAGAGCATCGGCTTCC
>VFSW01016338.1_pt1 | contig 10130 bp, 10 predicted proteins | sample 5358111 | NCBI WGS metagenome assembly VFSW01 (sample SAMN11554181, study PRJNA540505) | mine drainage metagenome | isolation source: sediment from site ElyBrook_90M | place: USA: Ely Copper Mine, Vershire, VT | collected 2017
ACGGGCGTACCTTGGATTGTGAAAACGCGCGCTTCTATCCACCATTTATTTCCATGTGTGTCGGGCGCTTCTTCGGTAAGAGAAGGCAAAAGTCAAACACTCACGATCACTGGAATGACGATCGGACGCTTCATCGTGCGCTGCAGGAGGAAACGAGAGACTGCTTCGGCGAGATCGTCGCGCGCGCTGTCGAGATCGGCGGCGCGAGGATTTTTCATCGACGTTTCCACACTCTTTCTGATGATGAGACGTGTCTGGTCCATAAGGTCTTTATTGTCGCGCAGATACACAAAGCCGCGCGAGATGATATCGGGTGATTTGTGGAGTTTGCCGGTGCGGCGGTCCACCGTGACGACGACGACTGCGAAACCCTCTTGGCCGAGCGCTTTGCGATCGCGCATCAAGACATCGGAAAGCTCGGTCACACTGTGGCCTTCGACCACGCGTAATTCCGACGGCGCCTTCATCGGCAGTCGAGTTATTTTCTCGCCGTTCTTAATCTCGATGATTGCGGAATTGTCTGGCACGATGCAGTTTTCAGGTTTGGTTCCTGCCTCTATCGACACGTCGCAGTGCACACGTAGCATGTAGTGATAGCCGTGCACGGGAATGAAGAATTGCGGTCGGATTTGCATATGCAGCCAGAGTGCCTCGCCTTTGTTGCCATGTCCGGAGGAGTGCACATCGGACGTCTGATATGTGATGATATGCGCGCCCTGGCGCGAGAGGTTGTCTTTCATTTTTTGCACTGCGCGTTCGTTGCCCGGAATGACTGAAGACGAAAGAATGATCGTGTCTTTGGGCGTGAGTGTGATGTATTTGTGCGCTCTATTGGCGATCCGCATGAGCGAGGCAAATTCATCGCCTTGCGCGCCTGTTGCCAAGACAATGATTTTCTCGGGTGGATATTCACCCATGTTTTCCGTTTGGATGAACGAACCGTCTTTGAATTTGAGAAGGCCGAGTTGGCGCGCGATATCGAGGTTGGTTTTCATGGAGCGGCCGTCAACGACAATTTTGCGCCCCATCTCTTCCGACACACGCACAATATGGATGAGGCGTTCGAGTTGGGAAGCGAAGGTGCCGAGGATGATGCGGCCGTTGGTGTGCGTAATCAGTTCTTCAAGTGTATTGAACACGACGTGCTCCGGAATCGAGAAGCCCTGGCGGTCGACGTTGGTGGAGTCCATCATCAAGAGAAGCACTTTGCGTTCCCTAAAGATGGAGAATTCATGCACCTCCGCCTCGCTCGGCACGCCGTCGGTGTGGTCAAGCTTGATGTCGCCCGTGTGCACCACGTCGCCCCAGGGCGTTTCGATGATGACGCCCATCGAATCCGGTACCGTGTGCGTGACGTTGAAAAAGCGGAGCGTGGTCGCGCCCAGCTTGACGGCCTCGCCGCGCTCGACTTCGCGAATCACAATCGGTTGCGCACTCGCAAATTCTTCCTGGCGCTTTTTGATGATCTCCGCGGTGAGGCGGCGGGTGTAGATCGGCGGGTTGCCGATACGTTCGATGATGTAGGGGATGGCACCCACGTGATCGAGGTGTCCGTGCGTAATAATGATGCCGCGAATCTTGTGCCGGCGCTCTTCAAGGTAGCCGGTATTGGGCAAAATGTAATCGATACCGGGTGTTTCGGCCTCAGAAAATTGAAAACCAGCGTCGATGACGAAAATATCATCGCCGAATTCGACTGCAACCATATTGCGACCAATCTCTTCGACGCCGCCTAAGGGAATGATGCGCACAGTGTCAGCCGCAAGGGACGGAATCGTTTCGCCACGCGGTTTGTGCTCCGATACGGGATGTTCTAAGCGCATTTTACCGGGACGGCGTGGCGGACGCGCCTGGCCGCCGAATGGTCGGCGGCGTGGACCGCCGGGACGCGGCCCACCCGGACGTGGCGCGTGCGGTGGGCGAGGGCGTTGTGCCGGGGCAGGATTAAATGAAAAGTTCATATCGTAGATGCGTTTCTAAAATGATAATATTGACTACAGGTTGTTTTGCGTAGGCGCAAAGATAGACCATACGTACTCTGTGTCGGTGTACCACTGGTACACGTTGCTAAAGCGGCCTGCGGGGGAGACGAGTGAGCCGACTTGTACCCCCTGCACGTCTTCTGGAACTGCATAGAGAAAATCCGGTGCGTACAGAAAGACGGCCGGCATGTCTCTCGCTACAAGCGAAGCGAACTGCTGGTAGAGCGCATCGCGCGCAGCTGGGTCGGTGGTGGCGCGTGCTTGGCTCAACAGTGCGTCGGCTTTTGAATTTGCGTACATCGCAAGATTGAGACCTGGATCCATGCGCTGGCTCGAGTGCCAAAATGCATAGAGATCGAGCTCAGGACCGACGACTTCGCCGAAGAGAAGCGCGTCGTAGTTGCGCGGGCGCAACACGTTGGTGTTGAGTTCAGCCAATGGATATACCTGCACGGTGACACTAATCCCGGCTGCTTTCCAATCGACCGCGAGCGCGTTTGCCGTTGCCACCAATTCCGGCTGGTCGGCGGTCGCGAGCGTGAAGGCAAGAGTTTTTTTATTTTTCGTCCACGTGCCGCTCGTTTGATTGAACGTCCAGCCGCCTTTTTGGAGTATCGTGCGAGCATTTTGCGCGAACGATACCGTTGCGTTCGCTGAACTTGTCGCAATTGGTGCGAGAGGCTCGGGCAAAGCAGCGGCGCTCGTGCCATCAATGCCCGGCGGAATGGGGCCGTCCAATACTGAAGCTGCGCCGCCTAAACTCAATGCAACAATCTGTGCTTTGTCTGTCGCCGCATCGAGTGCTGCGCGCACGGATGCATCCGTCAGGACGTCGTTATGGGATTGATTCAAGAACACGCCAAAAACCCGTGGCAGCGGCACCTGTACCAGCGCGGTGGTCTTGCTATTCAGGCTTGGAAGGTCGCTCGGCGCAATGTCCGCGATCGCATTGATCTGTCCGCTTTGAAGTGCTTTCACCATATCGCTTTCGCTTCCGAAAAATACAAACGAAATGTTCGAGAGGTACGGTGTGCCGAGCGTGAAGTGGGAGAAGGGCACTAAATCGTAGCGTGTTGCGGCTCCGGTGGAATCGGTTGCGACGTTTGAAATCTTATATGGTCCGCTTCCGACCGGATGCGTATTAAGTGGGCTGAACGCAAATTCTTCCGACGGTACATTCTTCCAAAGATTTTTCGGCAAAATGCCCAGCGTCGTGTCTTCGATAAATGGCGCGTAGGCGTGCGGCAAGGTGAAGACTACCGTTTCCGGATCCGGGCTCGAGACTGCGACGCCTGTCCAATCTGCACGGCGTGGCGAATTGATGCTCGAGTCTTGCGCTGTAGAGATCGTAAAGAGCACGTCGGCGGCCGTTACCGCACTCCCGTCTTGGAAGGTGGCGTCAGGACGGAGTTTGAAGGTGTAGGTGCGTCCATCGGGAGAAATCTGATAGCTCTGTGCAAGATCGGGGGTGAGAGAGCCGTCGGGCAGCGCGCGCATTAAGCCCGAATAGATGAGGGCGGAGAGGTCCTGGTCGGCTTGAGAATTGGCAAGCAGAGGATTTATGAAGCGGGCGGGCCCTGTTTCGCCCTCAATGAGAGAGCCGCCGGATACCGGTACGACGACCGAGGCCAGCGTATTGACGCGCTCAACCATGACAAGCGTGGCGAGCGAGAGCAGTGTCATCAACAGGTAGAGCGCGAATCGCTCGCCTGGCGATAAGCGACTGAAGGCACGCTCAAGTGCTGCGAGGTAGCGGGGTGTGCGAGGTTTCATCAGCCGATCTTCCCAACCCGAAAGAGCGCCATTTGATGCGTACGTACGTACTCTATTCCAATACTGATCCATAGAAGATGGTATATAGTATATATAAGAAGACTTATCGCGGAGCCGCTCCGCATTCCTCCCGCCGCTATCCTAAAACCGCGTTCAAGGCGAGTGCGAGGAGTGCGGAAGCCGCCAAGAGAATACCTAGCACAATGGTCGCGTTGAACAGCGTTTTCTCAAACCCGCGGCGCGTATGGAATCCGGAGCTGAAGTTGTCGGCGCCGAATGCCCCACCCAAAGAAGCACCGGTCTGCTGCAGCAAAACAGACGCCATAAGCAATACGGCAATCACAATCTGCGCGAGAGGCAGCAATCCTTGGAGGAGAGCCATGCCGGGAGACTCTAGCATACGCTCCCGCGAGCTGCAATATTGACATGTGCCACCCCCCTCACGTATATTGAGCCCCTCACTATTATTCATCACAGTATTTGAAAACGTATGGCAACTGGAAAAAACAGCAAGATGAATATCCTCCCGGTGGGAGATCGCGTGCTCGTGAAGCGTGAAGCGAAAGAGGACACGAAATCTCCAAGCGGGATTATCATCCCCGACACGGCGCAGAAAGAGAAGTCGAAAGTCGGTGTCGTGATAGCGGTCGGCCCTGGACATATAAACGACGACGGCAAACTGATCCCGATGTCGGTCAAGCCGGGCGCGAAAGTCGTCTTTAATGCCGGCTGGGACAACGAAGTCGATATGGGCGAAAAAGACGAAGAGTACTTTCTCGTCAAAGAGTCCGACGTTTTAGCAATCATCAAGTAATCAATATTCTATGGGAGCGAAACAAGTTATTTTCGATGAGGAAGTGCGAAGCGCTCTCAAGCGCGGCGTCGATGTCGTGGCGAATGCTGTGAAAGTGACGCTTGGTCCGAAGGGTCGCAACGTGGCGCTCGCGAAATCGTGGGGCGGGCCGACCATCACCAACGATGGTGTGTCGATCGCAAAAGAAATCGAGCTCGCAGACAAATTCGAGAACATGGGAGCCTCAATCGTGAAGGAAGTGGCCACCAAGACCAACGACAAAGCCGGTGACGGGACTACGACTGCGGTTGTCCTCGCGCAAGCGATCATTCATGAGGGCTTGAAGAGAACCGCATTGGGTGCCAACGCGATGATGGTACGCCGCGGTATCGAAGCGGCCGCCAAAGACGCTGTGGAAGAATTGAAAAAAATGGCGCGCGACGTGAAAGGCAAACAGGACATCCGCCAAGTCGCCACGATTTCCGCCGAAAGCGAGGAACTGGGAAATACTATCGCCGAAGTCGTTGAAAAGGTGGGCAAAGACGGCGTCGTCACCGTGGAGGAAGCACAGACCACCGAGATCGGCTACGAATATGTGGAGGGCATGGAATTCGACCGCGGCTATGTTTCTGCCTACATGATCAGCAATGCTGAGCGCATGGAGGCGGAAGTCAAAGACGCCCTCATCCTTATCACCGATAAAAAGATCTCCACGATCAAAGAGATTCTGCCAGTCTTGGAGAAGGTGGCACAGGGCGGCAAGAAAGATTTGGTAATCGTCGCCGACGATGTCGATGGTGAAGCGCTCACGACATTCGTTCTCAATAAACTGCGCGGCGCATTCAATGTGCTCGCGGTGAAAGCGCCCGGCTACGGCGACCGCAAGAAAGAGATGCTCGCCGACATCGCGGTAACGACCGGCGGCCAGGTGATCTCGGAAGACCTCGGACTCAAGCTCGAAAACACCGAACTCAACATGCTCGGCCGCGCTCAGCGCGTGGTCGCCACCAAGGATTCGACCGTTATCATCGGGGGAAAAGGCAAAAAATCGGAAATTGAAAACCGCGTCGCACAACTGCGCACGCAGCTGGAGAACACTGACTCCAAATACGATAAGGAGAAAATCGAAGAGCGCATCGCGAAGTTGACCGGCGGCGTTGCGGTCATTCGCGTCGGCGCGGCCACCGAAACGGAAATGAAATATTTGAAAGACAAGATCGAAGATGCGGTTAACGCAACCAAAGCCGCGATTGCCGAAGGTATCGTCCCTGGTGGTGGTGCGGCGCTTGCAAAAGTGTCTGCCAAACTCGCGCACAAAATGGATGCGAAATCAAACGACGAATTCTCAGTAGGGTACCGCGTGTTAGTTTCTGCCTTACAGGCGCCTCTGATGCAGATCGTCGCCAACACTGGCCGTGAAGACGGTGCGGTCATTCTCAAAGAAACATCGAAAGGCGGTGCTATCGGCTTTAACGCCGCGACGGAGGAAATGGTGGACATGTATGAAGCAGGCATCATCGACCCGGTAAAGGTCACGCGTTCGGGAGTGGAAAACGCAGCATCCGCTGCAGCTGTGCTTCTTACCACCGAAGCAGCCGTTGCTGACATTCCCGAAGACAAAAAGCCGAGCATGCCAGGTGGTATGGGCGGTATGGGGGAGATGGACTAATCGTTTGATGGGACACAGTCGATACCCCTGGACAGCACCCTGCTGTCGCGGGGGTTTTCGGCGATCACGGCGGCAATCGCCAATCAGTGGGTACGTGGTCAGGACGCTGCCCCGCCATATTTCGAACATGTGTTCCCCCGATGTTTGTCGATTCTTTATTGGCCAAGAAAACTGTCGCACGCATTTCGGCCGTACAACGGCCTTTACGTGCGTAGTCTTCGTGGTACGATGCATGGATGATTACGTATATTCTCTTGGCAATCGTTATTATCGTCGTGCTGTGGTTTGCCATTGCCTACAACGGCTTCGTGCGGCTCACGCAGCATGTAAAAGAGGCGTGGTCGGACATCGACGTGCAGCTCAAGCGTCGCTACGACCTCATTCCGAATCTCGTTGAGACGGTCAAAGGATATGCCGCGCACGAAGCGGGTACCCTGCAAAAGGTGACTGAGATGCGCACGCGTGCTATGAACGCGACTGCACCGGCTGAGAAAGCTGAGGCGGAGAACATGCTCTCGGGCGCACTTAAGTCACTCTTCGCTGTTTCCGAGAACTATCCTAATTTGAAAGCCAACGAAAACTTTCTTGAATTGCAGCGTCAGCTTGAAGACACCGAAAACAAATTGCAGGCCGCACGCCGTTTCTATAACAGCGTCGTGCAGGATTTGAATACCAAGCTGCAAACATTCCCGTCGAATTTCGTGGGCAGCACCTTCGGATTCAAATCGGCCGATTACTTTCAACTGGGTGACCAAGACGCCGCGGCCAAAGAGCCGGTGAAGGTGCAGTTTTAAGTGAAGTGGCGTATAGCGCCGCTCGGGAATCACGAAGCGAAAGGACTACAGACGTGATCGGAACAAAACCGGATACGCGGGACATCTATGCGCCACCAAAGGCGTTTGTGTTTATCCACAAGCAAGACGGCTTCCCTGTCGGAACCCGACTGTTGATGCTCAAACGGGAGCCGCACTGCAGAATGTTCCCGTGCCGATGGAATCCGCCCGGCGGCGGTGTCGAGCCGAAAGATTTTCCTGACGAAGCGGCTGGCAACTTCTTCTATCTGAACGTGCTTGAGGCTGCGGCGGTTCGTGAGGCGTTGGAGGAGACGGGTCTCGAGGTGGGACTCGTTCGGTGTCTCGACAACGCAATGTACTTCCACCTCGATCAACGGCCGGCGGTCGTGGGATTCTTCCATACCGCCTATGTGCGTGGCGCGATAAAACTCGATGAGGAATCAACGGAATATAAGTGGCTAACGTACGAAGAGCTGATACATCTGGATCAGGAAGACGAGATGATGGATGGTATTTTTCCGCTGGTCCAGACGCTTTTCACTCGACTCAGGCTCTGCTGACCCTTGGTGGAAGCCGCTCCCGGAATGTTTTCGGGAGCGGCGCTTCATTTGATATAGTTACCGAATGGCATCGCTTTACACACAGCAGGGGAAGAATGTATTCCGCACGTGGATCCTCATGGCGGTGTTTTTGGTGCTCGTCATTTTGATCGGCTGGGGCGCATCTCTCTATTTCAACAGCGGCATCATCCTTTATGTGGCACTCGCCTTTGCGCTCGTGATGAACCTCTACGCGTATTGGTTTTCCGACCGTGTCGCGATTTCTTCCGCCGGTGCGCAGCCCGCAGACCAAACACAATACAAAGAGTTGCATCGTATTGTGGAAAATCTTGCGATTACCGCCGGACTCCCGAAGCCGCGCATCTACATCATCAACGACCCCGCGCCGAATGCCTTTTCCGCAGGACGCGATAAAGAGCACGCAGTGATCGCCGTCACCACAGGATTATTGAACACGATGGACCGCAACGAATTGGAAGGTGTGATTGCACACGAGCTCGCGCACGTGGGCAATCGCGATATATTGGTGATGACGATAGCGGTCGTGCTGGTCGGTTTTATTTCGGTCTTAGCCAACATTGCCCTGCGTGTCTCATTTTTCGGCGGAGGCAACGACAGGGATCGCAACGGAAATATATTTGCGATTATCGGATTCATCGTTGCGATCATTCTCGCGCCCGTAGCAGCGCAGCTGATCGAACTCGCGATCTCGCGCAGGAGGGAATTTTTGGCGGATGCTTCTGGAGCCCTCCTCACACGTTACCCCGAGGGTCTCGAAAGCGCACTCAAAAAAATCGGCAGCTACGACGCGCCGATGCAGCGCGCCTCCACCACTACCGCGCACCTCTTTATTTCGAATCCCTTTGGTGCTCATCCGGCCGGGCAGTTCATCCAAAAATTATTCTCTACGCATCCGCCGATTCCGGAACGCATCGCGGCCTTAGAGGGAGTCCGAATATGAGCGAAAATATGGGGAACATGGGGAGGCGGCGGGAGGGAGAGCCTGGATCACTGGAAAAGACAAACGGAGCTTTACGAAAAGAGGTTGCTAGACTGACGGGAGAAATCGAACAACTTACCCACATGATTGATGGGCTTGGTGTCGACAAACTGACAGGGGTGCTCCTGAGAGCGCGTTTTGAAATAAATTTGCAGGCACATCTTATGCATGCCAGCGAGCATCGCAAGACACCGCCAGCGACCGTAACAATAATTTTCGTTGATGTCGATCACTTCAAGATTGCGAACGATGCGCATGCGCATGGGCATGAGTTTGGAGACAATGTTTTGCGTAGCGTCGCGAAAATCTTGCAAAACGGGGTTCGCGGTGACGACCTTGTTGGACGCTGGGGTGGAGATGAGTTCTGCGTGGCGCTTTTTGATGCGAACGAGGAAGATGCGCGAAAGACAGCAGAGAAGCTTCGAGGGAGTATTAAGGAACTCAAGTTCAGCGATCAACCAGAGTTCAAGGTAACGGCGAGTTTCGGAATTGTATCGGTAGACAATAAGAATCCGGTTGATCTGAGAGGGCTTATCGAACGTGCGGATCAAGTAATGTATTTTGCCAAACATGAAGGGCGTGATCGCGTCTATACGGAGTCGGGAATGGTGGATGAGAAGGGTCGGCAGCGCGAACTCGATCTTTAGCCATGCATGCTTGTGTGATATAACAGGAACGCTCCATGGAGGAGGGTTCGCATAGCGGTCTAGTGCGCACGCTTGGAAAGCGTGTGTGTCGAAAGGCACCGAGGGTTCGAATCCCTCACCCTCCGCATTGACAACAAAGTATCGGCATGTTCCCGTAATGCCGAGGTTTTATAGTGACCCCGCATTCGTGGTGGTCGTGAGGTGTCGACAACCGATTTCGCAAACCTCAATTTCTAAGCTGGAATGGCCACTATGGCCATCCTCACGCCACAGAGCGCTCGCGAGCTTCGCCGAATCATCAAGGAATCGACTGGTCGCGATATCTCCCAGGGCGAGGCGTACGCCATTTGGCATTACCTGATCAAGCTCCTGCAGCTCTTGTGGCGCGTAGAAAATCGGCGAGAGATACCGCCGCCTCCGCAACAGCTCAGCCTCTTTTTGCCGCGCAAGAGGCGCTAGAAGCTACAACGAATGCGAATACGCTTCCGGTACAGGATATTAGGCCTCCGAGTGGAGGTTGGTGGAGACAGGCTTGTTTAAACAAGCCCATGCCTCGCGAGAACGAGTAATGTTGGGCTCCTAGATGGAGCGGGTATGTATAGAGATGGCCAGCAAGAATAATTAACTAGTAACGTTGGTAGGTCGCAGAGCTTGCGATGGCTACCTTTGTTATTGTGTTTTATTCATGGTGGCGCTAACTCGATCTCGCATCCCATCCGTGCTCTGAGGCTCTGAACCCCAGGACAGGCACCTGTCAGCGTTACCACTATTATCCAGTCCAAAATCTATTTGTCATCAGGGCAAGATTGAGGGGTGTGGATAACACCACGAATTGGTTTCGTTAGCAAGCGTTCGCGTAGTAGGTTCAACAAGTAAGTGCACCACCCCGTAATATAGCGGGGTATGAAATAT
>VFSW01016339.1_pt1 | contig 10130 bp, 7 predicted proteins | sample 5358111 | NCBI WGS metagenome assembly VFSW01 (sample SAMN11554181, study PRJNA540505) | mine drainage metagenome | isolation source: sediment from site ElyBrook_90M | place: USA: Ely Copper Mine, Vershire, VT | collected 2017
CCATTATTTTGATTATATCACTCGTAGCCGATTGCCGCATGCCGTTAGACGGACAGCTTGACTTCGCCCTCTTTGGCGGCCATACCCTCTACGGGCAGAGTAAAGAAGAATGTGGTCCCCTTGTTCATCTCCGTCTCGAACCATATCTTGCCTCCCCAGCCCTCGACCAGATTTTTCACAAGCGACAGGCCCAGCCCGGCCCCCTCCGGGACGAACTTCAAGGCATTGTCCGCACGGAAGAACTTCTCGAAGATGCGTCCGCGCTGATCTTCGGGTATGCCTATTCCTTCGTCCCTTACTGAATACTGGACGAACTTGTCCTTTATAGAGATGTCTATAAATATGGTCTTCCCTTCGGGGGAATACCTCATTGCATTGGTGCTGAGGTTCTGGATCACCTGCCAGACGATATCCTGGTCCAGGGGTATGCTTGGGAACGGAGAAGGTTCGGTCTTTATCTCGAACTTCTGGGACTTCCTGTCCAGATCGGCCTTAAGGGTAGCATCGACGGCCTTCGTCAGATCCTCAAGATTTATCGGCTTGGGTTCGACCTTAAGCCTGCCGGCCTCGACTCTCGCCAGCTGCAGCAGCAGATTGACCAGTTCGACCATTCTGTTGGTCGACTGATATATGCGCTCTACGAAATGTTTCTGGTCCTCGGTTATCGCCCCAGCGTCGCCGTCTATAAGCATCTCTGAGAACCACTTCATGGAGGTCAAGGGCGTCCTAAGCTGATGGGAAGCAATCGAGATGAATCCTGATTTGGCCTCGTCCAGTTCTTTCTCGCCGGTTATATCCCTGAACACCAGAACGGCGCCGCTTACGCCTTCGTCCCCCGTAAACGGGGTCGACACGAAAGCAACCGGCACCTTTTTCCCGGATGCAAGCTGATAATAGTAGTTTGACTCGAGCGAAGCAGAAGCGATCTCGCCCTTATTTATAACCACGTTGAGCGGATACTCTTCGTCTGGGATCTCCCTTGCCCCGGAGAATATCCGAATCACTTTCCTTATATCCTTGCCAATCGTGCTGTCGATGCTCACCCCCAAAAGGGTGCTGCAGGCATTATTGAGCAGGACGATCTTGAAATCTTTGTCTATAAGGACAAGGCTCTCGCCCATTGAGGAGACTATCGCCTGCAGCCTATCGCGCTCAGTCTTAGCTATCCGTTCTGACTCCTTGACGTCGTCGAGCACGTTATACAGGGCTTCCGTACCGCGCGACAAGGAAGCAACTTCGCCCGTTGCCCCTGGTTTTTCCTTAACCGTTTCAACGTCTACGCCGGTCTGAATAACATAACTTATACCGCCGCTCTGGTCGGTCATACTCGTATCCGCCCAGGATATAAGATGTTTGCTGCCGTCTTTGCCCAGAAGGTTCCCCTCCTTGTTGGCGATAGAAACACCGGGGCCAAGGTTGTCGAAGCTATCCTTATACATAGAGGCTTCATCAGGCGATGCAAAGACGTCCCAGAAATATTTACCCTTTGACTCGCTAAGGGAATATCCTGAGAGATCAGCAAACTTCTTATTGAACCACACAACCCTGCCTTCCTTATTCAGGACGACCAATAGCGCGTCTATCGCCGCGAACACTCTCTCTAAAACGGCCTCGTATTGGCCTTCACTCATATCGTCGAGCCAATCGAATTGGCCGCCTATCGTACGCTTTGAAAAAATCATATGTGTCTTGTTGGGGGGGCGCCGTCCCAATATTGTACCAGCCTAAAAACGACGTCCGGTTAATTGTATCATTTATGATATAATTTACTAATAAATGGACTGGTTAATAAAAATCTTCACCAGAGAAGAGCACATTGCCGGCTTAGAGATTTCCGAAAGTTATATACGCATAGCCCTGTTAGAGGACGGGATCGGAGACAAGAAAGTCGAGAAAAAATCGGACATCAGGATAAAGTTCCTGGCGGAAGAACCACTGACCAAAGGGACCGTTGTCGGTAATTCGATCAAGGACCGCGATAAATTCGTCAAATCGCTCGGGAAACTGATTGGGCGATCGCCGATAAAGATCAAGTTCGTGATGGTCTCTATACCGGCGAACGACATATACTCTAAGATATTCTCTTTTCCCAAGGCGCTCTCAGGCGAGAAACTCAAAGAATCAATGGATCTTACAATCGGGTTCCAACTGCCCGACAAGCCCGATACTACATATGCCGGGTGGGAAAAGGTGGGCTTGAGCGACCAGAACGAGGTTCTCCTCGCTACTGTGCCGAGGAAACCAATAAACGAACTAGTAGGGGTCCTAGCCTCGGCCGGACTGAAGGTCGTGGCAATAGAGTTCAATGTCTTGAGCATATGCAGGGCCATGGATATAAAGGACACCGACACGGTCCTTATAAAGGACAAGCAAGCCTCGGGAGTTACGGTATTCATAGTGAAGAACAGGCTGCCTTACTTCGTAAGGGTCCTGCCTGAACAGTTCCTGTCATCGGAGGATGAGCTGAACGAAGAACTGGGGAGAATAGAGGACTTCTTCAAAACAGAGAGGGGGGATATAGATAGAAGCGCGGATATAAGAGAGGTAAAGATATTGGATAAGTTCTCCAGTAACCCCGAGGTCAGTAAAGATAACAGCAGATGGATGGCAAGTATCGGGATGGCAATGCGGGCGCTGATTCCGAGATCGGCCGATGATATGATCAGCCTTATGTCCATAGGGACAGAGGACGCCTACGAATATCAGAAGGCTGTTACCTTCTCCGAATTTATCCTGCATAGCGCCATTGCCATCTCTATGTTCTTTGTCGCGGCCCTATTGGTCACAATGGTGTCGTTATCTTCAGCCCAGCCGGCCATTACAAAAAATCTTTCTTCCACTACGGAGACCGCACAGACATCCACGGACACAGAGCAACTGCAAAACCAGGCTCAAGCCTTGAACGATACTCTTGTAGTAACAACGGGGATATTAAAGAGTACAGTGGATTGGCGTACCGTACTGCAGAAGATAAACGCCGATTTGATACCCGGCATCACCGTCAACAGCATCTCTATGCCGTCAGTGAACGGGACCATAGCCATAAATGGTACCGCGACCAATAGGGATATATTAAATAAGTTCAGCGCTACCTTGGGGGCCGATACATTCTTCTCCAATGTGGTCGTCCCTATAACCAACGTCGACCAGTATGCAAATCTCCCGTTCAACGCAACGCTGGACATCGCCAATCCTCAAACGCTTTACTATGCCCAATAAGACCCAAAGCATAAATACGATAGTTAAGAACGTCCTGGGGGCTTTTGTGACCGTAGTCATTTGCGGGGTTTTGATGTTCATACTCGACAGCCAGATATCGAACACGGTCAAGTCGATAAGTCAGGCCAAACTGGCGATTCTGGAAGCGCAAGCCAGCAATATAGACATATCCAGGCTGCAGAACCAATTCAAAACCATCGACGGCAACGACACTAGAATAAACAACGCGCTGCCCCATGAAAACAACGTCATCCCCTTCGTTAACGCGCTACAGGCCCTGGCAAAAAAAGATTCCGTCCAAGAATCCTACACTTTCTCCTCGCCCGTACCGTATACGTCACAGGGCAGCATGAATATTTACAGCATATCCTACAGCATAAGCCTTGCGGGGAATATTAGCGTCTTCACTAACTACCTGAACGACTTCCAAAATTTGCCGTACTTCACTAACATCTCTTCGATAACCATATCATCCCCATCGGGACTCCAGCAGGGATCATCCATGAACATGACAGCGACACTATACGTACAACAGTAATGCCAAGATGAACAACGACATGAATGTAAGCGAGTTGCTGAGAGGATTAAGGAATAGGCAGATAGTGTATCCTGCGATATTGATAGTCCTGCTTATATCGGTAGGCACTAGCTTTTACTTTGTAGCACAGTTTCTCGGCATGAGCATAACCAACGCGCTGAGCACAACCTCGGAGAGCTCCATATCATCAGAGACAAAGATACAGGAAGTGGATATGAAAAGCTATGCGATCGTCCTAAAAAAGATATCGAGCGATCCATCGGCTGCAAACACAGGCACGACAGCCCCACCTAGTCCCACTACCAACAAGGCCAAAACGAACAGCGGTTCCAATAAGACGCAACCCGCAAGCAGCACAAACCGGTCGACTCCGTTACAGAGCGCTCCATTACCAAACCCCGGAGTCAGCAGTGGTTCCCCCACATCAACGCAAACCACCGGAGCTCAGTAAGGTATTTATTTATAAAGAGGTCTCCTTCCACGTGGTTGTCGCTATCTGCCCGTATAACGAAGGGTCTAAAATAACATTGACCTGTACCTCTATGCTGTTGCTGTCGACAGTACCCACCGAAGTGATCAATATAGGGTTGAGCGCAGTCCCGTATCCGGTGCCGTTAACTACGCTTACCTCCGCACATCCCCTGGTCGATGATGCGTTGCAGCCATCGGCCACAAAAGATATCGCATAGGGCGTAGACGTCGGAACTGAATATGCTTTATTTATGGCAATCTGCTCAAGGGCGTCTCTAGCTCCTGCTTCTGCATATTGCTGGGCAGATACCGTATTGGACTGGCTGGAAGAGCTGGACGATTCGTTAAAAGCCAGAACGCTTATGCTGATAGCGACCACAAGTATGAGAAAAACCACGACCAGGATTGTCGGCAACGAAGCGACACCTCTTGAGTAATATATTTTTGCGACTGCTCTTTTATCCATACTAGACATAGTCTATGTAAGCATGCCTGGTGGCCCGCCACTACGAATTCAGCTGGAATGTCGTCTGATTGCTCTGCGTGTACTGCCAATCCGGGCTCTGAGAGTTATACTCTACGGTTATGAGCATCTGAATACTGACAACCGTCTTACCTAATATAGTATTGGTATTTTGTATATTAGTGAAACTCAGGCTCGTCACTGAGACGGAGCTAGAGGTTATCGGCTCGGACGCAGACGTACATGAACCCCCCGCTTGCCTGTATATTACCCCGCCGATAGTGCAGTAAGATACCGATGTCCCGGACCCGGACGTGATGATCAGCGTGCTTGAAGACGTGCCGGCAACAGAAGGGTTGGTGACGGCACTCGCGTACACTGCATCCTGACCGACCCTATCGAGAACGAACCTTATATTGGAATCGACTTCGCTGCTGGCGCTTATCTGTCCTATCCCCCTGTTTATGGAAGTAATCGTGCCCGCGAGCATTACCATGACAATTGCGAGTATCCCGATATATATCAGGAGCTCCAGCAGGGTAAATCCCCTATCGAGTTCGAGCTTCTCCATCTACGGGCTCCAATTGACTATCGTGGAGGTGACAGATGGGGTATAGGTGCCGGCGGTTACGCAGTCGTCAGAGCATATCTCTATCTTATAACTGAAATATCTCTGGTTGTTGTTGTACTTAGGGGCGCAGGTGAGAGGTACATACTTATTGGGCCCTCCGGTCGGAGGAGTCCCACTGTCATACCAGTTGCTGGTATTGCAGGAAGATGCTCCGCCGCCGCCGTCGCCGTAATATGTTGTTACGGAAGGAGTATTGGAGGTGCCGAATTGGAACCGAACCTTGCCAAGGTTCTGCGTTTGACCGCCCAGCGTACCTGTCCAGTATATCGAGTTATATGCAGCTCCGACAGTACCCGTATCGAATACGGCGGACGTTACGGTGCCGGAGACAGGATAGCCCGACGACTTATACTCGTCGGCGCCGATATCCCAAGCAGTCGACGTCGGCCTGGAGTCCCCATCTATGTCGGTCACGGGCTGCAGATATGGATCGTATGTCAGGTTGACGCCGTTCCCGCGAGCGCTCGTATCCGAAGAGGACAGGTGGAAATTCTGCGTCGAGGTGGCAACGAAAGCGACGGTCTCGTTCCTAAGCAACGAATTCGGAGATGTGGCGTCCTGAGATATGTTATCGGTGGACGAAGAGGTGAAAGTCCCAGAGTAATCAGCGTAACTGTCGCCGTTTGCTATGACATTTTGAATGGTGGATGACGCATCACTATTTGAAAATCCAGTGTAATTGCCGTAAAGCGTATTGTTGTACACATACGCCGGCGCCGATCCTCCCATAGCTATGGCTGAACTGCCGCTAGTATTCCAGCCGTACACCATGTTGTTCCAAATATTGAATGTTGCCGCCCCAGGAGAGCTGCTCGCGGTGATTCCCGCCGAACTGGCAGCCGAACCGCTCAATATGCCCCTTATTATGTTGTTAGATATATCGTATACGGCCGAACCGGAACCGATGTTGTACTCGATGCCGTAATTAGCGGCGTTGCTATCCGTAACGGATACCTGCAGACCGTCTATGTTGACGTATCTGGTGGCCGGATTAACGACGATACCGTTGCCGCTCGAGACCTGCATATTATATGCGCCGTCAGACCATTCTCCGTTGTGTCTTTGGTCGGCGTTAGCTTGGGTAACGGTGCTGGTGGGCGTGTATATGTTTATATCATTCGTTGCGCTGGTAGTTAACGCAGGGATGTCCGCCTCCGTAGTGTCTTTGCTGCTGGTACTGCTGCTGTCGTTGTAACAAGGGATGTTAAGTATATAGTCCCCCGCCACCAGATCAGTGGTATTAAGATGGCTGGAATCAGTCGCTCCGTTTACGGCGGCATTAAGACTGGCATACGCCCTATTTATAGAAGTGACCGATGCCCCGGACACATCTGGAGGGGCCGCACCCGTCGCAGTCACCAGACTCCAGTGCTTGTCATCAGAGTTCGTCTTGGCTGATATGTAAGCAACGCTACCCGAACCGTACGTGACGGCATCGCCCACGCCTATATTCCCGTTCTGCGCCGCGGAAAAGACTCCCGCCCCGCCACTTATGGTGAGCGTAGGCGTGCCGGACATAAGATTGGCCGACGTGCTCTGCCCGACCGAGTAGTAAACATTGGAGGCGGGCAGGTTCAGTGTCGTGGTGGTCGCATCCGCCGTAGTCGATGTGCCGTAGCTGTTAACGGCATAGCCTACATAATGGTAGAGGGTGTTGGGCGACAGCCCGGTCCTTGCTTGAGTGAATACTCCGGTCGACGTACTGCCCGTTGCAAGACAGTTGGTCGTCGGGTTGGCCGACAACCCCCAGCACGTGCCTTCTGTAGTTATGGCCGAACTGCCGGCAGATGTGATATCAGCGCCGAATGTGGCCGTACTGGTACTTACGGAAGTCGCCGTGGGCAGGGTTACGGTCGGCGGCAATGTCGCCGTAACGTTATATGTCACTTCAAGGTACGGCGCCGTGCTATACCAAGTATTTCTGGAGTCGTTGTAGTCTCCGGCCGACGAATTGGTTATGGTCGTAGGTATGCCCTCAAGGCCGTAATTCGTGTAAGTGCCGTTCTTCCAGTCCTTGTATATGGTAGTGATGGTCGTAGTAGCGTAACCCGCGGGGGGCCAGCCGGTGCCGGAAATAAGAACATCGTTGGCCGTAGTCACGGTATCGGGATACGTGACATACGTATTGGCCTGATCCCAGCTTCCAGTCAAGATCTCAAGGTACTCCGTCGGATTGTAGGACGGCTTTCCGCTCGTATTATCCAGCCAAACATCGGCAAGCGTAGTATCGGTGGCCGAAGGGCCCAAGGTGTCGATGTTGGCCCATTGGATGTACAGATAATAATGGTCTCCCCACCCTCCATAACCTATAACGGACGAATTAGGAGCTCCTTCTGCGGCGTAAGAATCAGACCAATAAGTGTCTTTGCTCTCATAAAACCTCGAGATGAATGATCCGGAAGAGGCCATATCTATGGTGCCGTTGGCCGACCAACTGGAGTAGTAGCCTACTTTTGTCCTGATCCTCCATATGTAGCTCTGCCCGCCCTGCAGTAGACTTGTCGGCGCATTACCAACCCCAAAAGGTATGTCCGGCGTCCTCGCGCCATTTGCGGTTGCAGTCATCCCAGTCAAATCTCCGGAATCCCATACCGGCGAAGCGTAGCCAGTGTCCGAACTTGTAGTCACCTGGACCTGGACAGTGGTAACGCTCTGGCCATGGTTATTCACTGCTGAAAACATCGGAGTGGAAGTAGTGACATTCGTCGGATTGGTGCAGCAGGACTGAGCCGAGGGATACCCAACATACAGGCTCGTCGGTGCCGCCAACGTCACGGAGTTCACTGTGACGGCCGTATATGCTTTATTGTTGGTCTTATCGGCCTCTGTTATCTGATTATTCGGATCGATAAGAACGTAAATGTCATGGGTGCCCGCAGCGCCGGCGTCCCAGGTTATGGAGGTTGTTGTTGAACTGCCGCTGGCAAGCGAATAGATGACCTGAGTAGCCCCTATCTGCGTGCCGCCGGAGGCCGGATCGCCATCGTAATAGTTGACCATGATGGGGGTGTTCGCGCCGCCGTAGACCCGGAACCAAGCATCGTAAGCGAGGGTCGTCCACGCTGAACCGGAATTTGTACTATAGGCCATATTGCCGCCAGGATAAGTGGGGGAAGTATTGTCGGCCGCCCATCCGTAGCCGATATCTGAATGCAGCCTGATCCCTTCCAGCACTATCCAGTACTTCGTACCGGCATTTAATGTCGGGTATGTCGGGAAGCTTATATTGAACCAAGCGGGCGCATTCGCATTGTCCGGCACCGTGTTATTGGGCACGGTTGTCGTGGCAACGGCCGTACCGCTAGGGAGGCCGGCGTTGTCTGTCTCCAACAGGACCGTCAACGCCCCGCCGTTGCAGTTCCCATTCGTGTAGTTGCCCAGCATCCCGCAGTACATATACAGAGAGATCTGCGAAACGCTTGTAGTAACGGCTGGGGTGATGGCCTGAGCCAGCCACTGAGAGGCATACACAGAGTAATTGGCGTCGTCGCTGGCGCCGTTGGTACTGTCATAATATTCACCCTCCGTAGAAGTGGCGCTTACCCAACTGGCACCAATATTATGTATGGTGGTGGTGGCAGAAATGATATCGTCCAAGTTCGGGGTGGTGGTACTGAAAACCATATCCGTACTGGTCACGGAAAAATCAGGCGGCAGAGAGGACGTGGTGAATGTCGCATCCGTAGTGTATGACTCTCCTGCGCTGCTCGAAGCGTATGCCACGTAATGGTACAGAGTGTTCGGAGAGAACCCAGTCCTCGGTTGGGTAAACGTCCCGACCGACGTGCTGCCGGTATCAAGGCAGTTGGTCGTCGGGTTGGCTGTTGTCCCCCAGCAGGTACCTATGTCGGTTAAGGTTGAATCTCCGGCCGATGTGACATCGGCTCCCAATGTGGCTGTGCTGGTAGAGATAGATGTGACCGTAGGGCTGGTTATGGTCGGGGAGGCGCTGAACGACGACGTAACGATATCGCCCTGGCCGGAGGTGGTGTCATCCTCGGCAAAATACATCTTACCAGTACTTTTACTCCCAGCCGTGGTCATGGTCAGATACGCCTCGACATATATATACTGTCCCGCAGAAACGGAGAAAGCCGTCGGCGTGAAAGTAATCGACTTAGTCTGATATCCGGTAGATGGAGTAAAGCCTGCTGAACTTATTATGCCGGACAGATTGGTAACCGACGTCACCGCGGTCGTGTTCGCCGTAACCAGAAAGACCTGAGCCTTCACGACAGCCACTCCAGATGCATTAGAGTCTTTTATGCCGAAGTTAAGCATCCAAGCGGTACCGGCATATGTGCCCGGAGACGATGCGTCAAAGATCCAGCCCACGCTGTCGGGCGTGCTCGGTATGCTATAGGTCGTACTGTTAGATGTCCCGGGGACAAACTGCCATGTGTATGCATGCGACCCGTTGGCGATGTACGTCGAATTGTTAGTGGAACTGCCGGCTGTCGTGGAAAGTAGGCTTACATTTGCGTTCCCGGACACTACTGCAGAGTTTGTGCTACGGAAGTACAGGGTCTGAGCCCCGCTGGCACTGACCTCCTTGGGAAATAGGCTGAAAAAGGCGAATGGACCGAAGTTTACTGAAGCGGCGAAGACAACTGTCGCTATCAATGCGATCCTTGCGGTAGATTTATAGTAGTTTTTAATATATGTCATGATTCCCTTGTCGCCTTCTTTGATCGTGACCTCACGGCAAGATTATGGGTATGCACCGGCGCAACAGCACACCCGCCCAAGTAGATACCAGAATTTCTAGCCCTAACGAGAAGCGTCCAAAAGATATTATCTTGTTCATT
>VFSW01016340.1_pt1 | contig 10130 bp, 9 predicted proteins | sample 5358111 | NCBI WGS metagenome assembly VFSW01 (sample SAMN11554181, study PRJNA540505) | mine drainage metagenome | isolation source: sediment from site ElyBrook_90M | place: USA: Ely Copper Mine, Vershire, VT | collected 2017
AGCTTAGGCACACAATATTTATAAAGGTTTAGAGGGGCGGCGGTTTTGAGCTTTGAGGGCATACTGAGGGAGCGGTCGGCAGAAAGGGGTTTCGGCAGCGCTGCCTGCGTGCTCAGCTCCAAGAAGCGCCCGCACATCTCGCGCTCGAAGATAGAGGAGACGGGGAACGTGCAGTACCTTGATGTCGGCGACTTCGGGGCCACGAGGTACACAGGCGACCTCTAGCTCAGGTACCTCGCCGCGAAGGACCTCACCTACGACCTCCTGCTCAGCGTCTACGACGTGAATACTTCTTCACTGTGGTGCGCCAGAATCGCAGGAAACATCAGAAAGGCGGAGCCCGAGATAATGGGGTTCACGCGCTCCATAAGAAGGCCCAACTTCGAGGCCAGGGTGATCGGGCTGCAGAACGGCGAAAACACCGGTGAGCTCATGGAGCTGCTCAGGCTCCTGGAGAGGGAGCGGCTGCAGGTGTTCGAGGTCGACCTATTCGGCGCAGACACCAGGCACATAGCCATGGACGCCAAGGTGGGCATGAGCTTCAACATACTGATGGAGGACAGGCTCTACAAGCCTGGTGAGCTCCAGAACAGGCTCACCGAGGACCAGTTCGAGAGGGCGCTTTCGGCGCTGACGCGGAAGAAATGAAGCCAAGCTTTGTATAAGTAGGGCCTCCAGAGGCGAGGTCGCTGCGCATTATGCTCAGGCCCTGGAACTCGAACGCGCCAAGAGAGCCGACGCCCCTGAACGCGGCCTCAAGCCTCTCGATGGCGGGGCGGTCAAGCCTTCTGCGCACCCGCGCCACGGTTATGTGCGGCACGTAGGCGCGCCCCTCATCAGACATGCCGACATCGGAAAGCGCGCCCATCACCCTCGAGTTGAGAGCGGAGAGCTCTGCAGCACCGGCACATATCCTTGCATACACTATCTTGGGATTGCCCGGGTCGAATACGCCGAAGCCTTCCACAGACACGCTGAAACGACCGAGGTCGATCGCTGACACGGCCATCACCACGTCCTCCAACGTCTGGCTGCTCACGCTGCCGAGGAACGCGAACGTTATGTGGAGGTTCTCTCTGTGTGTGACGCTGACCCCGGGCATGGAGAGCCCGTGCGACGCTGCGCCGATTGCCCCCTTTATGTTCTCGGGCAGCTCGACCGCGATGAAAGCGCGCACCGCACCCGTAACTGCCATGCTCGGGATTGTCGCTGCGGAAATAAAATTCCGGCATGTTTGCACGTTTATCAGCGTTCACGCGTGCCCTGGCAAGCTTTTTTAATGTAACGCGCTAATATGCTTATGCCAGCCACAAAATATATCATAGTAGTTGGCTCGCTGCTCAGTGGGCTCGGAAAAGGCATAGTGACTGCTTCTATAGGCAAGATGCTCTCGATGTACGGCCTGAAGGCCAGGCCGATGAAGTTCGACGGCTACCTCAACTACGACTGCGGCACGATGAACCCCTACAGGCACGGCGAGGTCTTCGTCCTGGACGACAAGGGCGAGGTGGACATGGACTTCGGCACGTACGAGCGGTTCCTTGACGTCAACATGAGCACCGACTTCTCCATGACGGGCGGCAAGCTCTTCAGCGAGATAATCGCCAAGGAGAGGCGCGGCGACTTCCTCGGAAGGGACGTGCAGATAGTGCCAAACATGACGGACATGATCCTCGAGAGGATAGAGGGCATAGCAGAGAAGGAGCAGCTTGACGTGATGATCATAGAGGTTGGCGGCACAGTGGGCGACATAGAGAACAGCTACTTCGTCGAGGCGATGAGGCAGCTTGCGCTGAAGCGCACAGCCGTGTTCGTCGACATCACATATGTGCCGGAGCTCAATACTGTGGGAGAGCAGAAGACCAAGCCCACGCAGATAGCGCTCAGGAGCCTCATGCAGAACGGCATACGCCCCAGCTTCATATTCTGCAGGTCTGACAAGCCGATAAACACTGGCGCGAGGAAGAAGATAGCCATGTTCTCGAGCCTCGACGAGAGCCGCGTGCTGGACGACCACGACGCGAAGAGCATATACTCCGCGCCGCTTCACTTCATGAACCAGGGGTTTGGCACTGAGCTGCTGAAGGACCTAGGCATCGAGGGCAGGACCATCGACAAGGCGGCCCTTGACAGGCTCGAGGAGTACTCACGTGCGCTGGAGGGCGACGGCGGAAAAGCCGTCAGTGTCGCGATAGTCGGAAAGTACATAGACCTGCACGATTCGTACGCGAGCGTCAAGGAGGCGCTGGTGCACGCGGGTGTCGCGAACGGGGCTGCGCTCAAGCTCAACTGGATAGAGTCTGAGGAGCTGGAGGGCATCAGCGAAGAAGGCGTCGCAAAGAGGTTGGGAGGCAACGACTGCGTGCTCGTGCCCGGAGGTTTCGGTAAGCGCGGTATAGAGGGCATGATAAACGCGATACGCTACGCAAGGGAGAACGGGCTCCCGTTCCTCGGGCTGTGCCTGGGCATGCAGCTGATGACGATAGAATACGCAAGGAACGTCGCGGGCCTGGAGGGCGCGAATTCGTCGGAGTTCGACGATGGGGCGCCATACAAGGTCATAGACATAATGGAGGACCAGAAGAGCATCGAGCAGAAGGGCGGCACGATGCGCCTAGGGTCGTGGCCAGCGAAACTGAGGGATGGCACGCGCGCCAAGGAAGCGTACAATTCAGACGTGGCGCATGAGAGGCACAGGCACAGGTACGAGTTCAACAATGCTTACAGGGAACAGCTGATCAAGGCAGGACTCGTCATAAGCGCAACCACCCCTGACGACAGCCTCGTCGAGATAGTAGAATGGAGGGACCACTTCGGGATAGGCACGCAAGCGCACCCGGAGCTCAAGTCCAGGCTGGAAAGGCCGGCGCCGCTCTTCGCCGCGTTTATAAGGAGCGCGGCCGAAGGAACCGCGTCAGCGCAGCAGAAGGCCGGCGTAAGAGAGCAGCATGCCTATAGCGTCGCCGATGACAGGCACGCGTGACGAGACGCTCCGTATCCGCTCCATGTCCGCCTTGAGCATGCCCTTCGCCAGCACCAGCACCAGCGGGTATATCGCAACGTACGCTATGACAGACGTTATTATCAAAGGTATGTACTGCCCGCCCCAGAAGAGGCTCAGCGGATAGATTGGGATGCTGCTTATCAGGTTGGCGGCGATGACGCGCAGCAGGCGCTTCGCGTGTATCGAAGCGTTGAAGCGGCGTGAGATCGCATGCACGAACAGCAGGCTCATCGCCGCGGGTGTTATTATGAACAGCAGCACAACGAGGCCAATGGCGCCGTACGTCGGCACCAGCGCGAAGAGCAGCACGAGCTGCACCGCAGCAAGTATCGCGTTGTACTTCAGCACCTCCTTCACCCTGCCCGCGCTTACGAGGAGCGTGCTCGCGTAAGAGCCCGCTATGTATATGAGGAGGCCGAGGGCGACTATTCTCAAGTATATGGGCGCAAGGCCGTACACCGAGCCGAACGCGACGTACGAGACCGGCTTGGCGAGGAACACCACAAAGAATATTAGCGGCGCTGCGAGCAGGAAAGCGAGGTATACGGAGTAGCCGAAGAACTCCCCGACCCTGTGTCGCAGCCCGTCGTTCGCCAGCGTCGCGGTGAACGTTGGCAGCAGCGACAGGCTTATGGAGCCGAAGACAATGTCGAACATGTAGCCTACCTTCGACGCTATGCCGAAGTTTCCGAGCACCGCGGTGGTTGCGAACAGTCCCAGCGTTATCAAAGCTATATTGCTCACAACAGCGCTGAACATATTAGAGAGCGCTATGGGCATCGAGAACGTGAGCATGCGCCTTATGCCCGCGGCCGTCGGCGCCGTTAGGTCTATCCTGTTGCCGAAGACGATCAAGTACAGCGCTAAGAAGAAGCCGGCGGCCTGGCCCGCTACGAGGCCGAGGACTGGCGCCAGCGCGCCCAGGCCAGCGATGGCGAGACCTATGCTTATGGCCGCCTGCAGCGCGGCCCCCAGCGTTATCACGGCCGCGGCGTGCCTAGGTCTGTTGACGCCTATCAGTATAGAGTAGCCGGCGCCGAACAGCATAGACGTTAATATGGAGCCCGAAATTAGCTCTAGCACGTAGGCCAGCGCCACGTTATGCAGCGAGTACTCTGCTATCACAGGGCTGAGAGCGACTGCCGCCACCATAAGGAGCGCGCCCGCCACTAGGAGCACAGCAAGGCCGTCCGACACGAGCGGGCCGAGCTGCGCACGCTCCTGCCTCGCGACGTACTCCGCGCCGAACTTGTCGAACGCCGTGGCTATGCCGAAGCTGCCCACGGAGCTGAAAATGCCCGCGACAGCCGTCGCCACGACGTATATGCCGTACACGCTGGGGCCCAGCAGCCTCGCGACGACTATGAATGATGCCGCCAGGAAGAGGAACGAGAGCACCTTGCTGATGAGTATGAAGCTCGCCATGCTGGCGGTGCGCACACCCAGCTCCAGCGCGCTGCCTTCCTCGGCAGCGCCGGCTATCTCAACCAAAATACCACTCAGCACATATTGGGTGCATACTACTTAATCTGTTTTGAGGGGCGCGCATCATAAATAAAAACCTTTACAGGGGTAATCTAAGAGTTGCGTGGCGCGCGTCTATGGGATGCGATGCTGCGGCTTCTTCGTGAAGATGGTCGGATGGAAGGCGCTGAATCGAAAACCGCAGAGGCACAGCAGGAGCGCATGGACGCGCCACCGTTAGGTGTGCACACGAGTACCACGCCCAAGCCACCAACAAAGTCGTCGAAGAACGTTGACTTAGTCGGGGTGGTTGGCGGATCGTTGCGCAGCATCAAGAGGGAGCATGTTTTCGCCGCAGTCGCCTACCTGATAATAGCGCTCATAGTCGTAGCACCGATAACGGCGAACATGGTGGGCAACGCGCCCGGAAGTGGCGGCGACACCTACCAGAACCTCTGGGACATATGGTGGGTCGCGCACGCTGTCACGCACTTCCATAGCATCTGGAGCACGAATCTCCTGTTTTATCCGATTGGCGCAAACCTTATCTACCAGACTATGTCGCCGATAGGTGCGCTCGTGACCGCACCCTTCCAGGCGGTGAGCATACCATTCGCGTACAACGTGATGCTGTTCCTGGGCTATGTGACATCCGGCATGTGCGCGTACGTGCTGGCTAAGTACGTCACGCGCAACGCTTACGCGTCGTTCATAGCGGGGCTCGTCTTCTCGTTCAGCGCCTTCCACGTCGCGCAATCTTATGCGCACATCGACTGGATAGCTATAGGATGGGTTCCGCTCGCGCTGTACTTCTTCCTGCGCATGATGAAGGACGAGCGGAAGTACGCCTACGGCGTCGGACTGGGCATAACGATTGTGCTTGCCGCTTTCATGGGAGACGTAGAGCAGGGAGTGATGCTGCTTCTCCTCCTCGTGCTGGTCGCTGTGGCATACCTGGCGCTCTACCTCAGGGACAGGAAGACCGTAAAGTTCATGTTCGTGCCGAAGTTCTGGGTCAGTGTGGTAATTGCGGTGGCGGTGGCGTTCGTGCTCGGGTCATGGGGCTTCATACCGCTGCTTCACAATATATTGACGCCTGGGACGCTCGGGCTGGCCAACTACCTGAACGACGCTTCGCACAACGAGCTCTGGAGCGCGCCCCTCGGCTCCTTCTTCATACCTAGCTACTACAACGGCATATTCAACATCGCCGGCTCCACCGGCTACTTCAAGGGCACCTTCGGCTACGATCCGACGGAGAGGGTGGCGTACGTCGGCTACACGGTTCTGGCGCTGATCGCCTACGGCGTGTACAAAACAAGGAAGCAGTACCTGCTCTGGGTGGGCATAGCTCTCGTGTTCGGGTGGCTGGCCCTCGGGCCCTACCTGCAGGTCGGCGGGACACCCCCGCCTCTTCCCGAGCTGTACCTGCTCTACCACGCGCTTCCCGTCATAAACATAATACGCGAGCCGGGTAGGTTCTACCTTGTGTTCAGCATGGCAGCCGCGGTGCTCGCCGCGGTGGGCTTCAAGAGCGTCATTGAGAGGTACGGGAAGAGCGGCCAGAAGGAGCTTATGATAACCGCCATCGTAACGGTTCTATTCGTCATAGAGGGCCCAGGAATTGGCCTGACGCACTCCTTCGCACAGCTCGTCAGCTCCAGCGCTAGCGTCCCTGCCCTGTATAGCCAGATTGCTAAGCTGCCGGAGAACTTCAGCATGCTGCTGCTGCCCGCGATGACAAACACGTACGGCGCGCAGGCCATGCTGTATCCCGGCCTGAACACCTACTACGAGGCCATCGCAGGAAAGCCGCTGGTTGGGGGCGACGCAGGCCGCGAGAACGCAACACAGCAGCTGTCGCTCTACAACATACCGCTCGCTATACAGGCACAGAACCTCGAGGCGTCCGGAACATTCTCTTACCCCACGCCGGTCAACGAGAGCCTGCTCAACGAGACGCTGCTCACGCTCTACAACTACAACACCACGCTCATCGCGGTGAGCAAGTCGGCATACACGCAGACGGAGCTATCGCGGCTGGAGAGTTACATGGCAGCGGCGTTCGGCAATCCTGTCTACAACGACAATACGACCGTCGCGTTCAGCGACGTCGGCGCAATAAACTCATCGCTCTACAGGAGCTACGTGGTGTACCCGTACCTGCCTGACCTATACCCCAACTACTACGCCGTCAACGGCACCTCTGTGCTAATGTGGCTTCCCAACGTGTACGGCTGCTCGTCCAACGGCTGCTACATACCATTCCAGGTGTACGCGCCGTACTCCAACATGACCGACATACGTGGCAAGCTGTATTCTTCTACGCTCTACAACATACCCACCAGGATAAGCTTCAGGGCGATGGCGGTGGTGCCCGGCACCTACACCCTGACAGTGGGCACGCCCACGTCGTCGTCGGCGTACAAGCCCATCGCGACGTTCAACGTGACCACGACTCCTGCGACGTACTCGCTGAACACCAGCCTGGTATCCGGCCCGTATGGGAACTCCGTGCTGTTCGTGCAGGGACTGAGCGCTTTGGGGAATGAGACGATAGCGATAGGCAACGTCACGTTCTCGAGGGGCTAGTGCATGAATGGGCTCAAGCTCATCGTAGACCAGCGCGAGAGGAACGCTGAGCTGCTGAGGGCGCTGGAGCTCCTCGGCATGGCCATCGAGGTGAGAACGCTGCCTGTCGGCGATTACGCCGTGTCGGACAGGATCTGCATAGAGCGGAAGACCATAAGCGACTTCGAGAGCTCGCTCGTCAGCGGGAGGCTCTTCGACCAGATAACCAGGCTGAAGGAAGCGTACGAGTTCCCGGTGCTGCTCGTTGAAGGCGACAACAACTCCTTCAGGATGGATCGCGCGGCGATAAACGGCGCTATAGCTGCGGTGTACGTGAACTACGGGGTGCTGGTCCTGCTGTCCCGGGACGAGAACGACACCGTGCAGGTCATAAGGTCCATGGCGAAGCGCGAGCAGCTGGCAGAGCAGGTAGGACCGTCGCCGAAGGGAGCGGTGCGCGCCCGCACGGACGCGCAGTTCCAGGAGTATGTTATAGGCAACCTGCCTGGCATAGGGATTAAGCTCGCTAGGGCGCTCCTGCAGCGGTTCGGCACCGTGAAGCGCATAGCCAGCGCGAAGCCGGAACAGCTGGCGAAGGTGGACAAGATAGGGATGAAGAAGGCGCAGCGCATACACGACATATTCAGCAGGCAGTACGACGGCAAGGCTTAGGGCCTGCCCCTCGACGGGAGATACGTGCGTATCCACGATGTCGTGAACGTCATGTTGTGCACGGTGGAGTTGTTCCCGTTGCCGCTGTAGTCGAAGGCGTTGCCGTTCATCGGCCACCATCCGACCAGGTTCACTAGGTCGCTCGGGTCGGCGCCTATGCCCCTGACGTAGCTCGCGTTGAGCTCGTTACGCGAGAATGATGTGTTGTATAGCTGCACGTTTGCGATCCTGGCGTTCAGGGAGTACAGGCCATGAGAACCGTGCGGTCCTCCCAGGTCTATGCTGGATATGTGCGATGATGAGGTTGTACCGCTCTGGGTTACCGTCTCGTTCGTGTACAGGTACCAGTCGCCCGTTGTCGTGTTGACAGTCAGCGCGTAGAACGACCACGGTTCGAACTTCGGCGCAGGGTCGGGTATCCAGTAGATGTATATCGCCTGGCCCAGCGAGCTCCCGCGCAGGTAGAGCACGTTCTGCGGCGTGCTGCCATTGTTGAAGGGCTCCATCCAGAAGGTCACGGTGAATGATTGGGTGTTGGAGCGCACGTGCATCAAGATGTCGCTGTGCGCGCCCTGGGTCATGTAGCCCACGAACTGCGGCAGCTCCGAGTTGCACACTCCGAACTGCTCTATGTTGCCCGTGGTGTTGACTCCGTAGGGTCGGAATATCGTGCAGGCGCTGGGAGGCACCCTCGGCGCGAAGTTTGTGGGATTGAAGACGCCCAGCTGGAAGAGCGCCACCAGTACCAGCGCCACGATCAGGACCAGCCAGCCGTACGTCATCAGGAACTCTGTGGCCGACTGACCCCTGTTCCGCCCTCCACCCGCGTGCTGGGCGATGCCAGGCATGCAATATACCTTATGGCCTTCCAAGATATTTAGAGGTTGCATATCAGCCATCTAGCCTTGAAAGCGCCATGCCTTGGAGCACCGCTTCGGTCCTTGCTGTCTTGAGACCCAGGCGCTTTGCCGCTGCCGCAGAGTGGCTACCATTAGGCTTGAACTCGCTGCTCCTTTCGAGCAGCTGCGATATTTTGGTGTAAGCTTGCTGGTCGCTGCAGAAGAGAACGAAATCCGACGAGGATTTGGCACCGGCGACGCGTATCGCGTCGCTTATCTGCCGCGTCATCGCGGCGAAGAGCAGCATCTCCATCGCGACGCTCTTCGCTATGTTTCTGCGTTCGTCGAACGCGAGCTGCGCGTCCATGTACGCACCGAGTATGTGCTCCCTGCTGATGATCGTTTTCGGGTCGAAGAGCTGCACTACCGACTTACCGCGCTGCTGCGCCCTGCAGTGGAGCTCCTGGATCGGAACGCGCGAAGACGCAATGACGATGACAGCCGCCTTCGCGGCGGTGCTGGAAAGCATGTTACCGGAGCCCTTTCTCAGGATATATATAAATTAGAGCCTGGGAGATTCGCGCACTGCAAAGCTCACGCTGCTGCCTCAAAAAAGAAAAATAAGAAAGACGGAGAAGGGGCTTGCTCAAGTGTAAGGCGTTAGTGACGGAATGTTCACAGGTCGCGTTAGCTCCCTGCTTGCGCACCCGTCCTATCAAAGCCGTCGATTGCGGCCGCCCTAAGTGCTTCGTTTCGGGTCTGGCTTCGTCCTTAGATGCTTTCAGGACTTATCCGTTTGGCGCGTAGCTACCCAGCGATGCGAACACAACTGGTACACCAGCGGCGCCGATCCCCCGTTCCTCTCGTATTGAGGGGATCTTATCCTCTAGCACTAACACCTCCAGTAGATACTACCGTACTGTCTCGCGACGTACTGAACGCAGCTCATGTGGGTTTTTAATGGGCGTACAGCCCAACCCTTGGCGGCTTGTACACCACCAGGATAACCCAAGCCCATATCGATGTATCAATGCGCCAGGTCGATGTGAACTCTCGCCGGCGACGAATCGGTTACCTCTAGAGTAACTTGTCTGACAGCTTGGAGCCCCATTAAAAGAGCTACCAACGTTCGTTAAGCCCCTCTTTCGAGTCTGCGCGCCACGCTTTTCAACGCACAGTCAGCCCTGCATTTGCCTTTTTGCTTGACAGCGAGTTTCCAACTCGCCTAAGCAGAGCTTTGGTCGCTTTCGTTTCCTTATCGAAAGTAACCGTCCAGTCTAACTATCCACCTGTAGCTGTCCCCTCTCGGGTTAGCTGTACGGAAAGCCAAAAGTGGTGTTACATTGCCGCTCCGCATGCGCCTCAGCGCATGCATCGACGCTCCCACTTACGCTATGTATGGTAAACCGGACAACAACTGCAGGCTATAGTCAAGCTTCATAGAGTCTTCATTTCCCACTGGAGGATCGTGGCATATTCACCACGAAGTGAGTTCACCGGATCCAATGTTGGGACAGTGGAACTATCGTTACGCCATTCATGCAAGTCACCTATTAAGTGACGAGGTATTACGCTACCTC
>VFSW01016341.1_pt1 | contig 10129 bp, 1 predicted proteins | sample 5358111 | NCBI WGS metagenome assembly VFSW01 (sample SAMN11554181, study PRJNA540505) | mine drainage metagenome | isolation source: sediment from site ElyBrook_90M | place: USA: Ely Copper Mine, Vershire, VT | collected 2017
TCCAAATCCGCAACCCCGAAACCTGTTCACCTCTGCTCGCACGCGGTTGTCCGGGGTTGAAATCTTCGCGACAATTGTTGTTTTTTGGCTTGCATAAGCGTCGCGCAGCCGTCAAGATACGTGCGGTGTTTTTGCACGTCAGCTAGTTGAGATGCAGATGCGAGACCCACATCGCTCGCGGGGTTGGCGGATTCCGCTGCCTTCCGGATCGCTGTCGTCGCGCGCATTTGGCTACGCTTTCGTTTCGCATGATTTCAATGAGTTTGCTTCGTTTCCGGAGCGCCGGGAAAGTCCACGGCTTAGCAATACCAACAGCGCTAGTCACCGGAGTTGGTCGGCTGAGTTGTCGTAATTGGAGTATAATGTCGGATATGGACAATGTTTTTGGTTTGCTGACTGAGCTTTCACCCGCGTTAAATGCTCGTAGTTGGGCAGGACGTCACATTGTTTTGACGGTGGGCAACTTGGAAAAATTCCAAGCTGAGTAAGAACGCGGCGCAAAGAACGATATGCTGAAGAATCAGGAACGAACATCAAAAGATACAAACATGAAAACAAACCCAACGCATGCTCGGCGTCCTCGCGCTTGGACTCTTGCCGGGGTGGCATCCCTGATGATGGCGGTGTCAGCGCTAGGTCAATATGTCGCGACCCAACCTGCGGGAGTCGTGATTAATGACAACCAGCCCGCTGCCCCGTCGCCTTCCGTGATCGATCTGACCTCGTCGAATATTGTGGGGACGATTGAGAAGGTGACCGTCACCTTAAATAGCCTGAGCCACGGCTACGCCAATGATGTTGGTGTGCTGCTGGTGGGACCCGGGGGCTCCGTCGTGTTGATGAACAACTCGGGCGGCGGCTATCCGATCAATGGGGCGACGCTCACTTTTGATGCGACCGCGCCATCAATCTTGCCGCAATTCTCCCAGATTGGCAGTGGAACGTACAAGCCCGGTGACTACACGCCTGGCGGGACCGCGAGTTTCCTTTCTCCATCCGCGCCCGGGCCAAACGCGCCGGCCGGGCCATACGGAACGCTCGGCAGCTTCGCGGGCCAGAATCCCAATGGGATTTGGAAGCTCTACGTGCAGGACGACGCTCCCCTGAACACGGGTTCCCTTGGTTCGTGGACGCTGAATTTATACACCACTCCGGTGGTGACGATGACCAATCCGGCGGTGACACTCGCGGAGAACGCTTCGACCCCCGCCACGGTGTTCTTCGCCGTGCAAGATTCCAGCCCGCCGTCGGGTGGCTTCACTTGGAGCTTCAGCGGTGCCGGTGCCGGCTTGGTGAGCGCGACGGTCAGCCAAACTAGTGGCGGCTACAGTCTGGCACTCACGCCCAAGTTGAATCAATACGGGACGAATGCGACGCTGATACTGACGGTTGGTGACGGAGTTGGCTCCTTTCAAACCAACCTGACCGTGACTGTTTATCACTTGAACCAAGCCCCGACGCTGACCTTGACCAACGCCACCGTCACCACGGTCGCGGGGGTGGTATCCCCGGCTGTTTGGCCGCTGGTTGCCGACGTGGACACGAACTTCAACGCAGCCACCAGCCTCACTCTCAGCGTGGTGGCGTCTGACGCCACCAATGTCGTGGCGCCCTCCGGCGTTTTCTTCGACGCGACGCAGACAGCCAATTGGCGCAGGCTCACCGTTGTTCCCACCGGCGCCGCCACGGGCACTGCGCACTTGACGCTGGTGGCTTCGGACAATAACTCGCCCACTCCCGCCTACGTCACCAACATGCTGACGGTCAATGTTACCACTCCGGCGGACAATCACCCGACTTGGGCCAATGCGGCAGCCCTAACATTGGGAGCCGCAGCGACGAACAGCTCGTCCATCACCGTCTCAAACGTGCCGGGGCTGCTGGGCCGAGTCACGGTCGCAGTGGATGGCCTGGCCGGGATCACGCCGAACAGTCTAGGGCTGACCTTGGTGGGCCCGGGTGGAAGCGTGCCGTTGCTTACCACGTCCGCCAATGCGGGACCGAACACCTTTGCCCAAGTTCTCTTCACCGACAGCGTCGCGGCCTCGCTGCCCGCCGCCGACTCGGTTTCGCAAGTGATGTTGCAACCGACCAGTCCGCTGGCCGCACTGGTCAACACCAGCCCGAATGGGATCTGGACGCTCTGGGTCACCAACGGCGGCGTGGGGGCTCAGATTGTCGGCGGATGGGTGTTGAATCTCTACGTGGGGCCGACGCTGGCCACCAGCATCTCCAGCATCTCAATGCCGGAAGGAACCACGACCAACGTCACCATCACTCTCGCCGATGTGGATGGATCCGTTACCAACGTGCTGGTAACTTCCGCCAACCCAACCCTCCTCGGCGCCAGCGTGTCCGCATTCAACGGATCGACCGGCATCGGCACGGTGCAAATGACCGCCAACCCGCCCAACTTTGGATCCACCACGGTTCAGATCGCCGCCGAAGACAACAACAATTTCTGGGTGACCAACACCGTGAACGTGGCCGTCAGCTTCGTGGACCATGCCCCAACGATTAGCTTTGTGGACAAACAAGTCACCTCCGCCGGCGTGCCCTTCGCGCCGGTGAGTTGTACTGTCACCGACGCCGACTTGTCCGTCATCAGCCAGACGCTGACGCTCACGGCGACTTCCGACAACCAGAAGGTGCTCCCCGATGCCAACATCTTGGTCCAGCCGGCCAGCGGGGGAGCCGGGGCGCGCACGATCATCATGTTCCCGGCGGGCACGGTCGGCGGGACGGCTAACGTGACACTGATGGTTTCGGATGGCACGCTTACCACGTCGGAAACGTTCCCGGTGGTGGTGCAGCCGCCGGCCAGCCCGCTCTTTGCGGCCGGCAGCCAAATCAACATCAACGCTGGTGCGGCCGGGACGCCGTATCCCTCCACCAATACCGTCAGCGGCCTGATCGGCACCGTGGAAAGCGTCGAAGTCACGCTGTTCAATATTCTGGCTCCCACCCCGAGCAACCTCGGCTTCTTGCTGGTGGGACCGGGTGGGCAACAGGTGCTTCTGATGGCCAACGCGGGGGGCAGTGCGGCCTTGGGCAACACTAGCTTGGCCTTCGCCGATTCGGCGAGCAACGCCGTGCCGGCCGCCGGACCTTTGGCCTCTGGCCTCTACCAGCCGAGCTCCTACGGCACGCCTCCGACCTTCCCCGCCCCGGCCCCGGCGGGACCGTACTCGACAAACCTTTCGGTGTTTTCCGGCACCGATCCGAACACCAACTGGCTGCTTTATGTTGTGGATTCTGGCTCCGCCCGCGGTGGTCTCATCCAGGGCGGGTGGCAATTGAGCATCAAGACCGCGCCGAATATTGGGTCTATCGCGGATCAGACGACCTTGGAGAACACTCCCAAACGTGTCGCCGTGCCGGTGGGTGACGTGCAGCAATCCGGCATCACTGTGAGTGCCAGCACCACCAACACGAGCCTCATTCAGGCAGTATCCGCCTCCGTTTCGGGCGGCGTGGCCACGGTGATGATCACTCCGGCGCCTTACCAGATCGGAAGCGCCTACATCGATCTGACGGCGACCGACGGGACTGTCACCTCGACCCGGACCTTCAAATTGACCGTCCAGCAGCAAGTTTTGCCACCGCTGATCTTCGGAGTTGCCAACCAAACGACGCCGGCCGCCATGCAGACAGCGCCGATCGTGTTCTCGGTCTGGGATCCCCAGAGCAACGCCATCACGGTGACGGCGACCTCGGACAACCCGACGTTGGTGCCCAACGGTAACATCTCCGTGAGCCAGCCGGCCGGCCCCGGTTATGCCACCAATTCTGCGAGCTTGACCATTCTACCGGCGGTCACAAGCAGCGGGACGGCGAACATCACCTTGTTGGTCAGCGACGGCGCGACCAATACCATGGCTCAATTCCAACTCACGGTGGTGCCGGTGCAGGTCTTCGCCAACACAAACACGATCATTATTCCCGAAGGCGCGCCGGTCCAGGCCACCTCCACGCCGTATCCATCTACGAATACGGTAGCAGGCGTCGCGGGGACGGTGTCCAGCGTGGAGGTGACGCTGGTTGGCTTCAGCCACACTTTTCCGCAGGATGTGGATGTGCTGCTGGTGTCGCCGGACGGTGCCCACTCGGCCGTGTTGATGGCCCACGCTGGCGGTGGGAACGCCGTCAATAATCTGCGGTTGACCTTCAGCGACGGTGCCTCCGGCACCGTTCCCTTTGGAGCCGCCCTCAGCAGCGGGATTTTCTACGCGACCAACTACGCGGGATCCTCGCTGACCTTCTCCAATCCGGCACCGGCCGGACCGTACACGACCACGCTGAATTCCAGCTTCGCGGGCGTCAATCCCAACGGCGACTGGAAACTGTATGTAATGGACGACACCTTCCCGGATGGCGGGGCCATCAACGGCGGCTGGTTGTTGTTCCTCCAGACGACGCCGCAGCTCGCGAGCATTGGGCCGCAGACGGCCACCGAAAATGTGCCGCTCGGCGTGCCCCTGACGTTGAGCGAAAGCAATCCCAACGTGGATCCGCACAACTTGGTGGTCACTGCCAGCCACAGTGGCGACAGTCCGGCGGGCCTGACGGAGAGCTTTGGAGTGACCGGGACCGGCGCCTACCGCACGCTCTGGATCACGAACGCGGCCAACCTGCCCTCCGCGGTAAGCTCGGTCAACGGAACCAACCTGATCACGGTCACAGTCACCGATAACACCAGCACTCCGAATCTCAGTCACACCAGCTCGTTCCCGCTGACCGTGCTCAACGTGAACCAGGCGCCGACGGTCAGCACCCCGGCCGGTGAGGTGTATATCAACGAAAACAGTGCCGCAACGATCAGCTTCAACATTGCCGACGTGGATTCAACACTGACGCTGGGAAGCTTCACGGTCACATCGTCGGATCCGACGATTGTTCCGAATGCCAACGTCGTTATCGTCACTAACACCAGTTCCATCAGCGCAATTGGTGGAACCCGTGGCACGAGCGGCACGATCAACGTCCAGGTGACACCGCTGCCGAATGTCTTTGGCACCAACGCCGTGCTGAGCTTCGTGCTCACGGACGGCAACAATACGCCGGTGACAAAAAACGTGCTGCTGGCGGTGCGATACGCCCATCAGGGGCCCTCGATCACCGGTCTTCCCGTCAATCCCGCGTATGTCGCGGGCAGCCCGACTCCGGCCATCGGATTCACCGTCAATAGCGTCGAAGTCTCACCCAAGAGCCTGCATGTCAGCGCGGTCTCATCAAATCCAGGGGTAGTGCCCAATACCAGCTACAACATCGTCTTGGGTGGGGCGGGCGGTGCCCGCACCCTTACGCTGGTTCCCGCGGGAACGGCGACCGGAAGCAGCACGATCACTGTGTACGTGTGGGATGACGGCGGGTACGCGACCTCCACGAATTCCGCCCAGTTCACGGCGACGTTCAACGCGGCGCCGGGCACGCTCTGGGCGAACGCGCAGAGTTTCAACACGATCAGCAATGCCCCCGGCAGCGCGCCGAACTATCCATCTACTATCACGGTCAGCGGCTTGGCGCCCACCCTCTTCAAGGCGAGTGTGGTGCTTCAGGGCCTAAGTCACAGCAACCCGACGAATCTGGACGTGCTGCTGGTCGCTCCGGATGGAACCAACGCCGTGATGCTGATGTCCGGTGCCGGAGGCAGCAGTCCGGTGAGCAACCTAACGCTGGTCTTTGACGACACCGGCGCGCCGTTACCGACCGACATGCTGATTTCCGGAACCAATCACCCCGGAAGCTATGCGCAGCGAACGTTGCCCGCGCCCGCGCCGGCTAAATACCTGACCCGACTGGGTATTCTCCAGGGGATCAATCCGAATGGTACTTGGTCGTTGTATATCAACGACGGAACGATGGGCGACACCGGCTCATTGGTGGGCTGGCAACTGATCCTCGAGCCCGTCCCGACCATCCAGGTGGCCTCCACGGTGCCGTCTCCGGCGGTGATTCTGGAGAATTCGGCGGTACAGACGAGCAGCGTTGTCGTGAACCTTACCGCCGCTGACGTGGTCACGTCGCCCACGAACCTGACCGTCAGCTATACCTCGGACAACACGGCCTTGCTGCCCGGTGGCAAAGTGGGATCTCCGGATTCCTCCGGCAATCTGGCGGTGACGCTTACACCCTCGCAACTGCAATACGGCACCGCGAATCTGACCTTCACCGTGACGCGGAGCGACGGGGCCAGTTCCACTAGCGCGCCAATAGCCATCACGGTCACCCCTGTAAATGTGCCGCCGACGATCTCCCGACTCAGCCCGCTGACGACAGCGGAGAACACGGGCACCAGCGTGGAATTTCTGGTCGCGGACGTGGATACGCCACTGAAGACCCTCACTATTCAGGCCTTCTCATCAAACCAGACACTGATCGCCAATTCAGGGCTGATCTTCTCCGGAAGCACCAATAATCAGTTGACGGGTGTGGCGCCGCTGTCGGGGATCACGCCGCCGACCGGGGATATCCACCTAAATCTGCAGCCGAATAACCTGCAAATTGGGTCAGCCAATATCACCATCGCGGTGACTGACGTCACGTCGGCGGGGAGCAACTACGTGACGAGCAACTTCGTGTTCACGGTGGTTTCTCAATACTACGCACCAACACTGACGGTTCCCAGTCAGCCGGTTTATGTGAGTGCAGGTGGGATGGTTGGCGTAGCCATTCCGGCCGCCAGCCTCACCACGCCTGCGCCAACGCTGACGTTGGCGGGTGTCTCGGACAATCCGGCGGCAGTGCAGAATAGCAGCATCGTGATCACCCCGCCGTCCGTGACGGGGTCGGGAATCTTCATGGTGCAGCTTGCGGCGGCCCCCGGAGTGACCACGGAGACCAAGGCCAATATCATTCTGACCGTCACAGACGGAACCACGCCAGTCAAGGCCAGCTTCTTGGTGATCGTGCGGCCGACGCGCCAACACCAGTTTGCGAACAACACGCCCATCACTATTAACGATTACGCGCCGGCGACGCCCTATCCTTCCACCATCACCACCAGCGGTCTGATGGGAACGATCGCCGACGTGCAAGTGACGGTGAACGGATTCGCGCACACCTATCCCTCCGATGTCGGTCTGTTGTTGGTCAGTCCCAGCGGCCAGGCAGTCGTGTTGATGAACAAGGCCGGGGACGGCCACCCGGTGGCCGGTCTGAATATGACCTTCTCGGCCGCCACGACCAATCCCGTGGTGCCGCAGAGTGCCGCACTTACATCGGGCACCTTCCGGCCTGCCGATTACAAGACCCCGCCATACAACTTCCCAACCAATGTGGCGAATCCGCCGCCGGTTGGCCCCTATGTTGCGGACTTGACGGCGTTTAATGGCAACAGCCAGCCGAACGGGACATGGTCGTTATATGTGGTGGATGACACCCCTTCAGATTCGGGCGTGATCACCAATGGCTGGAGTCTGGCTATCACCACACTGCCCCAGATTGCCGGATTGCAGAACATGTCGGTAACAGAGAACACGCCGCTGCGGGAAGCGTTTACCATTGCTGACGATTCGCCGGCGCCGCCGGCCTTCAGCTTCGCCGGGGTTTCTTCCGACCACACCGTGGTGAGCGATTCCGGAGTTACCGTGGCAGGGGCGGGCACCAATTTCACCGTGACAGTGACGCCGCTGACCAACACCTACGGCACCAACATCACCATCACCCTCTATGCCACCAACGGCGACAACCAGACCTTCAGCGGCAGCTTCTTGGCGACGTTCCAGAAGTTCAGCTATCCGCCGGTGATCGTGCCGCCGGGGGATGAAACCATTCAAGCGGGGACGGTAAATTATATCAGCCTCAACTATGGCAACGTGGGGTATGCGCAGAACCAGTTGACAGTGAGCTTCCAATCCTCGGCTCCGTCACTTCTACCGGTTAGCAACCTTCAATTGAATGGCAGTCAGCTCCAGCTCACCCCGATCGGCAACCTGACGGGAACCGCACAGATCACCATGACCGTGACCAATCCAGGCGGTCAAACCACCACGGCGACATTCAACGTTCATGTTGTGGCGCCGCTGACACCGCTGTTTGCCAACACGGGGGTCATTGCGATCAATGATAACAACCCGGCCACACCTTATCCGTCCACAATCAAGGTGTCGGGTTTGAGCGGCAACATCACGAAAGTCACGGCGACACTGATCGGGGTGCAGCATACCTTCCCGAGTGACATCTCTGTGCTCTTGGTTGGACCAAACAATCAGTCGGTAGTGTTGATGAGCCGCGCCGGCGGCGGTGTGCCCGTGCCCGCTCCGGGGGTGAGGTTGACATTCGATGATCAGGGCAGCAGCACGCCGCCCCAGTTTTCCGGGCTAAGCAGTGGAATTTTTAAGCCCAGCGACTACAAGGTCACTGACTCGTTCTTTAATGCGGGAACTGCTGGCGGGCCGCCCGCCGGTCCCTATAGCAAGACCTTGAGTGCCTTCACCGGCAACCCGAACGGCGTCTGGTCTCTGTATGTCCAGGATGATATTTCTCCTGACAGCGGCATCATTACAGGCGGATGGCTGCTCGACATACAGACCACGGGACCGATGATCGGCGCCCCCGGGCCACAGACGACGATGGAGAATTCGGTTCTCAGCGTGCCCATAACGGTCGGCTCCGTAGCGACTTCGCCGACCAACTTGGTGGTAACAGCCAATAACAGTGGCGACGTGCCAGCGGGCCTGATCAGCAGCGTTGTAGCCGGTAAGGTCGATGTGAACGGGAACGCCACCTTAACCATCACCCCCTCGCCCAATATGCCGTCCGCGGTGACCAACGGGGATGGGACGAGCACGATCAACGTGGCGGTGACGGATGGAACCAATACCACCTATACGTCGTTCCCGCTGGTTGTTACTTATGTGGATCAAGCTCCGCTCTTTGTGGGATTGAGCAATGTAACGACTGCGGCCAATATTCCAGTGCTGGTGCAGTTTGGCGTGACGGACGTGGACACCTCCGCAGCCAATTTGGTTGTCACCGCCAACAATACCACCCCGAGCCTCGGGAATGTCGTGTTGACTTCAAAGGGCAACAGCCAATACCTGACCTTCAGGCCGAATGGTACAACCACAGGCACGGCGGTTATATCGCTGACCGCCTCCGACGGAATATCTAACGTTCAGGCCAGCGTCAGCATCGTGCTGACTCCCGCTATCGTGCCGCCGACATTCGCGGCCATCCCCAACCGAACCGCCTACGAAGGCCAGTCGATTCCGGTGCAACTCGGTGTGTTCTATCCAAGCACCCCACTGAGCGGTCTGACCTTCAGTGCCCAAAGCTCGAACCCGCAATTGGTGGTCGGCGCAAGTTTTGCGGCGGTTGGTACCAATGAAATTGCGACATTGAACTTGGCGAGCAATCAAGTCGGTACGGCCACGGTGACCATCTTCGTGACCGACGGGGTGACTCCGTTGAGCCAGTCATTCGTATTAACGGTGACTACAGCGCCGATGTTCGGGCCGGTGGTGCCGCAGGTAGCGCAGCCAGGGCAGGTGATTACCGTGCCGCTGAACGTGAATTACCCGCTCACCCCGCTGGGCCAACTCGGCTTCAGCGGGTTCAGTTCCAACCCGAAACTGGTGACTGGCTTCAACTTCGCCCCTGTTGGCACCAATGAGGTGGCCACCATTAATGTGGCAGCCAATCAGGTCGGCACCGCCACGGTGACCATCTTCGTGACCGACGGCGTCACTCCGCTCAGTCAGGCATTCCGTCTGACAGTGGGGGTCCGGCCGACCTTGACCGTGAACTTGGTGGCGGGCGATCTGAAGATTACGTTCAGCGGCACTCCGAATGCGTCATACACCATTCAAAGTACCACCGACTTGAAAGCGTGGACATCGGTTGGAACAGTGACCGCTGACGCCAACGGTGCGGCCGAGTTCGACGCGAACGTTGCTTCCGGGTCCGGCTCGGTGTTCTACCGGGCTGTCGCGAACTGACAACGCATTGCGGGCTTTCCAAAACCGCCCGTTGGCTGCAGCCAACGGGCGGTTGCTTTCAGGCGGCACCTGCGGTGTCCAGTGGGCCGAAAGGGATTGCATCGCTGCTGGGTTCACATTACTTTCGTCTTCAGTGGCGGGTTTCGTTGGAATGCCCATGGGTGGCTCAAGTCGCTCGCTCAGTTTTC
>VFSW01016342.1_pt1 | contig 10129 bp, 9 predicted proteins | sample 5358111 | NCBI WGS metagenome assembly VFSW01 (sample SAMN11554181, study PRJNA540505) | mine drainage metagenome | isolation source: sediment from site ElyBrook_90M | place: USA: Ely Copper Mine, Vershire, VT | collected 2017
ACGCCAGTTGGCTCGCCCTCACCGCCATTGCCTTGCACGTTCCCGGCAAGCTGGAATGGGACGACAAGAACCTGCGCTTTACCAACAGTCCCGAAGCCAATCGCTTTGTGAAGCCCGTCTTCCGCAAGGGTTGGGAACTCAAGCTGTGAGCCGGATAGGCCTACCGGCCTGTTCCGCGTGCTTACTCCTCGCCGCCCTTCATGCCGCCGTCGATAATGACTTCGTCCATGTGATCCAGGCCGAGGTGCAACCCCACGTGAAGGGCGCCCTGCACCGTCACCAATTCAATCGCGTGATCATCGCTTTGGATGCCGGCGAGCTGACCACGGTCTACGAAGACGGCCGCAAAGACGCACAGCACTGGAAGGCGGGCGACGTTTCCTGGGCTCCGGCCGAGGGCATGCACACCAGCGAGAACACCGGCGCCCGCCCGTTGCGCCTGGTGGAAGTGGAACTCAAAAAGCCCGCTCCAGCCGCGCCGGCCCCGCGCGACCCCGCGCTCGATCCCGTGGCCCTCGATTCCCGCCACAACATCCTCCTTTTCGAAAACCCGCAGGTGCGCGTCTTCCGCAGTTGGCGCGAACCCGGCGGTATGGAGAAAATGCACCGGCACGCCGGCGCCGGCCGCCTCTCCGTCTTGCTTACCGATGCGGATGCCGAGGTCCGCTCTCCCGACGGTTCCCTTACACCCTTACACGCCGCCGCGGGCGAGGCCCTGTGGAGCGGTCCAGTCTCCCACGCGACCAGGAATATCGGGCCGCGGCGCCTCGACATGATCGTCATCGAGGTCAAATAACGGACTTTCCGGACCCGGTAGTCCGTTGTATCCTGCAAGTAGATGCATAAATTGCGGATATCTCTCCGGGCCGCCGTTGCCCTGGCCGGTTGCGGCGCGCTGTTCCTGGCAGCCGTGCCCGCTCCCGCTGACGAGGGAATGTGGACGTTCGACAATGTCCCGGTCCAGCTCCTCGCACAGAAGTATCATTTCACGCCGACCCAGCAGTGGCTGGACCACATCCGGCTTTCCTGCGTGCGGCTGAACGACGGTGGATCCGGATCGTTCGTCAGTCCCAACGGGCTGCTGCTCACCAACCATCACGTGGCGCGCGGCCAGTTGCAAAAGAATTCCACCCGCGAGCACGACTATATCCGCGACGGCTTTTACGCCGCCACGCCCGATCTGGAAATGAAATCCCCGGACCTTGAAGTGAATGTGCTGGCCTCGCTGGAAGATGTCACGGCGCGCGTGCAGGCCGCGGTGAAAAGCGTCCCGGGCGCCGGGGCCGAATTTGCCGCCCGCAAAGCGGCCATCGCCGCCATCGAGAGCGAAAGCGAAAAGGCCACCGGTCTCCGCAGCGATGTGGTCACCCTCTATCAGGGCGGTGAATACTGGCTCTATCGCTACAAGAAATACACCGACGTTCGCCTGGTGTTCGCGCCGGAGGAACAGGCCGCATTTTTCGGCGGCGATCCCGACAACTTCACCTATCCGCGCTATGACCTGGATATGGCCCTCTTCCGCGTCTATGAAAACGGCAAGCCGCTCCAGACCAAGGATTATCTGCAATGGAATCCCCAGGGCGCCGCGGATGACGAACTCGTCTTCGTCGTGGGACATCCCGGCTCCACCGCCCGCATGGACACCATGGCGCAGCTAGAAAACCAGCGTGACGGCAGCCTGCCGGCCACCCTGCGTATTCTGCGCGACCGCATCGCGCGCCTCCAGACTTACGCCGCACAGGGGCCCGACCAGGCCCGCGAAGCCGGCACCATGATCTTCGGCCTGCAAAACAGCGTCAAAGCCATCGACGGCCGCCTGCAAGGTCTGCTGGATCCCGCGCTCATGGCCAAGAAGCAAAAGGAGGAGCAGGAGTTCCGCGCCCGCGTCGCGGCCAACAAAGAGTGGAGCGCCGCATACGGCCCGGCATGGGCCAGCATCGCCGAGGCCGAAAAGAAGGCCGCCGCGGACGATAAGGTGCAGCGCTACCGTACCCTGAATTCGCAGCTCGCCTCACTCGCCACCAGCGTGGTGCAGTACGTCGCCGAAATCAAAAAGCCGGATGGCCAGCGCCTCGCGGGCTATCACGATGCCCAACTCCAATCCCTGCGCTTCCGCCTGTTTTCTCCAGCGCCGGTCTATCCCGGGATGGAAGTTGTGCGCCTGACCGGTTCCTTGCAGACTACCCTCGCCGAACTGGGATCCGACGATGCGTTCGTCAAGCTGGTGCTCCGCGGACGCACTCCGGAACAGGCGGCCAAGGACCTTATCGGCGGCACCAAACTGGCCGATCCGGCCTTGCGGCGCAGCCTGGTGGAAGGAGGGCAGGCCGCGGTCGACGCCTCCACCGATCCCATGATCGTGCTTGCCCGCGAACTCGATCCCATGCGGCGGTCCGCTTTAAAGTGGTACGAGGACAATGTGCAAAGTGTGGAGCAGCGCGCCGGCGAACAGATCGGCAAAGCCCGCTTCGCGGTCTACGGCAAGACCACCTATCCCGACGCCACCTTCACCCTGAGGCTCTCGTACGGGCAAGTGCAAGGCTATCCCATGAACGGCACAAAAGCCCCCGCGAAAACCACATTATTCGGTCTCTATGACCGCGCCGCCGGCTTTAATTACGAAGGGCCGTTCTACCTGCCCGCCCGCTTCAAGGAGGGCCGCGACAAACTGAACCTGGCAACCCCGCTGGATTTCGTCACCACCAACGACATCATCGGGGGCAACTCCGGGTCGCCGGTGATCAACCGCAAGGGCGAGATCGTCGGCCTCATCTTCGACGGCAATATCGAATCGCTGGCCGGAGAGTACGTCTACGACGGCGCACGAAATCGAGCGGTCGCCGTCCACACTGCCGGCATGACTGAAGCGTTGGGCAAACTCTACAACGCCCCGGCCCTGGTAAACGAACTGATGGCGGGTAAGTAAGTCTCAATGCTGTTCAGTTAGGCCACCACCCGGGATAGCTCGCCGGAGACGGCCAAGTGTGACCTTGCTCCAAGTATCGTGATCCACTCGGGGCAATATCGGTCATCAGTTACAAGCCGGCTCCGGGGACTAATCTGAGAACACGTCAAGTAACGCCGTTGTCCGGCCAGTCTCACCGGCGGCGACGACACGCTCAGGTGGACTACTTCCGGGTCTGCCGGCGATCCACTCAAATGCCGCGCCGGGGTGCGCTTATCTGCACTGAATGGACAGATCAACCACGCGCCACCCTGGAAGTATATGGTACGGGTAAAACGACTCATAACTGCGCATTGGGCCGATAAAGACATCTCCAATCAATTGCGTCCAGGCATCTCTCGAGACAGGTAACTGGATAGGTACAGCCGTCGATGGATACCAATTGCAATTTGTCTTTGAATACGGGGACTCCACGTGCACATATAAATCCGGTTCACGGGTAGAGGCAACAATCTGTGAACTCCAATTCTGGATCACGTACCACCCGGATACGTTACCGCGCCCGTCGAGCGCAGTTGAACTCACCGCGGCCTGGATCGGGATGCCAACACGATTCACGATTTGAATTTGCCAGTATTGATCCTTGAGTTGCTCTTTCTTTTCATTTACAGCCTTGAAGTGCTCTTCGAGGCGAATCCTGGCCTCCTCAGTCTTGGCAGCTTCTAATTGCGCCGTGATCTTAGCCACGTCTGCCCTTGAGTTAGCGTCCGCAAGCTCTCGCTGGAAGGTCTCCTTTTGCTGCTCAAGGTCGCGCTGAAGGTGGGCTTGGCTGATGTAGCTGACAGACCCAGTTAGGACAGCTCCGCCGATTGCCCCCAATGCTGCCATCAAGACGGTCTTGCCACGTGATAGGAAGGGTCCAGGCCCCGTCTGCGGACTAGCCAAGACCCACCGTCACGAAGTCTGCGATAGAGAATTCATAGCCACCGAACATTCTTGGCTGCAGAGCGCGGTAGAACCCCGCGTCCATGAAATCCTGACGCGTCTGCTCCGGCACCGGGCCGAGCTTCTCGCATTCCTCCTGACGATCGAGAAGTCCGGGACGCAGCGCTACGGCCCGACGCAACATCTTGCCTGGAGTCAGGTTCGGTTCGGGAACGGGGATGCCCTGTTTGGTTTGCGGCGCTGTGGACAAGGGAAACCTCCAGTTCGCAATTCTATATCCGTGTACTTATATCACAGTATTTGGGCACTTGCCGAAATTTCGGCGGCAAAAGTTCGGCGACGTGACCTCGCGACCGGTCAATTCGATCGGCGTGTCAAATAAACCGTCAGCGTGGACATCAAGAAGATACTGTCGGACCGATGAGAGCTAGCAAGCGCAGGTGTAAAGTCTAAATTTCGGGCCTGCCGTTTAAAGGCAGTACGCCTCGCACGAATCCGCTAAGGAACCGATCTCGACAAATATCGGCGCGGCCGTCAGCGCCAGCGGCTCCTCGGAGTTCCAGACCATTCGCCATTCCCGTTGGTATTCGTACCGAAAGTGTTTGGCCATCTCGAACAGGAGTCTCCCTAGACTCTCCGTCAATTTGCACAGATAATCGTGTCCCGGCGAGAAATATGACTTGCCCATTGAGTTCATCATCTCGGATTGCTGGGTTCAAGGAAGGGGCGCTGGAAGAAGCGGCCGGCGGTACTCTGAAACACCCTTTCGAGAGCATCTCTTCGACGTGTGCACGCTTCCCGAATTTTACGATGTAGGAGCCCAGTGGGGGCTGCTCAATGTGAGACCAGAGTTCTCGCGCCGCGATAACGCGGGGTCTCGGGCGCTCCAACTCTCGCCGTTCAATGGCGACAAGCAGCTCCGGAGCGGCGCGGATCGCTATCATCTTCTTCCGGCCACCCTGGGCCGCCTCTGGCAGGAACTGGGCGAAACGGAGAAGGCGGCGGCTTACCTGAAAAAGGCGCTCACCTGCGAATGCTCCGCACCAGAGCGCCGGTTCCTGGAGCGGCAGTTGACCGGACCGAGCGCTACTTCCGTCCGCTGACGGCGGCCGGGATGGCCGGCAGCGAAAACGACTTCCTGTCGTTGGCCATCAGCCGGACGGTTTCCGCCCTGGCGATATATTTAGCCAGAAATTCCGGGTTCTGAAACTGGTTCGGTTCCAGTTCTTCCCAGGCCAGCAGCTTGTAATCGCCGGGCGGCAGGTTCGTAAAGTCGAATGCCCCCTTTTGATCGCTCACGGTGTTGTGGAACTGCGAGATCCGCCGAGAGTCAGGCACCAGCACAACGCTCACTCCGGCCATGGCGCTGCCGTCTTCACCGGTAATATTGCCCTTCACTTCGGCGCCTTCGGTGCTGAGCGTGATCTGCACGGGCCCCAAAGCGCCGGCGGAAAGATCGATACCGTCGTCATCCACCTCGTGGTCCACATACTTCACGCTCTTGATGTAAAGCTGCGCGGATCCATTATCGGTACGCACTTCGTAGCGCGCCGGAGACACACCCTTGAAGGTGAACTTGCCGGATTCGTCCGCCGTGGCTTTCGGCGGGTTCAGCAGGATGAAATCCACCGGATTGAGCCGGGCGCCCAGTTGCTTCAAATCGATCTTGTCGCTGCCCTTCCCTTCCACCACTAGACTGCCCGAAAGATCGATCGGCGCCATGGTCTGCATGATCAGACCGCTGATGTGGCGATCCTTCACCTGCACCGGCATTTGCGCGCCCATCGGCGAAAGGAAATCCTGAGTGGCGCTGAGCATATATTCGCCCGGCGGCACACCGCGATATTCGAAGCTGCCATCGGGATTCAGTTGCGCGCGGTTGGCGGAGAGCATCCCCAGGATACCCGAGCCTTTCGGGGTGAGTACCACCAGGGTCATCTTACCCTGCGTGGGCGCGTTGTCCCAGCGGCCTTTCACGCGGAACGAATCTACTTTCACCAGATGGATGTCGATCCGGCCTACTTCGCCGCCGACCCCGACTTCCACCGGCGACGCGGTCTCCTGGTCGGCAACGCTGGGATAGTAAGTGGTGATGTAGGCCGGCTCTGGTTTATCCTCGGCGGGTTTGGCGGCAGCGCCGGCCATGCTGCCAGTGAGATTGTTCACCAGATTCGACGCCATCACAATGTACTTGCCGGCCTTGAGGTTCGCCACCCGGTATTCGCCCTGATCGTTGGTCATCCCCTGTCCCGCCGGCGCCCACATCTTCCTGCCTTTGTCATACGCCGCAATCATGGGCATCACCATGGCATTCTGGATGGGCTCGCCGTCGGCATCGAGTACTTTGCCGGTGATTACAGCGTTGGGCAACAGTTTCCAGTGCAAGCCCTTCATCTGCTGGCCCGCGGACAGGTTCAGCGGGGTTCCCGCCATGGAATTGCCGCGCGCCCCGTAGGCGCCGGGGGCGAAGCCGTTCTTCTGCGCCGCCAGGGTATAGCGGCCGGGTTCCAAATTGTCGAACGTGAACACTCCCTTGTCATCGGTCTCCGCAGTAATATTCTTGCCGCGGCTGGAAAGGATCACGCTGACCTTCTTCACGGGTTCTCCGGTGATCGCGTGGGAGATTTTGCCTTCAAGCGAGGCTTTGTTGTTGTCTTTGGCCTTCTCCTTATCGGAGTCGGAGGTTTGGAATGCAGCCAGCGCCAGCACTCCGCTCAGCAGGCAGGCCGCCAGCCTGATCGGCGTAGGGAATCGCATAATACCACCTCAGTCCACAATTTCAGACCTTAGTGTATTATTGCGCGTCCGTGGGTAAACGGCGCAGCCTGCGGCGCAGCCCCCGAGCCGCCCCTGCCAGAACCAGTACCTCGCGGCCGTTGCGCCGGAGCGGCGTCCGCGATTTAATAGGTCTTGCGACTCTGGCGAACATCTTTCCTCGTTGCGGCCTGCCTGCTGGCAGCGCTGCCCGGCCGGGCGGTCGAATATCTGGTCTACGCCGGCACCTATACCAATCGCGGCGGCAAGGGAATCTACCTGTACCGCTTCCAAACGGCGACCGGGAAACTCACACCGGAAGGGCCGGTGGCGGAGACCGTCAATCCCACCTTCCTGGTGCTGAACCCCAATCACAGAGTCATCTATGCAGTGAATGAGAATGCCGACCAGGCGCCCGGCACGGTGAGCGCCTTCGGCATCAATCCCAAGAACGGCAAGCTGGTGTTGCTCAATCGCGCCTCGTCCCGGGGCGGCGGCCCGCGCCATATGGCCCTGGATAGCACCGGCAATTGGCTCGCGGTCGCCAACGGCACGGGCGGCAGTATCGCGGTGTTGCCAGTCCAACCGGACGGCAGGATAGGCGAGGCGGTTGCCTACGAGAAGCAGCCCGAGAAATCGCGTCCGACCGCCGTTGCGTTTTCGCCCGACAACCGCTACCTGCTGGTGGCGGACCAGGGCCTGGATCGCATTGTGGTGTACCGCTTCGATGCAGCCAAGGGCGCGCTGACCGTCAACGACCCGGCTTTCACGGAAGCCAAGCCAGAATCCGGCCCCCGGCACCTGGCATTCCACCCCGCCGGCAAGGCGCTGTACGTGGTCAATGAAAAGTCATCCAGCGTGACCGCCTACCATTGGGGCACGGATACCGGCACGCTGGACGAATTCCAGAACGTGCTCACCTGGCCGATGGGATTCAACGGCACCAGCGCCGCGCTGGAACTTGCACTGAATCGCGCGGGAACCTTCCTGTACGTATCCAACCGGGGGCTGGACGGGTTCGCACAGTTCGCTGTCGATCCCGAGAAGTTCACCCTGACGGCCATGGATTACCCGCCCGCCATGGGGCACAATCCGCGCGAATTTGCGCTCGATCCGAGCGGCCGGTTTCTGTTCGTGGCCAATCAGGATTCGGGCAACATCGCGGTATTTCGCCTGCACCCGCGGACCGGACAACTGCAACCCACCGCGGCGGTTGGCCTGCACGTGCCGAGTCTGGCCTGCGTCCTGTTCGTGCCCGAGAGGTGACCGGCTACCGCATCAGACTCCGGATTTCGCGCACCGTGACGTCCAGTTCGTCATCGGTGGTATAGAAGTGCGGAGCCACGCGGATGCCGGCCTTGGGACGGTAATCCACCAGCACTTCGCGGCGAATCAGTTCGGCGGCGATCTCTTTGCCGTCCGGCACATCGAAGGTGACCACGCCGCCGCGGCGCTCGGGATTCCGGCAGGTGTTGACGGCGATGCCCGCCTCGTCGGCCAATTCCAGCAGGCGGGCAGTCTGGCGCATGGACTTGGCGCGGATCGCCGGCACGCCGATTTCGTTGACGATTTCGTACCCCGAGCGCGCGGCATACAGCGCCGGAACGTTGGGTGTGCCGTTCAGAAAGCGGTAGGCGTCCGCCGCAAAGCGAATGGGCCCGCCTTCGAATGCAAACGGCTGTTCGTGCGCCATCCAGCCGGTAGCCGCCGGCTCGAGCCGGTCCCACAGTCCGCGCCGGACGTACAGATAGCCCGCTCCCGGTCCGCCGCAGAGCCATTTCACCGAACCGCCGGTGGCGAAATCGAGCTCCAGTTCGCGTACGTTCACCGGCACGGTTCCGGCCGATTGATACAGGTCCGCGATCACCATCGCGCCTACGGCATGGGCGCGCTTCACGATGGCGTCCAGGTCCTGAATGTAGGAACTGCGAAACGCCACGTGCGAGACCGAGACCAACTGCGTCTCCTCGTCAATGGCATCCAGCAGTAGTTCCACCGGCAAGGTGCATCCGTCAGGTGAGGGAACGGTCACCACGCGAGCGCCGGTGCGTGACAGCCCGTGATAGACATAGTCGTTGGAAGGAAAGTTCAGCCCGTCGGTGATCAGCTTGTTGCGGCGGCCGGTCCACGTGAGGCACGAGGTCACCAGCGCCTGGCACACCGAAACATTCTGGTGCATCACCACTTCGCCTTCGCCCGCGCCGATGATCCGGCCGATCAGGTTGCCCACCGTCACCGGCATCTCCCACCAGCCCTCTTCCCAGGCGCGAACACCGCGCGATGCCCACGTATCTGTGAACTCGCGCATGCGCACGGCGGCACGCTCCGGCATAGCGCCCAGAGAGTGGCTGATCATGTAGGTGGTGTGGCCCAGGATGGGAAATTCCCTGCGCCACGCAAGCAGCGGATCCATGTTTATTGCGCCAGTTGCCGCAACACATACGGCAGAATGCCGCCGTTGCGGTAGTACTCCACTTCCTGCGGAGTGTCCACCCGCACGCCTACCGTGAAGCGGGTTTCCTTTCCGTCCGCCGCGACCGCGCGCACCTGCGCCTTCCGGCCGCCGCCATTGAGACTGGCGGGGATGCCTTCGATGTGGAACAGTTCCCTGCCCGTCAGGCCCAGGCTGGCCGCGTTCTGCCCGTCCTGGAATTGCAGCGGGAGCACCCCCATCCCCACCAGGTTGGTGCGGTGGATGCGCTCGAAGCTTTCGGCAATCACCGCCCGCACGCCCAGCAGCATGACCCCCTTGGCGGCCCAATCGCGCGACGAACCGGATCCGTACTCCTTGCCCGCCAGAATCAGCAGCGGCGTGCCCTCCTGCTGGTATTTCATGGAGGCGTCGTAGATAAACATCTGCTCGCCGTCGGGCAGGTGCTGCGTCCAGCTTCCTTCCGTGCCCGGCGCCAGTTGATTGCGCAGCCGGATATTGGCCAGAGTGCCGCGCACCATCACTTCGTGATTGCCGCGGCGCGCGCCATACGAGTTGAAGTCCTTCGGCTCCACGCCCTGCGCGATCAGATATTTTCCCGCGGGGCTGTCCTTGGCAATGTTGCCGGCGGGCGAAATATGGTCGGTGGTCACGGAATCCCCCAGCATCGCCAGCACGCGCATGCCTTTCATATCCGCCACCGAAGTGGCCGGGTCCACCATCTTCTCGAAATACGGCGGCTTCTTGATGTACGTGGATTGGCCGTCCCATTGAAACGTACTGCCGGTGGGCACGGGCATGCTCTGCCAGTTACCGTCGCCATCGAAGGCGTGCGCGTATTCGTGCTGGAACATGCCTCGCTCGATGGCCATCCCCACGGTGTTGCGGACTTCTTCGTTGGTGGGCCAGATGTCGCGCAGGTACACCGGTTGGCCGCTCGGATCGTTGCCCAGCGGGTCCGTGGTCAGGTCTATATCCACCGTGCCCGCGAGTGCGTATGCCACTACCAGGGGCGGCGACGCCAGGTAGTTGGCCTTCACCTGCGCGTTGATGCGGCCTTCGAAATTGCGATTGCCGCTCAACACCGCGGACAC
>VFSW01016343.1_pt1 | contig 10127 bp, 9 predicted proteins | sample 5358111 | NCBI WGS metagenome assembly VFSW01 (sample SAMN11554181, study PRJNA540505) | mine drainage metagenome | isolation source: sediment from site ElyBrook_90M | place: USA: Ely Copper Mine, Vershire, VT | collected 2017
GGTCTGCTGCTGCCAGCTATCGACCTCGTTCTGCGGCACGCCCTGGTCGAGCATCTGCTGGCGCAGCGCAGGGAAATCCGGGTCAGCCATCAGAGTGCCCCTGTCGCTTCGGCGCCGGTGGCCCGATAGTGCTCCAGGAGTGCTTTGGCTTTCGCGGCGGCGCGGTCATTTGCGTTCCTGCCCGGCACCGGTGGCTGATCGGGCGGCAGAGGCAGCAGCGGCCCCACACCGATCGGGAGCAGTCCTTGGCCGCCCGAAAGCATGGCGCCAGTTACGGCATACTTCGGCAGGTCGATCGACGACTGCATGAGATACTTGTGCAGGCCGTCCATGCCGCCCGTCTGATACGCTTGCCATGCGCCGCCGTAGGTCAGGTTGGCCCAGTCCGCTTGGCGAGAATGGATCAACGCCGGGCCGTTCACGGTCGGCGAAGCCGTCGTCATCGACGGTGGTGCGAGCCGAGCCACATTGCCGTGGACGAAGTTGTTGATGAGGGTTGCGGCCATCTTCGCGTTCGGGTCGCTGCGCAAACGGTCGATGACCCCAGAGGCGTTCTGGAAATCGCGCACAGTGAGACCGTGGCCGATCAAGGGCACCATGGACGCGATTGTGGTCTGTCCACTGGCGATGCCGGCGTAGACGTGGTTGAGCGTGGGGAGATCGGTCGTGCCCGCGGCCAATTCCTGATGGCTCGTGCGCGCCAGCCGCGCCATCCCGACATAGGCGTTCGGCGTCAGACTGGAGGCGTGCGCCATCAAATCGTGGACGAAGTTCGCTCCCAGATGAACGGTGCCATCCGGCCCAACCACGGTGTCCTGGGTGAGCAGTGCGCGCGATGTCGCATCCGACACATCTTCACGGGCGATCCGCGCCATTTCCACTTGGCGTAGCTGGTCGGACGCCTGCATCCGTTCCAGTTCCCGCCCGTAGATGGTCAGATGCTCGGCGGTCTGCGGCGTCAAGGCGCCCGCAACCGAAGGGTCTGCCAATAGTTTCAACCCAGCCTGCGGGCTTTGGTCCATCGCGCTTGCCACCATCACCTGCGCGAGGGTGTGGTGCATGTTGGCTACGAGGGTGGTCTTCGCCGCCTGCGCGTCCTCGGGCGAGAGGCCGTGGGTGTTGGCGGTCAACGCGCTCAGTGCGGTGTCGGCCGAGGCCAGCGTCGTCTGGTAGGTCGCCAGTGAGGGGTCGGCCTTGAGCGCCGCGGCGTAGCCGTCCTGCATGTGGCCGACGTTCACCATGAACGCCTGATGCGCGCCCCGGGCTACCGTCAACAGGGTCGTGCTGTTGAAGTGGTCGGCCAGTCGCGCGCCTTCGCTCGCCGCCCACGCCTGACCCTCGGGGGTGCCGAAGCCTTGGGTCAGCCGGTCGAGCGCCGGCTGGAGGCTGTTCTGAAGGAAGTCCTGCCGCGCCCGCCCCAGGTCGTTGGGGTCGGTGTTCTTGGTGATGTCCTGCCACTTCTGCGTCTGGTCGGCCAGGATCGCCGACGCGCCGGCCGCGCCTTGGCTCACCTGATCGACGGTCTGAAACCGGCTGATCTGGCGCCCGGCGTCCTGGAGCGGCCCGGCGATGCCCCGGAAGCCCTGCGCCGTCTCCTGCCCGGCGACGCGGCCAAGCTGCCCGGCGCGCGCGCCACTCTCGGCCAGGACTTCCGACCCTCGCGGGTTGGGCTGGATCGTGGTGTCGGACGCCGGCGCGTTGAAGGTGGCGATGTTAGGCATCTGTGGTCAACTTCCAGATCACCGGCGTCAGGTCGCCGAAGATCGCCTCATACTTGGCATCATCGCCGAGCAGCTTGCGAAACAGGCTGTCGTCGCCGCCAGGAAACGCGACCAATCGAACCTTCCAGCCGGCGGCGGTGAACGCCTTGCGCTGGACGCGCTCGGTATGGAAGCGGGCGAACAGCGTCTTCTCGGCCAGATCGTTGCGCCCACGGTTGCGCACATAGTCGTAGATGAACAGGAAGCCACCGGGTTTGACGGCGCGGTGGGCTTCACGCAACGAGATCGAGAGGTCGCTGAAACACATCGAGTAGAGCATCATCGCCCCGTCGAACCCGATCAGTTCCGGTGGGATGGCGTGCATGTCCGCGTGGTAGTGCGGAAACTCCGGCGGCGACAAGTCAAGCTGCACCCGGCTCCGATTGAGCAGCGTGAACTGCATGTCGGGCCGTTCCTGCTTCATCAGGCGCGCGACCTCGCCGAAGCCCGAGCCGATGTCCAGGATACGCGCGCCGTGCGACGGCCCCATGCGATGGAGCAGCGCGCGCACATGGGTCACATCATTGGGGCCGAGCCGGTTCCCTTCCAGCACCCGCAGGCCCATGTCCCAGCCCTGCTTGCTGGTCTGCTCCAGCACCGAATAGGGAAGCGCCGGCGCGGTCGGCACCGTCAGGAAACCCTCGGGCGTCTCCAGGCAGCCGGCCACTTCCGTCTGGAGGCTCTCCAGCAGCGGTCCGATCTCGGCCGTTACCGCGCGCAGCCGATCCCGGTAGTCAGCCCAGAGGCTGGGGTGGTGCTTGCGCAGGTAGGCCGCGCGCCCTTCATGCCACCACGCCGAACAGCGGGCGCACTCGGGCGCGTTGGTCATCGTCTCATAGACGCGGCAGATCGGCGCGCCCTGTTCTCGCAGATAGGCGAACACCTGCTCGTTACTCCATTCCTGGAGCGGCAGGTGGATGGTGAGGCCGAGAGCCTGATCGCCATCTTCTGTCGCCATCCGCTTGGTGTCGATCCGCTTGGTGCCGCGGATGAGCAAGGTGTTGCCGTCCGCCAGCACCCGGTCGAGCACGGGCTTCATCAAGCTCCGGTAGCAGCAGTCGTAACGGGGCACGAGTTTCGTCTTGCCTTCCCCCATGACATCACCCAACCAGTGCGCCGAAGACGGCAACAGATCGGTGGGCAACCCGTGCTGGCGGATCGACGTGCCGACATCGGTGTTGATACGCACGAAGTTCGGGGCGAACCCTTCCACGAAATCGACGACCTCGCGCACTTCCGGCAGCAGGTCGCCGGTGTCCACATGGTAGAGCGTGATCCGGTCCAGGCGCTCCCGAAACAGGTAGACGCACGCGAGGCTGTCCTTGCCTCCGCTGAACGAGAGTGCGATCTTCTCGTGTTGGTCGAGGATGGACATGATCTCTCCTAGATGATTGCGGCGACGGTGCCGACCACCGTAGCGACCGTGCCGATGACGGCGCCGGCAGTCTGCATCCCAGCCGCGCTGCTCGCGGCGCCCGCCGCGGCCCCTGCCGCCTGTGCCTGTGCTTGGTAGCCGTGATACTGGGCGAGGTAGCCCTGGGTCTGGATGTTGCTGTTGGTGTTGACGACGCCGACAGCAAGGGCGCCCTGCTGCTGGCTATCCTGCAACAGGTTCAGTGCGGAGCCACTCTCTTTGAACCCGGCCGCAGCCACATCCGCCTTCTGGGCGCCGATGGTCAGATCGACCTGCCGCTGGGTCTGGAGTGCCTTGATCTGGCCGCCGAGTTTGGAGTAGAGCGCGTTCTGATAGGCGGCCGTGGCCGCGTCGGTGGCGCCGATCCCGTTGAGCGTCTCGCCGGCGGCCGTCGCCTTGTCCGCTGCGGCCTGCCCGATCGAGTTGACGACCCCGCCGACGCCGCTGACGAATGACCCCAGGTTGAAAGACCCAAGACTGAAACCACTCGATGAAGACGGAGGAACCTCTGACATCTACCGATCCGCCGTTTCGAGGAAGCCTTCGATCGAGTTGATGGTGCAGGGATAGGGCCGTGTAATCTGCCAGCAGGGTTGCCCCTCGTAGCTGTAGACATCATCCACCGAGGTCCAGAAGACGCCCGAGACGAGTTGGAGGTTGGTATATGGGACGCCACTCGGCGATTTGAAGTTCGCCGGCTGTGTATTGGTGAACCGGGTTCCGAACGAGACCCCGGCCGCATTGTGGACCAGGGCGCCGATCTGATGGACGCGCCGGGTCTTGCCGAGGGCCGGGCCGTTCTGGGCACCTGTGCTGACCGGCAGGAGCGGCCGCAGGGTCTGGCCTCGGCTCGTGAAGGTAAACCCGACCAGACCGGGGAAGACGAGGCCCGTCGTGCTTTCCGTCACCGCGAACTGGCCGAAGCCCCCGGGCGTCGCCAGCGCGAGGGACTGGAGATAAGCCAGTGTGAACTGGTCGGAGAAGGGCACCGTGATCGAACCGTTCGTCACCAGGAAGTCGCCGCAGTCCTGGACGCCGACCCAGGCAGTGACTGTCTTGCCGTTGTGAGCGTTGAGACCGAACAGTTGCAGGCCGGTTTCTCCCGTGGTCAGTGTGGCTGACACCGGCACGATCCCGCTGTCCACAAACCAAGCATCCTGGTAGGCCGCGTCCTCATCGAACAGGGTCGTCAGCATCTGGACATGGTAAACCCCCGTGGCGGGGTCTTCATTGACCATGGTGACACTGCTCAAATTACCGTCTTGAGACGGGCTGTCGCAGATGCTCTTGACCAGGAAGCCATCTCCGAGTGCGTGTTGATGCCAACCCACGAAGTTGGGTTCCTCGGTTGTGAAAGCACTAATCCGGCGATAGGTGCAACCAGCAAGTGAACCGTCGTCGCAGCGCATCCACACGATCGGCGCGATTTCTTCCTGATAGGCGATCTCGGCGACGCCCGGCGCGGCGAGGTCCTTCGCCGTTTGCGACAAGTTTGGCGCTACGAAACGACCTGTAAAGACATCGGACAGAAACTCCAGCAACTTGCGCCGATATTTCTGCACGATGATGAGCGCGATACCCGTATGGGCGGGCAGCACATTGGCGCACCCATACTTGCTGACCCGATGCGCCTGGATGCTGGTCGGGGTGAGTGGCTGCGCGAGGGTGGTGGACTGGATCAACCATTCGCCTGCCTGCGTGCCGACCACGACACCATTGAACGCCGGTTTCATCCAATACATCTGGTTGCTGTCGCCGCTGTTCAGTGTATAACTGATAGCGTTGACGTCAGTGACCGTCAATGTCGGTGCGGAACTCGGCGAAAACTGGAATGGGTTGTTCGACATGCTTGCGTCGAAACGGTTTGCCACCGCCCCCGCAAGCCAGAGACGCCCTTCATGCCATGTCCCGCAGGTCGGATAGGAACCTGTTACCGCCGGGGAGAATAGGCCCAATGAAAAAATTGAACCCCCCGTGTAATAAGGATGGCTGTCTGGCTCGGCATAAGCCACATTCACAGAAGTCGTGCTGTTGACCGCGGTGATTGTCCCCCACACCCAGGCACGCACCTGCGGGTAGACGCCCCAGGTTGAAGGTGCTTGCGGTGGTGCGACCCCGGCAGTGGATGGGCCACTGATGACTGTATAGGGTGTCGATACGCCCCCCGTCAAGCCCGCTGGGCCTTGCTGGGTGGGAAATGACACCGACAGTTCACCAGCGTAGCTGGTGCTACTGCTCCACACCGGCGGTTCGGTCAGCAGCCGGATCGCGCGCCCCACATCCGCGGCGCCAAAACCGGCACCATTATTGACGCCTACGATACTAGCGAAGGTCACGGTCGGCGTGTCTGTGAGGTCGCTCAAGGAAAACGTCGTGTTATCGACCCACGGCAGATAGGGGCCGTCAACAAAAACTGCCTCGGCGAGAGCAAAAGTGTAGAACGGGTAACTGCTGGTCGGCGCGGCCGTCACGGTGAGCGTGTATGGCGGCGTCTGCGGGCAGAGCAAGACCGCCTGTTCGCCGTCCTGCACCGACCGCAGGTTCAACCACGCGCTGTTCGTATAGACCGTGGAGAAGTCCACCACCTGTGCGACCTGGATGCCCGCGGCGTAGGTGATGTCGGAGCCTGTCACCTGCGCGGTGGTCACACTGTCGGTCAGCGAGAAGTGCATGGTGTCAATGACGACGATCGTGAAGAAACGGTTGAGCACATTCTTGGTCGTCGCGTTGGCGCCCGGCTGGAAGATCAACTCCTTGCCGGTGGAGAACCCGTGCGCCGTTGCCGTGGTGAAGACCGCGGGGGACGCATTGGTGATCGCCGTGATCGAGTTCTGGAGTTGCCAGACGATCTGCGTTCCATTCCACAGACGCAGATGGCCGTCCGTGAACTCCATTGTGTAGGGCTGCGCTTCGTAGAAAGTGAACGGGATAACGCGCCCTGGTTTGCCGAAGCGCGCAGCGCCCAATTCTCGCGTGCCCGGCCGCCGCACCCAGGCGCCTTCCTCTACGGGATAGCCGTTGAGGCACACCGCCATCGCCGAGGCATACTTCGGGTGCAGCGCGCGGCCTTGGAAGAACGCCGACCACTGGCCACCGAGGAAGTTGTCCTGGAGAAACGAAGCGTTCGCCATCAGAGACGCACCGCGATGTATTCGTCGAGCGGCGGTTCCTCGATCGAGGTCTCGATGCCGTTCACCAGACGAGCCTCACCCATGAACTTGTTGTAGATGCCTTCCAGCTGGACGAGCTTCTGCGGCGACTGGGTGAGGGTCTCGCAAATCTCCAGCGCGATCCGCGCCGCGAGACCCTCGCAGAACATGTCATCCATCCATGGGACTGCCGAGCAGTCGGCGACGAAGCGGAAGGTGAGCGGCCCGGTTGAGTTGGAGATCAGGAAGCCGCTCTCGAACTCCCAATCGTCGAGCGCCGTCTGGCCGGGGGCGCCAAGCCAGGGCGTCACCCCGTTCTTGGGGTCCTGTGGCGCCTTACGCAGGAAGCCGGCGGGCAGCACGAACAGGTTGGCCGTGCTGGTCTGGCTGAGTGGGCCAGTGCCAGCCGGGTAGACCACGTTGAACGGCTGGAGGGTGGCGTTGAGGTTCACCCAGAACAGCGAGCCGCTGCCACCGGTGATGGTGCTCGTCCAGGTCCAGATCGGGCCGGCGGTCCAGTCGGTCGGGTTGGCTCCGTTCGCCGGGTTCACGTCATGGTTGCCGTTCACGCGCGACGTGTAGGTGAGGCCGTCGCTGGCGCCCACCACCGCGCCAGTCGCATAGGTGGTGGTGCTCGACCACGGCGCCGGCGCCAACGGTGGCAGGTTGGCGGTGTTCTGGCTGATGAGGCTCTGGTAAGTGCCCACCGTGCCGCCCTGCGCCCAGGTGGCCGGCGCCGCGTTGCCGGCGGGGTTGGTGCCCGTCGAGGCCACCAGCGCGGTGTAGGTGTAGGTGTCCGAACTGAGCACCACTTGACCAACCGCATACGCCGTGGTGGAGACCCACACCAGCGGCACCACGGCACCAACACTCCACGCGGCCGGGCTGGCGCCCAGGGCTGGCTGGTTGCCGACGTTGCCCGCGATCAGCGACGTGTAGGTGAGGCCATCCGTGGCGCCCACGATCGCCCCAAGCGGATAGGTCGTGCCACTGGCCCACATGGCGGGCACCTGCACGACCTGCTGGGCTTGGTAGGTGCTACTCGGCAGCCATGTATCGGCCACGGCCGGGTCGTCGCTGTTGTTGCTGACCAGTGAGCGAAAGACCGTGAAGGTGCCCGCACCGTCTGTCTTGTAAACCAGATCACCAGCGAAGTAGGCGCCCCCATTCTCGTTGGTGGTCGGGTTCACGTTGGTCGAGGAAACCCACGGCTCGGCCGTCAGCGGGCCGAAGTAGCGGTCCCAGGTGTTGTCACTGCTCGGGGTGTGGTTGAGGTTCGGGCTGACCGTGGGCATCCACAGGATGCCGTTGCTGTCAGACACGATCTGCCCGGCCGTATAGGTCGTGGTGCTCGACCAGACCGGCGGCACGAGCAGCATGGTGTAGTAGTCCACAGGGTAGAGGATCGCGCGACGGATGGAAAAGCGCCAGACGTTGCGCCGCATTTCCGCGCGCCGCAACTTGTCGTAGCAGTCGACGATCTCCCCCGCGGCGCGGCTGTCCTCGGTGAGCGATGCAAGCCGGCTCACACCGACATGCTGGCAAGCCCGGTTGGCGATGTCCAGGGGTGTCTGGAAGGACAACAGAGAGGAAGTGGTGGCGGACATCTACGGCCCCGCGGGCTTCGGCTTGGCGGGGGGCGTCAGTTTGGCCACCTGCGCGCGCAACGCTGCGATCTGGGCGGCTTGGTCGATCACCTGGGCGTGCCAGACCATCGCCTGCTGTAGCTGCTCGGTGGCGGCCTGCGCGCACGCCTGGACGAGCGGCGGGGGCTGCTGCGGGGCTGTCGCGGCGAGCGCGGGCGTGGCGGCGAACAGGGCGGCGAGGATCAGGCGGCGCATGGTGCGGTCTTAGCAGTGGGTGACGATTCCGCCGACGCTGGCGAAGCTGCTGGTGGGGCTGCCGGTGCAGGTGACGCCGGCCGTGCCGTTCGCCTCATACACACCGACTGAATTGAGAATGCCCGCGATCGTCGTTACCGACGTGCTTGGCGTGTTCGTGCCCGTCGCAGTCCAGATATTCTCGACGTTGATGTAGCTGGAGGTGCCGGCCGTAGGAGTATCCACCGCGACGTTCCCCGACCCGATCAGGATCACACCAAACCCGGTCGCCGCCGTGGTGTCGCCGACATTCGTGCCGATGATCGTGTATGGACCGCCTGTGGTAACTTTCGACCCGGCTCCAAACCCCAGCAGCGTATTATTCCCGGCGGAGGTAATGAGCTTGCCGGCCGATGCGCCTAGCAGTGTATTACTTGAGCCGCTCGTCAACGATTGTCCTGCCGTCAGGCCAGCCATCGTGTTATTCGCCCCCGACGTGATCGAAGCGGCGATATCGTTCCCGAGCGCGACGTTCCCGCTGGCGCTGGTTTCCCCCGTCGCGGTCATGGTGTTGAAGCCGAGGGCGATGTTGTCATGGCCCGTGCTGGTCGAGTTACCGGACAGATCGGCCTCGCCAATGGCAATATTGTAACTATCGTTCGTATTGATAAGCGCGTCTGTCCCGATGCCGATCAGATATGTGCCTCCACCAGACCCAGAGGTATTGAGCACATTCCGCATTGCATCCGTGGCAATCGCCAAGTCGTGGACACAGGCAACGCACGACCCGAGAGTGTTTACCCCAAGCGTGGTATTCTGCGATCCTGTGGTGATGGCGCCTTGAGAGTTCCACCCGACTGCCGTGCTTTCCGTTGGGTTGGCAGTCGAAGACGCGAGTGCGTGCCACCCCACAGCTGTTGTCAGATAATCCGTAGTAGGAAGCGCGGCGCCTGCCCTAAGACCAACAAGCACGTCCGTTCCGGGGCCATCCCCGAAGGTGTTGCCGCTGTTGCCGTAGACTTGCAGGATCGTCCCAAGTCCAAGCTGTTGGTAGCCGGTCGTGGTATTGATCCCCCCCCCGCTCAGGTTCAGCGCGGTGCCCGAGCCGGTGAGGGTCGCGGAGGGGGCGGTGAGGGCGCCGGAGAGCGCACCGCCGGTCAGGGGCAAGTAGGTCTGGTAGCCACTCGGTGGGACATACTGGGCGCGCGCTGCCATTGGCGCCAGCAAAAGCGCAATCGGCAGCAGCCAACGGGCGAGGCGAGCGTTCATGGACGGGAACATGGGGCGTCGGCCTTTCTCGGTCAACCCATCCAGCGACGGATGGCGCGGCTCATGCTGTTGGTGGTGTTGTAGCCAATCGTCTCCAGGGTCGCGTAGCCCGGAAAGACCTGGGTGAGCCATCGCCACCGGACCCTGGCGAAGGTCAGGATGGTCTTGGCGTTCACCGCCAGTGCCGCCGCGGTTCAACTCCAGGACACCAGGGCGACGTTCAAGGCGACCTGGGCCACGACACCTATCGGGCGCGCCACCCAACTCCAGGCGGCCAGGGCCACATCAGGTTGCCTGCCCAGAAAGGAACTGCGCCGTGCCGACGCTGGTGGTCTGCGAGAATGGTCCGGTCGTGCTGAACACCAGCACGCAGCCATTCTGGCATGGGTGAGCGAAGGGGGAAGGCAGACCGCCGTTGCCGGCGTTCGCGGCGACCGGGACCGCCATGAAGGGTGTCACGGCGCCGTCGGCCGGCGCCGCCGCCAGATCGTAGACCAGCAACCAGCCAGCATGGCTCGCGTCAGCCACCACATATGCGCTGAAAAATAGGCACGGCCCAGCGGAGAGGACCAGACTGTTGCCAGCGGCTGTGGTGGCCTGGATGGGAACACCAGAACCCTGGAGGCTCTGGATGCTGCGGGGGGACAGGACGCCCATGGGTTACTGCGCCGGGTAGACTTCGTTCTGGATCGGCCCGGTGAGGATGTAGTCGATG
>VFSW01016344.1_pt1 | contig 10127 bp, 8 predicted proteins | sample 5358111 | NCBI WGS metagenome assembly VFSW01 (sample SAMN11554181, study PRJNA540505) | mine drainage metagenome | isolation source: sediment from site ElyBrook_90M | place: USA: Ely Copper Mine, Vershire, VT | collected 2017
GCCATGGCCTCATCCATCACCGGGGGCATGTACGAAGAGCTGTAAGTGTATTTAATTTCCACATCGTGGAAACCCTGGGCCAGCCCGCCAGGCCTCTGAACCCTTAAAATGGCTGGCTCCGTCAATGACCAGTGAACGTCGCCGTACTTTGCCAGCTCTGCCTGTTCGTAGGTTTTTCCACCAATCGTCCAGGTGACCTGGTCTCCGCCGAAGCTCTTGCCGTCAACGATCACGGTTGCTGGCCGCAGCTGAGACAGCCACAATCCCCGGTAATACAGCGAACGGAAGGCAACCTGGAAGCCGGTGATTTTCCCATTCTCGCTAATATTTTGGAACCCGCGCGATTGAATGCATTCTTTTTCTAACATTTCATCTCTCCTGATAACCCGTTGAATCAGTACCTTCTCAATAATTCGGAACGACCCACTTTATTGGGAAGATACTTGAATCAGTTCTCACCCAGCAAGCGTTTCAGCATGATATGCTGGCGGCGCAGCTGCCCGGAGCTGTAGCCAGGAACATCTTTGTTCTTTCCTTCGTATTCGCTGAGCATATAGCCGTCCCAGCCATGCTTGATCAGCAGGCCGACGATCTTATCGTAGGGCGTGGTGGTCTCAACGAAGTCATCCGTCATGTTCACGAACTTGGCATGGCAGACCAGGGTATAGGGTAGCAGCGGCACGAATTCCTCCACCGCACTGAAATGCATCGTAGACATATCCTGTCCCTCAAACATGGGCACGGGATGATCCTGGAAGACACTGAAGTCAACGTTGATGCCAAAATGTTTGGTCTTTTGCTTCTCAATAAACTCCACGTAATCGTCAACCATTTTTGACTTGAGCATGGTGGGCACATGAATCTCCGGGCACATGCGCACGTTGTATTTCTCCGCATCTGGCAGCGCCATGGCAATGAACTCGCGCCAGTTCGTCACCGGTGTCAGGTCATCGTCGATCACGCCCAACTTGGTACGCATGAAGGGAAAGCCCAGTTTACTGGCCAGCTTGATATCCCGAAGCAGCATTGCATATGATTCCTTCGTGCTGAGCTCTCGCCCCGGGTAGAGGCGTGAATCAACCCAATGCCCGTACTCCACTGGCTTGAGCTGGTATTTCGCCAGCAGTCGGAACCAGTTCTCGATCCAGGCATCGGTTGGCTCCGGATAGCCATCGATATGGCTGTTTGCCAGAATTTCCAGGCCTTCGGCGCCGAGGCTGTGCATGTCGGCGAACATATCCTCCAGGGTCATGGTCACTCCGTATTCTCCGGAATAACTGTACAGCGAAACGCCGCGCTTCGGTTTTCTCGTGCTTGAGTTAGAAATGGACATTTTTCCTCCACAGAACAACAAATAGGTTCTTTACACTTGCAAATTCTGATGCAGCCTGACGATCAGTTCCAAGTTTATCTAGCATATACGTTATCACATTCAGGAATGAAGGTAACTACGCCCAGATTCGCTTTTTGTTTCGCAATTATATTTCCAATTTAAACAACGCCCGCCCCTTTGGAGGGGGCGGGCCGGGGCCAGAAATAACAAAAGTTATTTAACCGTAAAATTACATTACTTAATGACCGGCTTGCTCAGCCACTTATCGCTCAGGCTGGAAATGGTACCGTCAGACTTGACGGCTGCCAGGGCGTCGTTGAGCTTCTTCAGCAGGTCTGTTTTGGTCTTGCACACGGCAATCCCGTAGCTTTCCATGCCAAATTCCGTCCCAACGATCTTTAGATTATTGGGATTCAGCGCCACGTAAGCCAGGGCGGTAACCTTGTCCGCCACCACCGCATCAATCAACCCGTTCTGCAAGTCCTTGAACGCCAGGTCGAAGGTAGGATAAACCTTCATTTTCGCGCCCTGGATCTTGGCAACCTCGGTCTGGCTGGTGGTCTGATTCTGCACACCCACCGTCATCTCGGCCAGCTTATCCTGCCCGGTAATGGTGTTATTGCCGCTCTTAACCGTCACCACCTCACCGAAGGTGTAATAGGGATCCGTGAACGCCATTTTCTCCTTGAGGTCATCCGTGATCGAAATAGCCGAGATGGCCACGTCAACCTGGCAGCTGCCAACGGCATCCAGCAGCCGGTTATAGTTCAGAGAGGTATCGAATTGGGCATTATATCCGGCATTGGCGGCCACAGCCCGCATCAACTCCACGTCAAATCCGGTTATTTGCTTGGTAGCCGTGTTCATTTGCTCAAACGGCGGGTAGGTCGAATCGGTAGAAATCGTTAATTTTGGCAAATCTGAATTCGGGGTGGGCCCGCCCACTGTCGCCCCACTGCACGCTGCCAGCAAAATCCCCGCCAGACACAATACTGTAATCACCCCAAATAAGCGCTTCACATTTCCTCCTGCTGTATTTATGGTTCCAAATTATTTTGTATCTTCTCAAAAAAGTGGGCCGGAGTGTTTTTTGTGCGGGCTTCGGCCGCACAAAAAAAACCCATTATCCATGTTTATTGAGAAGGTGCCTTCGTTTTTATTTTACATCAATCACGAATCCCAGGTGTCGAACCTGGCTGCCATAACGGAACGTGAGCCACGCTTTGTATTTGCCCGCCTGCGGGAAATTCACTGAAAATTGCAGCTTATGGGCATTGAGCAGGTCGGGGTGCAGGTAGGTCGTCAGCGAGCCATCCACGATGTCGAGCTGCAGCTGGTTGGCGGAATAAGATTGGATGTATTCATCCATCGACTGGCCCTGTGCATTGACCGCGTCGAAGCTCATATAATTGGACTGGTTCGCTCGCAGCGGCGTATCCGTTTTGAGCGTAACTTTAAGGTCACCTGTTGATTGAGTCAGCGATTCGTCCGCCGGCAGTGTTCCCCAGGCCGTTTTGGCCGATCCTACGTCGAGCGGCGCCACCAGGCTTACTTCGTAGCCCATACTCGTCCAGAAATCTATGAAAACCATGTACTGGCCCGCGCTCGGGAAGATCAGGTTGGCCTGAATCAGCCCGGCGTCCGCCCCAGTAGTGGCAGCTGGAGCGCCGCCCATCATGCCGCCGCCACCGCTGCCGGCCCCCGGCGGAATCGCCGAGGTGACAGCCAGGGTTCCCAGGTCGCGGCTGACCGCGGCAATGTTAATCTTGCTGCCCTCCGTGGCGACGTAAGCCGTTAGCGGAGCCCCTTTCTCGTCGAAGACCTTGATCTTCAGTTGTGCCATCTGGCCCGGGGTAATCGCGCCATTTGAAGTAATCTCGGCCCGGTAGACGGGCTGCGCCCCACCTCCCATGCCGGCGCCTTTCGCTTTGGGCATCAGCGCTCCGGTTGAGAAGAGGATCAGGACCGCCAGAGCTGCCGCCGAAACAACCAGCCGCGGCGCCAGTTCTACAACCTGGCCCGCCACCGATTTGGGCGGCGCCACCGTCTGCACCTTGTAGCCGCGCAGCCGCAGGCTGTTGGTCACCACAAAGATCGAGCTGAAAGCCATGGCCCCCGCTGCGATCATGGGGATTAAGAAACCCAGGGCTGCAATCGGGATGAAGAATACGTTGTAGAAGAAAGCCCAGAAAAGGTTCTGCACGATGGTTTGCAGCGTGCCGCGCGACAGCGCTATGGCCCGCCCCACCCCGCGCAGGTCACCGCTGATCAGGGTAATGCCGGCTGTCGCCATGGCCACATCGGTACCGGTGCCAATGGCAATACCCACATCCGCCTGGGCCAGGGCCGGCGCGTCGTTGATGCCGTCGCCCACCATTGCCACAAACTGGTGCGAGCCATTTTTGCCCAGGGCCTGCAGTTTCTTTACCTCGGCCGCCTTGTCACCGGGCAGCACTTCCGACAAAATCTCGTCAATGCCCACCTGCTTTGCAATGGCCTCGGCTGTGCGCTGGTTGTCGCCGGTGATCATCACCACCTTCAGTCCCAGCTGGCGCATCTCTTTGATGGCCTCAGCTGAGCCCTGCTTGACCGTATCGGCCACCGCCACCAGCCCCAGCGGTTTGGGCAGGTCGTCGCTGCCGGCTTCGCCGGCTGCCACGATCATCACCGTCTTGCCCTCAGCCTGCAGGCGGGTAATCTCGCCCTGCAGTTCATCCAGGGCAATCCCCTCATTCTGCATCAGGCGCGGGTTGCCAATAATCACCCGCCGCTCGTCGACCGTGGCGCGAATGCCGAACCCACTGACCGACTTGAAATGTTCGGGATCCGCCAGGTTCAAATGGCGCGCCTGACCGGCTTCCACAATTGCCCGCCCCAGGGGGTGCTCGGAGCCGCGCTCGGCGCTGGCTGCCAGGCGCAGAATCTCGTCCTCCGACTGGCCTGCCAGGGTCACAATATCGGTCATCGCCGGCTGCCCGCTGGTGATTGTGCCGGTCTTATCCAGCACCACCACCCGCACGCGCCCGGCCCGTTCCAGTGCCTCGCTGCTCTTGAACAGGATGCCGTTCTCGGCGCCGCGGGTGGTGCCCACCATGATGGCGGTAGGCGTTGCCAGGCCCAGGGCGCACGGGCAGGCAATCACCAGCACCGCCACAGCATTGATCATGGCCTGCGGCCACGCCACGTGCCCGATGACCAGCCAGCCAATAAACGTCAGCAGCGCCAGCCCAACTACGGCCGGCACAAAATAGGTGCTGATGCGGTCGGCCAGTTTCTGAATGGGCGCCTTGCTGCCCTGCGCCTCCTGCACCATGCGCACGATCTGCGCCAGGGTGGTGTTCTTGCCTACCTTGGTCGCCTCAAACTTGACCATGCCCTCTTTATTGATGGTGGCGCCAATAATCTCGTTGCCCGGGCCTTTGGTAACCGGCATCGACTCGCCGGTGATCATCGATTCGTCGAAAGCCGAACGGCCATCGCTGATGATGCCGTCCACCGGCACTTTTTCGCCTGGGCGCACCACAATCGTATCGCCAACGGACACCTGCTCGATGTCCACTTCGCTCTCCACACCGTCCCGCACCACGTGGGCGGTCTTGGCGCGCAGCCCCATCAGCAGTTTCAGCGCCTCGGAGGTCTTACCCTTGGCGCGTGCTTCGAGGAACTTACCCAGCATGATCAGCGTGATGATGGCAGCGCCGGTCTCAAAATAAACGTTCGGGCTGGGGATCAGGCGCAGGGTCACGCCCACACTGTAGAAATAAGCCACCGAGGAACCCAGGGCAATCAGCACGTCCATGTTGGAACCGCCCGCCCGCAAGCTCTTGTAAGCACCCACGTAGTACTGCCACCCCACCACGAACTGCACCACGGTAGCCAGAAGCATCATGATGAGATTGTCGTTGGGAATGGCGACCAGGCCGAAGTCGCGCGCCATGCTGTAGACCACCAGCGGGGTGGTCAAAATCAGCCCCAGGGTCAGCAGCCTGCGCTGGCGGTTGATCTCTTCGGTCCGCACTTTGGCTTCCACATCTTCCAGGGTTTCGGTCTCGCTCACCTGCACCAGGTCAAAGCCGGCCTTGCGGATCACCGCGGCCAGCTCGGCGATACTGGTCATACCCGGGATAAACTGGAGCGAAACGCGCTCGGTGCCGTAGCTCACACTGACCGCCAGCACCCCGCTTTGTTTAGCCAGCGCCTTCTCCAGCGCCAGGGCATCCGAATTGTCGCGCAGCCCGGTGACTGGAAGCTCGGTCTTGCCGGTGGCCACACCATACCCCACGCGCTCGATGCGCGCAATGATGCCCTGCTCGTCAAGCTGCAGCGGATCGAATGATACGGTTAATTTCTCACTCGCAAAATTGACGTTTGCCACACTCACGCCCGGCATCTTGCGCACATTGCGTTCGATGGTGGCGGCGCAGTTGGCGCAGGTCATACCGGTAACGGGTAAATTAATATTCTTTACTTCGGCCATTTCGCTCCTTAAAGGGGCTTTTTCGTGCATCCTTGCCAGAAAAAAGCTGCCTGCCCCCGTTGATAAACGTTCCAAAATGATTATACAACCGAACTACTCATCCAAATATCATCGTTTTAGGAGAAATATGTCAGTCTTTTATTAACAATAGTATGGCTGGCGCGGCCTGCCCCACCCGGCTCTTCGCACCAGCCATCATACCCGCAACTCCTTCACAATGGTCTATCCGCTAAACAGGTCTTCAGCCCATCAGGCGGGTGTGGGTTCAGGATGATAACCAATCGCATTGGCTGCCGCGATGATCTCCGCCATGCTCACCTTCGTCTCGTCAAAATCCACCTCCATACTCAGCTTTTTATAGCTGGCAGAGATGTATTTGACGCCGGGAAGCTCATCTTCGAGGCCTTCCAGGTGCATGGCGCAGTTCGGGCATTCCATACCTGGCACGCGGAAAATCTTTTTCATAGCATACCTCGCTTAATAATAGATGCAGCCAATGCTCGAAATGTTACTGATCGAACACAATCTGCCCGGTGTACATACCCATCGAGCACGAATAGCGCATCACAAAACCCTTCTGCTGCGGCGGCACAGCCACGTTCACCTGCCCGCTCACCGGCAGAATTTTTTCAACATTGAGGTCCGGGAAAACGATCGAGCGGGCACAGGAAGTGGTGTTGCTGGTTACAATGTTCAACTGCAGGGTGGTGTTTGCCAGGGCATGGATCACCTTGGGGCTGTAGCCGTCGTCTTCGGCGCTTATGGTGATCACAGACGAGGTTGAGGCTGGCGCGCTGCTGTCGGTGGCTGCGGACACAGTTTGGGCGGCGGGCAAGAGCAGGCGCGTCAGCGAGACCGGCGAGCCCGCCAGGGTCAGCCCCGAATCAATCGACACGATGCCAAGGATGATCACCACGACCGCCACGATGCGCGTAAAGTACTTTTCAACGGTCGCCCCCAGCCGGGTAGCCAGGTACGACAGGGCAAAGAACACCGGCGAGGTACCCAGGACGAAGGCGAACATAATCGCCATGCCCTGCCAGCTTTGCCACCAGGAAGAAAAAAATTGGCTGTGCAATTTGTGGTTTGAATTTACCTTTGGCTGTGGCCGTTCCGCCACCCTGCGCCTGGACATCCTGTTCAATCTGGTAAGCCAGGCTGCTTGCAAGCAGTCCGCCCTTTACTGCCAGACAGCTCAATCCTCCCGTCGTCAATCCTGTAATAAAAGCCACGAAAAGATCCACTGGTAATTTTCCTTTTGATCTGATACGGATAAAATGGTTAATTTGTAGTTATCGATTAAGTGGAAGGTATCCTCTCGATAAAGTGGGGGTAGTGTTTTTTTGTAAGTCTGCGCCGCACAAAAATCACTACTGGCTCCGACTTATTAAGATGATACAGTTGAAGTGCTTTTTGGATAAGCTACAATAATATTATCACGTCGTTTCAATTAATGAAGACTAGTATAGTTCTATTCGGTGGACTACTTATTAACATTCTAAATAGTAGAAACTGTTGGTTTTCTGGTAGGGGGTAAAGAAAAGGCTAGTCCACTTTCCGGCCGAAAGGCCGTACCTGGGGGCCTTTCTTTTATGAAGCGTCGAAGCGCATCAGCTTCTGCAGCGCGCTGATGGCCGGTTCCAGGCTGCACACCTGGCCTCCAAAACCAAGCTGGAAGTTGCGCGCATCCTCTTCGGATGCAAAGCACAGCGCCGAAGGCTCGCAGCACAGGGTGACCCTGCTCCCCAGCAGGAAAGTTGCCTGGCGGGCATTGACCATTTTCCCATACAGGAAATCGCACGCCAGAACCGATACTACATCCGGTTCTTCCAGCGCCAGCAGGCCGCAGTGCGGGCAGCAGGCGCTGCGCTGGTTGCCGTCCCTCAATTGGATCAAGAAAATCGAGCGGTCATTGATAACCCCGCCACAGTAAAAGCACTGGCCCCCCGGACGCAGCCTGCCTGGGGGAGGCGGTATTTTCAGGCCCTCAGTGGTCTTGACCGCCAGGCCCGCTTCCACCAGGGCGCGGGCGTCGCGATAGGCAGTGGCCGGCGAAATCGCAAAATGTTCCTGGATTTCAGCAATGCTTATCGCGCGCCTGGTCCGCACCCATTCAAGTAGTTGCTGTTGGCGGTCTGAAAGTAGTCCCATAAATAGAAACCTACTAGTATTAAATTTCACATGACAGAATCGTATAATATTTTCAGAGATTCTCAAGCAGGTATTTACAGCAAAATCATATACCTTCTCAATAAATAAGGCCAGGCGCTATTTATTGTGCGTGCTTCGGCCGCCCAAAAAACACCTCGCCAACCCTTTATTGAGAAGCTAATAAATTATAACCTTTTTCTGCCACAAGAGGAGTATCACAATGAAGATCCGGATTGTTAGCTTTCTGGCACTTGGGCTGATCCTGCTATCCGCCTTCTCGGCCTGCGCCTCGCAGGCAGCGCCCTCAGTCAGTGTTGAAACCGTATGGGGCAAGCCTTCTCCCACCGTGGCCGGCGCTGGCGCCTTCTATATGGTCATCAAGAACACCGGTACCGCGGATGATAAGCTGGTATCTGCCAAAAGCTCGGCCTGCGGCATGACCGAGGTGCACAACACCGTCAAAGCCGACGATGGTACGATGAAGATGGTGCTCGTCAGCGATGGCGTTGCCGTTCCCGCCAGCGGCCAGCTCGAGCTGAAGAGCGGCAGCTACCACATCATGTATATAAAAATGGCAGCCGACCAGCTGGCAGCCGGAGCCAAACCCACCCTCGGTCTGACCTTCGAGAAGTCCGGCGTCAAGTCCGTTGTGGTGGACATGCGCAGCCAGTAAACCTTCAGATTTTATTGTATTTTGCGAATGGGGGCGATATGTTGGGGCGAACCTATTGGTTCGCCCCCTCTATTTAAGGAATGAGTCGCGATCAACCCAATCTGAGCGGTTTTCCTGATAAAATCGTCTTACCCCATGAGAAAACTGCCGATCGTTGCTTCGCTAATTCTATTTGCCACCTCGCTGGCCGCCTGCCAGGCGGCTGCGCCTCAGCCCCCCACCTTTCAAGCCGCTTCCCCCCTCAAGGTGACCGCTATCGAGACCTTCCTGGGCGATATTGCCCAAAACGTGGCCGGTACCCGCGTGGTGGTGGATTCGCTCATCCCCATCGGTATTGATCCCCACTCGTTCGACCCATCCCCCCAGGACATCGTCAAGCTGGCCCAGGCCCAGGTCATCATCGCCAACGGCGCCGGCTTCGAAACCTGGCTGCAGAAGACCATCGACAACACCGGCGACCAGGCCGCCGTGATCGAAGCTGCCGCCGGCCTGACTCCGCGCACGCCGCGCGAGGGCGAGGTGGCCGAGATGAGCGACGCCGACCTGGTTGATTCGATCTGTGCCGACGCCTCCAGCGGGGCCGCCCAGGCCGTTACGGCCGGCGCAGCCGCCCTTCCCGCCGAGTCCGGCCTGTTCAGCGTCCAGCTCACCCCGGCGGCAGACGGTTCCTTTTCCGGCATTCTCAGCTACTCCACCGACGAAACCGGAGATTTTCAAATTGCCACAGCCGGCGGTAGGTTGGACGTTTCGGCTCAGCCCGATTTCACCCCGCTGAAGATCAACAAAACGCTGGCTCTTACCTGCCAGAACCTGGCCCAGGGCCTCATTGTTACCCTCACCAAAGGGGTAACCTACCGGTTAACCATCAGCGGTTTTGCCTCCGCCCAGGCGCCGCTGCTCGTCGGCCCCGCCGGCGGCGTACACCATCACGACACCGACCCCCATTTCTGGCTGGATCCCCTGAACGTCATCCAGTACGTCCAGAATATCCGTGACGGCCTCATCCGGGCCGACCCGCAGGGCACGGCCGATTACAACCGCAACGCTGCGGCTTACATCGCCCAGCTCAAACAGCTCGATGTGTGGATCCAGGCCCAGGTCGGCGCCATCCCGCCCGAGCGCCGCCTGCTGGTGACCAACCACGAGAGCTTCGGCTACTTTGCCGACCGGTACGGCTTTCGCATCGTGGGTACCGTAGTCCCCAGCGTCGGCACCGAGGCCTCGCCCTCAGCCCAGCAGATGGCTCGCCTGGAAGACCGCATCAACGCCACCCACGCCATCGCCATCTTCCTGGAAACGGGCGCCAATGCCCAGCTTGCCAACCAGGTAGCCGCCGACACCGGTGTGAAGGTAGTCTCGGACCTCTTCACCCACTCGGTCACCGCCCCCGGCGGGGCGGCCCCAACGTACATTGATATGATGAAGTTCGACGTTACCGCGATTGTTAATGCGCTTAAATAACGTGAATTCGGGATAAGGGATTTAACGGGTGT
>VFSW01016345.1_pt1 | contig 10127 bp, 5 predicted proteins | sample 5358111 | NCBI WGS metagenome assembly VFSW01 (sample SAMN11554181, study PRJNA540505) | mine drainage metagenome | isolation source: sediment from site ElyBrook_90M | place: USA: Ely Copper Mine, Vershire, VT | collected 2017
AACCAGCCGCCGCCCAAATCGCAATAAAACGCCCCGCCGATGGAATCGAGTTTATTTCGGAGTCTCCCCTATTTGCGAGTAATGGGTCGCGGCGCGGTAACTGCTGGCGGTTGCAGTGCATCGAAAACATTAGAAGCAGCCTATGCCGGAGTCTCTGGATTTAGCCTAGAGCAGTAACGCCAGCGCGGCGGCGATCTGGTACCCGATTTCAAACACGAAGGAATTCATGCCACCCGACCTGCGCGATCCTGGAGGTGCCGGAGACCGCGACGAGCAAGCGCCCGCACAGTCGCAGGGCGTATCGAGTGCGTGGGGCGACCGATTGCGTGCGCTCCGCAACGTTCCTCCTGTTCTGCATTTCGTTTGGGAGTCGGGCCCTTCGGTGGTTTTCTGGAACATTTCCATCCGAATCATCGGGGCGTTTTTGCCGGTGGGCATCGGCATCATCGGGCGCTACATCATCGACGGCGTGAATCGCCTGCGCATGCATCAGGCGCTTCCGCAGCACTTCTGGTGGCTGGTGGGCGGCGAGATGGCGCTGGCGGTCATTACCGGCATCCTGGCCCGGTCGGTAGACTACTTCGACAATCTGCTCGCCGATCGCTACACCCACCACGTAAGTGTCGAAGTGATGCGCAAAGCGGCGGCGCTGGACGTGACGGTCTACGAGGATCCGGTGTTCTACGACCGGCTTGAGCGCGCCCGCGTACAGGCAACGGACCGCCTGGCAATGATTCAGCAGATGGGCCGTCTGATTCAGCAAACGGTAACCGCCATCGCGTTTTCCGCGGTTCTGATCAAGTACTCGCCATTCCTGCTGTTTCTTCTGATTGGCGGCATTATTCCGGCGTTCCTGGGCGAGAGCCACTTCGCTTTTCTGACCTACGCAAAGAACTTCCGCCAGACACCGCTGCGCCGCCAGATGGACTACCTTCGCCAGGTGGGCGGCAGCAAGGAAGCCGCCAAGGAACTGAAGCTCTTCAACCTGAGCAAGTATCTGACGGACCGCTTCTCCGCTCTCTCGCAGACCATCTACGAGCAGAATGTTGCGCTCAATCGCCGCCGCCTCTTCTGGGGTGGGCTGCTTGCGATCCTGGGCCAACTGGGCTATTACGCCGCTTACGGTTTCAGCATCTGGCGCACGGTGCAGGGCATTTATACGATTGGCGACCTTACGCTGATTACCACCGCGATCATGCAGTCGATGTCGAATATTCAGCAGGCATTCTCGACCGCTTCCGGGGTTGCCGACCAGGCGCTTTTCCTCACCGATCTGCTGGCTTTTTTCGAGATGAAGCCGCGCGTCGAATCCAAAGTGAACGGGTTGCCCGCTCCGCGACCGATCCGGCGCGGCTTCGAGTTCCGCGACGTTTCTTTCGTCTATCCCGGCACCTCGCGCCGCATCCTGAGCAACTTCAACCTCACTCTCGAACCGGGCGAACGCATTGCGCTGATAGGGGAGAACGGGCAGGGGAAGACCACTGTCGTCAAGCTGATCACGCGCCTTTACGATCCCACCGAAGGAGAGATTCTGCTGGATGGAGTGGACCTGCGCGAGTACGCCCTCGACGATCTGCACGCCGAGATCGGCGTGATTTTTCAGGACTTCATGCGCTACGAGATGACGGCGCGGGAGAACATTGCCGTGGGGAGAATTGAAGTGCCCCATTCGGTGGGCGAGATCGAGTACGCCGCGCAAAAGAGCCTGGCGTCCGGTGTGATTGCGAAGCTGCAGGGAGGGTACGACCAGATGCTGGGCCGCAGATTCGACGGCGGCGTGGACCTTTCCGGCGGAGAATGGCAAAAGCTCGCCCTCGCGCGAGCCTATCTTCGGGATGCCCAATTGCTTATTCTGGATGAGCCCACTGCCGCGCTCGATGCGCGGAGCGAGTTGGAGGTCTTCCAGCGCTTTGCCGAACTTACCGCTGGAAAGATGGCGTTACTTATTTCGCATCGTTTCTCGACCGTGCGCATGGCCGACCGCATCGTGGTGCTGGAGGGCGGCCGACTTGTCGAAGAAGGAGATCATTCTCAGTTGATGGCTCTGGGTGGCCGCTACGCCGCCATGTTCGAGATGCAAGCCGCCAGCTACCGTTAAGTCCAAATGACCGAGACCGCAACCATTTTCGATGACGATTCCTTGCTCTCAGGAGAGCGAGGGGAGAAGCTATTGCAGGCGGCGCACTCTTCGGCTACATGGGAAGTTATCGTTCGGCCCCAGGGTCCGGGTTCGTTCCCGCAGCGCATTGCCGCGGCTCGCCAGGCGTTGCGCTCGCTGGAGAGCGATCTCGCCTCATTACCGAAGTTATCCATCTCCGGCGAGTCTCTTACAGAACTGATTGACTTGCGCGCCCATCCGCGCTTACTTCGGTCTGCAATTACGGGAGTGACGCCCCACCCCCGCACCAGCGAGGAACTGCCGCGCATCAACATCCCCGGCGGAGGCGATGAACCGCGCGCAGCCACGGTGGCCGCGACCTATCTGCGAGCGGTGAACGGAGTTACCTCGACGGCCAGCCTTACAGCTTTTATAGGTGTCCTGCAGTCGCACGAGCCGCTGACGCTGCGCGAGATATGGAGCCTTCCAGGTTTTCTCCGGTTCCGCATTCTTGAGCTGCTTCTGGAAGCTGCAAAGGATGCAGAGGCCGGGGACACGAACTCAGCGACATCGATACGGACGCTATGCGCCAGTCTGCGGAGAATGGACGATATCGACTGGATCACCGCTCTCGAACCTCTCATTGCCTTTGATGCGACCCTGCGGAACGACCCCACGGGATCATACGCCAGGATGGACTTCGACAGCCGTGAGATGTATCGCAGCCGTGTGGCTTTTGCAGCTCTCCACTCCGATTGTACCGAGTTACAAACCGCTGAGCAGGCGCTTGACCTTGCACGCGATGCTGCGCGCAGATCCTACAAAGATCCGCGAGTGGGCCGACGATGCAGCCATATTGGCTATTACCTGGTGTCCCAGGGATTCGCTCAGCTTGCGGGGCGCATCGGATTTCATCCTCCGCTCTCTTACCGCACTCGTTCCTTCATCCGCGCCAACGCCGATGAGTTCTACATAACTGGCATTGAACTGGTGACGATCTTTCTCATCGCTTGCGCGCTATTTCCGCTGCTTTCGCATTACTCCGTCTTCGGCAGACTGGCGATCACGTTTCTTCTGATGATCATGCCGACGATGCAGAGCGCGGTGGAGTTGATGAACAACGCGGTCAGCGCGACCTTCACCCCCGAGCGACTGCCCAAGCTGGATTTTTCCGAATGTATTTCCCCGGAATTCACTACTCTTGTGGCTGTTCCTACTTTGCTGCTGAATGAGGGGCAGGTGCGAGGAGCGATCGAGGAGATCGAAGCTCGGTTCCTCGCCAACATGGACCCCAATCTGCATTTTGCTCTCCTGACCGATCTGCCCGATTCCGTCAGCAAGCCGCACTTCAAGGACTCGAACCCGCTGGTGGAGCTGGCCATCCGGTTGATCGACGACCTGAACGCGCGCTACGCCTCGCGAAACTCTGGAGGCTTTCTGTTTCTCCACCGTCACCGCATCTTCAACGTGCGGCAGGGTGTGTGGATGGGATGGGAACGCAAGCGGGGAAAACTGCTGGATCTCAACAAGCTCCTGATGGGTGAATACGACGCTTTCCCGATCAAGGCCGGGAGGGTGGAAGTACTGCGCTCGGTACGATACATTCTGACCGTAGACTCCGATACACAACTGCCGCGCGGAGCCGCGGCGCGGTTGATTGGAGCTATCGGACATCCGCTCAACCAGGCAATCATCGATCCCGCGCGGCGCATCGTGGTGGAAGGCTACGGAATTCTGCAGCCGCGCATCGGCGTGAGCGTCCGCTCCGCCTCGCGATCCCGGCTGGCGGCGATGTACTCCGGTCAGAACGGATTCGACAACTACACTCGCGCGATCTCGGATGCGTACCAGGATCTCTACGGCGAAGGAATCTTTACGGGGAAAGGCATTTACGAGGTGGCGGCGCTTCACGCAGTGCTCAATCGGCGCTTTCCGCATAACTCGTTGCTTAGCCACGACCTCATCGAGGGCGCCTACGCTCGTGCGGGGCTAGTTACAGATGTCGAGCTAATCGACGATTACCCATCGCATTACAGCGCTTACACGCGGCGCAAGCATCGGTGGGTCAGGGGCGACTGGCAGATCGCACAATGGATATTCTCGCGGGTGCCCGATGAGTCGAACCAGAAGACGCCCAGTCCCATCTCCACGATCTCCCGATGGAAGATCTTCGATAACTTGCGCCGTTCATTGGTGGAACCATTCACTTTCATTCTTTTCGTTGCAGGATGGCTCATTCTTCCTGGAGGCGCGCTCTACTGGACCATCGTCACGCTGCTTCTTTTCTTTTTTCCCACGACCGTCCAGGTTGCATTTGGGCTGAGTCGCGCTGTGGTGAGTCAGCGAGAAGGCGCTGTGGGCGAAGCCGCCTCCGGCGCAGGCCACGCATTTCTCCTTGCATGCCTGAATCTATTCTTCCTTCCCCACCAGGCAATGCTTGTTATGGACGCTGTCTTCCGTTCGCTGGTCAGGCGTTTTATCACCGGCAAACGACTCCTGGAGTGGGAGACGGCCGAACAAGCGGAGTCCGAGAGCCGCAAGATCACGCCAGTCGATCGCTATCTCGCCTTGATGCCGCTGGTCGCCAGCGCAATCGCCGTTGTCGTCTATTTTTTCGGAAACCGCCGCAACGCCTTCCTGGTTGCCGCGCCCGTGTTGTTTCTCTGGTGCATGGCTACGGTTCTGACTGCGTGGCTCAACCGTCCTCCGAGAGAGATCGCGGCTATCACTGAGAGCGATCGTAACTTCCTGCTCTGTCATGCGCTCAGGATCTGGCGCTACTTCCATGAGTTTGGCACGGAACGACATAACTTTCTTATCCCGGACAACGTAGAAGAACAGGGGAAACTCGAGGCGGCGCGCGTGTCGCCGACCAATGTGGGTTTGCTGTTGAATGCCCGTCAGGCGGCATGCGAGTTTGGATTTATCACGGTGCCGGAGTTTGCGTTTCTCACCTCCAGCAGTCTTGCTACCATCGAACGGCTCACCAAGCTGCGCGGACACCTTTATAACTGGTACGACACACACACCGGCGCACCGCTCGAAGCCAACCCATTTGTTTCTACGGTCGATAGCGGAAATCTGGTTGCATCGCTCTACACGCTGCGGGCAGGTGTAACGGAACTCCTGAACAAGCCGCTGCTATCGCCGCAACTCTTCGCAGGCCTGCGCGCGCACTGGGAGCTGATGCAATCGCAAGGCAAGGTTCCCGACGCGGTTTCCAGATTGTCACTGCCGCCGAGTTCCGCCGCTCTCACGGAGTGGATGGCCTGGCTTCCCTCCGCGGCGCAAGGGTTCTCCGGTTCATGCAACGCGCCCGAATCCGATGCCGACCCATGGTGGCTTGCCGAAACCGCGCGGCGCATTCGCGCGATCCTTTTGGTTGGGCGCGACTACATGCCGTGGCTGCAACCATTCTTTGGCCCGCTGCAAAAGGTTCCCAATCTCTCCATCACGTCCGAGGCCGAGACGCTTAGCCTCGATCAGGCCATCGAATTCGCTGAATCGCTGGAGAAGAAGCTCGCGCCCGCTTCGGATGCGCCGAACTCCGGCGAATCGCTGGGCGCGATGCTGCACACGTTTTTGCCCGCCTCGATTCAAAATCTTCGCCAGCTCGCCAGCTCGCTTCGGGACATTGCACAGCAGGCGGAACGGCTTGCAGAAGAGACTGAGTTCGGGTTTCTGGCGAACCCCGACCGGCGGGTTCTTTCCATTGGATACGACGTAAACAACGAGAGGATTCACGGAGCCTGCTACGATTTGCTCGCCTCTGAAGCGCGCATTGCCACGTTTCTCGCAATCGCGCGCGGGGAGTTGCCGCAGCAGAGTTGGTTTAAACTGGGCCGCGACTGCACCCGAGCCTTCGGCACCTATGCGCTGATCTCGTGGACGGGCACGATGTTTGAGTATTTGATGCCCGCACTGTGGATGCGCAGCCATCCAAACACTCTGCTTGCGGGTGCTGCCACCGCGTGCGTCAAAGTGCAGAAGTCATTCGCGAAGCGGCTCGGCATTCCGTGGGGCATTTCAGAATCCGGCGCGGCGGACAGGGACGATGGCGGCCATTACCGTTATCTTGCCTACGGCATACCGGAGTTGGCGCTCTTCCCCGACGCCACGGCGGGGCCGGTGGTTTCGGCCTACTCCACCTTCCTGGCGCTTGGAGTCGATGCGCCGGAATCTATCCGTAACCTGCGTCGCATGGCCTCAGCCGGGTGGGTCGGACCATACGGGTTCTACGAAGCAGTGGACTACTCCTCAACGCCGAAGAGCGGAGAAATCGTGCGGGAGTGGATGGCGCATCACCAGGGCATGTCACTGCTGGCGGTGCTCAACTGCCTCCACGAAAATATCGTTCAAGAATGGTTCCACTCCAATCCGCTCATTCACTCGACGGAACTCCTGCTGCACGAGGTTCCGGTCAACAAGTCGACACTGAAAGCGATGGCGCGAGAGAACGCAGCCATTCCGCTGAAGGCGTGAAGTGCGGAAGGATGACTACTTAGGGCGGGTGCGTGGCTCCCGAGAAGCTATCAAAAAAAGACATCCAATAGACCGAAAGAATATCCCACAGGGGCTAAAGCCCCGAGACTTTTGCGGCCTTTTGCGGCACGGCTGAAGCCGTGCCCTTTCAAAGCACCATTTATGAGATCACTTCAGGTCAATCTCACACCCGCGCCTGCAACGAGGCTTCGCGGAATGCGGTCCGCAGTTTCCTTCGATTACCGGCGTCTGGTACCGTGAACGCACTGCATCCTCTGAGGTGGATTGGTGCCCGAGCCTGAACCTGTATCAATCGAAGCCACCGGCGGCGAGGCGTCTGACGCGGCCCAGGCAGGCCATCCACCGGCTGTGATCGCTGGATTCTCTGGATGGCTGCTCGATGCATTCGATTTCTTCCTTGTGACTTTCTGCCTGACGGCAATCGCGCGCGAGTTCCACCAATCCGATGCCCAGGCCGCTCTGCTGATTACCATGACGCTGGTCTTCCGCCCGATCGGCGGGTTTGTCTTCGGCATTCTTGCGGACCGCTATGGCCGCCGCGTGCCGCTGATGATCAATATGGGGGCGTACGCGGTGGCCGGAGTCGTCACCGGACTGGCCCCCAACTACACTTCCCTGCTCATTGTGCGCGCGATATTCGGCATCGTGATGGGCGGGACATGGGGTGTGGGCGCCTCGCTGGCCATGGAGGGCGCGCCAGCCAGCCGGCGAGGGTTGCTCTCCGGCGTTCTGCAGGAGGGCTATGCTGCCGGGAACGTGCTGGCAGCCGTCTTCTATTTCTTTTTCTTCGACCGGCTGGGGTGGCGCATGCTGTTCATCCTCAGCAGCCTTCCGGCATTGCCACTGGTCTTCTATATCCATCGTTATGTAAAAGAGTCCTCGGTGTGGCAGAAGACTGCGCGGGTAAAGCTCTCGTGGTCGCATCAGCATCGAGAGATATTCTCCCACTGGAAGCTGTTTCTCTACCTGCTAGTGTTCATGACCGCGAGGATGTTCGCCTCCCACGTCCCGCAGGATATGTACCCGACATTCCTGCAACGGCAGTGGCATTTCACGCCCGAGCGGCGCGCCGCCATCACCGCGATCTCGGGTATTGGCGCAATTTTGGGCGGTATTGTCTTTGGGCATTTCTCCGACCGGAAGGGACGCCGGCGCGCGATCATAACGGCTTTTGTGCTGGGCGCATTAATCATTCCCATCTGGGCTTTCGCGCCCAACCAGGCTCTCCTTATCCTCGGCGCATTTTTGATGCAGTTCATGGTGCAGGGCGCATGGGGCGTGATTCCCGCTCATCTTTCCGAGCTATCACCGGACTCCGTCCGCGCGGTTTTGCCGGGTTTCGCGTATCAAAGCGCCGGAGTTCTGGCGAGTTCATCGGTTTACATTGAGGCGCGCTATGCCGAGCACGCCAGCTATGCCACGGCGATGGCGCTCACCGCTATTTCTGTTTTCGTGGTTGCATCGTTGATGGCCTGGATTGGGCGGGAACGTCACGGGCAGCGCTTCGGAGTTTCCTGAAGACGCGCAATGTGGCGGCGCTTGCCGGCATGCACTCGGCTTACCCTGCAAGTCACTTGAGAAAATAGAACGGGTCCGGATACTTTACCGAGTATTCCGCTGAAGCTTGTCCGCGCAGATCGCTCCACTGGTCGCCCACATTCAGGATGATCTGGTAACCATCGGCGACGAGTTTGGCGCGCTCCGCCGATTTGTACGCGAGCGCCGTTAGATGCGCTTGTGCCGGTGAGCGCAGGATGAGGCGGTCCCATCGCGCATATCCCGCCGCGCGCAGATTCTGTTCCGTCGCCGCGCGCTGGCTCTCGGAGCGTCCAGTGAGAAACACTACGCTCACCCCCAGCTGCTGCGCCTCCCGCACGATGCGGACGGTGCCGGGGATCGCCGGGGCCCTGGCCGACTCCACCCACGCGTTGAATGCCTTGCTGTCGTAGGCGAATCCCGCCGCCTCCATCTCCTGCCAGTTCGACAGCGAGGTCTCATCGATGTCGAGGACCACGGCGAACTTCTCTCCGGCGCGCATGTGCGTGACACGCCGCCGCAAGAATGCAATCGCGCGGTCAGCCTGCAAATCGAGATCCTTCGCGTAGCAGCCGCACTTGCAGGTGCAGGCGTGGTATTGCCGAATCTCATCCTTCAGCGTGTCGAGATTGGGAATACTCTCGCCCGGCGCCAGATCTTCAATGGGCTGTTTTGCCACTGTGGCAGCCTGGTGCGCCGGCGCGATCATCTGCTGCGCGCTCATCCGCAGCGTGCCGCATCCTAAGCTCGCCATCACAATCAGAATTTTCCAGTTGCGCATCGGAATCTCCATCTTTTATCGCGTTGCATCTTTGCCCTTTTGTAACAGGTTCGGGGGCTGGGCGCCATGGGCCACGCGCCGCGTTTCCCTTACACTGGAAGCATGATCCGGTTTCTTCGTCCGATTCCCGCCGAGTCTATCAAGCTGATCGTCTTCGATCTCGACGGCACGCTCATCGACTCTGCACGGGACCTGTGCAACAGCGTGAATGCCGCGCTGGAGCACATGGGCCGCCCGCATTTGAGCGACGACATCATCGCCAGCTTTGTGGGCAACGGAGCGCCCATGCTGGTGCGGCGATCGCTGGCCGTCGAAAACGGCGTTGCGCCGGACGAGGTGCACGACGAGGAGCTGGCCACCGCCTACTCTTTTTTCCTTGCCCACTATCGCGAGCACAAGCTGGACTTCACATATGCCTATGAGGGCGTGCTCGATTCGCTGGCCGCGCTGCGCCGGATGCCCGACGGCTCGCCACGGAGTCTAGCGGTGCTGACCAACAAGCCCGTCCGCCCCGCGCGCGCCATCTGCCAGGGGCTAGGGATGGGCGATATTTTCTTTCAGATTTATGGCGGCGACAGCTTTGCCCTCAAGAAGCCGGATCCGCTGGGGCTGCGCACGCTGATGCGCGAGGCCGGCGCGGAGCCGCACCAGACGCTGATGATCGGCGACAGCAACGTGGACGTGCTGACCGCGCGTAACGCCGGCTCTTGGAGCCTGGGGTGCCAGTTCGGGTTCGGCCCGCAGAATCTGATGGAAACGCCACCGGACGTCGTGGTCGGCTCGGCCTACGACTGGGCCGAGGCTCTGTTGCCCGCCGACATCGACGCCCGCAAGTAGCCGCCGGCACCCATGCTCAAGAGCGTATTTGGCCTCTGCCAATCCCTCTACTTTGCAAAAATTATGATTCGCTCCAGGTGTTGAGTTGATAGGCTTCTCAGCAGACATTCGCCATCAGGCTCCCCAACCTTAGTTCTGGAGATTTGCATGATTCGCGCTCTTGCCCTTGCGTTCGCGCTTCTACCCTCTTCCGCAATGGCAATCAGCTCCTCTTCGGCCGCGCCGCCACAGCCGCCCACCGCCATTACCGGCGTGGTTGCCGACCCCAACGGCGCCATTGTTCCCGGCGCCGAGATCGATCTGATCGACACGAACGGGTCGGTCGCCGGCACCTATCGCTCCGCGGGCGACGGCACCTTCCAGGTGACGGCT
>VFSW01016346.1_pt1 | contig 10126 bp, 15 predicted proteins | sample 5358111 | NCBI WGS metagenome assembly VFSW01 (sample SAMN11554181, study PRJNA540505) | mine drainage metagenome | isolation source: sediment from site ElyBrook_90M | place: USA: Ely Copper Mine, Vershire, VT | collected 2017
TCGGGACTCACCGCCGGCGGTAAAGTACCCGCGACAGCCGGCGGCCGAGCGCAACCACTCAACCCGGGTTCATCCTCGGCGCGGCCGGCACTGTAATGCCGCAGGCAAAGAAAACGCCGCCCCACGAGCGGGCGGCGCTTACATCAGGGCATTGATGCCGTGAACTACGCGAGCGGCATCGCGCGTTGCTTGCGCCGCCACCCAGCGAACCCTAGGCCAAGCATGCCCACCGCGAGGAGCGCCAGCGATCCGGGTTCTGGCACTGAAGGTGTGATGTTGCCGCCCGTTATAATATAAAGAAGACCGCTGGGGTTAACGATCTCGCCGCCCCCTATTGTGCCCCCAGTAAACGCGACCAGCGACCCGGAGGTTGGCGCCGTAGAGAAAGACAAATAGCCAAGATTCGCCACCAGGATATCTGTGAAATCCACTTTCCAGGCGAGTCCGTCATTAAAATTGGCAATCAGAACACTAAAATCCTGCAGACCAGGAAACACAAGGTTCACGCCAGTGACGTTGCCTGCCGTGGTGTCAATGGACAGGGTGCCGGAAAACGAGCAGACCGCATTATCGGCGCAGGTTCCCATAGTTCCGCCCGAATTGTTTTCTGCAGTTCCCTTGACATTGAACGTGCTGATCTGGTCCGCCTCAGCCATGCGCGTCAATGCGGGCGTTAGCAACATCAGCGCCGAAATCGCGAATCCGAATCCGATTTTCTTGATCATTGTTTTTGGCCTCAGCTCCTCATCCCACCGATTTGATGCAAGTCACTGAGATCTTTTGCAAATTTGGTGCCATATAATGAAATCAATGACGTAGATAAGATCCGCCCGAGATTTGTAAAGAATTCCGACACACAATCGATCGCGCTGAGCCGATAACGAGCGGGATATCGAGCGACTTGATGTGGCTGACCGTTTTCGGCGTATCGAACTAGGGCATCGCCGACGCGCTTGCCGAGGCACTGTGCAGCGCTCATCGCAACGGCGCCTATTCGACGCGACGCAGTAGCTGATCGGCCAGAATGGCGGCAGCCGCGGCCATACGCACCGTTCGATCGTGCATCTCGTCGTCACTTTGGCCGGCCGCGACGAGCATCTCCTCCATCGCTTCGCACACGCCGGAAAGGGCGCCAATGAGCCGCACGGAATCCGGGCCGCACTCGGGCTCGCGCAGGCGCGTGAACCGGGCGCCCTCCGGGAACTGCGTAACGTTGTCGGCGCCGCTCACGACCGCGCCGCTCCGGGGACGATCGGCTGAAACTTCGCGCGCCGGCAGATAGCGGCCCCGTCGGCGCGCGCCCCTATCAGCGCGACGCCGATACGGTTCGCGGCCGCGTCCATGAAGCCGGCGAAGTCGCGAAGCATCCCCGCGTATTGCCGCGCGAGCCTCGCGGTTTCGGCGACGTGACGGTCGACAGCGCGTGATTCGCGCGGTTTTTTCTGGAAAATCTAGGGTCTGGAAGCTCTAGCAGATAAGTATCGAAGCGTCCCCCCGCTACCAATTTAAACTTTCGGCCCTTCCGCTTTTTTTGGTCATCGGCGCGAGCAGCAATCATTGCGAAATCGGGCGGCAGCCCGGAACCTTAAGCTTCCAGGACCTTGAATCCTTCGCGCCGCGCCGCGGTCGCCAGCCGAGCATCCAAGCAAACAATTTCAAGTGTGGCCGGATCGTGATTGGCGGCGATGAGTGCGGCCGCGAGTTGCAGGCTGTCAGCGGCTCGAAGGGCGTGCACACGCAGCAGGCGCGCCGCCGTACGACGCACGGTTGCCGATGGCACGATCTCGTGCCAGCTGTCGGCGAGTGCCCGGGCTGACTCGAGAGCGGCTTCGACTTCATCGGCGGTCAAGAGCTGCTCGCGTTCACGTCTCGCCAGAGCCGACGCAATTTCGACGGGCGTTCCCCACCAAGCGAGCATCTCGGGATCGGCCTCGAGAAGTTCAAGCAGTTGCTCTCGCGTCGGCTCGTCGGCAAGCAACGGGATGATCGCGGACGCATCCCAGAACCTCACAAAGCTTCCCGCCTCATCGATCCTCTGCGCGGTCGAGCCGCAGAGCATCCGCCAGATGGGACGTGCGGCGGACCGGGTTCGAGAGCGTTGCTCGCAACTTGGCTGCGGACAACGGGCGACGCGGGGAGCGGATGACGCCCTGCGCGTCAAGTAACGCAAGTCGATCGGCACCGCGCCCGGTCGCCTCGATCCGTTCGAGTCGTGCGATCGGAACGTCTCGATCGTAGATGACGACCGGATTGCCTGCACGCACCTTGCGCAGGTATGCGCTCAAGTGGTCTTTCAGTTTTGACACTGTGGCCTTTTCCATATGGCTATTATAGCCATAGCAAGTCGAGGCGCAACTCGTCGCTGAAAGTCGCGCGAAAAGTCACTTGGCCGGTCGTGCGTTCCCTGCGTCCTTACCAATCGAACCGGGCATGTGGCACCTCCTGCCGCAACTCCACATCAATGAAATCAACAGTGTGCGTAATCCAACTCACGCCCCCGCTACCAATCCAAGCAAGGTCGCGGCGCGCAGTCCATCGCTAATGGCCATCAAAATGGGCTGCGCCAGTTCAGTCCCGAGAATCGGGCGTAGTCTCGGTCCGTCGTGATCCATTCGCAACCAGCCTCGATCGCGAGCGCTGCGTTCCATGCGTCTTGGACGAGGTTCCCGGTCACTTTCGCATCGATGCAGAGCTTCCCGAAAAGTGGCCAGTGACGGTTGCCGGGTACGATGAGCATCACGTTCCGCTGGCTGACCAGTGCTCGGCAATATTCCAGCAGTTCGTCGATGCCGCTGGGTCGCGTGAAGATCCTGGGATGGCTGCAGATTCTAACGACAGACGCAAGGACCTGCGGCGACATCCCGTAGGCTGACGGTCCGTTGATGACGTCCTCCAACCACGCCTTGTAGCTGGCGTGATCTTTCGAGTCGACGCGGAACGCGTAGATTAGGACGTTGACGTCCGGCAGGATCAACCGATTCCATCCATTCGGTCGAGCAGGGCGGCAGAGTCGTCCAGATCGGTGCCAGCTATCAAGCCGGAGCGCGCGCGACTTACCGGCAAGCGAACACGAGCGCTCCGTGCGACCGGTTGGGGCGGGAGAATCGCGAGGCGAAGACCGTGCTCAATCAGTGCGGTCAAAGTTGTGCCGCGGCGCTCGGCCTCGCGTCGCGCCTGATCCAACAGACCATCGTCAAGGCGCACAGTGGTTCTCATATGTCAGAGCATAATTTTGGGTATGTCAGTATGTCAACATTTGAAACCGAAAACCGAAAGCGCTACATCTTCGCGGACGGCAGTACACGCGCGGAGCGCTGCCCGGTCTCGGCCACGGCAGCTCCCGTTACACGTCGCACCAGTGCGCCTGCCAAGAGGTTTGACGAAGGCGACCCATCTTCGCCGGGGAAGGCCCGGTGAAGGTAGTGACTCCAGGCTCGTGCTCACAGGTCGACAGCCTTGATGTCGGCGCGCAAGGCAGCGGCCCGCATGCGCGCGTCGAAGGTCACGACGTGCGTGGCCGAGCCTTGAAAGCGCCAGTGCAATAAGCAACGCATCGAGCGTCCTCCAGGGTACCGACTCGGCGTGGAGCAGCAGGCGTTCGGTCTGACGGTGAATTAGGGGGGGGCAAATCAAGGCCTCAGAACGATCTCCCTCTTTCAACTTCAGCGCCAACCGGATTGGCTGTGGAATCGTCGTCTGTGACTTGCTGGTCAGTTTGCTTGTGATCACGGGCATTTCCGAGGTAAGGGTATTCCTTGCTGTAGGGGATTTCCTTGCCTTTATCAACGGGCCCGCCATCACTGTATATCTCGTGGCAAGACAGATCGCTATAATTTCGAGTCACGCCCCTATATCAGTTTTGAACGGATCTCGCCGTGGTATCCAATAGCGGCACTTGACACTCGTCCCGCTCAAGCGATGCACTCCTGATGGCCTGCGCCACGGTTGAGGATTGGGCGGCGGCCCCAGCAATCGATGAAAGCATTTGCTCCGATGTAACGGGCCGACTGAATAAATACCCCTGGGCGAGGCGGCAACCAAGCGATTGGAGCACGGCTGCCTGGGCGGTCGTTTCTACGCCCTCGGCAAGGCTGATCATGCCCAGGTTCTCGATCAAGTGAACCGTGGCGTGAATTACCGCGAGCACGTCCCGATCTCCTGGCAGATCGCTTACGAAGGAACGGTCTATCTTGATGGTGTCGAAGGGGTATTTGCGCAGGAGCCCCAGCGACGAGGTCCCGGTGCCGAAATCGTCCATGCTCAACTTGATACCCATGCGCCGCAGCTCGTGCATCAATTTGAGGGAAGCCGACGGGTCTCGCATCACCTCACGCTCGGTGACCTCGAGCGTCAGGCAGCTTGCAGTCAACCCAGCCTGCTCCAGGGCCCGCTGCAGTTGCAAGAAGAGTTTGTCACCCAGCGCCAGCTCTGCCCGTGAGATGTTGACGCTGATCGACTCCGGCGAATGCGCCGGGTCCAGGGCTCGCCACTGCGCCAACGTCTGGCAGGCCTGTTGCTGCACCCATCGGCCCACGGGGACGATCAGGCCGGATTCTTCGGCAATCGGGATGAATTGCGCCGGGGAGATGTTCCCGAGCGTCGGGTGGTGCCAGCGAAGCAGCGCTTCGGCGGACACGACTCGCCCGGTCGCGAGTTCGACGATGGGCTGGTACACGACGTGGAGCTCCGGTGAGTCGATGGCGCGCCGCAGATTGGTCTCGATCGTCACGTGACGCGTCAGCCGGGTGTGCATCGATTCATTGAAGACCACCGAACAGGCCCGCCCGGCACGCTTGGCTTCGAACATGGCGACATCGGCGTTGCGCACAACTTCCTCGGCGCTGTGCGCGCCCTGCTCGCTGGTCACGATTCCGATGCTGGCGCTCGAGTTCACCTCGCTGCCGAAGATGTCATAAGCGGGCGCCAAAGCATTGAGAATCCGCTCGGCCACCCGGACAGCGTCCGCATTGGTCTTGATTCCGTTGATGAGCAGCAGGAATTCGTCGCCGCCAAAGCGGCTCAGCAAGCCATCGCCCGAACTGCGCTCGGCGGTATCGGACATGCGCAATTCGGCACGCAGGCGTTGCGCGATCTGCTTCAGCAGTTCGTCACCGGCCTCGTGCCCGAGCGTGTCGTTGACCAGTTTGAAGCGGTCAAAATCGAGGAAGAAGACCGCGAACCGTTCCTGGACACCCGCCTGGGTCCGGCAGAACGCCGCTTCAAGCTGCTCCATGAACAGGGTCCGGTTGGCGAGGCCGGTCAGCTTGTCGCGTCGTGCCGCGTCAGACAGCTGCGCCGCAGCCGCTTTGGTCTGCGAGATGTCCTGAATTACGGTCCAAACTACCTTCCGCCCGGAGGCCTCCTGCATCAGGATTGCGGAGAGCAATACCGGGAAGCGGCCGCCGTCCCGGCGTAGGACCTCCATTTCCACCGGCCCGGCGCGTTCCATCTCCACCAGCTTGCCCCGCATCGAGGCGTAGAGGGCATGATTCTCCGCCGGCAGTAGATCCCAGATACTCCTGCCAACCAGTTCCTCGCGGCGACACTGCGTGGGCTGCAGCAGCGCCTGGTTCGCTTGCAAAATTTGACCCCCATCCAGATCGACGAGCGCCTTGCCGATCGGCGACATCTCGAACAGAGTGCGAAATTTGTGCTCGTTCTGCCTCAGCACCGCCTCGGCGGCGAGCCGATCCGCGGTCTGCTCGGTGATATCCTGGTTGATGCCGATCATGCGTTTGCGGTTCGTGCCCGGGTCTTGGATCGTTTGTGCGATCGCTCTCATGACGCGCGTCGAACCGTCGGGCAGCATGATCCGGAACGCGGTGTCGAGCTTGCCGGCACCCTGCGCGGCTTGGGTGATTTCCCGCTCCGCTTCCACGCGATCTTCGGGATGCAGTCGGCTCGCCCACAGCGTAAAGGGCTCAATGGGGCCCGAGGACGTGCGGCCATACAGCCGGTACATCTGCTCGTCCCAGGCAATACGGTTGTCCCACAGGCTCCACTCCCAAGCGCCCAGGCCGAGTATCGAGGTGGCCATGTCCAGTTGCTTGGTATTCTTGCCGAGGGCGAGTGCATCTTTCTTGCGATCGGTGATGTCATGGAATACGCCGACGAGCTGTGATGACCCCATCGCATTGCGCTGCGCCTCCACATTGGCGCGCAGCCAGCGCACCGCACCGTCGCTGCCGACCAAACTCAACTCTAGGTCGACGGGTGGCCCCAATTCGGCGCATGCCTCGATCGCGGTCCGCAAGGCATCGGCGCTGCCGGAATCATAGAACTTGAGCTGCGAATCCAGGGTCGGCGAGTAGCCCTGCGGCGTCACTTTGTGGATGCGGTACATCTCGTCGGTCCAGCATACGGTGCGCGTGCGCAGGTCCATCGACCAGCCGCCGATACCCGCCACTTCTTGGGCTTTGGTGAGCAAGGCAGACTGCAGCTGAACTCTGTTGGCGAGGAACCGCAATTCCAGTTCCCGACTGACCTGCTCGGCGATCAGTTGGAGCATGGTGAGCTGCCATGCTTCCAACACGCGCGGCTTGTGATCGATGACACACAGCGTGCCGAGCGCGAGATTCTCCGGCGTGACCAGGGGCACGCCGGCGTAGAAGCCTACGTGTGGAGCGCCCAGCACGAGCGGATTGTCGGCGAACCGGGGATCGCGGGATGTATCGGCAACGACGAGAGGACTGCTGTCCAGGATCGCATGCGCACAGAAGGCGACGGCGCGCGAGGTCTCGGTGGCGTCGAGTCCGACGCGAGACTTAAACCACTGGCGATCGGCGTCAACCAGGCTCACGAGCGCGATCGGCATTTGGCAGGCTTCCGCTGCGAGCCGCGTCAGCCGGTCGTAGAACTCCTCAGGGGGCGTGTCGAGGATGTCGTAACGGCGCAACGCCGCAAGACGATCGGTCTCATTAGCTGGAAGGCGAGCCGAGATCATTGACTTACCTATCCAACGGCATTTTTGCGCCTAAGTAGAAAGTGCCTGGTCCGGGTAACGACGCATTTTTCGTGAACTTGAGGGCCACGCCGGGGATCCGGGTTTGCGAACCGGCTCATTTAAGTTGCTGGGCGAACGACCGATATCCCGTACATCCGCCGGAGGCCCGTTGAACCCGTGAATAATCCCTTGCGCTCGCCGACCCCCGCTGGCCGCGATCAGATCCTGGCGATGGCCAGCACGATTGGCGTGCTTGGCGGCGGGGCGGGTGGCGCGCCGCGCATCATGGCGACGCTGTGCGATCCGCAGATCGAGGCCGGGCAGGTCATAAAGCTGCTGCGCGATGAGCCCGCACTGTGCGCACGCGTCCTGCGGGTGGCAAACTCCGCGCTTTACGGGCAGACACAGTCGGTCAAGTCCCTCGATCGCGCGCTCATGGTACTGGGACTGGACGCGGTGCGCGGTATTGCGGCCGCGGCCTGCCTCGACCGCGCGCTCGTCGGTCGCAAGAATATGCAACCCAACATCGACACTATCGTCCGCCACAGCCAGGCTACCGCCGCGGCCGCAGATTCCCTGTCGCGCCTTCGTTTCCCGGACCTGGGCGCCGACGCCTTTATCGCTGGGCTGCTTCATAACTTGGGCACGGTCGTACAAATATATTTTGACTCTGCAGGCGTAGCGGCTCTGCTCGCGGCACGTCAGGCTGGCGATCTGCGCGACCTTTCCGTACTAGAGACGGAACTGGCCGCTGTCGGTCACGAGGAATGCGGCGCGGTCATTTTCGAGGAGTGGCGGCTGCCGCGAGCACTCGTCGCGACCGCGCGTTGCCACCACAATCCGCTGCGGGCGGCAAAAACCGAGCAACGGCTCGTTGCTTTGACCCATGTCGCCTCCGCCCTGGCGCTCGCGAGCGGCAGCAACACGGAACTCGAACCCGTGTGTACTCCGGCACACTCCGACGCGCTTGAATGCTTGGGGCTTGATGAAGGGCAGCTGTCCGAGGCTGCCGAGGCGATCGCCGATCGCATGTTGGAGATGCAGCACGTGATGCGGGCCGCGTAGCAGCAAGCGGCCGCCATGTCCGCGAGCTGACCCAACGGCCGGGCCATCGCTCACGGTTTGTCGTCGCTCACCTTTGCGCAACAGAGCGTTTCGAGGCAGCGGGTTGCGTAACGTTCAGCGCAGCAGGATGTCAACGAAATCAGGGACGTTCGAAATCCAACTCACGCCCCCGCTACCAACTTCAACGTAAGTACAAGTCCCATCACGGATTTTTCTGCTCGTGACGGAGCGAGCTCGCTACCAACTTTGCGACCCTACTGCGGAGCGGGGAAGTTCTTCAAAGCCTCCTGCGCGGCGAGCAGCAGTTCTGGCGCATGCGCGATGGCGATGCTGTATACCTTGCGGTGATCAAGCTCGGCGTACCCATGCGCGAGAATGTTCCGAAAGCCGATGATGTCGCGCGCGTGAGGGATCGACCCAGCAACGGCGGGGGCGACCTTGTAGAGATTGCTCATCGCCTCCCCACAAACTTCCAGTACTCGTTCCACCGCCGCACGGGTCTTTTCGTCGGCGAGATACTTTTCCAGGCTCAACCCGGATGTGAAGCGTACGGCCGCAGCCGCGTAATGCTCGATGTCTTCGAGAAAGACGCCTGGATCACGCGGCGGCATAGATCGGAGATTTGCTCTGATCGATGTAGTAACGCAGCCGTTTATTGCGGATCGCTCGCAGCTCGACTAGGTCAACGGATCGCTGGAACAATGCTTCCAGCGCTTCTTTGAGGTTCAGAAAGTTCGCGAAGCTGTCTGCGCCTGGTACGTCGAACTCAACGAGAACATCGACATCGCTGCGTGCAGGATCGAAGTCGTCGCGGAGTATTGACCCGAACGCTTGCAGGTTTCTCACGCCGTGAATTCGGCATATTCGGGCTATAGCCTCGCGATTGTTCTCGATTAGCGGATGCATACGAAAATTTTACCATGGACAAAAAAGGGGCGGGAGGTACGAGTAACTCATTGATTTTTATTGGAGAGTGGCCGTATTGCACCTCTGGCTGCAGAGCACGTCACTTCATAACGATGATTTGACATGACCGACTTGCTTGGATCGGTAGCAGGCCCCCGCTACCAATTCCAACCGGCATGAACTGGCGCACACGCACCGAACGTGCGGCTGATCGACTCCGGCTACGCGCGTCCCGCTACAGGTCAACCGCCTTGAGGCCCGCATGTAGGGCGGCCGCGCGCATGCGCGTGTCGTAGGTCACGATGTACATGGCCGAGCCGTGCAGCGCCAACGCAAGATGCAAGGCGTCGAGCGTCCTCAAGGGTGCCGACTCGGCCTGGAGCAGCAGGCGTTCGGCCTGGCGGTGAACCAGGGGGCTCAAATCGAGGCGGCAGAATGAACCTGAGTCGGCGTCGGCCAACAGCGCGTCGCGGATCTCGTGTGCCTGTGGCGCATTGAACAACCCCTCGCGTCGTTTGCGGGCGACCGCGGACAATACTTCGGTAATGGCGAGATCCGATATCAACAAATCCCGTCTGCCGTGGAGAAAGGCATCGAGACGGTCGCTTTCGGGTTCCGGCACGTATAACTTCGCCAGTGCGCTGGAATCGAGATAGATGCCGGCGTCGACGTCGCCCGTGTCTCGAATCATCACGACTTCAGCCGCGCTCGGCTCGCTCGTCAATGATGGTCGCGGCGAGGGGCAACGGCAGCACCGGCATCTTGCGGCGGAAATCTGCGCGGCCCGCAAAGGGCTTGGCTCGCGCGGGTCGGGGCGGCACGAGCCGCGCAACGGGCCTGCCACGATCGGTAATGGTCACTTCGTGGCCCTTGCGCACCTCGTCGATAAGGGCGGTGAGGTTCTGCCGGGCTTCCCGTATGCCTGCCTCTTTCATGGCTCAATTGTGCTACATGTAGCACAAAGCTGCAAGCCAACCGGATTCCTAGACTGCCAGGACGTTGAATCCTTCGCGCCGCGCGGCGGTCGCGAGCCGTGCATCCAAGCAAACCTGCGCGGTCCAGCCGCAGAGCATCCGCCGGATGGGACGTGCGGCGGACCGGGTTCGAGAGCGTTGCTCGCAACTTGGCCGCGGACAACGGGCGACGCGGGGAGCGGATGATGCCCTGCGCGTCGAGTAGCGCAAGTGGATCGGCACCGCGCCCGGTCGCCTC
>VFSW01016347.1_pt1 | contig 10126 bp, 12 predicted proteins | sample 5358111 | NCBI WGS metagenome assembly VFSW01 (sample SAMN11554181, study PRJNA540505) | mine drainage metagenome | isolation source: sediment from site ElyBrook_90M | place: USA: Ely Copper Mine, Vershire, VT | collected 2017
GTTTTGCTGATTTGGGCTCTAGCGGTATTAGTCCCAGCGCGACAGAAAGCCGAAGGGCTCCCTCGGTTCGAGAACTTCAAAGTGACGGCGGGCTTCGCTGGAACACCCGCTACCCCGCTACTCAGAACCCCCTTGCAGCGAATGTACCGAACAATGATCCAACAGGGCGTCGCGAAGGGGTGGGGCGTGTTTCGAGACGGCAAGGAAAAAGTTGGACCGAACTTCGCTGGGCACTATATCGTCGTCCAATGGGGCTGCGGAACAAGCTGCGTCATGATGGTCATCGTGGACGCGTTGACGGGAAAGATTTACGACATTCCACTCGGCTTTGGCAGAGAAGGAGGCCAGAGGATGGTCTTGCCAGGGTTAGGTCTCAGCACTGCCGAAGTGGAATTCCGACTGACAAGCCGGCTCTGGAAAATAGATGCTTGCCCCGACCAACCGTACAAAGAGCATGCTCTCTGCTACTCGTATTACTATTTGTGGCAAGACAACAACTGGCGGTTATTGCGCCGCGTTCGCTTGGAAGATAACTCGTTTTAGCACCGATCGTTTAGTCTTTTCTGTCGCCAGCGAATGAAAACCTACTTCCACGTCGACATGGACGCCTTCTTCGTCTCCGTCGAAGAACTCTTCGACCCGTCGCTGAAAGGCAAGCCCGTCGTCGTCGGTGGGCAGGCCAATCAGCGCGGCGTCGTCTCCGCCGCATCCTACGCCGCCCGAAAGTTCGGCGTCCACTCCGCCATGCCGCTGCGGACCGCCGCGCGCCTCTGCCCCCAAGCCAGCTTCGTCTCCGGGCACCCGGAGCGCTATCGGGAATACTCGCGCAAGATCTATGAGATTCTCAAGAGCTTCTCTCCGCAAGTGGACATGGCCTCGGTCGACGAAGCCTACATGGATTTAACCGGCACCGAGCGCCTGCACGGTCCGCCGCTCTCTGCCGCCCATCGCCTGCACGACGCCGTTAAGCGCGATACCGGCCTCAACTGCTCCCTCGGCATCTCGGCCTCGCGCATGGTGGCCAAAGTCGCGTCCGATCAAGCCAAGCCCAACGGCGTTCTCTGGGTGCTGCCGGGCGAAGAGGCTCGCTTCCTGGCGCCGCTCGATGTCCGAAAAATCCCCGGCGTCGGCAAGGTCACTGAAAAGAAGCTGCAAGCCTGGGGCGTCCGCAAGGTGGGCGATCTCGCCGCGCTCGATGAGGAGTTCCTGCGCCGGCATCTCGGCCAATGGGGGCTCGCGCTGGCCGGAAAATCCCGCGGCATGGACGCGGGCGGCTGGTTCGACGGCGAAGTGGGCGACGACAACGCGCCCAAATCCATCAGCCACGAATTCACCTTCAACGAAGACACCGCCGACTCCGACGCACTGGAATCCACCCTCGCGCGCCTCTCCGAGATGGTCGCCCGCCGCCTTCGCGAACACCAGCTTCACGCGCGAACGGTGCAATTGAAACTTCGCTATTCCGATTTCACTACCATCACGCGCGCGCATTCCTTCGATCACGGCACGCAGCTCGACACCGAGATATTCCAACAAGTGCGCACCCTGTTCCGTGCGAATCGCAAGGCCAACGCGACCATCCGGCTGTTGGGCGTCCATGCCTCCGGCCTCAAACCTACCGGGGGACAACTTAATATGCTGGAGGAAGAAAGCACCAACCGCTGGCGCAAGGCGATGTCGGCCGTGGATCGTTTGCGCGACAAGTTCGGCGAAGACAGCGTTTCGCTTGCCACCGGACTTAAGGGCCGCTTCCGTGAGCGTGTCCATGAAAATCCCGCCGGGCTCCCCGGCAAGACTCCTCGCGAGAACAAGACACCATAGCGTCAGGCGCCTTGGGGTTACACTACAAACAGGCACACCTGGAAATGAAACAACTTATTGAAGACATCGCGAAGGCCCTTGTTGATTTGCCCGACGAAGTCATGGTCAGCGAGGTGAGGGGCGAGCAGGTCACGGTGTTGGAGCTGAAAGTCGCAGCCAGCGACTTGGGCAAGGTGATCGGCAAACAGGGACGTACCGCGCGATCCATCCGCACACTGCTGGGCGCCGCGGGTATGAAGCTGAACCGGCGTTTCACGCTGGAAATCTTGGAATAAATCTGAAGCTCGTCACCATCGCCCGTCTAATTCGCGCGCGCGGGAACAAAGGAGAGCTGGCCGCCCACCCGCTCACCAGCCAGCCCGATCGCCTGAAAAGCGTGTTCGTCAACGAAACCCCGATGGAGGTGGAGCGCACCTGGATGCATGGCGATCACCTGATCTTCAAATTCCAGGGCGTCGACACGATTTCGGACGCCGAGAAGCTGGCCGGCGCCGAAGTTTCCATCCCCTTCGAGCAGCGCGCCGCGCTTGCAGAGGACGAAGTCTATCAATCCGACCTGGTCGGCTGCGAGGTGTTCGACGCCACCGGCCGCTCGCTTGGCTTGGTCACCGATTTTCAGGAAACCGGAGGCACGCCATTGCTTCAAGTGGGGAACGATCTACTCATCCCATTCGCCAAGGAGATCTGTACCAACGTAGATCTCGAGAATAAACGGATCACAGTGAATCTTCCCGACGGCCTGCTGGATTTAAACTAGCCACAGAGGTCTTATCTGCGTTCATCTGTGTTTATCAGTGGCTGAATTCATATGGTTTTTCGCATCCTCACCATCTTCCCCGACTTCTTCCAGGGCCCCCTCCAATACGGCGTCGTCGCCAAAGCCGCGGAAGCCGGCTTGATCCAGATCCAGATCCACGACCTCCGCACCTGGACGCATGACCGCCATCGCACTGTCGACGATCGCCCGTTCGGTGGCGGCGAGGGCATGTTGCTCAAACCCGCACCCATCTTCGATGCCGTCGAAAGCATCTGGCCCGAACGCACTTCCGCCCAGCGCGTCATCCTGCTTTCGGCGCAGGGCCAGCGTTTCACTCAAGGTACGGCGCGGCGCCTGAGTCGCTACGATGAGCTTCTCCTGATCTGCGGCCGCTATGAAGGCGTGGACGAGCGCGTGGCCGAACACCTGGCGGACGAAGAGCTTTCCATCGGCGATTTTGTCCTGAGTGGCGGCGAACTCGGCGCGGCCCTGGTCCTGGATTGCGTCGCCCGCTTGCTCCCGGGCGTCCTCGGCAACGAAGATTCCGCGCTGCAGGAATCCTTCAGCGAGTCCGGCCCGTTGGATTGTCCGCAATACACCCGCCCCGCCGAATTCCGCGGCTGGAAGGTTCCAGAAGTGCTATTAAGCGGCAATCACGAGGAAATCCGGAACTGGCGCCGGCAGGCCGCCCGCGACAAGACTGCGCGCATGCGGCCGGATCTACTACAATGAAGATTCAAGGATTTGTCACATGCCGAACCCCCTATTGACCAAAGTCGTCGCTAAACACCTACGCCAAGTGCCGGAATTCCGCCCTGGCGATACCATCCGTGTCCACGTCAAGATCAAAGAGGGCGACAAAGAACGTCTGCAGGCCTTTGAAGGAACCGTGATTGCCCGCAATAATTCGGGGCTCGGCGAAACCGTCACCGTGAGAAAGGTCAGCTTTGGCCAAGGGGTGGAGCGCATTTTTCCGCTGCACGCCCCGGTTATCGACCACATCGATGTAGTGCGCACGGGCCGCGTGCGCCGCGCCAAGCTCTACTATTTGCGTGAGCTTAAGGGCAAAGCGGCACGTCTCCGCGAACGCACCTAATCCGGCTCTCGCCGTGCGCTCCTGAGTAATGAAGTGCCAGGGAAAATTCGAGCGCGATGCCCGATCCCAGGGTTTCGAACGCATCGCCGGCGTTGATGAAGTCGGCCGCGGCGCTTTGTTCGGACCCGTGTTCGCCGCCGCCGTCATTCTGTCGCCGGACCGTCCCATCCGAGGCCTGCGCGATAGCAAACTGCTCGACGCCGAGCGCCGCGAGGTATTAGCGGTTCGGATTCGCGACCGCGCCGTGGCTTGGTCCGTAGGCGCCGCTGACGCCTTCGAGATTGACCGCATCAATATCCTGCAAGCCTCGCGCCTGGCCATGCGCCGCGCGATCGAACGGCTGAATCCCGCGCCCGATTATCTGCTGGTGGATGCGGTTACGGTGGATCTGCCTCTCACCCAGCGCGCGCTCATCCACGGCGACGCACTGTCGCAGTGCATTGCCGCCGCCTCTATCCTCGCTAAGGTGGAACGCGACGCCTGCATGCGCGAATGGGATCTGGTATTCCCCAATTACGGCCTGAAGAATCACAAAGGCTATTCCACCGACCAGCATTGGAAGGCGCTCGAAACTCACGGCCCCACGCCCATGCATCGATTCAGCTTCTGGCCGGTCCGCGAGCATTCGCCGCACACGGTCTGGACCGGCTACCCGCGCCAGGGCGATCTGTTTGTAGACGACGCCGCCGGCTTGGCGCAGGCCGAGGTCCTCACCCAGGAAGCCGCATGCCCCCAGTAGAACCGCGCTTCCCCGGAGTCGATGAACCCGATGAGGCGCCCGTACATATCCGGCACACCTGGTACCACAAGCTCGGCATTTTTCTGTTCATCGTCGTTTGCTTCGAAGTGGGCGCGTTCCTGACCGTGTTTCCCTGGACGCCGCAATGGGACGGCAACTCGGTGGCGAATCTTTTCCCGCTGCTGCGCGATCTTTGGACCAGCTCCTATTTCCGGGGCGCCCTGAGCGGCGTGGGGCTGCTCAATATATACATCTCGCTCGGTGAGGTGTCGCGCCTCCGCAGACCAGGTGGATCTCCCCCACCTGCTGATAGACTAAAGGTATCGACGTTATGAAACCCACTCCAGATCGTGGAAAAGCGGCAGTGACGGCCGATCCGTCCTCGCCGCCAGCGACGTCACCGGCAAAACCGGCGGTGCTGCCGGAGCCTCCCCGCGGAACCATTGCCGAATGGACCATCACCATTCTGTTGTTGCTGTTCGGCACCACCACGTTGGTGCAAGCCTTCGTCATTCCCACCGGCTCCATGGAAGACACGCTGCTCATCGGCGATCACTTGCTGGTGGACAAGCTGGCCTATGCGCCTTCGGGGAAGTACAGCAAGTACATCCTGCCCTATGAGGATCCCCGCGACGGCGACATCATCGTATTCCGCTATCCGGTGGACATCTCTCAGACTTTCGTTAAGCGCGTGGTCGGCGTGCCGGGCGATCGCCTCAAGCTTATCGACCAGCAGGTTTATCGCAACGGCAAGAAACTCACCGAGCCTTACGTCGTTCATAAAGCTGCCTATCCCGATTCGTTCCGCGATAACTTTCCCAATAGCGAGGCGAACTTTAGTCTGATGGATCGCGGCCGTGATATGCTGGCCACCAACGTCGTGAACGGCGAAGTGGTGGTGCCGCCGGATTCTTACTTCGCCATGGGCGACAATCGCGATAATTCGCTCGATAGCCGCTACTGGGGCTTCGTCCCCCGCGGGAACATCATCGGCAAGCCGCTCATCATCTACTGGTCCTACAATGCCAGCACCGAGAGCCTGGCCAGTTCCTCCGTCAACAACCTCGCCAGCCACTTCCTGGACCTGGCCGAGCATTTCTTTACCAAAACGCGCTGGGATCGAACATTCCGATTGATCCATGGCTATTACAACTACAACTAAGCCCGCCCGGCCCAAGCCTCCGGCGCCGCGAAGACATTCCGTGGCCGAATGGGCCATCACGATTCTAGTTCTGCTGTTCGGAACCTCCACCATCGCGCAGCCATTCGTGATCCCCAGCGGATCCATGAGCAACACACTGCTTACCGGCGATCACGTGATCGTGGATAAGCTGGCTTATTCGCCGACAGATTCCTTCAGCAAACATCTCCTGCCCTATGAAGATGTGCGACGCGGCGATATCATCGTGTTTCGCCATCCAACGGTTCTCACTGAGGATCTGGTGAAGCGCTGCATCGGGATTCCGGGCGATCGGATTAAATTGGTCGACAAACGGGTCTTCATCAACGGCCAGCCGCTGGATGAACCCTACGTCATCCATCAGGACAGTTCTTTGCAGTATCGCGATAACTTCCCACAAGGGCGCCCCGAATACACCCAAGATCCGAAGGCGGCCGAGCGCGCCTCCCAAATGCTGCGCGACGATGTCGTGAACGGCGAATTGGTGGTCCCTCGAGGCAGCTATTTCGCCATGGGTGACAATCGCGACGATTCGCTCGACAGCCGCTACTTTGGGTTGGTCCCGCGCGACAACATCTTCGGCAAACCGCTGATCGTTTTTTGGTCCTACGATGCGCCGACCGAAGATCTGACGGACTACAACCTGCATCACCTGTTCGATCTGGCCACTCATTTTTTCAGCAAGACCCGCTGGAACCGCACCTTGAAGTTGATCCACGGTTATCACGACTATCCGCAAAGCTGATGCCCAACCCATCGAATTACTACGGCCTGATCCTGGCCGGCGGCCGAGGTACGCGCTTTTGGCCTCGCAGCCGGCGCGCACATTCCAAGCAAGTACTGCGCTTTCTTGGGGAGCGTTCCCTGATCCAGCAGACCGTGGACCGGCTCAGCCCGGTGATCCCGCCGGATCATTTGTGGGTTCTTACCAATGACCACCTGCGCGGCGAGATTATCCGGCAGTTGCCGGAGGTCCCGAAGAGCCAGATCCTGGCCGAGCCCGCGCAGCGCAACACCGCGCCGGCTATCGGCCTAGCCGCGCATATTCTGCAATCCATCGACCCCAACGCGGTGATGGGCGTCTTTCCATCGGATCACGTCATCGCCAAGCCCGCTCGCTATCTTCGCTTCATCCGTCCCGCGCTCAAAGCCGCCGCCGCCGGCAAGATCGTGGTGCTCGGTATCGAAGCCCGCTGGCCCGAGACCGGTTACGGATATATCGAGTTCCCGAAGAACGTACAGTCCGGGTCGCGCGAGCCAATTTCCGTGCGGCGTTTTCGCGAGAAACCGGATCTGAAGACCGCGTGCAGGTACGTTCAGGCCGGCAACTTTTATTGGAACGCCGGGATGTTTTTCTGGAAAACCTCGGTGCTGCTCGACGCGCTGCGCCAGTACCTCCCGAAGACTGCGGCGCTGATCGCGAGCCTGCCCGAATTCTCCAATCGCCGTTTCGCCTCGAAATTGAAAGAGGCGTTCCCGCACTGCGAGAACATCTCCATCGATTACGCGGTGCTCGAGAAATCGCGGCACGTCGTCGGACTTGCAACAGACGACTTCGGCTGGAACGATGTCGGAAGCTGGAACGCCGTCTACGAACTGCTGGCGCGCGACGAGAACGGCAATGTCTTCCGGGGCGACGCTCTGGCGCGTTCCAGTTCAGGCAACTACGTGGACGCCGCAGGCAAGCTGATCGCGCTGCTGGGCGTGAACGACCTTGTGATTGTCGATACCCCGGACGCGCTGCTCATCGCCGATCGCTCCCGCTCGCAGGAAGTGGGCGACATCGTCAAGGAACTGGAAAAACGGCACCAGCATCTGCTCTGATATAAACGGTATAGGACGCTCTTATGATCACCCGCGTTGAGGCAAGGCAGTATCGTTGCTTCCAGTCGGTAAAACAAGAGGTGGGCCCTCTCCATGTCCTTGTTGGGCCGAACGGCAGCGGGAAATCAGTATTCCTAGACGTCATCAGTTTTCTAGCCACGTTTATGTCCAGCGGGTTGTACCAGGCGGTCGAAGACCGTTCCCTCAACTTTTATGACTTGGTTTGGCGACGAGGCGGCGGCTGTTTCGAACTTGCAATTGAAGCCAGCCCACTTACTGGCGAGGACACGAAAATCATTCGCTACGAACTCGGAGTTAGACTTGACACCGTCCAAGATGAACTGGTTATCGACAAAGAAGAGGTTACTCTATGGGACGGCGGCGAACGTCAACCCATCATAAGTCGCAATTCGACCAGTTGCTCATTTCGTACAGAAACACCGGACCACACCGAGGCGCGCGCTGATATCAGAGGCACTTACTCCGTGTTGGGGAACGTAGATGAAAGATTTCCGACCACGGTCTGGCTGCGGGAATTGCTACAGCTCTGGACACAAGCTGTAATCTTAGACAACGAAGCGTTGCGAAACCCGAGCCCCCCCGGGCAGCACTCGGCGAAAACCTTTGATGGATCAACCCTTGCTCGGCTCGTTTGGCAACTCCAGGAGCACTCCCAAAGGGCATTTGCCAGATGGGTCGCGCACGTCCAAACCGCGCTGCCCGACCTCGATACGATAAAGTCGATATCTCGTCCAGAGGATAAAACCCGTTATCTCATGCTTGGATACAAGAACGGAGTTGAGGCGCCGTCGTGGGTCCTGTCCGATGGCACGCTTCGCCTTCTTGCGTTGACTATCCTGGCATACAGGCCCCATTTCAAAGGAGTGTACCTAATCGAGGAGCCGGAGAACGGCGTCCATCCGACGGCTCTGCAGACAATCTATCAGTCGCTCTCATCCATGTACGAAGGCCAAGTTCTCGTTACCAGCCATTCTCCAATTCTTTTGAATCTACCGAGTCCGAAGCAATTGTTATGCTTCCAGAAGACGCCAGAAGGCACCGAAATTGTCCGAGGAGACAAGCATCCGCTGATCCACGATTGGAAGGGTGAAGTAAGCCTGAGTCAACTGTTCGCAGCCGGAGTTCTCGGCTGACGTGCAACCAGCGGCACTCCCCAAGGATCTGATCGTCCTTGTCGCTGACAAGAACATGAAGGCTGCCGTAAGCGGCATATTGCAATCTCCGCGGCTCAACATCCGTAAGATCGAGCTTCTTGATCTGCTTGTTCATCCAAATAATGACCCCGGAGTTTATCGACAGGCGCACGAATTTCTCCGGCCGTTTCATCGCCTGGCCGCCTATGCCCTTGTTCTGTTTGATCGCGATGGATGCGGCAGTACGCGCTCCCGAGAACAGTTGGAATTGGATGTTGAAACGCGCCTTGCGCAGAATGGCTGGCCGGAACGTTGCGTAGCGATATCCGTCGAGCCTGAACTGGAGAACTGGGTCTGGAGCAGGTCTCCCCACGTCGCGACTGAATTGGGATGGGAACCGCGAGACCTTCAAAGCTGGCTGGTGCAAGGCGGTTACTGGCCGGAGCATTTAGCGAAACCCCCGCGTCCAAAAGAAGTTGTTGAGACTGCGCTACGCTTCAAGAGAATTCCGCGCTCATCATCCATCTACTACAATATCGCTACGAAGGTGAGCCTCGATGCCTGCACCGATCCCACCTTCGTCAAACTGCGATCGACGCTTACCACATGGTTTCCTCTCAACCCGTAGCCCTGAACCCCCAAGGGGATCAGCTCCAGGATCAGCTCCCGCCCGGCACCGGCATGTTCTCGTTGAACCACCGGAGCACCCGGTTGAACCGGTCGCGAATATCCCGCGGATCGTGGAACCCGTGCCCTTCGCCGGGGTACAACACGAACTCCGTCTTCACTCCCAGCGTCTTCAACGCGTGCCAGAACTCGTAGGATTGCGGCGGCGGGCATTCAGCATCGCGATCGCCCACCATCACCAGCGTCGGCGTCTGGACGTTCTTGATGAAGTTAATCGGCGAGCTTTTCGCGTAGACCGCCGGATCGTCATACACCGATGCGCCGAAATACGGAATCATCCATTGATCGATCCCGTTCTCCCCGTAATAGCTTTGCCAGTTCGCGATGCCCGCGCCCGCGAATGCCGCGCGGAAGCGATGCGTCTGCGTGACGGTCCACATGGTCATATAACCGCCATAGCTCCAGCCCCCCACGCCGACGCGCTTGTCGTCCACCGGATAGCTCTTCACCACCGCATCCACGCCGGCTAGAATATCGTCCAGATCGCCGTGCCCGAAATCGTGCGCATTGGCGCGCGTGAAATTTTCGCCCTGCCCATAACTGCCGCGCGGATTCGGCATGAAGACGAAGTAGCCTTGTTCGGAAAACAGTTGCAGCGGCAGTCCCGGCCGCGCCCAACTTGCGCGAACCACCGAAGCGGGGCCGCCATGCACATCCACCAACATCGGATAACGCTTCGCAGGATCGTAGGGTTGCGGAAGAATCAGCCAGCCTTGCACGTCCAGGCCGCCGTTCTTCCACTCGATGCTCTTCGCCTCTCCCCACGCTCGTTGCGTCGGATCGTGAACGCCGGGCTGCGCGCCGTTGGAATGCGTGATCTGCCGCCACTTCCCCGTAGCGCCCGCCCATACTTCCGGAGGCTCGGTCC
>VFSW01016348.1_pt1 | contig 10126 bp, 11 predicted proteins | sample 5358111 | NCBI WGS metagenome assembly VFSW01 (sample SAMN11554181, study PRJNA540505) | mine drainage metagenome | isolation source: sediment from site ElyBrook_90M | place: USA: Ely Copper Mine, Vershire, VT | collected 2017
ATCCTGGCCGCGATCGGTTCCATGGCCGCGATCGGCTTGTCCATGTCCGCCTTCATCGACGTCAACAAATACTCGCTGCACGCGATGTACAGGAACCGCCTGATTCGCGCGTACCTGGGAGCGTCGCGCGACAAAGGCGAGCGCAAACCGAATCCGTTCACCGGTTTCGATCCCGACGACAATATCGCGATGTCTCTCCTGTGGCGGAAGCAGGGGCGCAGCTCGCGCAAACTCATGCCGTTCGTCAACATCACGCTCAATCTGGTCGAGCCGATTTCCAACACGCTCGCGTGGCAGGAGCGCAAGGCGGAGCGTTTCACGGTTACGCCCCTCAACACCGGAAGCTTCCGTCTCGGTTATCGGCACTCGGCCGACTGCGCGAGCATCAGCACGCCGCCGTTCATGCGCGGAACGCCCGGCCCCGGCATCACGCTGGGCACCGCGACCGCAATCTCAGGCGCGGCCGTCAGCCCGAACATGGGCTACAACTCCTCGCCTATCGTAGAGATCCTGTTATCGCTGCTGAACCTGAGGCTCGGATGGTGGCTTGGGAATCCCGGTCCCGCGGGCAACAAGACCTTCAGGCGGGCGCAGCCGACATTTGGGATCAAATATCTAGCGGACGAAGCCTTCGGTCGCACCAGCGACGAGAAGCCGTACGTGTATCTCTCGGATGGAGGCCACTTCGAGAATCTCGGCCTGTACGAGATGGTTTTGCGGCGCTGCCACACGATTGTCGTGATCGATGCCGATGCGGATGCCGGCTACACTTTTGACAATCTTGGCAACGCAATCCGAAAGATCAGAATCGATCTCGGCATCCCGATCGATTTTCCGAGTTTCCCGACCCTGGCCAAGCTGGCCGACGGCGGCCGTACCATTTACTGCGCAGTCGGCAAGATTCATTACGACTCCGAGGATAGCGGCGCGCAGGACGGCAATCTCATTTACGTGAAGCCGACCATGCGCGGCGACGAACCGGCGGACGTCGCCAGCTACGAACGGGAACATCGCGACTTTCCGCATGAATCCACCGCCGATCAATGGTTCACCGAGTCGCAATTCGAGAGCTATCGCGCGCTGGGCGAGTACGAGATCAACCGAATCCTCCAGGAACCGGATGTCGGCGATCGTGGACCCGACCTGTACGCCGGGGCAAGGGAAATTCTGCGCAAGGTGAAGTGATCGCGGCTACAGACCGAGCAGCGGAATCACTTCCTTGCCGAATTGTTCGAGTTGCGCGGTGCGTTCTGATGGATGCGTGACGGCGTCGATGCCGATGTCGCGGGCGCCGGCTTTGATGTACTCGTCGATTTTTGCGGCGACGTCGGCGGGACGGCCCAGCGCGCCGTAGCGTTTCGCGGCGTCAGTCATGTCGGTTGCATATCGTCTGCTGAGGAATTTGCCGGCAATCGCATGCGCCGCCTCGACGCTCTCGCCCAGTGTGCAGAATATCTGGACGCAGGTGCCGAACTCCGTAATTTTGCGGCCGGCCCGCGCTGCTTCCGCGCCGATGAAATCGAGCCCCTTGGCGAAGCGCTCCGCCGTCACCACATAGGGCATCCAGCCGTCGCCGAATCTTGCCGCGCGCTTGAGTGGACCTTCGGCGCGTCCGCCGATCCAGACCGGAGGGCCGCCGGGAGTTTTCGGGCGCGGCTGCATCGTGATTTCGCCGAAATTGAAATATTTGCCGCGATGCTCAACGCGCTCACCTGTCCACAACCGCTTCATCACTTGGATCGCTTCGGTCGCGCGCCCGCCGCGTTCGTGGATCGGAACGCCGCAGGCTTCGTACTCGCGCGGGAACTCGCCGCCGACGCCGACGCCGAAAATGAAATGTCCACTGCCGAGCAGACGGTCGAGCGTCGCGACCATCTTGGCGACGGGCACCGGATGCCGCAGCGGCAGCAGATAGACGCTGGTGCCGAACGTGAGTTTGGGATCGAGCGCCGACAGGTAGGCGAGCGTGGTCAGCGGATCGTTGACCGGCCCGGTGAAGGCGACGTGGTCGGGCGCCCACAGGACTTCGTAGCCCCATCGCGCGATCGATTCGAGGCCGCGCGTCGCCTCTTCACGGCTCGAAGTCGAGACCATCGTACCGAATCGAAGCCGGTTGCCGAGCGGAACTGCGTCACTCATGCGGGCGTCATAGCACAAAACGCGCGGGCACGCCGATGCGACGGCGCACACGCGTCGCGCTCCGAGTCATCGGAAGTCGAAACGAGCCCCCCTTACCCTGAGAATCCCCCGCGCGCCTAACCCTTGGCGACGTTTGAAGCCTGCAGGCCCTTGGGACCTTGCGCGACCTCGAACTCGACGCGCTCGCCCTGTTCGAGCGAGCGGAAACCCGCCCCATCGATGGCGCTGTAATGGACGAACACTTCCTGTCCGTCCTCCATCGTGATGAAGCCGTAGCCCTTTTTCGGGCTGAACCACTTGACCGTACCGTTAGCCATTTCCCCCGTACCTCCTGAAGGGAACCGGGCCGGAGCCGCCGCCACGACGCCTGCTCCAGCCGGCGTTGCCACTTCCCCAGAGCAACGCGCGTAACGGCGGGCATATAGCACAAGATGAGGCGCTTACCAAATGGGTAAAACTCGCGAAACCGCGCCGTAATATGTTTGGTGGCCGTGAAGGGCGCGCTGCGGCGGCTAATATTGCCAGCGCCGAATAGGGCGGGCGTGCATGTGACAGTGGTCGGGAATCTGCCGCATGACGTCGTCGATGCCGAATTTATCGGCGCCGTACTTCGCGCGCGCGACCAACGACAGCGCCTCGATCATGAACGCGCGCTCTTCTTCAGTGGGCACCGCGCGATGGTCTCCGAGCACGGCCATCGGAGTGTCGCACGAGTCACAATCTAGGATTGAAAATTTGAACGGGTGAACGAAGTCGGCATAGCGCTGCGTGTAATCACGCAGCTCGCACAGTTCGCATTTCGGCATCGCGCTCAGACCACCCGGATTTGCGTGCAGCAAGACGCATCGCGAGCCATCGCGGCTCGCGACACGTCGAGAGGCAAAGTCCTACTTCGGTGAAGCAGCCGCCGCGGGCGCTGCCATCGCGGGCGACGGAGCACTCATCGCGGCCGAACGCGCCGCCGACGGCAACGTCTTGTTTGCGGCCTTGGCCGCTTCCTTCGCGTGCCGCTTGCAGCGATACACGCTCGAGGTCGAGATGTTCAAGTCGGTGGCGTTTTACTTGGCCTTCGTACCGCTATTGCCCTCCTTCATACCCGCGTAGGAATCGACCTTGGTGGCGGCGAATGCGGACCGTGCCGCAAACGCAACCGTCGTCACGAGCATCGCAGATGCCAGACCAAGCGCAATTTTCTTCATCGACATTGTCTTCCCCGCTTCAGGTTAGGGTTGTTCCAAACGCTGCATAGTATTCCAAAACGCACGCCTCTTCAAAAGGGGTCCGCAACCCGGTTTAAGATATCCATGGCGGTTGAGGCCGCTGCACGGTTCATGAAGAGTCTTGGCGATGCCGCGGACGATTGATTCGAAGAAGACGGCGATGCTAGAATTGGCATCGCTCCGGCCGATCATTTGGGCGCCGCAGACGCTTCGGGAGCTCCGCAACTTCCCGAAAATGGTCAAGCGAGAGTTCGGTCGGGCGTTGCAGTTCGCGCAGGCCGGCGACAAACATCCCGCAGCGAAGCCGCTTAAGGGTTTCGGGGGCGGAGGAATTCTGGAGATCGTCGAAGACTATAACCGTGGTTCTTATCGAGGGGTCTATACGGTTCGCTTCAAGGAAGCCTTGTACGTTCTCCACGTCTTCCAAAAGAAATCGAAAAAGGGAATCGAGACCGCGCGGTCTGACGTGAACCTGATCAAGGAGAGATTGAAGTGGGCGACGCAAAATCACGCGACGAAAAGTGGGTAAAGGGCAACGGAAATGTCTTCGCAGATCTCGGCTTCGCCAACGCTGACGATCTTGCGATCGAGACCGAACTGCTCCGCCGCATTATCGCGATCATTCGTGCAAGAAAGTTGAGCCAGCGCGCCGCCGCCCGCGTCCTCGGCATCGATCAGCCCAAGGTCTGCGCTCTGATGAACGGAAAAACGCGCGGCTATTCGATCTCTCGAATGATCAGGTTTCTCGCCGCGCTCGACCAGGACGTGGAAATCCGGATCAGGCCGAAGCCGCGTTCCCGCTTGCGCGCCGTGGTGCGAGTCGCCGCTTAACTTTTCGGTTTGACAAATCCTGGAAACGACGGCTGGCGCTTTTCCTGCAACGCGGCGACGCCTTCTTTCAGATCGGCGCTGAAAAATCCCATCATCTCCATCGCGAGCGACGCGTCGAACGCCGGACCCGCCACGCGCAGCCAGTTGTTGAGCGATCGTTTCGTGAATCGCACCGCCTGCTGCGGGCCGCGCGCCAGCTTGCGCGCCACTTCCATCGCCTTGTCCATTAATTTGTCGGCCGGGACGCACAGGCTCACCAGCCCGATGCGCTCGGCCTCCTTGCCGTCGATAAAATCCGCCGTCATCAGGTAGTACTTGGCCTTGGCCATGCCGCATAGCAGCGGCCATACGATCACCGCGTGATCTCCCGCCGCGACACCGAGCCGCAAGTGTCCGTCAGTGATGCGCATCGTTTCCGACGCGATGCTGATGTCCGCCATGAACGCGACCGCCAACCCCGCGCCGACGGCGACGCCGTTGATCGCCGAGATGATCGGCTTGTCGAGATTGATCATGTTGTAAACGATGTCGCCGGCTTCCTTCCACGCCTTGCCGACGTTCGCCGCGCCCGACGCCATCTCCTTGATCATCTCGAGGTCGCCGCCCGCCGAGACCGCGCGCCCGGCGCCGGTGATCCCGATGACGTTGGTCTCGTCGTCGTCGGCGATGTCGAGCCACACGCGGCTCAACTCCCAATGCAGGCGGCTGTTGGTGGCGTTGAGGACTTCGGGACGATTGATCGTGATGAGCAGGATGCCGTCGTCCTTCCGCTCGAACAGGAGATGCTGGTACTCGCTGTACTGCATGATCGATCAGCCCTTGTAAATGTCGATGACCTTGTTGAGCAGCGCGATCGCCTCGGGCTTCGGACGCTGGAAGCTGTTGCGGCCGATGATCGATCCGTAGCCGCCGCCGGCCTGAATCCCGCGGACGGTGTTGAGCAGCGAGTCGTCGGTTTCCTTCGCGCCGCCCGAGAAAATCACGATGCGCCGGCCCGCGAACGCGGCCTGCATGACGTGCGCGACGCGCGCGGACAGCGGTTCGAGCGGAATTTTTTGCGCGTCGTAAACTTTTTTCGCCTCGGGTTGTTCGATGAAAGCAGTCGGCGGCTTGACCTTGATAATAGTGGCGCCGAGTTGCGCCGCGATTTGCGCCGCATACGCGACCACGTCAAGCGCGGTTTCGCCCTGCTTGCTGATGCCGGATCCGCGCGGATACGACCAGATGACCAGCGGCATCCCGTTGGCCTTGGCCTCTTCGCCCATCGCGCGCGCCTCCTCGTACATCGATTTTTCATGGGTCGATCCGGGGTAGATCGTAAGCCCAATCGCCGCCGCTCCAAGGCGCAAAGCGTCCTTGACGCTGGCGGTCATCGAAGGCGCGGGATCTTTTTCGTCATTGAGCACGTCGTGGTTATTCGCCTTCAGGATGAGCGGAATCTCGCCGGCGTATTCGGCGACGCCCGCCTCGAGCAGTCCGAGCGGCGCCGCGAACGCGTTGCAGCCGGCGTCGATGGCGAGCTGAAAGTGATAGCGCGGGTCGTACGCCTCCGGATTCATCGCGAAGCTGCGCGCCGGCCCATGCTCGAAGCCCTGGTCCACCGGCAGAATAACGAACTTGCCGGTGCCCGCGAGCTTGCCGTTGTTGAGCATCCGCGACAGGTTGTTGCGCACGCTACCGTTGTCGGAATCGTAATAGCTGAGAATTTCTCGAACGCGCTTGGTCATCATCACCAATGGTCTCCCTTCGGGAGTGTCGTTGCAGTTTGCATTCCTATATCACAACATCGCGGCCGCATAGTGGGCTGCGCCGAGCAGGCCGGCGGCTGGATTGAGCGAGACGCGGACTTCGATGCGTTTCAAAATCTCGTTCAGCCGGCCCTTCGCCAGAAATCCTTTCACGAACGCTCCGCCTGTCAGCATCGGCAATATTTTCGGCGCGATCCCTCCGCCCAGATATACACCACCGAGCGCAAGGACTTTGAGCGCAAGGTTGGCGGCCTCGGAACCGTAAATATCGCAAAACATCGTGAGCGCGTGAACGCATACCGGGTCGCGTCCCGCAATCGCCGCCTCGCTCACCGCGGCCGCGTGGTCGCCCTTGACGATTTCGTCGCGCAGCCAACTGGGTTCTTCGGCGCGGCTCTCGCGGCGCAGGAATCGATAGATATTCCACAAACCCGGGCCCGAGAGGACGCGCTCGTAGCTGACGTGTCCGAATTCGCCGGTGAGAAATCGCAGCAACTCGATCTGTTCCGCGCCATGCGGCGCGAAATCGCTGTGCCCGCCTTCGGACGCGACCGCAAAATATTTGCTTTCGTCGCCCTCCCAGACCAGCGCCGCTTCGCCGAGCCCGGTCCCCGCCGCGACGACCGCGATATTGCCGTTCGCGGGCGGATCCTCGGCGCGATGCAGTACCGCAAACTCGGCCGGCTTCAGATGCCCCATGCCGTAGGCGGTCGCCGGAAGCTCGTTAATCAAGCGCACCGGCACGTTCTTCAGCGCGCGCGACAGCGTGGCGCTCGAAAGTTTCCACGTGATGTTGCTGGCGTGCGCATTGCCGTCGATGACGGGGCCGGGCACGCCGAGGCAGGCGGCATTCACCGTCGCGCTGGCGCCAAGGAAATCCGCGCAGACTGCTTCGAGGCTGTCGAAATCCGCGGTCGCGTAGCGATGCTCGCGCACAGGTTCGAGCGCGCCCGCTGAATGCTTGAAGAGCCCGAGTTGGGTTTTGGTTCCGCCGACATCGCCGGCCAGGATGAGCCCATCCATGGGAACCTCGATTGCTTCAGCCTTCGACTTTGAACGATTCGGCGAGCGCGACTTCCTCCGCGCTGCCAATGTAGATCGGATGGCGCTCGTGGATCGCGGTCGCCGCGATGTCGAGAATCCGCATCTTGCCGGTAGAGCCGCGGCCGCCCGCTTGTTCGGCGAGCATCGACAGCGGCGCGAGCTCGTACATCAGCCGCAGCTTGCCCTTGGCCTTGCCGCCTTCGGCCACTTCGCCGGGGTACATGTAGATTCCGCCCTCGAGCAAACATCGATGGAAGTCGGCGGCGAATGCGCCGCAGTATCTAAGCGAATAGCCAGTCCGTTTGTCCTTCCGACTAGTAATATGCGCGAGGAATTTGCGCGCGCCGTCGTGCCACTTGCCCGCGTTGGCTTGGTTGACGGCATAGGTAGAGCCGTGCGCCGGCATCTTCACGTTCTCTTTCCACAGGATGAACTCGCCGAGCGTGCGATCGAGCGTAAAGATATCGACCCCGGCGCCCGCGCTGTACACCAACTGCGTCGCTGGCCCATATAACACATAGCCCGCAATCACCTGCTGACTTCCCGGCACCAGGATGTCGTCGATGCCCTTGCTGTGACCGGGCGCGCGTTTCTTGACCGCGAAGATGGTGCCAAGCGATCCATTGACGTCGGTATTCGATGACCCGTCGATCGGATCGTAGAGTATGCAGTAGCTATTGTCGCGGCAGTTGACTGAGTAATGATGCGGGCCGTCCATCTCCTCGGAAATGAGGCTGCATACCGGGTAGCCGTGCTCGAAGGCGTCGAGGAAAACCTGGTTGCCCCATTGGTCGAGCTTCTTGACCTTCTCGCCCTGCACGTTGGTCGCGCCGGTGTAGCCGAGTTCGCCGCCGAGCGAGGCCGCCGCCAGCTCGCGCGTGATGCGCTTGGCGATCAGCTCGATGCGCTCCATTATCAACGCGAGATCCGCGGCCGGAATCGCCGTCGCGCTTTTGGTCATGATATGCCGCGTGAGTGTGATGCCGCCGCTCATCCGCTTTGCTCCTACAACGTTCGCCAGGTGCGGCCGTCGGCCGCGATCATCAGCGCCGCTTCGAGCGGTCCCCACGATCCCGCCGCATAGACCGGCGGATCCATCGGCGACTGTTCCCACGCGTCGAGGATCGGCTGCACGAACTTCCACGCTTCTTCGACCGTGTCGCGCCGCATGAAGAGCGTCTGGTCGCCGACGATCACGTCGTTGAGCAGCGTCTCGTACGCCTCGGGCGTCGAAGTGACGTAGTGGAAATCAACTTTGACCTGCTGCAACTTGGTCTGCGAGCCCGGCACCTTCGACATGATATGCAGCGCGAGACCCTCGTCGGGCTGAATCCTGATGGTCAGCATATTGGGCGCCAATGGCGCGCGTGGATTTGCGTTATACAGGATTCGAGGCACGTTGTTGAAGTAGATCGCAATCTCGCTCGAGCGCTTGGGCAGACGCTTGCCGGTGCGCAGGTAAAACGGCACGCCGGCCCAGCGCCAGTTGTCGATCCAGCAGCGCAGCGCGACAAAGGTTTCGATTTGCGAATCGGGCGCGATGTGCTCCTCGTCGCGATAAGCCTTGACCGGCACGCCGCCAATGAGTCCCTCGCCGTACTGTCCGCGCACGACGCGTTTCTCGATGTCCTCGTCGCCGAGCGGACGCAGCGCGCGCAGCACGTCGAGCTTGGCGTCGCGCATCGACTCGGCGCCGGTGGTGTTGGGCGGCTCGGTCGCTATCATGCAAAGCGTCTGCAGCAGATGGCTCTGCACCATGTCGCGCAGCGCGCCGGCGTGATCGTAATACGACGCGCGCGTGCCGACGCCCTCAGCCTCGGCCACGGTTATTTGCACGTGATCGACGAAGCGCGCGGTCCAGATAGGCTCGAAGATCGCGTTGGCGAACCGCAACACCATCAGGTTCTCGACGGTTTCCTTGCCGAGGTAGTGATCGATTCTGAAAATCTGGCTCTCGTCGAAATGGCGCGCGAGCTCGGCGTTGATCTCCGACGCGCTGGCGAAGTCGGAGCCGATCGGCTTCTCGACCACGACCCGGGTGAACGGATGCCCTTTCTGCGGCGGATGAATCATGCCCGCCGCGGTCAAGCCTTCCGAGCAGGTGTCGATGAAGGCCGGCGGAATCGCGAAGTAGAAGGCGCGATTGCCCTCGGTGCCGCACTCGGCGTCGATTGCCTCGCAGCGGCGGCGCAGGTTCTGGTAGTCGGCGGCCTCGGTGAACGATCCGCGATTGAAATGCAGCATCGGCGCGAACTTCGCCCAATGCTCTTTCTCGACTTTGCGGCGCGAGAACTGCTCGATGCCGCTGAGCGCGAACGCGCGATACTTCTCGTCGTCGAGATCCTCCATCGAGAAACCGAGGATCGCGAACTTCTCGGGCAATTCGCCGTCGAGCGACAGGTTGTACAACGCCGGAATCAGTTTGCGATGACTCAAGTCGCCGGCGCCGCCGAAAATCACCACGATGCATGGCTCGTACTGATTGCGCTCCTTGATCGGATGCAGGTGATTGAGATCGACGCTTCTATTTGCAGCCACAGCCATAAATTACCAATCCTCTAACTCACTTATTCCTTGACGACGCCGTGGCCGCCGAACTCGTCGCGCAGCGCGGCCAGCAGTTTCTCGCCGAAGGTTCCTTCGCCCTTGCCGGCGCGCGATCGAAAGCGCGTGAACAGCGCCATCGTGATCACCGGCATCGAGATGTTTTTGTCGATTGCGTCCTGTACCGCCCAGCGCCCCTCGCCCGAATCCTCGACGTAGCCGCGGATTTGCTTGAGCCCGGGATCTTTCTCGAGCGCGTTGGCCGTCAGCTCGAGCAGCCACGATCGCACGACGCTGCCCTTTCCCCACAGGCTGGCAATTTTCGTCAAGTCGAGCTTGTAGTCCGACTTGTGCATAGCCTCGAAGCCTTCCGCGTACGCCTGCATCAGCCCGTACTCGATTCCGTTGTGGACCATCTTCACGTAGTGCCCGGCGCCGTTGCCGCCGACGTGCTCGTAGCCGTTGGCCGGCGCGAGAGTTTTGAAGATCGGCTCGTAGCGTTTGAAGATTTCTTTGTCGCCGCCGATCATCAGGCAGTAGCCGAGCTTGAGCCCCCAGATGCCAACGCTGGTGCCCGCATCGCCCAGGTGCAGCTTTTTC
>VFSW01016349.1_pt1 | contig 10126 bp, 14 predicted proteins | sample 5358111 | NCBI WGS metagenome assembly VFSW01 (sample SAMN11554181, study PRJNA540505) | mine drainage metagenome | isolation source: sediment from site ElyBrook_90M | place: USA: Ely Copper Mine, Vershire, VT | collected 2017
CGGGGACCTCGATTTTACTCCGGAGTTTCTCGCGCGGTTCCGGGGTCCCAATGAGTACGCCTTCGATCTGCTGCATCAGGGGAATCTCCAGGTGGAGCGGACTGCTGAGATTACCCCCTTTGCGCCGCTCCTGCGGTACGCTGAGATAGCGGTGCTGACCGACGCCATGACCCAATCGACTGCGGAGCTCACTGCCTCGGCCCTGAAGCATGACCGTCTTGCGTATCTGGTGGGTACGACGACCAGCGGATGGGGTTCCGTGGAGCATATTTATCCGATGCAGACGTCCATTGACCCCGGGCAGACCTACGCGCTTGAGCTGGTCGAATACCTCACGGTGCGGGATGACGGCCTGCCTATTCAGGGCAACGGGGTCGTGCCTGACGTCAGCGTAAGCGATCCTACCTGGCAGCAAGAACTCTCCTTGTATTTTTCCTCTCCAGGCATGCTCTCGGCGCTCAGAGGGGAGGCGACGAAGCCGCCGATCCGGTAGGAGGACTGCGGCGCCCAGTGCTGTGCTTCGAAGGTTGACAGCGGGGCGGTACTTGGTAGCATGGAGCCGGAACTGAGCCCTGAAGGCGCCGCGTATCGGAGTACGCCCTCGGGCCGCAAGGGTGGAAAGGGTGCGCGTTATACTTCGGTCGGTGCGTAGGAGAGCCTGCCCCTCTCTCCAGGCGCGGACTTCGGAGTGCCTTCGGGTGCCACTCGGGTGGGTTTGAGACGAATCCGGACTGGCGGGTACGGATAGGCTCCCCACCCGAGTGGCATGTATCCTCCCGCTTTATGCGGGAACTTCTTTTTCATACATGATAATATGGGTACAAGGAGTCATCCGTATGTCGCCGGGCATTCTCAACCGTATTCTCAGCCCATCGCCGATTGTTGAGTTGCCGCTTGAGTTCACCCAGGCGAAGGAACAGACGGGAATTACAATCACCTACGTGCCGTACCCGGGCGGGAGCATCAGTATCGCGGCGGTTTCCCACGGCAGGACGCCTCTGGTCTTTACGTTCCCGCCGGCGAAGCGGGACGAGGCGCATATCCTGTACATGGAGGTGACCGAGCTCTTGCAATCCCGGGCGCAGCTTGGACAGGATGCTGCGGCGATTTTTAGGGCGATTGAAAGCCTGTTTTCCGCATTTCGTGGGGAGTATATTCCCTCCGAAGCGTCTCCGGCATCCGCTGTACATCCTCCTGCTGCCGAATGTGTGGCGAACCCCGGGAAGTCTCTTGTCATTGATGTGGATGGGACGGCATATCTGCGCCTTCCGATCAAGACCCGCCTTATCACGACGCGGGATACCGACATTCTTCCCATCATTGATGTCTATGTGCGGCCGTATCTTAAGGACGGCGATATGGTGTTCTTGAGCGAAAAAGCGCTGTGTATTACGCAGGGGCTGGTGAAGGATATGGGCGAGGTCAGGCCGACCCCGCTGGCGCGCTTCCTGGCGCGCCATGTTGGCAATTACTACGGGACGTCGGATTTCCATGGTTTCGGACATGGTACTGACCTTGCTATGCAGCTGTTTATTGAAGAGGCGGGATACCCCCGCATTCTTCTGGCCGCAGCCGTGTCTGCGATTACCCGCCCGCTGGGCATTCGGGGGCTGTTCTACTTAATCTGCGGCAAGCGGGCAAAATCTATAGACTGCCCCATGTCTTTCCTTATCCTCGAATATGCGCACTCGGTCAAACTGGCCCCCAATGATCCGTCCGGCGTTGCGCGGAAGATTAAGAAGATGCTGGGGCATGAGACGGTGATTCTGGACGCCAATTACCGCGGGGCGTTCTCGCTGGGGAAATCGAGCCGCGCTATTTCAGAGTCTTTCATCGGCAAGCTGTTTCGGGATAACCCGCTGGGTCAATCCGATGAGATGACGCCGTTGTGCATCGTGCGGAAAGCCGAGGCCGCTCAGGGTTGAGGGTCCCCCATAGGGGCTTGCCTGCCCTGATGGGTGGCGAATCACCGGCTCCGTGTATACTTAAGATATGGCGGATGCCCTTATATACTTTGTCGTCGGCGGGGCTGTCACGACGGTTATTGTGCTTCTTGAAGAGAGCGGTATGCGGCTTCTGTCGGGACTGGCCACGCTTATGCCGGTATTCACCCTTATCGCGTACTTTTTTATCGGTGAATCCCGGGGCGGGGTGGCGCTCAGCGAGCATGCCAAGCTGGTGCTTATTGGCACGCTGGTGGCGTGGGTGCCGTATATGCTTGCGGTCATATGGCTGGCTCCGCGGTGGAGCACCAATCATACGATAGAGGCGGGGCTGGGGGTGTTCTTCCTGTTTGCCGTCGTATTTCTACTTCTTACGCAGCACTACGGGTGGTTCCAATGAATGTGATGCGCACGGCCGGGTACTATGAAAAACAGACTGAGCGAGCATACGGTGCACTGGCTGTTTGAGATAAGCTTGTGGGCGAAGGGGGTGTTCGCGCTGTGTGAGGTCGCGGGGGGTATTGCGGCATATTTCTTAAGCCAGCAGTTCCTGCTCAGCCTGGTCATGTGGGTCACCCGAGACGAATTCTCTGAGGATCCGCACGACCTGATCGCCAATTACCTGCTGCACGCGGTAGAGCAGGTCTCCATAAGCGCGCAGCACTTTGCCGCCCTGTACCTGATGGCTCACGGTATCGTCAAGCTCTGGCTTATCATCGGCCTCCTGCGCGAGAGGCTGTGGTACTATCCGGTCGCTATCGGCGTATTCGGGCTTTTTGTCGCCTATCAGATGTACCGGTACAGCTTTACGCATTCGGTGTGGCTGTTGTTCTTGACGGCACTTGATGTTGTGGTCATTGCGCTTACGGTGCACGAGTATCGCTACATGCGGAGGCGGCGGCCTGTATGAGCGGGCGGGGCGGTCGGATATACTCAGGGGATGCGGAAGCGTGTTGCAGTGGTCGTGTTGGTCGCGTGCGGAGGGATGGCGTACTGGTGGTATGTCGATCAGCCCCTCCTGCCGGGCATCTTGCAGGCGGTTCGGTCGGTGCAGGCGCCCTGCGGCACGCCGGTGACCTATTCTATGGGTTCGATTGACCCGCGATTCGGGATTGCGACCAGCACTTTCGTCGCTGATGCGCGGGAGGCGCAGGCGATATGGGAGAAACCGTCGGGGAAGCAGCTGTTTCAGTACGAGCCCACCGGAGGCGCGGTGACCGTGAACCTCGTGTATGACAACCGGCAGGCGTCGATGGATAGGCTCATGGCACAGGGCATTGCGATTACTGCCAGCACGACGACCTATGATACGCTCAAGGCGCACTATGATGCTCTCTATGGGCAGATTAATGCAGAGCGGGCTGCGTATGCGAGTCAGATGTCCGCATATCAGGCGGATGAGGCGGCATATAATGCGGATGTGAATCAGTGGAATCAGCGGGGCGGGGCGCCGCCGTCGGTATACCAGCAGCTGGAGCAGCAGAAGAGCGCGCTTTATGGGGAGTTCGCGGCCGTACAGGGGGCGCAGGACAGGTTGAATTCGGATATTGCGACGCTCAATGCGCTTGCTACGGTCATCAACCAGCTGATTGCTCAGCTGAATCTTAATGTGCAGCAGTACAACCAGGCCGGCGCGTCAAGCGGCAGCTTTGAAGAGGGGGTATATGAGGTATCAGGGGGCGTGCGGACGATTGATATCTATGAATATTCCGATCATACGCAGCTGGTACGGGTATTGGCGCATGAAATGGGTCATGCCCTCGGTCTTGAGCATGTGGCGGATCCGCAGGCGATTATGTATAAGATTAATGAGGGCACGTCCTTGAGTGCGACACCTGCGGATATAGCAGAACTTGACCAGGTGTGCCGGTTTTGAGGTGTGGATGCAACGCAGCCGTGAATCGCCGTATACGCCGGGGAGGCCGCCTGCCATTCCGCTGGCATCGCGGTCTCCCCGGCCGAATCATGACGCGTTCCCACTTCATTGCGGCGTTATGTTAGCGAGTAATATATCTCCTGCCATTGCAACCGCGCAGATTCACTCTAGGTTTCCGGAGGTCTAGCCTGCGGTGTTTGGAAGAGCTGTCGCGGGTGCGTTGCGTGATGCTCGGACTTGGGCACGCCTGGGCGCTGCCAGAGGATGCAGTATGATAGTATGCACGGACGTGCGAGGAGGCTGCCTGAAGCGTCCGCAGATAGATTGCATTCCCGCCGCTTTGTGTTATCAGAGGGTATTGATTCCGATACCAGCATGCCCGCATCTTATTTTTCTGACGAGGATAGACGCCGGATGTCCGAGTTTTATAACCCCGCCATTGAGGCCTACGGTCTTGATGATGCGCGGGCGCTGCGGTGGAGCAGTATGCTCCAGCAGGAACGGCGGTTCGAGGCTCTCTGCGGGGTCGGGGATTTTTCCAATGCGTCGGTGCTTGACGTCGGCTGCGGCTTCGGTGATGTATACCCGTTTCTTCGGGAACGATATGAGGGAGTCCGCTACCTCGGCATAGATATTAACCCCGTTATGATTGCTGCGGCGCGGCGAAAATATCCGGATGCTGCCTTTGAAATTTCCGACTTTGGGACGTGGGAGGGAGAGACGCGGGATTTTGCAATCGCTTCGGGGACGTTCTCCTTAAAGATACCGGACTACCGCGTCGTTTACTTTGGCTATATTAAAAAAATGTTTGACCGCACGTCGGTCGCCGTGGCGTTCAATATGCTGGATTCCCGTTACCATATTGATGACGAGATTTTTGCGGCATATCTGCCCCATGAGATCCGCGTGTTTGCTGCGACGCTTTCCGCTCATGTGGAAGTGCGCGACACGTATCTGCGGCAGGACTTTACCGTGTACCTCTATCATTAATCTTCGATAACCCTTCCTATACATGCGCTGCAGCCGTCTCATGCTACTTGCCATAGGCGCGCTGGTGTGCGCCGCATTCATTGCGGTGTTTTTTCCTCCGGCGACGCGTGCGCTCGGCGGCCTGTTTGTCGGCACTGCCGACGGCGTGCACATTGCTGCCTATCCTGCCGGTCTCCGGGGGCAATTTGCCGCCCGGGGCGGTGAGTACGTTCCCTTTGCGGACATTCCGCCGTGCCTCACCGAGGCGGTGGTATCGGTGGAGGACAAGCGGTTCTATAGGCATGCGGGGTTCGACCCGGTTGCGGCGGTCAGGGTGTTTTTCGCGAATTTCAGCAATGACCATCTGGATCATGGAGGCAGCACCATCACGCAACAGCTCGCGCGCGGGATTCTCGGGATTCCGCAGGTGCAGCCGTCGTGGACTGCGTTGATCGGGAGCCAGGTGAGGATACTGCGCGGCGCACTCATCCTTGAGCACGATTTCAGCAAACAGTACATCCTCGAACTGTACCTTAACAGTGATTATTTCGGCCGGGGGGCGTTTGGTATTGCTGCTGCTGCGCAGGCGTACTTCGGAACCGATCTTGGGCATTTGACCATGGGGCAGTGCATCTATCTGGGTGGCCTGCCGCAGGCGCCGGCGTTTTTCGGGAGGGATCCGGGTGACCCCGCAGCTCTTGCGCGGTATGCCCATGTTATCGCCACGATGGAGCGCAATGGGTATCTTACCGCAGCCGATGCGGCGGCCCTGAGAACTGAGCCATTGTTCCCATCCTGATATGAGGGTGCGGGGGAATATGGGACGGGTGAGTGGATCCGCATAGTGCTGAGGAAGGGGGTATACTACTCGGTATGGATACGCGCAAGTTTGTTTGGGCAGGCCTGGTGCTCGGTTCGCTTATCGGTAGCTTTATCCCTGAGCTGTGGGGCGCCGGGATGTTCTCCGTCTCGGCCCTGCTGTTGAGCGCGGCAGGTGCGGTGGGCGGGATTTGGCTTGGATACCGGCTGTCGCAGCTGTAAGAGACTGCCCGCTGGGAGGAGAACAGATTGCACCGCTGCGCTTCGGTATGCTGATCGGCATGGCGCGGCAGGCCGGGATTATACGGGGGAACCGCCGTCTTGTGGGGCTGAACATCCGATGGGAAAAAATAAAAAGCCGGCACTACGCCAGCTTTATAGCAATGACCGGGGGAGCCCGTGTCTGTTTGGGCCATCGGGTATCCAGGCGGACGAGCACCTTCTGATTTTTCTGAAGATGTGTCAGACCGCAGTCGGTGACCACTTGGGGGGGTAGGTACCGCTCCTCCTGGCCTGGCTGGAGGCGGACAAATCCGTATTCACCGGGTCTGAAGAATTTGATTGTTGCTGGAACCCATCCGGACTCGGCAGGGCTGGGTGTCGCAGCGGTGGGCGGACCTGCTGCTGCGGCGGCGGGCTGAGGTGCGGGCGGATGAACCGCCCTTGTTTCTGAGTGGCTTGCGACTGGGGGGCAGTATCTATCCCTTTGTTTGGCCGCGTAGCGCGATTCCTGGTGCGGCGGACCTTTTGAGGCTGCCCTCCGGAGAGCCCGCTGTATGCGATTGCCCACGGCACGGACTCCTTTGTTGGTGAACTGTTCGAGGAATATCCTACACTGTCAGGGTGCGTACTACAAGAACTAGCCCATGTATCTGCAGCCCGTAGTAGGTCTCCTGGCAGGATTGCATGTAAGAAAAAACGACAGCTCAGGGCTATCGCTATGATGTTGCTTTCTTCTCGGCGAATTCCTTGGCGAGGTATCGCGCGGAGATTTCTGCGGCTATGGCTGCTGCCGCTGTGCCCCCGCAATATTCGATGATTGCGGCGCATGCGCAATCGATGCTATCCTCGAGGCCTGGCTCCGTATGTTCAGCTGCACATTGATACGCAAGCATTTCGGCAAGCGATTCCCGTTGGGCAGTAGAGACGGGGAGTATCCGCTGATTGCAGGCGAGCAGAAAGATGTATTCGCACTCTTCAAGCGGGAGGGGCTTCCTCGCGTGAAGGAATATCTTGAAATCAGTATTGAACTTGTCAATCGTCCGCTCCCGCAATCCGGGGAATCGTAGCCATAGGCCGTAGAAAAGCGGGTAATGGTAGCCGGCCTGTAATGTCTCGCGCACCCGATGCGCGTGCGGTGATACTCCCTGCGCGGCGAGTAATTTCTCGAGCTCCAGAATCCGCCGATCGAATCTGGGGACGAACATCCGCAACATACTTTCGGCTGCCCGGGGATTGATAAGCATGCGCGCACCTTTTTACGTTGAGGTTCGGACTGAAAGGATTGTAGCATTTTTCGATGGAAGCGCAAGATGTTGACGCGTGCTCCTACGCAGCACGTATCGCGTTCGGTGGAGTGTGGTATAGGTTCTGTACACACCCTTATGCGTACAATGAGAGTTGCAGACGCTTAAAAAATATCGGCGTCCTGGCCTTCTGTTGGGGCAGGTATCGCCGCTTCCTCGCCTGGAGCTGTTGTATAGGTCAGGCTTGAGACGGGATCGTATGGGGCGTAGGTTGGAGGGTGGTTTGGGTCAATGCTCTCGTACGAGCGGTGGTGTCCGGTAGCTTGATTATATGCCTCGGTGAGTACTCTTGGTGCGTCATGCCAGGGTACTATTGTTGCCTGCGGATACCGTGCTCGCATAAGGTCGATTACGCGGCTGTATTCTTCCCCAACAACAATATATCGTACCCCCTCGGCGACCTGCTTATTGGGAGCTGAAACCAGCACGATACCCTGTTCTGTGAATGGATGATCTGCTCCGATGGCAGCTCCCGCGTCCGGGTTGTCCAAGAAGGAGGCGGTATACAGGGTGCGATCCTTTTGAAATCCTTGGCTAAATATTGTATCCAGCGCCACCAAGCCGTCCAGTTTCGCTATGCCGTGTGCTTGAAACGCCATGCCAACCTCGCGGTCCATATGTGTGAAAGCCCATAGCAGACCGTCTCCACCCACGGCAACCCTTATTCCTGCGCGCCCGGGATTCATCTCTCGCAGGGCGCGGGTCCGCTCGACCATCATTGTGTAAAGTGCCGGATCGGTGTATTGAGTGTCTTCCATGCCGTCGGTCATGATCCGCACTTGATTTGTAGGGTCATATGTCGGGATGGCCGTTCCCGTTGCTTTGGCCTCCATATCCTTCTGACGCTCTCCTCGGGCATTGAATGATGGCGGTCTTTCCATGCTCATATGGGGCATCGTAGCACGGTATCGGCAGAATGGGCCGCAAAGAAAATGGCGGCCATGGTTACGTGGCCGCCTGTATTCGCGGAGTTGCCAGCATTGCCTGTTCTGCGCCGTAATCCCTTTTCATATCTCGCAGAGTGGCAATCTCGAGATCGCCGCCAGCCCCGTAGACCGAGATAAAGAGACCTTTGCCGATGTAGATGGCCGCGTGATGGAAATGCACCCCGTCGCTTTTGATGCTGACGAGAAACACTACATCACCCATCCGTTGGCGCCACCGGTTTGGATGCAGGCGCCAGAATTCGTTCCGGCGGGTCTTGTCGTTCTGCTGTGCCACAGCGCATACCAGGTTCGCGAAGCTGTAGCAGTCGAACGACATATCTTGCTTGGCGTGGTAGCGGCGCAGGAACTCAACGATTGCCGCTTTCAATCTGGGCGCCGGATGCAGCTGCACGAACCAGAACCGCCGGGGAAGAAGGAAGACGACATCATCATCCGCCTCTGCGAAACTGTTGCAGGCGTGCAGGGAATGAAGATCGCCGTTCATTGGTATGTAGGTTGGAAAGACCTCCATACATGTGCCGTCAGCCCTTCTTATTTTCTCCTTCCTTCGACCTATGAAAATACCAAGCATCGCAGGCCTCCTGTGTCAGTCGTGGCTCATGCCCTGATACTCGTGCCAGCCGTAGCTGCACTCGCCGACGCGGCTAATCTCCTCGCGGCCTCGGAAATGGCGGAAGCCATGATCTTCTAATACTACGTTGCGGTATATCCATCCGGCGTATATGAACTCCGCAGGCCCACGGCCGCCGTTGAAGATATGCGACGCGTAGTTGACCATGAGAGCCCGCTTGAGGAAGGGGATGGCCCTCTCGTCGTAGCGGCCCTGATAGGATATTGACCATACCGGCTCGCCCCTGTGCCAGATAATCGTTGAGCCGAAACTGGCATTGCTGGTATTCTTCGTGTAGTAGCCGTCGTGGACGGTATAGTTGCCTTTTGTATACGGGATGAGTTTTAGGCGCGGAAATGTGGATACGACGCTCTTGTTCGCTTCTGCGGCATATCCGGCTATCATGGCGGCAAAGAACACTGCCTCGATTTCCTTCAGGTCTGGGTTCACCGTGCTCTCCTGTCTCCTGCTAATCTGGGGGTATGTAAGCACAAAGCACTAGCCGATACAAGGATGTATACGCATGAGGCCGCTCAGTGTATGTGCGGGCTCCTGTGAAGTATGTACCGTATCAGGGAGAGTGCAGTGCATGATTTTGGATAAGATGAAAAAGAGAGCTTAGTAAGCTCTCTGGAGACTGGAAAGGTGTTGCTGTCTGCCGGTCAGTGCATTGTTTTTTCGGATCGTGCCTCTGACCGGCTTTGTTTTGCCAAGGCACTCAACGCGCGGACCATCTCCGAGGCGCCTTGATCGATGAGGCCGAAGGCGTGAAGTGCCGCATCCCCAAGCCTCAGGGCGGCGATAAGTATCGACAGGAAACCTTCGGCCTTGCCGATGAGGATATGCTCTATGGAGGCCTGTGTTCCCTGCGGGAGTCTTTCGAGATCTGCAGAGCATTCGGCGGGCAACTCCTATTCAAGAGCGCCGAATTCTCCACGGGTGCTGATCTTCATTTGTTTCTCCAGGAAAGAGCGACAGCGGCAATATAGCACAGGTAGTAATATTTAGCCTGGTAAGACAGCGCGCTCTCACTGTCTGCAATAGAGAGCAGATCCTCAGGCGCTATGGCCAGACGCAGGGCAACGGAGACCCAGGACAGATGAGGCCTGACCCATGATAGGATCATGTTCTTGCAGGAGCGAAGATTCCATTTTATAAAAACAACAATACGACCGGAAACTGTCCTCCGCTAATCCTGAAACGGCATGCCGTTGATGTAGTCAGCTTTGCCAATGCGCACGCCATTTTTACGGACCAAATCGTAGGCGGTCACGACATGAAAGAAGAAATTAGGAATGGCATATTCCCGCGCATAATCGTATCCCTTCAGATACTTGTCCGGAGCATACGGCAAAATAATTTTTCGATCTGCCGCCCCGACAAAAGCACTTTCGGGAATAGTGTGCAAAAACGCTATTGTCCTGTCTATACGCGTT
>VFSW01016350.1_pt1 | contig 10125 bp, 12 predicted proteins | sample 5358111 | NCBI WGS metagenome assembly VFSW01 (sample SAMN11554181, study PRJNA540505) | mine drainage metagenome | isolation source: sediment from site ElyBrook_90M | place: USA: Ely Copper Mine, Vershire, VT | collected 2017
CGATCTCTCGAGCCGCTTCGATATCTTCGCGAGTTTTAAACGTGCTCATAATTTCTATGACCTTTCGAAAATTTACTCCGTTAAGAGCGAAAGTCAATGGTGCCGCTATAAGGTCCGACCCTGTAATTTCAGAATATGCAAAAAAAGAAAAGCTCACGGCCGATGGTCGTGAGCTTTTGCGGGAAGACGAGCGGAGTTACGCTTTCCGGTACGATTCCGCCGCTTTTTGAACGGCGAAGCGGTGGGTTTCATTCGTGGGGTCAAGCATTGACCGGATGGAGCATGGGTTTGAGGGGAGGGAAAAAAGCTCCTTGAGCTGTGCCGGTGTGCCGAAGTTTACGGCCATGTGCAAAAACGGATTGTATGCCGTGCCAACGTCGGACGTATTAAGGAACACATACATGGCGACATTGAAGTCTTTGCTTTTTTCCACGATCTTTTTCATCTGCCTGACGCGCAGCAGTTGGAGATCGCTCGTAAAACAATCGCCCACGGTCATATTCGAAAGGTCGACAAGGTCCTCAAGAAGCCATGCGTTTGAGATGAAGGTTTTCACGAGCTCGCGATACCGAGCGATGAAGCGCCCTTTCAAGTTGAAAGCGTACGAATTGTCGAGATGGTTGCGCGCCACTTCCCACAGCGTTCGCATTTCCCCGATGTTTTTACACTCGTTGATCCAGTGCATGAGGATCAGGTGCTTGCGATAGTAGGATCGGGCGCGTTTAAACGCCTTGAATTCCTGCTCCGCTCCCTCAAGGTGAAGGATCGAGTTTAGGTGCGTATTCTCTTCCGGTCCCTTGAACGAGAGTTTGATGGTGGTGGGCGAGAGACCGGTTTCCCTCGCCATTCTCTCGACGTCGACTTGGTGCAGTTTGATCGGCATAGTCCGCCTTTCGTTTCGCAAGCTTTGTCTAGGCGCTCGCACAGCCTTTGATCATAGGTTCCCAGTAATGAAATTACAGAGAGCGATCTGGCGATACGGTATCACTTAAATTATATTAAGTCAAGGGCGGAAACCGAATGGCTCATATACACCATATGAGCCATTGAAGCCCTCGTTCCGACTAGAATGAGGTGTTTGGTGGCGTTCGGTATGAAAAAACCGAACGCTTGTGAGCGTTCGGTTTCAGGAGTCCTTTTCGGATCCACAGCGTTATTATTTGAAGTATCGTTCGATAAGATATGGTCCATTGAGCGCGGGCCGTACGATGAAGCCGCCCTCGTTCCCATCGATCTCATCGACGATCGTCGGGGAATTGGGACCGAACTCCCGAATCCAGACACCATGTTTGCGACAAAGTACTTCGAGATCATTTACGAACGCGGCCATTCTCGGTCTAAAGCAGCGTGTCTTCCATGGCAGCTCCGGCCATAGCGTTTGGGCGAAGAGTGACGCCCGATGAATCATGATCTCACTTATCTCGCGGACTTTCCGAAGATCGTCCTCGGTGAGATTTTTTAGGATGTAGGGCGGTGATACTTCAAACGGTCGCCCCATCCGTGTGCTTTTTCCACTGAATGGAATGCCGCGCGCATCACGCAATTTGCCGGAAGGGTCGCGGACGAACGCATGCGTTGGTACGCCAGAACCGGTAAGGATCGAACCGGTCATTAGCCCGACGATTGGCCAGTCCAAGCCTCGCGAAAGCGCAAGGGCGAACTCGTAGCATGGTCCGTGCAAGAAGGTAACTGCACATCTGTTGCGGAGATCTCGCCACTCCGCTCCGGGCAATTTTTCAAATTTCGTTGCCATGGTGAGCTCCTCCTTTCGCGGAGCAATTTTTTCGACGAACGTTGCACTGAACGCAAGTTACCACGGATGACATCGTTCGTCAATATGAGGGTCAAATGGTGGAATTGACCCCCCCTCGGCTTGACCAAAAGAATTGGCGTGATAGGGTTAGTATACAACTATGATATTTTCATTTGCGACAACTAAGCACACTAAGACAAGCCCGAACGCAAGGGTTGGTCTTTGCATTGCTTAAAAGAAATCTCCAAGCAATCCAGACACGAGCCCTTGCCGGGGCTCGTTTTGTTTTTGCTCGCGCGTGAGCGGAACACTATAACACTGACGCGTTCTGGTTCTTCGACAATATGAATACATACGTTTTGATGCCGAACTTCGAAAAACGAGGCGGTTTGGTCACGGTCGTCGTCAAGGATTTTGACAGTGACGATGTGCTGATGGTCACCTCGACCGACCGAGCGGGATATCTCGAAACCCTGGCGACAGGCGAAGCTGTCTATTATTCAACATCTCGCCATGCCCGTTGGAAGAAAGGTGAGACGAGCGGCAACACCCAGCGTGTTTTTAGAATTCACGTTGATTGCGACGGCGACGCGCTTCTGTACATTGTGCGCCAGAATGGCAAAGGCGCATGCCACACCGGACAACGGTCGTGTTTCTATCGATGGGTACTCGGGCCGCTCATCTTTGTCCAAGACCGTGGCGATCTTTTCATCGAAACTCATCAGGTCTGCGATGACTTTAGCGTAAAATGAACGCACGTCCTCGCATCCGCTACTATATCTACGAGCGGATAAGCAAAAAGAATTACCGCCTCAAAGGTTCGATCCTTGCCGTCGACGCGTATGACGCCGCAACACTTTGGACTGGTACCAAAGTCAAAAAAACGCGGTGGAGAAAATTGATACTCATCGGTATCAGTGGCGTAAGGTGCGCCGACAAAAATCGCCGCGTGCCCGCCGCCGTTATCGAATATCACTTCACCTATCTGCACTACGGATGGTAATCTCAAGACCGAACGCTTTCGAGCAAGTAGGTCTTTTTTCCGAATGGCTCGTACACCATATGAGCTATTGAACGCTTCGCGCTGGTCAGAATAAGGTATCGGTCAAAAACCGACAGTTCTTGCAATATTCATCGAGGTTTGCTATATTGTTTGGTAATCTAACTATTCGTGGTTAGAACCATTATGAACGACCAAGAAAAGCTCATTAGTCTCATGTTTTCGGCCGGCCGGCTGATACGGGACCTGATAAAAACAGGGAAGTACCGCGACCCCTTCAGCCACATCCAGCTTGAAACCCTCCGGTTCGTCGAGAAGCATCACACGCCCACGATGAAAGACATCGCCAAGTATCTTTGCGTGAAGCCGTCGTCGGCGACGGCGATGACCGAGACGATGGTGCGGTGCGGTCTATTGAAGCGCTTGACCGACGCGAAGGACCGCCGGGTGGTGAAGATAGCGCTGACGCCACGAGGGCGGAAGGCGCTTGACCATTATCAGGACCATGCGTATCGCGCCTTGGGAAAGATATTCAAGCGGCTCGATGGCAAGGACGCGAAAGCGATGATAGCCAGTTTAGAAAAGATAGTGACGACCACAAGATAAATCCACGCCATGAACAATTTTTTCAAATCATTAACGCCCAAAAGCATTCTTTTTATTTCTATCGGACTGGCGGCAGTGGTTGCCGGCGGGCTCTATGTATATGAACGCCAAAGCGCGCCGCCGGCCCATTCCGTGGCGGCGACGCGGGAGTCTATCACCGAGACGGTGATGACCACCGGAACGGTGGCCCCGGTCCAAGGCGCTGATTTGGCTTTTGAACGCAGCGGCACCATCGCGAAAGTGTATGTCGCGGCGGGCGACGCGGTTTCCGCGGGCGACCCGCTCGTCGCGTTGTCCAACAGCGACCTGTCGGCGCAGTATCGGCAGGCCGACGCCGCGGTGAGTCTTGCGGAAGCGCAACTCGCCGAACTTAAAGCCGGCGCCAAGCCGGAAGATCTGGCGGTTCAGCAGGCGAAAGTCGCCGGCGCGGCGCAAGCGCTTACCGATGCCGAGCATGCCGCTCTTGTCGCGGTCCAAACCGCTTACGCCGCCGGAAACGATGCGATCCACAATCAGATCGACCAGCTTTTCGTAAACCCGCTGTCGACAACGCCGCAGCTGGTCTTTATCGTGTCCGACAGCCAGCTTCAGAATAATTTGATAAGCGGGCGTCAATCGGTCGAAGGAGAATTGACGGCCTGGCAGGGGAATATTTCCTCCGCTTCCTTCTCGACCCCCAGCGTCGCGAATATTTCGGCGCAGCTTGCCGATGCGGCGCGCCATCTCACCGCCCTTTCCGGATTTCTTCAGACCGTCGCGTCTGCGGTGAACTCATTGACGCCGTCGCCTCAGTATCCTCTCGCGACCGTGATCGGCTGGCGCACCACGGTATCTGGCGCGATCGCCTCTTTGAATGGCCAAAGCGCCGCTATTGCCGCCGCAGAACAATCGCTCACCGGCGCGCAGACGAACCTCACGCTGGCGCAGGGAACGCTCAGTTCCCTGGTGGCGGGAGCGACGGCGGAACAGATAAGCGCGTCCGAAGCGCAGGTCCAAGCGGCCCTCGCGGCGCGCGATGCGGTCGCCGCGTCGCTCGATAAAACGGTCCTTCGCGCGCCCTTCTCCGGCGTGGTGGCAAAAGTCGATGCCAATGTCGGCGATATGGCTACGCCGAACGTACCGACAGTGACCGTCGTCTCCAATGCGCAGTTTGAGGTCGACACCTCGGTGGCCGAATCCGATATTGCGGCCGTGAAGGTCGGGGACAGTGCCGCAGTCACGCTCGACGCGTATGGCAGCGGCGTCCTTTTTCCCGCCACCGTTTCATCGGTCGACTCGGCACCGACCACGGTGAATGGCGTCAGCGCCTATGCGGCCAAACTCCAGTTTAATAATGCCGACGCACGCATCAAAAGCGGTATGACCGCGAACGTCACCATCATTGCGGCCAACCATGACAATGCGCTGGTGGTGCCGGCTGCGGCGGTCATTGAAGTGAACGGTACATCGACGGTCATGGTGGATGAGGGCAGTGCGGTGCCGGTCGCGCGGGTCGTTACCACGGGCATTCGCAGCGCCGATGGCAAAATAGAGATCCTTTCCGGCCTCGTCGCCGGCGAAAAAGTCCTCACCTATTAGCCGACAGTTTCATTTCAGTAAAATCCATGGCACATAATTCACCCCACAATCGAAACATGACGGACACGCGTGAAAACGAGATACTCGCAAAGGAGGCGCAGATATTGGCGAAGCTCGATAAGGAAGAGAAGGAGATCGCGCAGGAAGGAAAAGAGATAAAGCGCGTGGAACGCAGCCAGGTTTACCTGTCCGTGTTCGTCGGTCTTCTTATCATCGGCGTCGCAGGCGGGTTGACGTACTGGAAAACGACCAGTACCCGCATTTACGTGGAAAATTCGCTCGTGAGCGCGCCGGAAATCGACCTGGCGCCGCAGACGGGAGGCATCCTCGAGGCGGTCTACGTGAACGAAGGCGACCAGGTGGCGGCGAACGCCCTCATTGCCCGGGTAGGGAACGAGCTGGTAAAAGCGAAGGTCGCGGGCACCATCATTTCGCTCCAGAACAATATCGGCGCCAGTATCGCGCCGGGGCAGACCGTGGCGACCGAGATTGACCCGGCGACCTTGCGCGTCGTCGGTTCGGTCGACGAGAACGGCGGCCTTTCCGCTATCAGCGTCGGCGACCCCGCGATATTTACCGTCGATGCATTTGGCTCAAAAGAATACCGCGGCGTCGTCGATGAAATAAGTCCGACCAGCCATCAAGGCGACGTCGTCTTTAACATTTCTGGTAAACGCCAGACCATGCAATTCGATGTGAAGGTCCGTTTTGACACCTCGCTGTATCCCGAGCTCAAGAACGGCATGTCGGCGAAGATCTGGATCTATAAACAATAAGTACGCATGCAGGGCGCCGATACCTCACGCACCCGCGGTCTCATATTGCTCACCGTCATCGTCGGGACGTTTTTGGGCCGGCTTGATCAGACCATCGTCAACCTGGCGCTGCCAAAAATAATCACCGACTTTAACATCACGGTCTCCGCCGCCGGCTGGATCGCGACCGCCTATATTTTGGCGAACGCCATTTTCGTGCCGATCTGGGGCAAGCTCGGCGATACCAGCGGCCGCAAACGCGTGTACGTGCTGGGTTTTACCGTCTTCATCATCGGTTCGGCCCTCGCCGGCTTTGCCTGGAACTTGAGCTCGATGATATTTTTCCGCATTATCCAAGCGGTTGCCAGTTCGGCCGACTACCCGACGGCGATGGCCATTCTCACCATGACGTATCCGCCGGGTAGGGCGCGCGCGCAGGCGCTCGGCATCTGGTCCTCGTCGTTCGCGGCGGCGGCGGTGTTCGGCCCTCTCATCGGGGGGCCGCTTATCGACAATTTCGGCTGGCGCTCGGTCTTTTTGGTGAACAGTCCGGTCGGTCTCGTCGGTCTTTTCATGGCCCTCACCTATATAAATGAATCGGTCTCCGACAGAAAGACGAAAAGTTTCGACTGGTTCGGCGCTCTCACGCTCGGCATATCGCTTTCCGCGCTCGTGCTGGTCCTTGACCAGGGACCGACGTGGGGATGGATGGCGGCGCAAAGTCTGCTTTCCTATTTCGTGACCATCGCGTTCCTCGCTTGGTTCATAGTCATCGAGCACCGCGCCGAGGAACCTATCGTCGACCTCAAATTTTTCAAGAACAGCGTATTCGTGAACACGCTGGCCAATAATTTCATCGTGTTCATGGGCATGATGGGCAGTATCTTTCTCGTGCCCATCTTCGCCCAGACCTTTCTCGGCTATGACGCGACGCAGAGCGGTTACCTCTTTATGCCGATGGCGGCCATGATGATGATCGCGTCGCCGATCGGTGGCCGGCTTACCGGCCGGGTGCAGCCGCGTTATATCATTGCGGCAAGCACGCTCGTGGCCGGCATCGGCATCTTCTTGTTCCGCGGTCTTGATCCGCGCTCGACCGTGTGGGATATCGTCATTCCGCTTTCCGTCATGGCGTTCGGCCTCGGCTTCGGCATGGCCCAGCGGACGAGCGTCATCGCCGCCGCGGTGCCGGATAATGAGATCGGCGTCGCTTCCTCTATCCTCGCCTTGGCCCGCAATATCGCCGGCGCGTTCGGTATCGCCGTCTTCGGCACCGTGCTCAATAATATTACGAACGATAATGTTCTCACCATCGCCGCCCACAGCACGATACACGGTCCGAAGACCCCGGCCATAATGCAGCAGGCCATTTCGCTCATTACCCTCGATGCCCAAGTGAGCGCGTATGCGACCGTCTTTTTTATCTGTTCCCTCGTCCTGTTCTTCGGCGCCGCGACCGCGCTTTTCATCAGGGTCGCCAAAGAAGCGATGGGCCACGGCAAGGAGGTGATAGTGTTGGATTAAGAGCGCAAACAATCTTCGTTGTTTGACTTCCCGCGTGATGGCGAATAGACTCTCGGCAGAAAGGACGATTTATGCGACGTTACCCGGAAGCCGAAGCGATTTTGCCGCGCCTTAGCCCGATAAATTTTCCCCGTGAGCAAAGTGCGCGGGAACGCGATATCAGTTTCGCTGTCCATTGGGACATGGCAGAATTACGCAGTGATTGGAAGGTCGTCGGCTGGGCTCTTGCGGCCGAAGTCACATCGCGGGAGGACTGCGACTACGTGGTGCTTTTTGATAATAATGGCGAGCGTTTGTGGTGCCATTTGGCCGGCATAAGCTTTTCAGTTGTCGCTTCTAGGGTAGCTGATGATCCATCAAAAGTGGTGCCGCGCTGAGATGAAGGGTTTGGCCGCTGCGAGCGAATTTGCAGCGGTTTTTTTATATGTTTTTTTGACGCATCGAGTAGTGGTTATTGACATGCGTTATCATTTCGTGCTATCACTTATTCCAGAATGTCCGCAACAGAAAGGTAACCGATGAGCGTTACGAACCAGGTAGCTGAAGAATTTGTGCCGTTTTTGGGCAAAGTTGCTCCGGAGCAAAGGAGCAGAGTTCACCCGCAAGTTCAGGAGTGTCTTAAGTGGCTGGCAATGAATGGGTTCACCCAACCCGAATTTCCAGATTTCGGATATAGCCCGATTGCCGGGAAAAGATTCGAAGTGTTGCAGCCGCTTGAGTCGTGCGGGAACGGCGACAGGCTTCCCGTGTTGGCAAAGGGGATTTGGGAATGTGTGGAGTACCACTTCGGAGGTGGGATTGGGTCTTCGTATTGGGGCACTTTCAGGTCCGAGGCCGGCAAGGAGATCACCCTGCGCGTCGGATACATTCCGATCGGGCTCCATGCGGTGATGGCGTGGAAAGACAACATCAGGTCGGTATAGTGTCATCGACGGTTATCGAACCAACGCTTGCCCCGGCAAGCGTTTTTCGTGTGGCATATCCCTCTGCGCAAGGAGATGTTTGCGCTCGAGCCGATATGGGCGTATTGTGGAGGCAAAGAATGCCGCCACTCTTGGAAAAAGCGGGTAAATGGGTCAAGGAATACGGCGCGATCGCGCCCAGTTCGCATTTTTTGGCGCGCGAAATGGTGCGGCCTATATCGTGGCGGCAAGTGCGGCTGGCGGTCGAGTTCGGTGCCGGTTCGGGCGTGATAACCCGCGAGGCATTACAGCGGCTGAGTCCCGAAGGTCGACTCGTGGTCTTTGAAATAAACCCGCAGGCGTGCGAACGGTTGCGTCGTCTGGGCGACCCGCGACTCACAGTCGTTAACGACCGCGCCGAGCATGCGGCACAACATCTCAAGGGGAAAATGGCCGACTGCATCATTTCCGGCGTGCCCATCGCCAACCTTTTCAGCGACAAAGAATTTTACGGTTTTATGCGCGCGGTGCACCGCCACCTCAAGCCGGACGGCGTGTTTGTCCAATTCCAATATTTTTTGGTGTCATACTGGCGCTTGCGCCGCTTGTTCTCTGATATCGAGGTCCGCTTTTCGTTTCTGAACATTCCGCCAGCGTTCGTCTATGTCTGCCGCGAAGCCGGCGCTCTGCTTCATTGATTTTTTACGCCTTTTATTTGACAATTGAGCCCATGAAGATAACCAAGTTCGGCCATTGTTGCCTTTTGATAGAGGAGGGGAAGCTTCGTATCCTTACCGACCCCGGCATGTATTCGACACGCCAGGATACGCTGAAGAACATCGACGTGATCCTTATCACCCACGAACACCGGGACCATTTTCACGTCGATTCGGTCAAGAAGATATTGAAAAATAATCCGCAGGCAAAGATATTCACCAACGGCTCCGTCGGCGCCCTGCTCAAAAAGGAGGGAATCGCGTATACCGTCATCGATGACGGAAAAGAAGCCGAAGAAAAAGGGGTCTTGTTCGAGGCCGTCGGCACGAAGCACGCGGTCATTCATTCTTCGATGCCGCAGTCGGAGAACACGGGTTACTTTGTCGCGGGAAGGATCTTTTACCCGGGCGATGCGTTGACCGATCCTCGGCGACCCGTGGAAATCTTGGCCCTGCCGGCGGCCGGTCCCTGGGTGAAGATATCCGAGGTCATCGATTATTGCCGCGCGCTCGCGCCTAAGAAATATTTCCCGGTCCATGACGCCATGTTGAAAGACACAAGCTTTATAAACGGGATGCTCGCTCGTTTCATCGACGCAAATCGTTCGACGGCGGTCGAAATGCCGCTTGATACGGAGGTTGAATTCTGAGTGCCGCTATTTCGCGGCAGATATTGCGTTTCGTCCATACGTGGCGTACAATGGCAACTTCGTTACTTGCACCTGCATAGATGCGAACGGGCGAGTGTCCGGCCGAATCTGTACAGGATTTTTTCTGGCCCATGTTTTCGATGCTCGCAAAAATATTCCGGACACCTCGACTGGTAATTCCTGTCGAGCCTCGTGATGTCAACGACCTTGAGCTCACTGCGCTTGGTGAAAAGATAAACGAGAACGTCAAGCGGCTTTTTAGGGGTTCGCTCGCGATCCGCGAAGTAGATGCCGGTTCTGACAATGCGGCCGAGCAAGAACTCGTCGCATTATCGAATGCGTATTACGATGTCGAACGATTCGGCATTCATTTCGTGGCGTCGCCCAAGCATGCAGACATGATCATGGCGACTGGGCCGGTGACGCGCAATATGGCCGAAGCATTGCGTCACGCGTATGCCGCGATGCCCAGCCCTAAGATCGTGGTGGCGGTCGGTGATGACGCCATTAACGGCGGAATTTTCAAAGGCTCGTACGCGACCTATGATGGGGTGAGCTCGGTTATTCCGGTCGATTACGAAATTCCCGGTGACCCGCCCTCGCCGAAGACTATCCTCACACACCTCTTAAAGATCCTTGAA
>VFSW01016351.1_pt1 | contig 10125 bp, 8 predicted proteins | sample 5358111 | NCBI WGS metagenome assembly VFSW01 (sample SAMN11554181, study PRJNA540505) | mine drainage metagenome | isolation source: sediment from site ElyBrook_90M | place: USA: Ely Copper Mine, Vershire, VT | collected 2017
CCGAGGGCTGGATCGCCGGGCTGCAACTGGCCGCCATTTCCATGCAGGGGCGCTCCGACACAGCCGGCTTTATCCAGGCCTTTACCGGCAGTCACCACTTTGTGCTCGATTATTTGGCCGGGGAAGTTCTCGAACGCCAGCCCGAGCGCGTGCGCAATTTCTTGCTGCGCACTTCCATCCTGGAGCGCTTGAGTGGTTCCCTGTGCGACGCCGTGATTGGGAACTATCCTGAAAGGACCGCCCAGGATGGCAGCAAGGCCATGTTGGAAACCCTGGAGCGCAGCAACCTGTTTGTCATCCCGCTCGACGACCAGCGCCAGTGGTATCGCTATCATCACCTTTTCGCCGATGTGCTGCAGGCGCACCTGATCGAGGCGCAACCTGAGCAGGTATCCGGCTTGCATCAGCGGGCAAGCGCCTGGTATGAACAGAACGGATACCCTTCCGATGCCATCCGCCATGCCCTGGCCGCCGGTGACTTTGAGAACGCGGCGAGATTGATCGAACTGGCCTGGTCAGCCATGGAAATCAGTTACCAATCCGCCACATGGCTGGGCTGGGTCAAAGGACTGCCTGACGGGTTGATCCGCTCCCGGCCGGTGCTCAGTATGGGGTATGGCTGGGCGCTGCTGGATGGCGGCGAGTTGGAGGCCAGCGAGGCTCGTTTGCATGACGCCGAGCGCTGTCTGGACATGCCGGCGGATAAGATGGTCGTCGTGGATAAAGAACAATTTCACTCGCTGCCAGCTTCGATTGCCACCGCCCGGGCCTACCGCTCCCTGGCGCTTGGCGATGTTCCCGCCACCATTCAGTATGCCCGGCAGGCGCTCGAACTCACCCCCGAAGATGACCAGGTCAGGTACGACCAGGCCACCTCACTCCTGGGACTTGCCCAGTATACCAGCGGAGACCTGGTGGCAGCCGAGCGTTCCCTGGCCGATTTCCATACAAACCTGCGCAAAACTGGCGAAATGCTGACCCTGATTGGGATCACATTTCTCCTGGCCGACATCCGGGTGGCATTGGGCCGCCTGCATGAGGCGGAAAGCAGTTATCAGCAAACCTTACGCCTCGTCACCAGCCAGGGCGAGCCCATGTCCCTCGGAACGACAGACTTGTATCGCGGTCTCGCTGAACTTTACGTTGAATGGGACGACCTGGAAGCCACCGCGCAGCACTTGCTGACCAGCCAGAAGCTGGGCGAACAGGCCGCGACAACTGATTGGCCGCATCGCCTGTGCATTTCCCAGGCACGCTTGAAAGAAGCGCAGGGAGACCTGGATGGCGCACTGGCTCTGCTGGATGAGGCGGAGCGCGTGCATATTCGAGGTCCCTTGCCCGTTGTGCGTCCCGTGGCGGCTTTGAAGGCGTGGATCTGGCTCAAGCAGGGCAGGCTGGCCGAAGCCCTGGGGTGGGCGCGTGAGCAAGGGTTATCGGTGGATGATGAGATCTGCTACACAAGCGAGTTCGAGCATATCACCCTGGCCCGGGTGCTCATCGCCGCCGGAAAAAGGGATCAGGAAGCCGGTTCCCTTGACGAGGCTATGCGGCTGCTGGGGCGTCTCCTGCAAGCAGCAGAAACTGGCGGCCGGTTGGGCAGCGTCATCCAAATCCTGCTGCTGCAAGCCCTCGCGTTCCAGGCGCAAGATAACCTCCCCGGCGCCCTCGTCGCGCTGGAACGCGCCCTGGCCCTGGCCGAGCCGGAAGGCTATGTGCGCATCTTTGTAGATGAAGGCGAGCCTATGAGATTGATGATTGCCGATTTTAGATTGCAGATTGAAAAGCAAAAGCGCGATCAGACCCAAAAACTAATTGGCTATGCCGATAAACTCTTGGCGGCTTTTTCACAACTGATCGTTTGTCCACAATCAAAAATCAGAAATCAACAATCATCAATGGTTGAGCCTTTGAGCGAACGTGAGTTGGAAGTGCTCAAGCTGCTGCGCAGCGACTTAAGCGGCCCGGAAATCGCCCAACAACTGAGCGTGTCGATTAACACCTTTCGCACTCACACCAAGAACATCTTCATCAAACTGGGGGTCAACGACCGCCGGTCGGCCATCCGGCGCGCCGAAGATCTCGATTTCTTCTAGCTGGCCCGAAATTACCCACCCCAGCCCCGGCAGGTGTCCTAAAAAACATCTGTCGGGGCTTTTTATTTTTCGCCAGAAATCACAACCTCAATCACATCATGTTGTGATGACACATCACAACATCGGGCAGTATCCTTTGGATAGATCAACAACGAAAGGAAAAAATCAGGCATAAAATGAATGCCCCACCGACCTCAAATGCTCTATATTACGAAATCCGCCTCAAGGGACATCTGGAGGCTCGCTGGGAGCAGTGGTTCGACAGCCTGACCATCACGCTGGAAGAGAACGGCAACACGCTCCTGAGCGGCCCGCTGGCTGATCAGGCCGCCTTGCATGGCATACTCAAAAAAGTGCGCGATGTGGGCCTGACCCTGCTCTCGGTTAATTCCGTTGAGCCAGACACCAAGGAGGTTCGCAAGACATAAATCCTCAACCAATTTTGACCCTTAAAAAACAGTGCAATTTCCTAATTTTCGATTAGTCAAAACAAGTCATTCGGATGGTTTCAAAAAAAGGAGAAAAACATGAAAACCTTGCAAAAATTTGGCGGTTTCGCCGCGTTCTACCTGGCAGCCGCCTACCTGATCGGAATAATTCTGTTTATCGTCGTTCTGGACTACCTCAGCATGACCGACCCGGCCCAAAAGGTAGCCCTGAACGTCGAAAAACACATGGTCATCTTTTCAACCAACCTGTTGATGTACGTCTTCTTTGGCCTTTTCCTGATCATCCTGTCGCTGGCGTTATACGACCGCTTGAAGTCCGGCGCACCAGCGATCATGCAGGTGGCAACCGCAATCGGGATCATCTGGGCTGGCTCGCTGATGGCCAGCGGCATGGTCGCCAATGCCGGGCTCGATGCGATTGTTCCGCTCTATGCCAAAGATCCTGCCCAGGCTGCATTGACCTGGCAGGGAATTGAAGCCGTGTCACACGGGCTGGGCTTCGGCAATGGTGATATCCTGGGCGGTTTACTAACACTGCTGGTCAGCCTGGCCGCGCTGCGGGCTGGCGGGCTTCCCAAAGGACTGAACATTCTCGGCTTGTTGGCTGGCGCAGTGGGCATCCTCTCAATAGTCCCAGGTTTGTCCGAGATGATGGGTGGAATATTTGGCTTGATCTCTATCATCTGGTTCATCTGGCTGGGCATCGTTCTTTTGCGCAGCAACCCGGTCCCGGCAGCGTGATACCAACGGCCTTTTCGACTTCATGTTTCAACAGCAAACAAGCGTATTGGAGAGGTTGACTCTCAACCTCTCCAATTTTGAAACGTAAAAAGACAATGATAGAAAAAGGAGAGAAAAAATGAATAAAGCCAAACAATTTGGGGAAACCGTAGCCTGTTATAACATCCCTGTTTTAAACGAGCGGGAAATACGAGCATCGGCAGGCATGCTATTTATATCGATGTTCATTGCCTGGATGCTGGTCATATTTAAAGAAAGTTATTTTCTGATCAAGTTTGTAAACACAATCTTCCTGACTGATTTCATCATACGGGTAATGATCAGTCCCAAGTATTCACCTTCATTAATTATAGGGAGGTTGATCGTAGGCGGTCAAACCCCCGAATACGTCGGCGCGGCTCAAAAAAAGTTTGCCTGGACGATCGGTCTAGTGCTGGCCACGATCATCTTCCTGCTGTTGGTTGTAATGAATTCAACCAGCTTCATTACCGGGATCATCTGTCAAATCTGCCTGATATTCTTATTCTTTGAAGCTGTGTTCGGCATTTGCTTGGGCTGCAAGTTCTATCCATTGTTCCATAAAGAAAAAACTCAATACTGCCCGGGTGAAATGTGTGCTGTAAAGGCAAAACAAGATATTCAGAAAACGTCGTTACTGCAAATCGGGGTTGTTATTGGATTTTTTGCGGTTGCTATCGCGACAGCAATCTTGCTCAACGATCGGTTTAGTGCAATACCAACTGACTTGTGGGCGATCGTGAAATCTGTTTTTCCAATATAAATTTCGTCTTCCACTTAAAAGCGAAATTCCGTTCTGAAAAGGAGACAAAAATGAAGAATTTACAGAAGATAGGCGGCATTGCCGCACTGATTGGGGCAGCAACAAACCTCCTGGCCATTGTGATGTTTATCACCTTAGGCCCTAAAGGCCTCGGTTCCGACAACCCAGGCCAGAGCGTGGCTTTTTTTGCGGACAACCAGGCGATCCTGCGCGGTTGGTACCTGATCATCTATTTGGTCTTCGGCGTGAGTCTGATTTTCCTGTCACTGGCGCTCTATGAGCGGTTGAAGGCGGGTTCACATGTGCTGGTACAGGCAGTGACCACCATCGGGCTGATCTGGGCCATCCTGGTCATTGTGATGGGCATACTCTCAATCAACGACCTGAGCACAGTCGTCAAACTCTATGGCGAAAATCCGGCTCAAGCTGCAACGGTCTGGTTGACGCTCAACTCCGTGGAAAAAGGTTTGGGCAATAACGGCGGGGAAACGATGGTGAACGCCTTATGGTTTCTACTGCTAAGTTGGACAGCCTTGCGGGTAAGGGAGCTTCCCAGGGTATTGAACTACCTTGGCGTGGTGACCGGTTCAGCCGGCATCCTCTCGGTTGTTCTTCTGCCTGCCCTGGCAGCTGTTTATGGATTGGGTCTCATCATCTGGTTAGCCTGGCTCGGGATCGTCATGTTGCGCAGTAGCAAAAGCTCGGCGGCATAAAAACCGGATGAGTTCGCGCAACAGGGCAAATCAAAAAAGGAGAAAAAGATGAAAGTCTGCATTATTGGGGCATCGGGAAAGCTCGGTACTTACATGGTACAGCACGTGCTGGACCGGGGCTACGAGGTAGTCGGAGTCTGCCGGGAGCGCAGCGTGAGCAAACTCGAGGCGTTCAAAGGGCGCATCACTGTCATTCCCGGGGCGACAAACGACCGCCGGGTGATTCAAGAGGCTGTGGCTGGCTGCGACGGGGTGCTGACCGTGCTGGTTCCCTGGGGAGTTCACCAGTATTCATCGGGAACAGCCCAGGCGGTACTCGACTACGCCCAACCGGGAGCACGCCTGATCTTTTCCTGCGGCTGGCACATCACCCGTGACGGCAAGGATGTGTACGCGCAGTCCTTAAAAAGGGAAGAGAAGCTCGTCCGCTGGCTAGGGCGGTTCACCCGCCTCGTGGACATCGATGATCAGGTGGAAGCCTGCCGGCGGGTGTTTGCCAGCAGCACGCGCTGGACGGTCGTTCGGGGCAGTGACCTCGAAGAGGGCGAAAGCCAGGGTTTGCCTGTGTGGAGCCGCCACGTAGGTGATCCCATCCTCGCCAGCAACCTCACACGCCGCGTGGATTACGCATTGTTCATGGTCGAGGCCCTCAAGAACGACGCCCTCATCCACGAAGCCCCCGCCATTGTTGGATGTCGCACCCCCTCGGCGCTCACACACACTGCACAAGCTGGGCCGGGTCATGATCACTAACGCACTGGAAACCATCCTTAGATGGTTGACAAAGAGGAATACGATGAATTCAAACCGAAAGGCCGCCGCCGTGGCAGGTTGGCTGTATGTTCTTGGGTTCGTTACAGGCATCCTCAGTGTGGCTTATGCCGTAGACGATCCAGATTACCTTCTCAAAGCCGCCGCAAATGCGAACGAGGTAATGACCGCGGCTTTTTTTCACCTTATGATGGCCCCCGTCTATGTGGGTATTGCCATCGCGCTCTACCCGGTTTTGAGACAATACCATCCGCACCTGGCTTTTGGATTTGCCAGTTTCAGAGTGATTGCGGGGGGATTCATTATCCTGGGCGTAGTCTTTTTACTGCTCATCCTGACCCTGAGTCAGGAATTCGTCCGGGTCGGAGCGACCGAGGCCGCCTATTTTCAAACCCTGGGTGTGCTGTTGCAGACGGGACGTGATTTGGTGAACCATATCGCAATGATATTGGCCGTAAGCCTGAGTGGCCTGATGTATTACGCGATGCTTTATCAAACAAGACTCGTTCCTCGATGGCTATCAGGTTGGGGGCTGGTTGGAAACACGCTGACGATTTTCGCAACCTTGTTGGTCATGTTCCGTCTCATCGGCATCATCACGACAAGTTACCTGGTTTTGAATTTTCCCATGGCTTTACAGGAAATGGTTTTGGCGGTCTGGCTGATCGTCAAAGGATTCTCTCAAGCTGAAAGTCTCCAAATGGATGGAAAGAAGTTGCTGGTTTGAGGAAAAAGGATATAACGAAATGAAACAAGATCAAATCGAAAAACACTCAACCATACAGTCGATCATTTTGCATTTATTTCTATGAACAACTTTTGTGATTTCCGGAACTATCTCGCAGGATATGACGTCTTTGGTCAAGAAACGATAAAAATAACTGGTTTTTAAAAAGGAAAAAATGAAAAGGATCTTTGCATTCATCATCATATTGTTGGCACTGACAGCCTGCACAGCGCACCAAACTCGGACGGCTCCTGACACTGCTGCGACTACCATGCCACAGGCGGGTATGCCAAATCCCGCCTCGGTCTATTGCACGCAGGAAGGAAACAAACTCGAAATTCGCACGGCTGCCGATGGCAGTCAAAACGGAATATGTGTTTTCCCGGATGGCAGCACCTGTGACGAGTGGGCCTATTTCCGGGGTGAGTGTGGCCTGGCGCAACAAAAAAGCCCGACACCTGCCATTGAAGCAACCAAAGAAGCCAGTAGTGGTGACCCAGGAGGAAATGCCTCGGGCGGTTACATGCCGCCAGGTACCACGGAAGAGATAGCTGATTGGCGAGGCGTCATCAAGAGTACGCAGCCCGGCGCACAGTATGATGACTTCTTTGAGTTGTGGACCAACGGGCAGATAATCTATTTTGGCATCGATTCAATGGACCCGGCGGTACAAACGCAGATCAAAACATTACGCGACAGCGGCAAGGTTGTTCATCTTTATGGCACATTACTGAGTAATGTACCTGACTATAACGGCTCGCAAGTCCAGGTGGAGCGCATCGAGGTTGAAGGGTAACGATCCATCACGAATAGCTGTGGGTTTCGCGAAAGAGTGTCCTGACCCTGGTTGGGACACTCTTTAAATTGGGTGTGTGCCGTATAATTATTTTATGCCTGCGCCTATTTTGGCCACCAAGCTTTACCTTCCTCCGCCCCAGCCGGGAATTGTTTTCCGCCCCCGCTTGATCGAACGGCTTAACCAGGGTCTACAGCATACGCCAGGCGTCAGCCTCATCTCGGCCCCGGCTGGTTTTGGGAAAACCACCCAGGTCAGCGAATGGGTGGCTGGTTGCGGGCGAACGGTGGCCTGGTTGTCGCTGGACGAAGGGGATAGCGACCCCGCCCGCTTTTTGACTTACCTCGTGGCGGCTTTACAAACCATCACGAAAGATATTGGAAAAGGGGTATTGGCAGCCATTCAAACTGCGCAGCCGCTGACGACGATCAATGAAACCCTGTTAGCCACCCTGCTTAACGAAATTTCTGCCATTCCAGAGCATTTCATCCTGGTTCTGGATGATTACCACCTGATCGATTGTGAACCTATCGACCAGGCCCTCACCTTTCTGATCGATCACCAGCCGCCCCACATGCACCTGGTGATCGCTACCCGCGCCGATCCCTCCCTGCCCCTGCCGCGCTACCGGGTGCGGGGTCAATTGACCGAACTGCGCGCCGCCGATCTGCGCTTTACTGCTGAGGAAGCCGGTGCATTTCTTAACCAGATGATGAACCTCAGCCTCTCGGTGGAAAACATCGCCGCTCTCGAAACCCGCACCGAGGGTTGGATCGCCGGCCTGCAATTGGCGGCCCTCTCCCTGCAAGGCCGGGAAGACATCCCCAGTTTTATCCAGGCTTTCACCGGCAGCCATCGTTTCGTGCTGGACTATCTGGCCGAAGAAGTCCTTCATCGCCAGCCTGAACCTGTGCGCAGCTTTTTATTGCAAACCGCGCTGCTCGACCGGCTTTGCGCTCCGCTGTGCAATGCTGTCACTGGGCGGGAAGATGGCAAAGACATGCTGCATGTCCTGGAACGCAGCAACCTGTTCCTCATTCCGCTGGATGATCAGCGCCAATGGTATCGCTATCACCGCCTTTTCGCCGAGGTTCTGCAAGCCCACTTAATGGAAGCGCAGCCTGATCGGGTAGCCAGCCTGCATGGACGGGCGAGCGCCTGGTATGAGCGCAACGGTCTGCGATCGGATGCCATCCGCCACGCCCTGGCCGCAAAAGATTTCGAGCGCGCCGCCGGCCTGATCGAACTGGCCTGGCCGGCAGCCGAGTGGGGAAGTATGCAGCAAGCCGCCTGGCTCGCCTGGGTGAAGGCGCTGCCGGAAGCGTTGCTGCACGCCCGGCCTGTGCTGACTGTTGGGTATGCTTATGTATTATTGGGCCGGGGTGAGCTGGAAGCCGCCCAGGCCCGCTTGCAGGATGCCGAGCGGTGGTTAGAACCGGCAGAACGCATGCAAGCACAGCCGGAAACTCCATCCGGAGAGACGTGTCCTGAGTCCTTCGACGGAGTTTATCCTGAGAATAGTCGAAGGACTCAGGATAAAATCCTTCTAGGGATGGTCGTTGTAGACCAGGAACAATGGAAGTCTCTACCTGCATCCATTGCGATCGGCCGCGCCTATATCGCTCAGGCGCTCGGCAATATACCCGACACGGTGCGGTATGCCAGCCGGGTACTCGAATTTCCCGAAGCAAATCCCTTCAGGCACAGCCAGGCATCCATGATGCTGGGGATGGCTTGCTGGGCAAGCGGGGACCTGCAAGCTGCCGAGCGCACCTTCGCTGATTACACGATGAAACTGCGAGCCGCCGGCAACATCCCGGATGCCATCGGCACAACCGTCGTTCTGGCGGATATCCGGTTGGCATTGGGGCGTCTCCAGGAAGCCATCCTTACAAGCGAGCAGTTATTGCAATTTGTCATGGACCAGGGTGGGCCCATTTCTCTCGATGCCGCTGACCTGCACCGGGAATTATGTGAGCTGTATCTTGAACAGGGCAATTTGGAGGCTGCCGACCAGCACCTGCAACAAAGCAAAGAGCTGGGGGAAAAAGCCGAGCTGCCGGTTGGGCGCTTTCGCTGGTGGATTGCCCATGCCCGCCTCAATGAAACCCAGGGCGACCTGGTTGGGGCTCTGGCACATTTGGATGAAGCACAACGCCTGTATATCCGCACCCCCTTTCCAGACTTGTGTCCCATATCCGCCATGAAAGCGCGGATATGGTTAAAGCAGGGCAGGTTGGACAAAGCGCTGGATTGGGCAGGTGCGCAGGGACTGTCCCCTGAGGATGACCTGTGTTTCCTGCGCGAGTACGAGCACCTCACCCTGGCCAGGATCCTCATTGCCCAATATCGCAACGAGCGGATGGATGGTACTATTCAGGCGGCCATGCGGCTCCTGGATCGCCTGCTGCAAGCCGCGCAAGAAGGGGGCCCCAGGGTGGGCAGTGTGATCGAGATCCTGGTGCTGCAAGCCCTCGCTCTCGAGGAGCTCGGCAGCCTCCCGCCTGCGCTTGTGGCTTTGGAGCGCGCCCTGGCCCTGGCCAAGCCGGAAGGCTATGTGCACATCTTTGTGGACGAAGGCGAACCTATTCGATTGCTAATTGCTGATTTTAGACCCGCACCTGGGGTGGGGCCGGTTTTGCAGATTGAAAAGCAAAAGTGCGATCAAGACCATAAACTGATCGGTTATATCGACAGACTCCTGGCTGCTTTTGTGCGACCGGCGAGTATACCGCAATCAAAAATCGACAATCTAAAATCAACAATGGTAGAGCCGCTGAGCGACCGTGAGTTGGATGTGCTCAGGCTGCTCCGCAGCGAATTAAACGGCCCTGAAATTGCCCGTGAACTGATGGTGTCTTTGAGCACCCTGCGCACCCACACCCAAAACATTTTCAGTAAGCTGGGGGTGAACAACCGCCGGGCTGCCGTCCGCCGCGCCGAAGAACTCGATTTGTTTTAAAACCTATCCGAAAAATCGGAAGGGTCCACTTTTTTACATTAGACCTCTTGCATAAGTAGAAAATATTGCCATAATAGGCACATGAGATACGA
>VFSW01016352.1_pt1 | contig 10125 bp, 8 predicted proteins | sample 5358111 | NCBI WGS metagenome assembly VFSW01 (sample SAMN11554181, study PRJNA540505) | mine drainage metagenome | isolation source: sediment from site ElyBrook_90M | place: USA: Ely Copper Mine, Vershire, VT | collected 2017
CGATGGCCGAGCGCCAGGTGACGGTCGAGCGCGAGACGCTGCCGCTGCCCCGCCCCTTACTGGTGCTGGCGACGCAAAACCCGGTCGAGCTGGAAGGCACCTTTCCGCTGCCTGAAGCGCAGCTCGATCGCTTTTTGTTGCAGCTGCGTATGGGCTATCCCGACGCGGAAGAAGAGCTGGCCATCGTGCGGCGGTTCATGGCGTCTGAGCCACTGGAAACGCTGGGGGCGGTCGTGCCGGCGGAGGAAATCGTCGCCTTGCAGGGCGCCCTCCGCCAGGTGCGCTGGGAGCCGGATGTCGAGCGCTACCTCATCGCCATCACGCGCGCCACGCGCGAGCACCCGGCCATCGAGCTGGGGGCCAGTCCCCGCGCGACCCTGGCGCTCTATCGCGCCAGCGCGGCCCACGCGCTGATCGCGGGTCGCGCCTATGTCACGCCCGACGACGTGAAGCGCATGGCGCCGCCCGTGCTCGCGCACCGGCTCATGCTGACGGCACGCACGCGCCTGGTCGGCAGCGCCGGTGCCGCCGTTCTCGCCGAGATTCTGGCCGCGACACCCGTACCGGTCGAGACGATCCGCAAGCCATCAGGGGGGTGAGCGATTCAGTGGATGTTAACCTCGACCGCCTGCTGCGCGAGCGCGATCTGCGCGCGCTGACCCGTGGCGCCTGGTATCTCTTGGCGCTGGGGCTGGCCGTGCTCAGCGTGGTGGCGCGCCTGCCCGTGGCGCTCTTCGCGGCGATCTTTGCCCTGGTGATCGGCCTCGTGCCGGCCATCTGGCATCGCGAGGCCTTGCGCCATCTGGTGGTCGAGCAACAGCTCGGCGCGACGCGCGCGCTCTTTGGTGAGACCGTGACGCTCGATCTGCGCGTCGAAAATCGCAAGCGGCTGCCGCTGCCCTGGCTCGAGATCGAGGACGAGATCCCGGAGCAGCTGCCCTTGCTCACCGGCATATCTTCATCCAGCTACAAGCCGCGGAGAAAGCTGCTCGTCAATGCGTATTCGCTGTGGGCGATGCAGCGCGTGACCCGCCGCTATCGACTGCGCTGCTCCGCGCGGGGAATGTTCACATTTGGCCCGGTCGAAGCGCAAAGTGGCGATCCGTTCGGCTGGCTGGTGCGCCAAGAGCGGCTGCCGGCCTCCGCGAATGCCACGCTGCTGGTCTTTCCGCTGGTCGTGCCGATCGAGACGCTGGGCTTTGACGCGCGTCATCCATTTGGCCAGCAGGCGTCAGAGCAGCGCTTGCTGGAAGACCCATTGCGCGTAGCGGGCGTGCGCGACTATGTGGCGGGCGACGACCCGCGCCGGTTGCACTGGAAGGCAACCGCTCGCGCCGGCGCGCTGGTCAGCAAGGTCTATGATCCCAGCAGCCAGCTCAAGCTGCTCGTCGTGCTCGATGTCTCCACCTATCAGGAATCCTGGATGGGCATCGATCCCGATCTGGCGGAGCTCGCCATCGCGGCGGCGGCCTCGATCGCCGACTGGGCGCTGGGGTCGGGCTTCGCGGTGGGGCTGCTGGCCAACGCACTGATGGGAGCCATGCCGGGCGAGGCGCTCGCGGAGGAGCAGCGCATTCCCGATTACGCGCGGCGCGCCCGCGTGCCGCTGGAAAGCGATCAGAGTCAGCACGAGCGCGTGCTCGAGGCGCTGGCGCGCGTCGTTCCCTATTTTGGCTCGCCGGTGGCGCCCTTGCTCTTGGCCGAGCGACGGGTGCTACCGCTGGGAACGACGGTAGTGTTCGTCGGCGCGGCCCGCGCATTGCGAGCAGACACCGTCGGACAGCTCGCGGACCTGCGGCGGCGTGGCTCGCCCGCGCATCTGGCGCTCACTGGTGATCCCGAGGACGAGATCGCCGTCCCGACCGAAGGCTTGCCAGTGCATCGACTGGGAGGAAGGGAGGTGTGGCATGCGCTCGTCGCCAGCGCCGGAAAAGCGCCCCTTCACGTGGAGTGAGTCGCTCGCTCTGCCCATCGTCGTGAGCGTCATGGAAGCTCAGCCGATCGCGCTCCTCTTGCTCTTGGGCGCGGGCGCGCTCAGCGGCACCGCCGCGCTGTCACCGCTGAGCGCGGGGGATCTGACACTGCTCGCGCTCGGCTTGCTCTGGTGGGGCAACGCCGTCGAATGGTGGCGCCGGGGCCATGCGGGCAAGCGCGCGATCAGCGTCGCGCAGGTGGCCGGGTGGCTGCTCGCGCTGAGCCTCGTCGCCGTCGCGCGCTTCACGCGACAGCCCGGCCTCGCGCCGGGGGTGGTGGATCTCGCGCTCGTGACCTGGTTCTGGCAGCGTGGGCTGCGTCGCGCCCAGACGCGCCTCGAATATGAAGACCTGCAAGCATCCTTCAAAGCCGGCATCGCGATCGTCGTGGCTGTGCTGCTCATCGTGGCTCTCAATCGTGACCTCGCGCCTCTGGCCGACCAGATGACCCTGAGCGTGCCGATCTTCTTTCTGGCCGGTTTGCTGGCCGTCTCACTGGCGCGGCTGGGAGCGATCCGCGACGCGCGTCAGCGGCTGGACGGCCCTCAGGCTGACCCGACGCGCATCTGGCTGGTGGCGCTGAGCGCGCTGTGCCTCGGTGTGCTCGCTCTCGCGCTCAGCATCGAATCGCTCGTCTCGCTCGCGACGCTCCAGCATGGGTTGGGCGCGCTCGCGCCTGTCTGGGGCGTGCTGGGCGCGGCGGTGACCTGGGTGGTGTATGCGATCGCCTTTGCGCTGACGCCCCTGGTTGATCTGGCCATCTGGATCATCAATGGACTGCTGGCGCTCTTTGGGCATGTGAGCGGGAACGGCGCGTCGCGCCCGGCGATTGCGCCCCCGTCACTGCCCCCCTCACCAGCGCAACAGCCCCCCGCTGGGCATGGTAATCCCGGTCAAGGGAGCGGATTCCCTCCCCTGCTCATCGATCTGGCGCGGTGGGCGCTTGTGCTGGCGCTGGGATGGGCGCTGGTGGCCAGCATCACGCGCGGGCTGCGACGGTGGCTCGCGTTCGGCGCGGGAGTGGGAGTCGAAGAGACGCGTGAATCTCTCGATGCTCGCGCGCTGAGACGACGGCGCCAGCGTGTCGCTCCTCAGCAAGCTCAGGCGGCGCGCGAGGTGGAGAGGCTCGACCCCACCTCAGCGCGCGCCCGCTATCGCGAGCTGCTTCAAGCGGCGGTGGAGGCCGGCGCGGACCTGGGGCGTCGCCAGGGCGAGACGCCCACCGAGTATGAAGATCGCCTGATCGCTCTGCTTGAGATCCGGGCCAGTGACGAAGGGGGATTCGCTGGCGTAGATTCCCACACGCGCGCCGCGCTGGGCGAGGTGACGGCGGCGTATCAGGCCGAGCGCTATGGAGGGCTTGCTCCCTCACGCGAGTTGAGCGGGCGCTTGCGCGATCTCATCTCCCATCTGCGCGATCGCCTCTTTGGCCAGGCGCCCGCGCCAGCGCGGGCACGCAGGCGGCGGGCGTGAAAGGAGGGTGCCTATGATGGGCCTCACATGGAGATGCTCCACCTGTTGGGCGGAAGTGCCGGGCGATGGCGATTGCTGCCCGCATTGCGGCGCGCGATCGCTGACATCGAGCGAAGCGCCCTACACCGAAAAACTCATCGCGGCGTTACGCCACCCGGTGCCTGAGACACGCGCGCTGGCGGCGATCGTCCTGGGGCACCGTCACGAGCTGCTGGCGTTGCCCGCTCTGGCGGCATGCCTGCGCGAGGAAGCGGATATGGGGGTGCTCGCCGCCGTCGTCGAGACGCTGGGCCGGCTGGAAGATTGTCGCGCCGTCGCGCCCCTGGCGGAGCGTTTGGCGCGCCCGGTGGCGCTGGCGGTGGCGCTGGCGATCGTCCGCGCACTCGCCGATCTCGCGCACCTTGGCTGCGCCGCCGCGCGTGATGTCCTCGCCAGCCCGCCGCCACATCTGCCAGAGCGGGCAGCACGCGAGATCCGCCAGGCGCTCGCCGGCCTCTGATGAGACCAAACTGATGAGAGGAGCATGCTATGACATCGGGACCAGACGCGGTCACGACGGGACTCGCGCGCCGCACCGCGATGCGCTTCGTCGTGTTGCTGGGCGTGGTGAGTCTTTTCGCCGACATGACCTATGAAGGCGCGCGGAGCATCACCGGCCCCTTTTTGGCGGTATTGGGCGCGAGCGGCACGGTGGTGGGGATCGTCGCCGGCCTGGGCGAGCTGATCGGCTATAGCTTGCGCCTGGGGTCCGGGCTGGCCAGCGATCGCACGGGAAAATACTGGCCGATCACGTTCGTCGGCTATCTGATGAATCTCTTATCAGTGCCATTGCTCGCGCTGGCGGGTACCTGGCCGGTCGCGGCGGCGCTGATGATCGCCGAGCGCACGGGCAAAGCGGTGCGCAACCCCGCGCGCGACGCCATGCTCTCGTATGCGACCCACCGGACGGGGCGTGGCTGGGGCTTTGGCTTGCACGAAGCGATGGACCAGCTCGGCGCGACGATCGGGCCGTTGCTCGTCGCCGCGCTCATCGCCCTCACCGGCGGCTTTCGCGCGGGGTTCGCCGCGCTGGTCTTCCCCGCGATCGTGTCGCTGGGCATGCTCTTTACGGCGAGCCGGTTCTTTCCCCGCCCGCGCGATCTCGAAGTGCCGCTGGCTCATCTCGAAAACGCCCGCTTCCCACGCGCGTATTGGCTCTATCTCGTCGCTGGCGCGGCGATTGCCGCCGGCTACGCCGATTTCCCCCTCATCGCCTTTCATTTCCAAAAAGCGGGCATCGCTCCGGCGGCGGTGATCCCGCTGCTCTATGCCGTGGGGATGGGGTCCGCCGCGCTGGCGGCGCTCGCGTGCGGGTGGCTCTTTGACCGGATCGGCTGGGCGTCGCTGCCGGGAGCGATGGTGATCGCGGCACTCTTCGCGCCGCTGGTCTTCTTTGGCGGCTTCGTGGCGGCGCTGGTGGGAATGATTCTGTGGGGCGTGGGCATGGGCGCGCAAGAATCGGCTCTGCGCGCGGCCATCGCGGCGATGGTGCCCATGAACCGGCGCGGCGCGGCCTATGGCATCTTTGATGCTGGGTTTGGCCTGAGCTGGTTCGTGGGGAGCGTGGTGATGGGCATTCTCTATGATCGATCGATCCTGGCGCTGGTCATCTTCTCGGTCGTGGCCCAGCTCCTCTTCACACCGCTGCTCTTCGTCGCGTGGCGCGCCCGCCCGGCGGCGCCTGAGGTCGTGTCGTGAAGCCGGCGCGGCCGCCGGAGGCGGGATCGGTCTGGGTGCGGATCACGCAGCCGGCGCGCTCAACCCTCGTCTATGCCTGGGATGGCGATGCCAATGCTATGCGCGTCGCTGGCGTCCATAAGCCGGTGGCTGATCTCGCCGGCGACGCAGGCGAAGTCGCGTTAGGTCGCGATCTGGCGTCTGTGCCGGCGCTCGTGCTGGGGCTGGGCGATCTCAGCGCCATGCCCGGCGCGCTCGTGGCCGGCGCGATCGTCGGGGGCGTGCGCGACGCTGATGGGCGTCTCGCCCTGGTAGTCTGGGCGTCCATTCGGCAGGGGCACCCACCAGAAGCGATCGAGGGGCAGCGCGCGGCGCTGACACGGACGTTGTTGAGCACGGCTGCTCTGGCGCTTCCGCTGACGTGGCTCGACGCGGCGCAAGCGACGACAGCGCTCGGCGAGGCGCGCATCGCGGCACGCACAGCCGCGCGCGAGCGGTCAGCCGGCCAGGGTGACTATGACGACGCCACTGCCGGGGCGGAGCGCACGCCAGCCTGGCGCGTGCCGGAGGGGATCGACCGCGCGCGTGCCCGCGGCGACGGCATTGGCATCTTTGACGAAACTCCGGCGCTGCTCTCGTTCATCCCCTATCGCTTCCAGCGCTATCTCACCGAGCTGCTGCTCGCCGACGAGCGCGTGCTCTTTTTCGCGGAACGCCCTCAGACGCGCGAGCGTGGCGGTCTGCTGGGCTTGCGCCGGCGACGCGCGCTGGCGAGCATCGTGCTCGTGACCGACTGGCGCGCGCTCTGGCTGGAAGACGCCGCGCCGCCCGACGCGGCCCTGGTGAGCTGGGGTTATACGGTGTCGGTCGCCCCATTGGGCCGGCTCGTCAGTGTCGCGCGAGACACGAGCGCTACCACCATCCGCGTCACGCTGCACGCCTGTGGCGGCCAGGCGCCTTGGGAAATCGAGCTGCCCGACGACCTGCGCGCGGCGTGTGCCGTCGCCATGGATCTGCTTGCTGGCTTTGCTCCCATCGTCGCTGGCGCCGACGATCGGCGCGTGCGGCGCGTGCTGGCGGTCACGCCCTGGCAGCCGGATGAGACGACACGCGAGCACCTGCGCTATCTGGGCGGCGTCATCCCTGAGCGTGAGCGTGTGGCGCTGGAAGGCGCCATCGGCGAGGCGACCGCCGGGGCGACGATCTTGACGCAAGCGGCAGCCCCGGCTCTGGGTGAATTTCGCTCGCCGGCCACCATGCTGGCGCTGACCTCGGACGCGCTGTGGATCGCCTCACTGGACCGGCGCGGCGGGGCCGTCACGGTGCGGCGGGTCGCGACGGCGGCGATCGCGACGGCGCGCATGCGTCACGCGCTGACGGGTTGCACGCTCAGCGTGACGATTCCCACCACCGGCGGCGTGGAGCAGCTCACCATTCCCTTCCACAGCCCGGCCATTCCGTCCTATCGCGCGCTCTTTACGCGCCTTTGCTTGCTGTTGCACCAACCGCCCACCGGTCAGAACCCAGGAGGATGAAGCGATGCCATTTTGGAAGCGCGCGGGGCGATCTCAGCGTGAGGCCAGCACACCGCCAGCGCGGATGGAGAGCGGCCTCAATGGCGCGCAGCGTCGCACGGTCAGCGTCACGCTGGCGCACGCGCTCGAAACGCTCGATCGGATCGAGCGGCTGGCACGCCTGACGGAGGGCGCGTCGCCCCTGTGGTCAGGCGCGCTGGACGACGAGCGCCGCCACGGCGTGCTGGCGGCCGGCGACGCGATGCGCCGCGACATCTTTGCCGCGCTGGCGGCCTTGCGGCTCGATCTGCCGGGGCATGACATCGCGAGCGCCATCCGAGGCGAGGCGGGGCTGTTGTGGTCCGACCTCGAAGAGATCATGCCGCGACGGCTCACGGGCTATGGCTCGCTCGCGCCCGACGCGGCGGAGACGCTGGCCCGCCACGTGCCGGGTCTGGCTCACGCGGCGCGCGCTTTGAGCGAATTGCGCAACCTCGATCGTGAGCAGTGAGGCATGCGGCATGGGAAGATTGCATCGCCGCTTAACTCCGGACAAGAGCGACAGCCGGCGGGAATTACGCGATTCTCGCCGGCTGTAGCTCGTCGCTGTCCGCATCTGATCGCCGATTGCGGCAGCACGAAGTGGCAGATGATGATGACCGCGAACATGAGGACTGCGATGATCGCGATATTCCGCAGATCGTGGATGACGTAGCCGAAATTTTCGGCGCTGATGTGCGAGCGGCGCGTGCCGACGGCCTGGGGGCGCGTTTGCGGGCGTGCGGCGCGCGTGGCGGAGGCGCTCGCCGGAGTCGGGTTGACCGGCTTGGGGGCCGGCTTGGTCGTGACCGCGCGGGCGCCCACCACTCCAGTCGTGGGGCGCTTGAGGCTGGGCGCGGTGGTCATCGCCGTCGCGCTCTTCGACGGGGCCGCGCCGTCGCTCGCGGCTGAGGGCGCTTCGGGGCGCACCAGCGTCGCGGCCGGTCGCCGGGGGGCTGCGGCGGTCGCCGGGCGGCGGGCGGCGGTTTTTGCCTGTAACTTTTTCGCCATGCGTGGTACACTCCCCTAGGCAGTTGGAATCATCAGGTGGGTGCTGTTGTTAGCAGTATACTCTAATTGAGATTCTGACGCAAGCAACGGGGGACTTTATGCGAGTGCTGGTCATCGGGTCGGGCGCGCGCGAGCACGCGCTGTGCTGGGCGCTGAGCCGCTCGCCGTCGGTGACGTGGCTTGCCTGCGCGCCGGGCAACGGCGGCACCGCGCTGATCGCCGCCAACGCCACTCTCGATCCACTGGATTTCGCCGCGTGCGCCGATTGGGCCGCCGCCCACCAGATCGATCTTACCGTCGTCGGCCCCGAAGATCCTTTGAGCGGCGGCATTGTGGATGTCTTTCGCTCGCGCGGCCTCGCGTGCCTTGGTCCGACACGCGACGCCGCGCGTATCGAGAGCAGCAAGGTGTGGGCGAAAGAATTCCTCTTGCGCCACGACATCCCCACCGCGCCAGCGCGGGTCGTGACCGCCGCGACGCTTGACGCCGCTATCGCCGATCTGCGCGCTGCGGGCGCTCGCTTTCCCGTCGCGATCAAAGCGGACGGACTGGCCGCCGGCAAAGGCGTCGTCATCGCCACGGACGCCGCCGAGGCGGAGGCGACGCTGCGCGACTTCATCGCCGGGCGCCGCTTTGGCGCGGCTGGCGATCGCGTGCTGGTCGAGACGTTTTTGACGGGACACGAGGTGTCGGTTTTCGCGCTCTGCGACGGCGCGAGCTATCGCCTGATGGGCACGGCGTGTGACCACAAGCGCGCTTTTGACGGCGACGAGGGACCCAACACCGGCGGCATGGGCGCCTATGCCCCCGTCGGCTGGCTCGCTCCCGCCGACCTCGCCGCCATCGAGCGGCGCGTCGTCGCGCCCACCCTCGCGGGGCTGGCCGAAGAGGGGGTGCCCTTCACCGGCTTTTTATTCGCCGGGCTGATGATGACCGCCGATGGTCCGCACGTCATCGAATTCAACGCCCGCTTTGGCGACCCCGAGGCGCAGGTCATCTTGCCGCTGCTCGCCTCGCCCCTGGCTGATCTGTGCCAGGCGGCGGCGACCGGCGCGCTTGCCGGAATGCCGCCGCTCGCCTGGCGCGAGGGCGCGGCGTGCGGCGTGGTCGTCGCGGCGGAGCGCTATCCCCTGTCGGGGGTGCGAGACGCGCCGATCAGCGGCCTCGACACGATCGACGGCGACGTGCTCGTCTTTCACGGCGGCCCGCGCCTTTTGCCCGGCGGCACGCTCGCGGCCAACGGCGGCCGCGTCGCGACGGTGGTCGGACTTGGCCCGACGCTTGACGCCGCCCGCGCCCGCGCCTATGCCAACGTCGATCGCGTCCAATTCACCGGGGCGCGCTATCGCACGGATATCGGCTTCAATGGAAGCGATAGGAAAGGCTAGACGTGGCCTCTCTTCTCGCTGGTCAGCCAATTCCGCTGGTGACGGGTGTCACGCTGCCGCTGACGATCAAGCCGCGCCCGCGCTATGACCGCGCTGGCGGGTCTCATCCGCGCGCGCGAGGCTGGTCATGCAAGACGCGCGCTGATCAGCGATGCTCGCGCATGAAGGTGAGCACCACGCGATCGATCGTCGTGCCGTCGCCCTTCCAGCGCTCCTCGAGGTTCTCACGCCCCACGTAGGCCTCCATCGCGCGGCGCGTCGGCTCGTCGAACTCCCCTGTCGGCTCGCCCTGGTAGTCGCCCGCCGCCGTCAAGACGCCCTGCACCTCGCGGATGACCTCGGGGGTCATGGGCAACAGATCGGCGGGATCGGAGGGGAAAAGATAGAGCTTGTGCAGCTCGAGGATGCGCCGCAATTCATCGATGGGGTGTGAGTGCTCATCGACGCGCAGGTCGATGAAGCGATCGTTCATGCCCTCATAGCCGCCCTTTTCGCGCACCACCAGGAGCGCGGCGGACTGTTGCCCGCGCCGGTCGCCGCCCGCCGCCTGGGCAGCCGCCAGCGCCGCCAGCAGGCGATCCCACAGCGGCAGATCCACTCGCGCCTCGAAGGTGTCGGCCAGCGCGTCAACGGTGGCCGCGCTGACGAGGATGTTTCCCTGGCAGGCGTAATTCGTGCCGGCGCGCCCGCCCGCCCATGCATAGCACGCGCTGCCGGTAAAGGTGGCGCTGCGCCCCTGAGCGTCAACCATGCCCACCTGGCGATGTGCGCGCTTCTCATCGGTCGCCGTCACGCGCTCGATCGCCTCGCGCGGGCTGAGGCCCTGCTCCATAAGGGCAAGCCCACCGGGGCCATACGACGTGTTGCCCAGCGCCTGGGTCGCCACAGCGCCCACCCCGGCACGCGCCCACGGCACGCCCGCGCCCCCCCCCAGAAACTTCGGCTGTACGGCCCCGCCGCGCTCCCCCGGCGGGGGATCGCGCCCGACGATGGCGTACGTCGCGATGATCG
>VFSW01016353.1_pt1 | contig 10125 bp, 8 predicted proteins | sample 5358111 | NCBI WGS metagenome assembly VFSW01 (sample SAMN11554181, study PRJNA540505) | mine drainage metagenome | isolation source: sediment from site ElyBrook_90M | place: USA: Ely Copper Mine, Vershire, VT | collected 2017
CGCGGGCAAGCCCCCCCCGCAACGCTAAGCGTCCCTCGTCGGCCTCGCGCGCGGCGCAAAACAAACCGGGCGGGGAGCACGCGTTCGGCGCCCTCCACGCCCGTCAAAATCCTCGACGACCGCGACCCCTAACGACCGCCGGCCGCTGCACTCTGCGTCGATGGCGACGTCCCGCTCTTGATGTGCGGCAGCACTTCGGTCGCGAACAGCTTCATGTTGCGCTGCGCGACTTCGAGCGGCATGTCGGAATACTTGAACACTCCGACGAACTCTTCCGCATTCATCGTACTCGCGATCGTCCGCAGCGTCTCGACGCATTGCTCGGGCGTGCCGAACACCTGCGTCTTGGTGAACAGGTTGCGGAAATCCTGCGGCGCGTTCTTGCCCGCTTCGGCCATCTTGGTGTGATACTCGTAGCCCTTGGTGTTGCGGAAATGCTCGGGCTCGTCGTACTCGTAATGAGCAATCGCGGTATCGGCGTAGTTGCCCATGTACTTCTCAGCGCCCGCAGCCGCCTCGCGCGCGGTCTCCGCGCAATAGATGAACGACACGACGATCGGCTTCTTCACCGGCTGGCCGAACTTTACGCACGATTCCTTGAAATGATCGTAGTCCGCCTTGTGATCGGCCCAGGCCTTCTGCGGAATCACCAGCATCCCCATGCCCTGCTGCGCCATGATGTCGCCGGTCTCGGGTGAGACAATCGCGCCATAAAAGCGGTCGGTCAGGTTCCTGTGGCGGGGCTGCGGACGAATACTCATATCGGGAATCTGGTTGAACTTCCCTTTGTACGAAAATCGCTCCTGCGTCAGCGCCAATCGCACGATCTCTGCCGCTTCGACGAAGCGCTCGCGCGACTCGCCCATCGGCACGCGAAAGCCGTTGTATTCGATTCGTCCCGACCCGCGCCAGAAGCCTAGCGTGAGCTCGCGATCGCCGAGGTAGATATCGAGCATCGCGATCTGTTCCGCCACTCGCACCGGGTCATGCCACGGCAGCACCACGACCATCGAACCGAAGCCGATCTTTTTGGTGCGGCCCGCCATGTAGGTCATGAACTGCAGCACGTCGGGAATCATCGTGTACGGCGAAAAATGGTGCTCGACGCCCCAGATCGAATCGAAGCCGAGCGGCTCGACCATATCTGCCAAGGTCAAATCGTCCTGGTAAACCTGCCAGTCCGGTTTCTGCGAACGGAAATAATTCTGAAAAAAGAACGACGCTCCGACTTTCATTAGCGATCCTCCAATGGGCTCAAATTTCGGCAATAATCCAGTTGACTCAACTGTTTGCTCAAATTTGGTCTGAGGGCGTCTCGCGCGTGACGCACGCCTCGCAAGGCTCGGGTCGCCGCATGATGTCGCGTGCGGAGACCGTGGCTTCGCCCGAATTCAGAACGGCGGGCGGCCGCGTCGCGCGTCTGGGCCACTATCCTTCCCGCCTGATCCTTCCCGCCTGATCCTTCCCGCCTGATCCTTCCCGCCTGATCTCACTCTGCTCTTAATCTTACTTGTACGTCCAACCGCCCCCATCCGACAAGCAAAACCGCCCCCCCTCGATCTCGTCCGACGGGCGAAATCGAATTCATCAGACCTCCTCAGACGGCCACCATCCGCTCGGGCGGCAGCGCGCAGAGTCAGATTCGATTAAATGCGCGAACGGACGAAGTTCCATTCGTCGTCGCTGATCTCGGCAACGCGTAATATCCGTTTGAGTAAACCAACGCTGATGTCGCTGCCGTGCGGGTTCGGTATCCGAACGGTCCCTCGCGGACCCTTCATATAGAGGTGTTTGCCACCGGGAAAAGGTCCGTCGTAACCCAATGCTTTGAAGGTGCGGAACGAGGTCGCCGTGCGAGCAAGGTGAACGCCCGGTTGTCACGGAGTTATAGTACCAAGCTTGTGCACAGCAGCCCGACATCCAACCCCGCTTGATCGGACGGCACTCCGCGGATCTATTCGGCTTTCTTTAAGATTTCGGAAAGAGAGAAGTCGCTTGGGATTTCAGATGGAATGAACCCGTCAATAGCGGGCAACAGCAGTGCCTCGCCGCGCTCGTGGTTAACCGTAAGCCATCCCCAAAATGCTTCGATCAGTTCTTGACGCGCATGTTCCTCGGTGGAACCGGTCGCCCATAAACCGACGAATCCGGGAATCGACGCAAACCACTCTCCCGTTTCCATTTGCTCGAATAGCGCCATGCTCAGCGCCTGTCGCACATACTCGGCGAGTGTCGCCACCCGGTGCGGCGATCTTTTCTTTTCAACGAGCTTCACGTTCTTAGTCTCAGGGGATTTTCGTCGTTCTTCTTCTTAAAACCCGAAAGGTTCGACGCAAGCTAGCTTAGCGCCTGAAGCAAACATCCGGCAAGCATCGTTTCCGATCAGCAGTGGCTCCTGCGTAATGCGCATGCGGCTGCCTCGTCCCAATCGGCTTCGTCCGACAAGCGAAATGAACCCATCGACCTCCTCACGGTGTAAGGGCTTCAGCGGATGGATGGGCGTGGCATTCTCAATGTCCTGTGAAATCCGATGGCCCCAAGGCTGGCTGGCATCGCGACTGGCGGGGCCACCCGATAGCCCGGCGAATACATCCGGTAGCACATCAGGTAAACGATCACGCCGCTAACCGAGACGTACATCCAGATCGGCCAGGCCCACCGCGCGATCCGCCGATGTTGATGGAAATTGCCCCGCAGCGCCTGCCACAAAGTGATCAGCACCAGTGGAACAATCGTCGCCGCGAGAATTATGTGCGTTACCAGGATCGTGAAGTAGATCGGCCTGACGATGCCATGACCCTGAAAGCGCACGTCGCCCACATGGTAGTGATACGTCAGGTACGAAGCGAAAAAGGCCGTCGAGACCACGAACGCGCTCAACATACATACCCGATGCGCTCGTACCCGGCGCGTCCGAATAAAAATGAACCCCGCCATCAGCAGTACCGCCGCGATAGCGTTGAGGATCGAGTTGAGCGGTGCGAGCGAATAATAATCGAACATGGATTCAGGTTATACGCTGCCCGGCCCGATCAACATCGCGACAAATCAAGCATCTTTTGGATGTGATTGAAATGGATGGGAGCGGATTAAGCGCATCGATACCGAGAGATCGCGCATAGTTTGCGCATAGTCGGGCTGAAATTTGGGTTCACGTAACGGGCGGAGAGTACCTTATCTGAGAAGCGAATCGTCGGTGGTGAGGAGAGTGCGGAGGTTTCCTTAGATGCATCACTAACGCTCAATCCTCGGCAGCCTGCGGGGTGGTCCGTTTCATTGAATCGGCGAGAAGCAGGTGCTCAACTTCAGTCAGTTCCTTTTCCAAACTTTCATAATCGGCGATCAGTTCTATCGCGTGATGCGGGGGCGCGGTGTGGAGAGCGTCCGATTCGATTTGTGACACCGAGAGGCCCAATGCGTCCAGGCGAACACCGAGAGGGGGATGCGAATCAGTCGGATGCGCCAACTGTCGCTCATCAATCCCTTCCAGAAAAATCGTCTTATCTTCAGAGTGCGAAATAATTCCAGCCCAATAGGCACTGACATTAACGAATTGCTTCCCATCCGAAATCGCCCGTTGCATCTGCTCATAGACGCCATCCCAAAGGGGAGCGAACGCGCAGACTTTCAATAGCGCCGTCGCAGTGGTGCGGGCGCTCGTGACCTGAGCACCGACAGCATCGGCTTGGAGTTCACGATCGCGTCCGATCGCCGTTTCGGCGACCGCGAAGTGGTCATAAAAATAGGAAAGCGTCCAGAGTGCTGGAAGGAGCGCGATTCCTCCGGCGTCATCGCCAATGTGTCCTGCGAGACCGGCAATCGATTGTGCTGTCCCTCGATACACCGGGTAGAACTTCTGACTGAAAAGTGTGTCGAAGCCCTTGTAATGTCCAAGCTCGTGACCGAGTACGGACGACATCTCGGATCTCGTCAAAATGCGGGAGAGCGGCAGAGAAATATAAAGAGTTCTACCAGTGAGGACCCCGTCGAGGCACGTTACATCCGCCTCTGTAACGAAGAAGTTCTGAGTGAGTCCGAGAACCACGTTATCGGGCATCGCGGTCCCCACCTTTGAGGTTAATTCTTTTAGAAACTCGCGGAGCGCGACACCTTGATCAAGGTTTAGCTTTTTGCCCAAAACCGTGGTCGAAGCGTTTTTCACTACGTTGAATCCTTCTCTAACCATCGCCGCCGTGCCCGCCAAAGCGCCAAGAGCGATGGTGATCATGATTCCAAAATGTACCCTGCCCACAAGGGCCCCCTCACCGAAATAGATCGCCCCCATTGCGAGTGCGGCGTGAAGAAAGATGAGGGCGCTAAGCGCCAAGATCGTGAGGTAGAGTCCCGGGCGAAAGAGCACCACGAGAAGCCTGCGATTAAGACGCGAGAGGCGGCCGGCTAAGGCAATGAGCATTATCAAGCCCACGCCAAGAACAGCCGCCCGCACCGCAATACGGCCCATGAGATTCACCATGTTGAACTCGTCGCAGGCCGTCCATAAATCGGAGAGCTTCGAATCGGAACAGACCTTTTGAAGGGGAATCAACTGCAAGGCTTGCATTTCCGCCTGCGAATCAACCGCCTCGCGGTGTTCTTTGGCACTCGTTTCGGGAGGGATTTTAATCTGGTCGATCTGTTGTTGCAGGGCCGAGCGCCATTCTGAATTGTCTTGGTGCTGAACACCCCAGGCTGCGGCCAACGAGATGATAGGCACCGCAAGAAGAATCGCTAAGAGACGCAGCATGAATCTCCCACGAGATTGAGAACCTTCAATCGTAATATATAGACTTAGTGGGTTCAGCCAACCCTTGAGCCGACGCGTCGCTCTCTTTGAGCTTTTACACGCTTTAACGTTCGATAACGAATCGAACATGCTGCTTGAGGTGACCTTCCTTTCGCACCGTTTCTTCTCCTTCAAAAAGGAGTACACTGGCTACTAGTGGAAGCGAAGCGAAATGGGTTCACCTGCCCAGCGCAAACAACCGAGCTCGTTAGGCAGGTCCGAACGCCCCGCAAAAACTATTTTTTACAAAACAAACCCATTTCTGCAAAATGCGAAACCAACAAATCCCTGTTCCGATTGTAATAACGCCCCCGTTTTGGTTAATTAAACAGAGACCTTGACCTTTGGGGGCTGCCAGCAAAAACGCGGCGGACCCCGCAAACGGAGGACCAATGCTCAAGCCGATCATTTCCGCAGACTCCCACATCACTGAACCGCCGGGCTGCTACATCGATCGTATCGATCGCAAGTACAAGGACACCGCCCCGCACATGGTGCACGACGACAAGATGGGCGACATCTTCGTCATCGAAGGCTCCAGCAAGCCGATCCCGATGGGCCTGGTCGCGGCGGCCGGCGTCGATGCGATGGACTTGAAGATGTTCGGCGCCAAGTTCGATAACCTGCATCGCGGCGGTTGGGACCCCGAGGCCCGCATGGCCGATCAGGATCGCGACGGCGTGGCGTGCGAGGTCATCTATGCCACCGTCGGCATGCTGCTCTGCAATCACCCAGACTTCGATTACAAAAAGGCCTGCTTCGACGCGTATAACCTGTGGCTGGCAGATTATTGCGCGGCGCATCCGGATCGCCTGATCGGGCTCGGCCAGACCGCCATGCGGTCGGTCGAAGAAGGTATCGCCGACGTCCGCAAGATGAAAGAGATGGGTCTGCGCGGCGTCATGATGCCGGGCAATCCGCAGGTCGCCGATTACGACGATCCGATTTACGCACCGTTCTGGGAAGCCGTCATCGATATGAAGATGCCGCTCAGCTTCCACATCCTCACCAGCAAGCAGGACAACATCAGGGCCCGCGGACCGCGCATCAACGGCTTCCTGTCGATCATCCGCGGTAATCAGGATCTGATCGGCACGTTCATTTTCGGCGGCGTCTTCCAGCGCCATCCCCAGCTCAAAATCGTGTGCGTCGAGGCCGATGCCGGCTGGGTACCGCATTACATGTACCGGATGGACCACGCCTACAACCGCCATCGCGCGTGGATGATGAAAGGACGCGAGCTGGAAAAGAAGCCGAGCGAGTACTTCCGCGAACACATTTACACCACCTTTCAGGATGACTGGGTGGCGTTCGCGATGAAGGATTTGTGCAACACGCGCCGGCTGATGTGGGCCAATGACTTCCCGCACAGCGACTCGACCTGGCCGTGGTCGCAGGACATCCTCGCCGAACATACCAAGAACCTGACCGAGCAGGAGAAGAACTGGATCCTGCACGACAACGTCGCGGAGCTCTATAACATCAGCATCTGACGAGCGCAGCGATCTAAATGATCCAGGACGCCGCCGGCCCGCATGACCGGCGGCGTTTTTCGTTGCGCTACTACGATCGCCACGCGAAATGCTTTAATGGGTGCCTTAGCTGTGCATTTTTCGAGAACCGATCCCGCATCTTGATGAGGAGCTGAACCAGAATCGCGATACCTTGCTCGCTCTCTTGGTTGTAGCGAGACTTAGCTAGTACCCGAGCATCGCGAGCGTCAGTCACTGAAAAAATGAAAATCCTGGTGATGGGCGCGGGCGCCGTGGGCGCATACTTCGGCGCACGCCTGCAGCAGGCGGGTGAGCAGGTGATCTTTTGTGCGCGCGGTGATCATCTACGAGCACTCAAGGATCGCGTGCTCACCTTCACGAGTTACCAGGGCGACTTCTCGATCGCCGTCACCGCGACCGGCGACCCGCGCGACTGCGCGCCCTATGATCTCATCCTGTTCTGCGTCAAATCGTATGATACCGCCGCCGCTGCACATGCGCTCGAGGGGTGTCTCAATCCCGGTGGCGCGATCCTGACCGTCCAGAACGGAGTCGAAAATGAAACCCTGTTAGCTGAGGTTTTCGGCAAAGACAACGTAATGGGCGGCAACGCGCGCGTCGGCGCCGAACTCGTCGCGCCCGGCCGCGTCGTCCATCGAACCGGCGGATTGATTGAATTCGGCGAACTGGATGGGCGTGATACAGCGCGCGCTCAGCGGCTGGCCAAGCTGTTCCGCCGTGCCGGAATATTCGGCGAATTGACCATGCGCTTGCCCACCATACGCTGGGAGAAGCTGCTCTGGAACGCGGCCTTCAACACCGTCGCCACGCTGGTGCAGCGCAAGGTCGGTGACCTCATCGACGATCCCGACTGCGTCGAACTGTTGCGCGCGTTGATGCATGAAATCGCGTCGGTGGCGCGCGCCGAAGGCGTCTCGCTCGGCGATGCGCAAGTCGAAGCGCAGATCACACGCTCGCGGGCGAGTCTGCGCGATGTGCGTCCCTCGACGCTGCAGGACTCGGAGCGCGGCAAGCCGCTCGAATACGAGGCGCTGTGTGGCGCGGTCATTCGCGCCGCACGCCGTCATCAAATCGCGACGCCGTATATGGATACGGTGTACACACTGATGAAGTTGCTAGATCGCAATCTCACGTCTCGTGCCGGCAACATTGGCTAGTTGGTGATTCGCCGGACACGGGCAACCGAACGCAAGGAGAATGCTGATGGTGAGTGTCACGCAATTGGGCTACCTGGGTTTAAGCGTCAGCAACCTCGGTGACTGGGAAAAGTTTGCGACCGAAGTACTTGGTCTGCAAGTCGCGGGCAAGGCTGAGGACGGTTCGCTGCTGCTGCGCATGGACGAGTACCACCATCGCTTTATCGTCAGCGCAGGCGGCGCGGACGATCTCGCATTTGCGGGTTGGGAAGTTCCGGACCAACCGTCGTTGATGGAACTCGGGGCGCAAATCCGGGCGGCCGGTATCGAGGTGCGCACCGGCAGCGCCGAGGAGGCGGCCCTTCGCGGCGTCGCCGAGTTGATCAAGTTCAACGATCCGAGCGGCGTCCCGACCGAGGCCTATTATGGCCCGCTCATCAGCTTCGAGAAGCCGTTCCGATCGCCGCGATCGATCTCGGGCTTCGATACCGGCACGATGGGTCTCGGCCATATCGTCGTGCGCATCGACGATCCGGAGACGAGCCTGCGATTTTATCGCGACGTTCTTGGCATGCGGATCAGTGATTTCATCGATTTGAAGACACGTCGCGGTCGTCCGACCGACAACCTGCGGCTCACCTTCATGCATTGTAATCCGCGTCATCACTCGATCGCCTTCGGCGTTATCCCGGTGCCGAAGCGCCTGCTGCACTTCATGCTGCAGGTCAAATCAATCGACGATGTCGGCTCCACTTACTACACGGCGCAGGACGCCAAAGCCGAGATCTCCGCCTCGCTCGGACGCCACACCAACGACCATATGGTCTCGTTCTACATGCGCACGCCGTCGGGTTTCGAGGTCGAATATGGATTCGGCGCACGCACCATCGACGACAGCATATGGAAGGTCGAACGTCACGAGGCCCCGAGCATCTGGGGGCATCGCGGCTTGCCCGGTAGCGCAAAGTAGGTCAAACGGGAAACGAGTGCTGATGAAATTCAGCGCGTGTTGAACTGGTTCATCGCGCGTTCGAGGCCGTCGCGGATGAGCGCCAGCGCCGCTGCGCCCGCACGATCGAGAATCGTCTCGAATTCGCGCGCTTCGTCGCGGCCCAACGGCCGCAGCACGTAATCGATGTCGCCGTGATCGTCCGCCGGATGACCGATGCCCACGCGCACGCGAATGAAATCCTTGCCCAGGGCTTCCGCGATCGAGCGCACGCCGCGATTGCCGGCGTCGCCGCCGCCACGCTTGATACGAATGCGCCCGGTGGGCAGATCCATTTCGTCGTGAACCACGATTATCCGCTCCAACGGCACCTTGTAGTAGCCACTGAGACCGGCCACGAATTCACCGCTGCGATTGTAAAAGGTTTGCGGCACCGCGAGCATCGTGATCGCTTCGCCGTCGCGCGCTTCGCCATAGAAGCCGTTGAACTTGCGCTTGCTCAATTCGATGCCGCGCGACGCGGCGAGCCGTTCGATTACCATGAAGCCGGCGTTATGGCGCGAACGGCGATACTGATCGCCGGGATTTCCCAGCCCCACGACCAGCCATCGCAGCTCGCCGCGCATGGGTGACGCGGTATCGGTGGCCGCGCCACTGGCGGAACGGAATTTATCGAACAAACGACCGAACCGGCTCATCCGTGTGCGCCGATTCTATTTGCGGGTGCGTCCATTTGCACTGCGCACAGCCACCGGCTTGATCAACGACGCGAGCGCCTTGAACAGCGCGCTCATTTCCGCCGGCGTGCCAATCGAAATCCTGATCGCATCACGAAAAACCGACGTCGGGAAGTGGCGCACCAGGATACCGCGCCGCCGCAGCGCCGCAGTGACCGGCGCCATATCGCTGCCCGCCATCCGCGCCATCACGAAGTTCGATGAGGATGGCGGCACTTCGAAGCCCAGCTCGCGGAGCCGCTTCTCGGTAATCGCCCGGGTGCGCTTCACCTTCTCCACGTTGCGCCGCATCCACTCGGCATCGTCGAGCGCCTGTGCGCCGGCCGCGACCGCGACCCGGCTCAGATTGTAGGAATCCTTAACTTTAAGTAATGATTCGATGATTGGTGTCTGCGCGAAGAGCAGGCCGAGCCGCATCCCGGCGAGCGAGAATGACTTCGACAGCGTGCGCAGGACAATCACATTGCGATGGCGGCGGACGAGAGCGAGCGCGTTGCTCTCGGCAAAATCGACGTAGGCTTCGTCGATCACCAGCAAGCGGCGTCCGAGGCGCCGGGCGAGAGCATCCAGATCGTCGAGCTCGGCGAGCGTACCGCAAGGCGAATTGGGACTGCACACGACGGTCAATTGAGCCCGTTCGCGAGCGAGTCCGTCGAGTGGCGGCGCGTAATCGGGACCGAGCGGAACTGCAACCACCCGCGCCTCCTGAATCGAGGCAAGCGTATCGTACAGCGAGTAGGTCGGCTGCGCGTAAGCGACGCGGTCGCCATGGCCCAGGGCCGCGCGGAAGACCATCGAGAGCAGTTCGTCGGAGCCGTTGCCCGCAATGATATGGCTCGCCGGTATTCCGTACAGTTTCGCTGCCGACGCGACAAAAGCGGCGGCGCGCGGCGACGGGTACAGCCGCAATGCCGCGCCGGCGTTCGCGACGATCGCGCGCCGGACTCCCGGCGACGGAGGATAGGGATTTTCGTTGGTGTTGAGCTTTATGAGCCGCTCGCCCGGA
>VFSW01016354.1_pt1 | contig 10124 bp, 10 predicted proteins | sample 5358111 | NCBI WGS metagenome assembly VFSW01 (sample SAMN11554181, study PRJNA540505) | mine drainage metagenome | isolation source: sediment from site ElyBrook_90M | place: USA: Ely Copper Mine, Vershire, VT | collected 2017
ATGGATTTGAGATACAGGCTCCAGTAGGGCGAGAACATCCCCACGAAGGCGTAATAGAAGAAATAGAAGCCGGCGATGCGCCAGTGGTAGTTCTTGGTGGTGGACATAACAGACAGGCAACTGAACGGCACGCATTATCTCATGCAGAGAAATATTTTCGTCACGGCACTTGAAATCGAAATCCCCGCCCCAATTAGGCACCAGTCGAAATAAGGAGAGCAGCATGGCACAGAACGATAACACCCCGCAGAACGAGCAGCCACAAGCCAACACTGAAACTCCGGCCGAGGCCATACCCAGCCTGGAAGAGATGCTGAAGGCGTCCGAACTCAAGGCACAGGAACACTACGATGCCTGGATGTATGCCAAGGCCGAGGGCGAAAACATCCGCCGACGCGCTGCCGAAGATATCAGCAAAGCACAGAAATTCGCCGTGGAGCGTTTTTCCAACGAGATGCTGGCAGTAAAGGACAGCCTGGAAGCCGGCATGGCCGTGCAGACCGACAATATCGAGAGCTTCAAGAGCGGCATGGATCTGACGCTGAAACAGCTTTCCAGCGTGTTCGAGAAGTTCAACATCAAGGAAATCAACCCGGTCGGCGAAAAACTCGACCCGCACAAGCATCAGGCCATCGGCATGGTGGAAAGCGAGCAGGAAGCCAACACAGTAGTCAACGTCATGCAAAAGGGTTACTCGCTGAATGACCGTGTTTTGCGCCCGGCACTGGTCATGGTCGCCAAGGCAAAAGAATAATAAAGCACTTGAAATATCCAATGCCGCCCTGATGTTAGGCGGCAAGGCAACAAAGTATTCAACACTTACGAATTCAACTGAAAGGAAAGCATCATGGGAAAAATCATCGGTATCGACCTGGGCACGACTAACTCCTGCGTGGCCATCATGGAAAACGGCAAGACCAAGGTGATCGAGAACGCCGAAGGCGCCCGTACCACCCCGTCCATCATCGCCTACATGGAAGACGGTGAAGTATTGGTGGGTGCGCCCGCCAAACGTCAGGCCGTGACCAATCCCAAGAACACCCTGTACGGCGTAAAGCGCCTGATCGGTCGCCGTTTTGAAGAGCCGATGGTACAGAAAGACATCAACATGGTTCCCTACAACATCGTCAAGGCCAAGAACGGCGACGCATGGGTGAAGGTACGCGACAAGGAAATCTCCGCGCCGGAAATCTCCGCCGAGGTGTTGATGAAAATGAAGAAGACTGCCGAAGACTACTTGGGCGAGCCTGTCACCGAGGCGGTCATCACCGTTCCGGCCTACTTCAACGACAGCCAGCGCCAGGCTACCAAGGATGCAGGCCGCATCGCCGGTCTGGACGTGAAACGCATCATCAACGAGCCGACCGCGGCTGCGCTGGCTTTCGGTCTGGACAAGCAGGAAGGCGACCGCAAAATCGCGGTGTATGACCTGGGCGGCGGCACGTTCGACATCTCCATCATCGACATCGCCGAGATCGACGGCGAGCACCAGTTCGAAGTGATGTCCACCAACGGCGACACCTTCCTCGGCGGTGAAGACTTCGACATGCGCGTGATCGAATTCCTGGTGGACGAGTTCAAGAAGGAAAGCGGCGTAGACCTGAAGAAAGACATGCTGGCCTTGCAGCGCCTGAAGGACGCGGCAGAAAAAGCCAAGATCGAACTGTCTTCCGCACAGCAGACCGAAGTGAACCTGCCTTACATCACTGCCGATGCGACCGGCCCGAAACACCTGGCCGTTAAGATCACCCGCGCCAAGCTGGAAAGCATCGTGGAAGACCTGATCGCACGCACCATCGAGCCGTGCAAGATCGCGATGAAGGATGCGGGCGTAACCAACGCCGACATCGCCGACGTGATTTTGGTCGGCGGCCAGACACGTATGCCGAAAGTTCAGGAGAAAGTTAAGGAATTCTTCGGCAAGGAAGCGCGCAAGGACGTGAACCCGGACGAAGCCGTTGCTGTAGGCGCGGCGATCCAGGGCGGCGTGCTGCAAGGCGAAGTGAAGGACGTGCTGCTGCTCGACGTGACCCCGTTGTCCTTGGGTATCGAGACCATGGGCGGTGTGATGACCAAGCTGATCAAGAAGAACACCACGATCCCGACCAAGGCCTCGCAAGTGTTCTCTACCGCCGACGACAACCAGTCCGCCGTGACCATCCATGTGCTGCAAGGGGAACGCGAGATGTCTTCCGGCAACAAGAGCCTGGGCCAGTTCAACCTGTCCGACATCCCGCCCGCACCGCGCGGCATGCCGCAGATCGAAGTGACCTTCAACATTGACGCCAACGGTATCTTGCACGTGGGCGCGAAGGACAAGGCCACCGGCAAGGAAGCCAACATCACCATCAAGGCCAGCTCCGGCCTTAGCGAAGAAGAGATTCAACGCATGGTGTCGGATGCCGAAGCGCACGCGGACGAAGACAAGAAGGCCGTGGAACTGGTGACTTCGCGCAACCAGCTGGATGCGTTGATCCACTCCACCAATAAATCGATGAAGGAATACGGCGAGCAACTGTCTGCCGATGAAAAGTCAGCCATCGAAGCCGCACTGAAAGATGCAGAGAGTGTGGTCAAGGGCGACGACAAGGCTGCCATCGACGCCAAGGCTGAAGCACTGGCAACTGCCGCGCAGAAGCTGGGCGAGAAAATGTACGCTGCCGAACAGGCCAAGGCCCAAGGTGCACAGGGTGGTGCTGCCCCCGGCCACGAAGCCAAAGCTGACGAAGGCGACGTGGTGGATGCAGAGTTCACCGAAGTAAAAGATAAAAAATAAGGAGCAAGGCAACGAGGATTGCGGAGCGAGAAATACCTTAATCGGGTAACTCGCCCTTCAATCCTCAAGCCTTTTCAGCATGAGCAAAAAAGACTATTACGAAGTCCTCGGTGTCAATCGCGATGCCTCGGAAGAAGAAATCAAAAAAGCTTATCGCAAGCTGGCGATGAAGCACCACCCCGACCGCAATCCGGACAATCCGAAAGCGGAGGAACAATTCAAGGAAGCCAAGGAAGCCTACGAGACCTTGTCCGACGGGCAGAAACGTGCTGCTTACGACCAATATGGTCATGCGGCTTTCGAAGCGGGCGGCATGGGCGGCGGCAGTCCGTTCGGAGCCGGCGGCGCCCAGGGCTTCGACTTCGGCGACATCTTCGGCGACATCTTCGGCGGCGGCCGCGGCGGGCGCAGCCAGGCCCATCGCGGTGCCGACCTGCGCTACAACATGGAGATCACGCTGGAAGAAGCTGCGCGCGGTGCGGAAAAACAGATACGCATTCCGGTCATGGAAGAATGCGAGACTTGCAGCGGATCCGGCGCCAAACCCGGCACCAGCGCCACCACCTGCCAGACCTGTGCAGGTCATGGCCAGGTGCGCATGCAACAGGGCTTCTTCTCGGTCCAGCAGACCTGCCCGCGCTGCCATGGCAGCGGCAAACAGATCAGTTCGCCGTGCAAGGACTGCCACGGCACAGGACGAATCAAGAAACAAAAGACGCTGGAGATCAAGATCCCGGCAGGTATCGACAGCGGCATGCGCCTGCGCCACAGCGGCCACGGCGAAGCCGGCAGCCACGGCGCGCCGCACGGCGACTTGTACGTGGAGATTCATATCAAACCACATAGCGTGTTCCAGCGCGACGGCGACGACCTACATTGCGAAATGCCGATCAGCTTCGCCACCGCGGCATTGGGAGGCGAAATCGAGATACCGACCCTGGACAGCAAGGCCAGCATCAAGATTCCCGCCGAGACCCAGAGCGGCAAGATCTTCCGTTTGCGCGGCAAGGGCATCAAGGGCATGCGCACCCATACCCATGGCGACCTGCATTGCCATGTCGTGGTGGAAACGCCTGCCAAGCTGACCGACCGCCAGAAGGAATTGCTGCGCGAGTTCGAGACCATCAGCCAGAATGACAGTGAACGGCACAGCCCGCGCGCCAAGTCGTGGATGGGCAAGGTGAAGGATTTCTTCGCGCAGTAATCTTGTGCAACGGCGCGGCGATTGATTTATGATTCGCCGCGTCGTTCAACTTGCACAAGGAGCTCCTTCAATGAGTATCACTATTATCCTTCTCGGCATCTGTGTCGTTGCACTGATCTACGGCATCACCCTGTACAACAATCTTGTCAGTCTCAAGCATGCCGTCAGCAAAGCCTGGGCAAACATCGACGTGCTGCTCAAGCAGCGCCATGACGAGCTGCCCAAGCTGGTCGAAGTGTGCAAACAGTACAAACAGTTCGAGCAGGAGACATTGCAGCGCGTGATCTCCGCACGTTCGCAAGTGCAAGCAGCGCGCGAGGGACAAGACATCGAGGCCCTGGGCAAGGCGGAAGGTGCGATGCGGGCCAGCCTCGGCGGTCTGTTTGCGGTAGCCGAAGCCTATCCCGAATTGAAAACCAACCAGAATTTCATGCAACTCCAGGCCCGCATCACGGGACTGGAAAATGGCATCGCCGACCGGCGAGAGTTGTATAACGATTCGGTGAACATCTATAACGTCGGCATAGAACAATTCCCCGGTGTACTCATCGCCAACATGTTTGCCTACACTGCAAAACCCTTGCTGGAGTTCTCCACTGCCGAAAAAGCGGATGTGGATATGAAGTCACTGTTCAGCCAATAAAATTGGAACGATTTTCGTCGCGCTTAACTTAATGTCATTCGCGCCCCGGCGCGATCGACCATTTTAAATATTCTTAAAGAAGGGAAAACATCATGAAGAAGCTGCTCGCATTGCTCTGCACACTGGGAATCGCACAACCTGCGATGGCCGCCAGCATTTCCACGCTAGGCGCCCTCAATCAAACGGATTTCCGCACACTTTCCGAAGATCTCGGCGCCGCATTGAGCTACAAGCCGGTCACTCCGGCAGCTCCGCTTGGCGTCACCGGATTCGACATGGGCATAGTAGTCACACAGACCGACATGTCCAGAAGTTCACAAATCTGGAGCAAAGCCACTGGCGGCGGCAGTTCTATCAGCAACCTGTACATCCCCAAGCTTCATATCGACAAGGGATTGCCGTTCGGCATCGATGTCGCTGCTTTCTATTCCAAGATACCCACCACCAACATCTCGCTTTACGGCGGTGAACTGCGCTATGCGATTCTCGATGGCGGCCTCGCCGAACCCGCAGTCGCCATTCGCGGCTCCTTCACCAGGCTGGGCGGAGTAGATCAACTATCTTTCGATACCAAAGGGCTGGATCTTTCCATCTCCAAGGGCTTCGCCATGTTCACTCCCTATGCCGGTGTCGGTGAGGTCTGGGTCAACAGTTCCGCGAATGTCACCGGTCAGGGTGGCACTGCCTTGTCGCAATCTTTCACCCAGGGCAAGGTATTCGCCGGTGCGAACCTGAACCTCGGCTTCAGCAACCTGGCTGCCGAAGTGGACAAGACGGGTGGCATACGGTCGATCAGCATGAAACTGGGTTTCCGTTTCTGACAAGCTGCCCCAGCTACGCGTAGCCAAAGAGGACGGCGATGCTGACCACCCTCCGTCGCGAATACACACAACACATCACCTCCGGCGGACAACTACTCCTGTTGCTCGTCGGCATCAAACTGAAATCGCCTGCCGGATGGTTGTGGTGCCTGGGCATCATGGCTGTCGTCAGCCTGTTCGCGTGGTACTCCACCCTGTACCGCCTGCGTGCGATCAGCGGCACACCCACATCGCGCATCGCTTCCGCCGCGCAAGGCTATGTGGAGTTGATCGGACAGGGCAGAGCGGACGGTGTCCCGATACTCTCCCGATATTCAAATCTGCCCTGCCTGTGGTGTCGCTATAAACTCGAGCGCAAACGCAGCGACAACAAGGGATGGAATACCGAAGAACACGGCGAAAACAGCGCTCCGTTCATCATTGACGACGGCAGCGGTCGGTGCGTGGTCGATCCGCAAGGTGCGGAGGTGCTGACCAAACACAAGGACAGCTGGACCAAGGGCGACTATCGATACACTGAATGGCGACTGCTGGATATCGACTACATCTATGTCCTGGGCGAATTCAAGACAGTGGGCGGCAGCAACACGACCCTCACGCAAGACGACTTGGTCAAGCAAGTGCTGTCCGAATGGAAAGCGGATAACGCCAACCTGCTCAAACGCTTTGACCTCGACAATAACGGTGTGCTCGACATGCAGGAATGGATGCTGGCGCGCTCGGCCGCCAAACGCGAAGCAGAAAAACGCATGAACGAAGTGCTCGCGGAACCGGATGTCAATTTCATGCTGCAGCCGCGTGACGGGCAGCTGTTCCTCATCAGCAATTTTGACCAGGACAAGCTCGCGCTTCGCTACAAACTATGGGCCTGGGCGCACATCGTCATCCTCTTTGGCGCACTTCTCAGTATGGCCTGGATAGTGAGGCAGCCCTGACTTTCGGAAATCTTTTTCTCTGAAATGGTCTAATATGGATCGAGGGTGAGAATGCGGGAAATACAACCACCACCAGTATTGTTTTCCCCCTGAACATCGGTTATCCGTTTGCAACAAACAGAGAGGAGCTTGCGATGAAAAACTATCTTGCCATTGGGCTTTTCGCACTATCAGTTTCACTGCCTGCCTATGCAGCACTCAGCACCGGTGCAATAGCGCCGAATTTTGTTACCCAGGCATCACTGGGCGGCAAAGTATTCACATACTCCCTCGGCGATGCACTGAAGAAGGGGCCGGTGGTGCTGTATTTCTATCCGGCCGCGTTCACAAAGGGCTGTACGATCGAAGCACATGACTTTGCCGATGCCATCGAAAAATACAAGGCTCTCGGTGCGACAGTGATAGGTGTTTCGCATGACGATATCGAGAAGTTGAACAAGTTCTCAGTGAGCGAATGCCGGGAAAAATTCCCGGTGGCGGCCGATCCGGACCAGAGCATCATGAAATCCTACGATGCGATACTCGCGGCAAAACCGGAATATGCCAACCGGGTTTCCTACGTCATCTCCCCCGCCGGCAATGTCATATTTTCATACGCCGACATGAACCCGGACAAACATGTCGAATACACGCTTGAAGCCGTGCGGAAATGGAATGCGGAACACAAGCCGAATTGACCCAGAGGGAACAAAAAGGCGTTATCAGGAATCTCTTCGGAACTCCCTATTTGTTCTCCAGCGCCTCCCAGCGCGCCATCAGCTGCAATAACTCGTTTTCGATCTCTGTTGCACGCTGCTGAAGTTGTTTGGCATGCGACGGATTATCGCGAAAAAGCGCACCCGCGCCCAAGGCTGCAGTGATCTCCTCCTGCTCGCGTTCCAGCACTTCAATGCGCTGCGGCATCTCGTCCAGTTCCCGCTGCTCCTTGAAACTGAGCTTGGCCGAAGTCTTCGGCTTCTCCGCAACGGCCTTGGCCGCCGACTTCTGTGGCAACGCGGCTGATGACTTTTGAGCGGCTTCGAATTTCTTCACGCGCACCCAGTCCTCGTAACCGCCGACGTATTCCATCAGCTTGCCGTCGCCCTCGAAGGCAATCACTTGCGTCACCACATTATCGAGGAAAGTACGGTCGTGACTGACGATGAACAGCGTACCGTCATATTGCATCAGTAATTCTTCCAGCAGTTCCAGCGTTTCGATATCGAGGTCGTTGGTCGGTTCGTCCAGCACCAGCACGTTGGAAGGCCGCGTAAACAGGCGCGCCAGCAACAGGCGGTTGCGTTCGCCGCCGGAGCAGCTCTTTACCGGCGAACGCGCGCGTTCCGGTGCAAACAAAAAGTCGCCGAGATAGCTGATCACATGTTTCTTCGCACCGCCGATCTCGATGAAATCCGAGCCCTGGCTGATGGTGTCCGCCAGCGTTGCGTTGTCGTCGAGCTGCGCGCGCAACTGGTCGAAGTAGGCCACGCTTAGTTTGGTGCCCAGTTTCACCTCGCCGCTGTCCGGCTCCATCTCGCCCAGAATGATCTTGAGCAGCGTGCTCTTGCCCGCACCGTTGGGGCCGAGCAAACCGATCTTGTCGCCGCGCTGGATGCGGCAGGAGAAGTCGTCTATGACCTTGCGCGTGCCGAACGACTTGCTCACATGCGACAGTTCCGCCACCAGCTTGCCGGAGCGGTCGCCCACGTCCAGATTCATCTCCACCTTGCCGAGCTTTTCACGCCGCGCCGCACGCTCCAGCCGCAACGATTCCAGCCGCAGCACACGTCCCTCGTTGCGCGTACGCCGCGCCTTGACGCCCTGACGTATCCATACCTCTTCCTGCGCCAGCACCTTGTCGAACTTGGCATTCACCACCGCTTCGTCGGCCAGCATGCGTTCCTTGATCTTCTGGTACGCCGCGAAGTTGCCGGGAAAACTCGACAGCTTGCCGCGATCGAGCTCGACGATGCGCGTGGCGACGTTATCCAGGAAACGCCTGTCGTGCGTGACCAGCAGCACGCTGCCGCGGAAGCCCGTCAGCAGCCCCTCCAGCCATTCGATGGAGGCGAAATCCAAATGGTTGGTCGGCTCGTCCAGGATCAGCACTTCCGGTTCCGCCACCAGCGCCTGCGCCAAGGCCACGCGCTTGCGCACACCGCCGGATAAGGAACCCACCAGCGCTTCAGGATCGAGTTCGAGCCGCTGGATGGCGGTCTCGATGCGCGCCTGTACCGCCCAGCCGTTCTGCGCTTCCAGTTTGGTCTGCAGCGGTTGCATCTCTTCCAGCAGTTTGTCGTAATCGGCATCGGGTTCGGCCAATTGGTGCGACAGATGGTGGTAATCCGTGATGAGCTGATGCAACTCGCCGAGGCCGCGCGCCACTTCGTCGAACACCGTGGCATTGGCATCCAGCACCGGCTCCTGGCTGACAAAACAGATGCGCGCGGAGGGCTGGCGCCACAATGTCCCGTCGTCTAGATGCGCCTGTCCGGCCAGCACCTTGAGCAGGCTGGACTTGCCCCCGCCGTTGCGCCCGATCAGGCCGACGCGTTCCCCTTCGTCGAGTTGAAATTCCACATGGTCCAACAGTGCTACGTGACCAAAGGCCAGCGAGGCTTTATCCAGCGTGATATACGGCATTTAACTTTTCTTTTCTTGTGGCAGTGAGGATTGATAGAGCAGCGAAAACCCGATGGCAAAACAGCCCATCGCGAAGTAGCCGAAAGCCGTGGTGAATGTATCCAGAACCAGATGCGTGTTGTGGCCCTCGATACCGGACTCGAATAACTGGAACACGAACAACAGACACGCCAGTACATTTCCCGCCAATAACACCCGTCGTCCAAGTTTGTAACCATTGCCTTCCGGTTTTCCTTGCGGTGGCAAGCCACGCATGAAGTGCCATGCCACATAGATGATCAGCAGCAACAGCAGCGCGCCGACGATGCGTCCCGCCACACTGCCTTCCGGGGTAGGCGCGCCCAGCATCTCCAGCAGGGCATTCCCTGCTGCAGCCACCCATCCCATGGCCAGTGTCTGCAACATAAAGAACCACGCGGCAAATATGTTCAAATTTTGATGTTTCATTACTTTTCTTTCGCAGCCAGCTGCTGTAAATCTTCGATGATTTCGGTCGAGTGCCTGGATGTCTCGACCTTTGTGTACACTTTGACGATTTTGCCCTGCGGGTCGATCAGAAAAGTGTAGCGTTTGGCGAACTTGAACAGCCACAGATTCATCAACGCGCCGTAGCGCGACGCCACCTCGGCGGACTTGTCCGCCAGCAACGGGAACGGCAGGTGATATTTTTTGGCAAATTCGGCATGGCTGTCGCTGGCGTCCACACTGATACCCACCACCTGCGCACCCAACGCCGCCAGCTTGTGCAAGTCATCGCGAAAAGCGCAAGCCTCCTGCGTACAACCCGGCGTATCGTCCTTGGGGTAGAAATACAGCACCAGCCATTTACCCGCGAATTCCCCGAGGTTATGCCGCACCCCGTTCTGGTCGGGCAAATCGAAGTCCGGCGCACCCTCGCCCACCTTGGGCAACTCACCCGCGCGCGCCATCTGGCTCACCAGTAAAGATAATGAAGCAAGCAAACCGAGCAGAATCAGCCATTTCATGAGGCTCCCCATGTCTTCGGATAATTGGGGGACGGATTTTACGTTAGAATGCGCCCGATTCTGAATGATTCGCTCAGGTCCTCGTAGTTAAATGGATATAACCGGCCCCTCCTAAGGGTCAATTACAGGTTCGATTC
>VFSW01016355.1_pt1 | contig 10124 bp, 9 predicted proteins | sample 5358111 | NCBI WGS metagenome assembly VFSW01 (sample SAMN11554181, study PRJNA540505) | mine drainage metagenome | isolation source: sediment from site ElyBrook_90M | place: USA: Ely Copper Mine, Vershire, VT | collected 2017
CCTTTGTTATAATCCGCGCCCTGGATTTTTCTGATACCTCCCATGAGTGTTTTGTTGTGGATCGTCGCGGCGAGTTTCGTCGGCGGTGTGTTGAGCGTGCTATGCGCCGCGCTGTTCGCGCTGAACGCCCGCGCCCATTGGGTCAGCGGCCTGGTGAGTTACGCCATCGGCGCGTTGTTGGGCGCGGTGTTTCTGGAGATATTGCCGGAAGCCTTCAAGCTGGGCAGCAACTACGCGGCAATCAGCGGCACGATACTGGTGGGCATCCTGCTGTTCTTCACGCTGGAAAAGCTGCTCATCTGGCGACACTGCCACCACGACCATTGCGAGGCGCACGAACCTGTTGAGCCGCACGCGCACGGTCGCAGCGGCAGCATGATCATGGTCGGCAACACCTTCCATAACTTTGTCGATGGCATCATCATCGCCGCCGCATTCCTGGTGGATGTGCAACTGGGGATCGCGACCGCGCTGGCAATCATCGCGCATGAGATCCCGCAGGAAGTCGGCGACTTCATGATCCTGCTGCATTCCGGTTACAGCAAATCACAAGCTTTGTTGCTCAATCTGGTATCCAGTTTTGCCACCCTGCTGGGCGGTGTGTTGGCCTATTTCGCCCTGGAATCCATGCAGAGCGTCGTGCCTAACCTGTTGGCGTTGGCGGCGGCCAGCATGATCTACGTGGCGGTGGCGGATCTCATTCCCGGTCTGCATAAGCGTACCCAGTTGCGCGACACCATCGAACAGGTCGTGCTGATCGCCTTGGGTGTGTCCTCGATATTTTTGGTCAACCTGACGGTTGGCGCATAGAAAGTAAAACATGAACGCTCCGCAAAAAATCCCGCAAGTCGGTTTCATCTCGCTCGGTTGCCCCAAGGCGACGGTGGATTCGGAACACATCCTCACCCGTTTGCGCGCGGAGGGGTATCTGATTTCCAACAGCTATCAGGATTCCGACATCGTGGTGGTGAACACCTGCGGCTTCATTGACAGCGCGGTGGCCGAATCGCTGGATGCCATCGGCGAGGCACTGGCGGAGAACGGCAAGGTCATCGTCACCGGATGCCTGGGAGCAAAGGACGGTGTGGTACAGGCCGCACACCCTAAAGTCCTTGCCGTGACCGGACCTCACGCCACTGATGAAGTCATGGACGCAGTGCATCTGCATCTTCCCAAGCCGCACGATCCGTATATGGATCTGGTGCCGGCGCAAGGCATACGCCTCACGCCCAAACATTTCGCCTATCTAAAAATCTCCGAAGGCTGCAATCATCGTTGCACGTTTTGCATCATCCCTTCCATGCGCGGAGACTTGGTCAGCAGACCCGTCGGTGACGTGATGCAAGAAGCGCAAAATCTGGTCAAGTCCGGCGTGAAAGAATTGCTGGTGATCTCGCAAGACACCAGCGCGTATGGCGTGGACATCAAATATCGCACCGGCTTTTGGAATGGCAGGCCGCTTAAGACGCGCATGACCGAACTGGCCGTCGCGCTGGGCGAATTGGGTGTGTGGGTGCGCCTGCATTACGTCTATCCCTACCCGCATGTGGACGAAGTGATTCCGCTGATGGCACAAGGAAAAATTCTGCCTTACTTGGATATTCCGTTCCAACATGCCAACCAGCGCATCCTCAAGCTGATGAAGCGTCCGGGCAACAGCGACGGCGTGCTGGCACGCATTAAAAAATGGCGCGAGATTTGTCCTGAGTTGACGCTGCGCAGCACCTTCATCGTCGGCTTTCCCGGCGAGACCGAAGCGGAGTTTGAAGAGCTATTGGATTTCCTCAGAGAAGCGCAACTGGATCGCGTCGGCGCGTTCGCCTATTCCCCCGTCGAAGGCGCGCTGGCGAACGAGTTGCCCGACCACGTCGCGCCGGAAATCCAGCAGGATCGCCTGGCGCGGCTGATGTTGTTGCAGGAAGAGATCAGCGCGGCGCGTTTGCAACACAAGATCGGCAAGACCATGCAAGTGTTAGTCGATGAAGTGGATGATGAGGGCGCGGTGGCACGCAGTGCCGCCGATGCGCCTGAGATCGACGGTGTGGTGTTTATCGAAAATGCCGGTCATCTAAGCGCGGGCGATATTGTGATGGTAAAAATCATCGATGCCGACGAGCATGATCTGTGGGCGGAGTTGCTGCTCAGTTGATATCGATAGGCCGGTAGCTGGACAGGATGCGCACGATCTTTTCGTGTTTGTTTTTTTCTGCCAGCGAGAGTGCCGTGCTGCCATCGGGATACGTTATCGAACGGTCGGCTCCTTTTTCAAGCAACATCAGAACGATCTCGGCATGCCCGTTGGCGGCGGCTTTATGCAGAGCCGTCCAGCCGTCCTGAGTCGTGTCGTTGACAGATGCGCCGCATGCCAGCAATTTTGACACGACCTGGATATGCCCGCGTGTCGCCGATTGCATCAATGCCGTCCAGCCGAACTGGCTGCGCGCATTGATCTGTGCGCCTTTTTCCAGCAATAGATTGACGACTTCCGCGTAGCCGTTGAAGGCCGCCCAGTGCAGCGGCGTGTAACCGTTGCGATCCTCGGCCTGGATCTTTGCGCCGCAACGGATCAGCAATACCGCCATTTCCTGATGGCCGTTAAATGACGAGATCATCAGCGGTGTCCAGTCGCGCTCGTCGCGCGCATTCACATCCGCACCGCAGGAGAGGAACACCTTGACCGCCGCCTCGCTGCCGTTCTCAACCGCCGTCGCAAAGCTGCCCGGCGTGAAGGTATAGCCCAGCTGTTCGAGTTCGAGTCTTTTCATTTCCGGGACATCCGACCACACGTTGGCTTCGGTGTCCGTGTGCAACTGCCGGCTGGTATAGACGTTGTGCAGGGCAAAGATCTCCGATGCCACGGCGGGCGGGAACCCCTGACGTGTCTCGCCCCGTGTATCCACCATCAATTCGCTGAAATACGCCTCCAGGTCGGGCGTATCCCAAAGCTCCAATATCCTGCCCAGCACACGCGGAAACTGCTGCTCCAGCGCGCGGGGATAGCGGGTCTCGTCGCCATTCAACAGTTGCAGGATACGTTCGCTCATGGGGGTTGCATTCCTCTCCGGCGCGTTCCCGTCATTCGTCCGAATGTGCGGGTTCGCATGTTCACCTGACCCATGCTAACAGCATGCCACAGCGGTTTACAGGCAGTGCGGATGAGCGGCGGCAGCGAGCCGCCGAATGCAAGGGTGATCGCTGATGCGGGAAATCAGGGCTTTGCAGTGAAGTCGGGAGCGGGCATATCGCCGCGTTGTTTCATTTCGCGTTTGAGGGTGTCGCGCTCTTCTGGTGACATCTGTTCCCAGTGCTCGTGCATTTCCTGGCGGCGTTGCGCGCGTTGTTCGGGGGACATCTTTTCCCAGTGGTCTCTCATGTTCGCGCGCATCTGTGCTTTTTCTTCTGGTGACATCTGTTCCCAGTGTTCACGCATCATCTTGCGCCGTTCAGCGCGCTGCGCCGGGGTCATGCTGTCCCATTCCTCGCGCATCTGCTGGTGCATGGCACGCCGTTCCTCGGGTGACATCTTGTCGATCAGATCGTGCATCTCCTTGTGCCTGGCCGCCCGCTGTTCCGGGCTTAGACGCAGCATCTCCTGGCGCATGACTTCGCGTTCCGCCTCGCGCTGTTCCGGGGTCATCTGCTTCAGACGTTGAAAATGTTCCTGCATGCTGGGCATGACAGCAGCGGAACTGACCTGGGGGTGGGTGCCGGGCGGTGCACCTTTTACGGGGGCATCGTCGGCCAGCGCATGGAGGCTGAAGAGGGTGGCAAGCAGGATGCCGATGAGGATTTTCATGTGTGCGCTTCCTGTGCGGTGTGAGAGTGTTAGGAATGATAGTTTGGGTCGCATCATAGAACGGAACTGCAAGCAAAATGTTGAAGCTCGAGGCAAAGTTGTAACAGTTTGTTGCAATGGGAGGTGCACCGGAAAAACGGCCGGGGATTTTTTGGACGATTGATTTATCATGTCGCCATGAACAATCCCACCCGCATACTCATCATCGACGACGATGCCCGCTTGCGCGAGCTGTTGTTGCGCTACCTGGGCGAACAGGGTTTTTCAGTCCGCGCCGTTGCCGATGGCAACGCGCTGGACAAAGCCTTGAGCCTGAACCATTACCATCTGTTGGTGCTCGATCTGATGCTGCCCGATGAAGACGGGCTGGCGATCCTGCGCAGACTGCGCGGCACGGGCGAGAGCGTGCCGGTGATCCTGCTCACCGCCAAGGGCGACGAGATCGACCGCATCGTCGGATTGGAGATGGGTGCGGACGATTATCTGTGCAAGCCGTTCAATCCGCGCGAGTTGGTGGCGCGCATCCACGCGGTGTTGCGCCGCAAAGGCTCGCAGCCGGTCGGCGCGCCGGAAACCGAAGAGAAAGTGATCTGCTTCGGCGACTGCGAATTCAACCTCGCCACGCGTGTGCTGATCAAAGCGGGCGAGCCGATCTCCCTGACCACCGCAGAATTCGCACTGCTCAAGGCACTGGCCACGCATCCGCGCCATCCGCTGTCGCGCGACAAATTGATGGAGCTGGCGCGCGGACGCGACCACGATCCGCTGGACCGCGCCATCGATGTGCAAGTGTCGCGGCTGCGCAAACTGGTCGAGACCGATCCCGCGCAACCCCGCTTCATCCAAACCGTATGGGGACACGGTTATGTGTTCGTCCCGGACGGCACCAAGGCGAAATGAAATTTCCCCGCACCTTGTGGGCCAGAGCCTTCCTGCTTATCGTGGTGCTGATCGTGTTGTCCTTGTCGTCGGCTTTGGCGATCTTCAATCATGTGCAACAGGAGCCGCGCGCGCAACAGATGGCACAGCTGGTGGTCTCGGTGGTGAACCTCACCCGCGCCGCGATCCTTTCCGCCGCGCCCCAATGGCACAGCGCGCTGCTGGCGGAGTTGGACGATGCGGAAGGTTTGCGCGTGAGCATGGCGGAGCCCAACGACGTGCTGAAACCCTTGCCGGAACATCCTGACGAATTGCGCCTGATGATGCAAAAAGTGCGCGCCAGTCTGGGCGATAGAACGCGCTTCGCCGTGGAGCGCAACCGGGTGCACGCGCTGTGGGTGAGCTTCTTTATCGGAAAAGAGGAATTCTGGCTGGCCGTGCCCATCGAGCGCATCGAGCGCGGCTATCCGCAGGTGTTGTTGATCTGGGGCGGACTGGTGGTGACCCTGGCTTTGCTGGGCGCGTATCTGATCGCACGGCAGGTGGCCAAGCCGCTGAACAGACTCGCGCTTGCCGCGCAACAACTGGGGCAGGGGGCGATACCGCAGGCGTTGCCGGAAAACGCCGCGCACGAGATCGCCGTGGTGTCGCGCGCCTTCAATCTGATGTCCGCCAATCTGGCCGCCCATGAACGCGAGCGCGCGCTGGTGCTGGCGGGCATCTCGCACGATCTGCGCACCCCGCTGACGCGGATGCGTCTGGCAGCCGAGATGAGCTCGGATGAAGTCTTGCGCGCGGGACTGGTTGCCGATGTGGAGCAGATGGACGAGGTCATTCAGCAGTTTCTGGATTACGCACGCCACGACGAGAATGAAGCGGTGACGCCGGTCGACGTGACCGCTTTGGTGAACGAAGTGACACAGCGTTACGTCGCATCGGCACACTCGCTCACGCTGGATGTACAGCCCGGTCTGAGTTTTTCGGTCAGGCCGTTGTTGCTGAAGCGCGCGCTTGGCAACCTGCTGGATAACGCGGTCAAATATGGCGGCGGCGAGATCACCGTGCGCCTGGCACGGCAGGGCGGCGGCGTGACGCTGTCGGTGTCGGACAACGGTGCCGGTATTCCCTCCGGGCAACGCGACCTGGCCAAACGTCCTTTCGTCAGACTGCAATCCGCACGCAGCGATACGACGGGTTCTGGACTGGGGCTGGCCATCGTCGAACGTGCCGCACGCATACATGGCGGCGAACTGGTGCTGGCGGAGAGTGAGGGGGGCGGGCTGCTGGCCACGCTGCACTTGCCGTCTGGGCGGATCTCTACTCCGGACTGATCTGCGCCTGTGGTGCCCCTTTAGCCGGAGCGCGCACCAGCAACAGCAGGGGCAGCATCAATACGAAGTTCAGCGTGGCGAACCAGAAGCTGTCTATGTAGCCGATGTTCTGCGCCTGGTGCAGCACGGCCCTGGCGGCAAGCGCGATACCCTGCGGGTCTTGCGTGCCGAAATGGAAGGGCGCGAGATAATTGTGCAGTGCCGCGCTATACGGCGTGATGTCGCCGCGCAACAGACTCCAGCTCTGCTGCGTGCTGCGCGAAAAATAGGTGGCGAGTATGGAAATCCCCATCGCGGAACCCATGGCCCGGATCAGGCTGTAGATACCGGCGGCCTCGGCGGCGGTTTCTTTGGGCAGCGTGGTGAAGGCGAGGGTGGAGATGGGGACGAAGATGAGCCCCATCCCCATGCCTTGCAGCAGCATCGGCACGATCAGGTCGTGTGCGGTGATGTCGCCGGTGAAACGCGTCATCAGATAGTTGCCCGCGATACTGGCGAGGATGCCGGCGAGGATGAAGTTGCGCGGCGGTATCCGGGTGACGAATTTGCCGACGAAAATCATCACCAGAAACGAGGCCAGTCCGCGCGGTGCCATATACAGTCCGGCCTCAAAGGTGGGATAGTCAAGGAAGTTTTGCAGGAACAGCGATTGCAGCAGCATGCCGCCGAAGAATCCAATACCGATGGTGGTCATAATCAGACTGGCGACCAGAAAATTGCGGTCGCGGAAGATGCGCAGGTCGAACAGGGGATGATGTTTGCCGGTGAGCGTGTAAACGATGAAGAAGCTCAAAGCGATCACAGTGACGAAGGAGGCGAAAACCAGTGTCCGCGAGCTGAACCAGTCGTCCTGATTGCCGCGATCCAGTATCAGTTGCAGCGCGCCTATGCCCAATGCCAGGGTGACGAAGCCCATCCAGTCCATGCGCCTTGCACGGATCACGGTATCGGGAACATGGCGCATGGCGAGCACGAACGAAGTGATGCCGACGGGCAGGTTGATATAGAACGTCCACCGCCAGCTGATCGCCTCGGTTAACCAGCCGCCCAAAGTCGGACCCATGATGGGAGCCACCATCACCCCCATGCTCCAGATCGCCATTGCCTTGCCGCGTTGTTCGCCGGGAAAGATTTGCAGCATGATGGACTGCGACAACGGCACCAGTGCCGCGCCGAATATCCCTTGCAGGAAGCGGAACAACACCATCTGTGCCAGGCTGGTTGCCATGCCGCACAAAGCCGACGTGATGACGAAACCGGCGATGCTGACCAGCAGGAATCGCTTTTGTCCGATGCGGTCGGTGATGAAGCCGGTGAGCGGCATGATGATGGCCGAGGCGATCAGGTAGGACGTGAGCACCCAGCTGATATTGTCCGGTGTGGCATCGAGCTGGCCCGCCATGTTCGGTAGTGCCACGTTGATGATGGTGGTGTCCAGTACCTGCATGATGGTCGCGGCCATCACGGCGGCACCGATCAAAACCCGGTTGGTGTTCATGCCACAGCTACTTCAGTTGCACGCTGACGGTCGCCGTTGCGCCGATGCGCAGCGGGTACCCGGCAGCGGACTGGGCAAGTTTGATGCGCACCGGCACGCGCTGTGCGATCTTCACCCAGTTGCCGGTGGCGTTCTGCGGGGGCAGCAGCGAGAAGGCCGTGCCGGTCGCACCGCTCAGGCTTTCCACCGTCCCCTCGAAATGTTGTCCGGGATACATGTCTATCCTGATATCCACGGTCTGGCCGGGATGGATGCCTGCCAGTTCAGTCTCCTTGAAGTTGGCATCGATATGGAAGCTGTTGTCGCCGATGAGCGCGAACAGCGGCTCGCCGACACCGACCAGCGATCCCGCCACGAGGGTGAGGTTGTCGATCTGCCCGTCTTGCGTTGCCGTGACATGGGTGTGTTGCAGATCGAGCTTGGCTTGCTCGATCGCCGCCTGCGCCTTTAACACGTCGCCGCGCTCGCCGAGCTTCGCCGGTGCCGAGAGTGCCTTGGTCAATTGGGCGCGGGCCTGCGCCAGCGATGCTTGCAGGGTCTGCATGCGGGTCTGCGCATCATCGAGCGATTGCTGCGAAAGAAAATGCCGCGCCATCAGTTCCTGGTCGCGGGTGTAACGGGTACGCGCATTGGCGAGATCGCTTTCAGCCTGCTCGATTTGCGCGCGCGCGACGGCGACTTCCGCGTTGTCCTGACGGGCAGACTGCTGGGCGAGTGCCAGGTCGGCTCGCGCATGCTGCAGCGCGATGGCGAACGGCTCCGGGTCGATGTCGAATAACGGCTCGCCTGTATGGACTTGCTGGTTATTTTTGACATGCACGGCGGTGATGCGCCCGGCGACCAGCGATGCCACGTTCACCACGTCCGCATTGATATAAGCGTTCTCGGTCGTGCGGGAGCGGCCCGACAAGTACAGGTAGGCAAGGCCACCCAGCACCGCAGCCGCCAACATGACGGCGGCGATGAGTTTTTTGTTGGCGACGAGGCGTTTCATGCGAGAGCTTCCAGTTTGCCGCGAATGTTGTTCAATGCATCGAGCGCGATCCTGATCTCGGATGGGCTTAATCCGGACAGCAATTCCTTGCGCAAGTCTGCGGCATAGCTGCGGATATTTTCCACCACTGCTTTGCCGGCATCGGACAGGTGCAGATGCTTGACCCTGCGATCTGTCTCGCTACCACAGCGTTTGAGCAACCCCTCGCGTTCCATGTGATCGACCAGACGCACCAGTGTCGCGGCTTCTATGCCGATCAATTGCGCCAGTTCGCGGTGGGTGCAGCCGTCGTTGCGCGAGAGATGCCACAGCAGCAACCAGCGTGAATGCGAAAAGCCCAACGGCCGCAGCCGCCGATCCAGCTCGGTGCGCCAGGCGTGGGTGGACAGGAACATCGACTCCGCAAACTGTTCGTTCAGTGATTTCATTTTTAGTTGGCTTGCTAATAGTTGGCTTGCAAACCATTCTGGCAAAAAAAAGCACGGGTGTCGAGAGATGATGCGATTAGCCGGAAAAGAACGCCACCGCTTCCGCTTCCACGCGGGTGCGCTTCATCGGCGGCAGGCTTTGCCAGATGCGTCGGCCATAGGGTTTGGTGATCAGGCGCGGGTCGCAGATCATCAGCACGCCCCTGTCGTTCTCGTCGCGTATCAAGCGTCCCGCACCTTGCTTGAGCGTGATGATGGTGCGCGGCAACTGGTATTCCATGAAGGCGTTGCGGCCCTGTTTGGATATCTGCGCGATGCGTGCCGCCAGCACCGGATCATCGGGCGGCGCGAACGGCAGTTTGTCGATGATGACCAGCGACAGCGCGTCGCCGCGCACGTCCACGCCTTCCCAGAACGACTGGCTGCCCAGCAGCACCGCGTTGCCCAGGGTGCGGAAGCGCGTCAGCAGTTCGTTGCGCGAGCCTTCGCCCTGCAACAGCAGCGGATACTTCCAACCGCGCAGATCGAACTCGGCCAGCAATATCTCATGCGCGCGTTGCATGGCGCGCAAGCTGGTGAATAAAAGGAAGGCGCGGCCCTTGCTGGCTTCCAGCATAGGCAAGGCGGCTTGCACCACCGCCTCGGTATACTCGAAACTGTTCGGGTCGGGCAGGTTGCTCGGCACATACAACAGGCTTTGTTCGGCGTAGTTGAACGGGCTGTCCCAATAGGCGGTGGTCGCTTTGAGCAAGCCCATCTCGGATTGGTAGTGCGAGAAATCCTGCTTCACTGCCAGTGTCGCGGAGGTGAATATCCAGGCGCGTTGCGAGCCGCCAATCTGCTTTTCGAATATCTCAGCGATGGACAGCGGTGTGGTGTTGAGTTGCAGCGAGTGATGGAAGATTTCCAGCCAGCGCACCTGGTCGGGTTCTTCGCCGCTTTGCCATTTGCCAAATTGCAGTACCAGGGCTTGCGCGCGCTGCCAGCAATTCTCCAGCCCTTCGCTGCGCTCCGCTTGTTTTTCCAGCAGGTCACACAGTTGTTTGAGTTGCTCACCCAAATGCTTCGCCGCTTTCGGCCACTCGGCGAAATCAGCCAGCGCGGTGGCGGGTAAGCGACCTTCTTTCTTGAACACCAGGCGCAAGTCCTTCGCGGCTTTTTCCAGCGTGTCGCAGGCCTTGGGCAGCGGCGCGAAATC
>VFSW01016356.1_pt1 | contig 10124 bp, 14 predicted proteins | sample 5358111 | NCBI WGS metagenome assembly VFSW01 (sample SAMN11554181, study PRJNA540505) | mine drainage metagenome | isolation source: sediment from site ElyBrook_90M | place: USA: Ely Copper Mine, Vershire, VT | collected 2017
ACTTTATTATGAAATTATAATGTCACGATTGAAGGGAACTTCTGTTGAGACCTTTCCTTACCTTGCTCAGCTTATTCCTTATGCTGGCGTCAATATAATTATCATCAACACGAAGGATAAAACCCCCGATTATATCTTTATCAATTATTTCTTCAAGTCCTGCCTTGGTATTGAATACTCTCGAGATTAATTCACTTACCTGGCTTTTAACTTTTTCATCAACTTTATAGGCAGATGTGAGGTATGATCTGGTTATCCCTTTGTGCTTCATTGTTTCATCCAGGAAAACCCTGGCAATAGCAGGAAGGTAGGTCTCGCGCCCGTTTTTTACAAGCAGATCAAGAAGAGAGAGCGTTATGGGTTCCACATTCCCTTCAAACATTTTGTGGAACACATCTGACTTTTTTGAAGGAATTATGACGGGGCTGTTCAGGAATTCCCTTGCATAGGCCAACTTACAGATCTCTGAAATTAAGATCATGTCCTTGCTGACACTGTCCAGTAGCTTGCTCTCCAGCGCGGACTGGAATATTGCTCTTGAATACCTGACTGATATTAAGCTGTCGTTCATTACTGTTTACACTCTAATTCCTGGTGAAATCGATATCTTTCAGGTAGTTGTCAATCAGCTTTTCCTGTTCGCCCGTCCGGTTAAGCTTTTCTCCGAGAAGTTTTGAGGCTATCTCAACAGATAATGTCGCCACCTGTTGCCGTATTTCCGAAAGGGCTTTTCTCTTTTCGCCCTCTATCTCCGTTCTTGCTTTATCAATAAGCTTTTCCGACTCCTCGGAGGCCTTTCCCTTTGCTTCGGAAATCAGCTTATCGCGGACTTCTCTTGCTTCCCTGAGTATTCCTTCGCGCTCTTCCCTGGCTTTCCTGAGAATTGCTTCATTGTCGCTCTGAAGCTTCAGCATATCCTCCCTGGCTTTTTCAGCAGCTTCAAGAGAACCCTTGATCATTTCATCTCTGGCTCTGACTGCGTTAAGCACCGGTTTCCAGGCAAATTTTGTAAGGATAATAAAAAACAGCGCAAAAATTATAACTGACCAGAAGAGGGTCCCCACTGCCGGGGTAGTCAGACTGTTTGCCAATAATATCATATTAATCGTTTTAACTGTTGTTAAATAAAGCGCTGCAACCAACCGTTGCAGGCTTTATTACTTTTAAATTTTTACAAGAGAGCAACCACTACTGCGAACAGAGCAACTCCCTCAATAAGGGCAGCTGAAATGATCATAGCAATCTGTATCTTCGAATAAGCTTCCGGTTGTCTGGCAATTGCATCCATTGCTGATCCGCCAATTCTACCGATACCAAGTCCTGCTCCAATAACTGCGAGACCTGCTCCTACTGCTGCTAATGTACCTGTCATATTCTATAAATTAAGTTAAACAAAAATTCTAATGATTTTCCTGTACCGCCAGACTGATAAATAATGCTGAGAGTAAGGTGAATATATATGCCTGGAGAAATGCAACCAGGAGTTCCATAAAGTCCATAAAAATCACAAACAATGCCGATACTGGTGCAAGGGCAAGTGTATCAAAAATAAATATAAGGCAGATCAGGCTGAGAATCACAATATGTCCTGCCAGCATATTGGCAAATAACCTTATCATAAGTGCGAAGGGCTTTGAAAATAATCCGATTATTTCAACCGGTATCATTATGGGAAGAAGCCAGAATGGGACCCCGGGGGTTGCAAAGACATGACGCCAGTGTGATTTATTACCGCTGAATTGAGTTATCAGAAAGGTACAGGCAGCCAGCAAAAATGTTATTGCAATATTGCCTGTGACATTGGCACCAAACGGAGGAGGAAATGGGATAAGCCCCATTATGTTGTTTATCAGAATGAAGAAGAAAACGGTAAGAAGGTATGGCATATACTTTCCGGATTTATGCCCGAGGCTTGGGACTGCGATATCGTCCCGTATAAAGAGGACAACCGGCTCAAGAAAGCTCTGGATACCTTTCGGATAACTTATTCCGGTTTTCCTGTATGAGCGGGCAAGGGTAAGAAATAATATAAGGCCTATGATTGCTGCCGACATCATTGCCACAACGGTTTTTGTTATGGAGAGGTCGAGAGGCAGATTTTCCTCATCAACATGTCCTTCTTTATCAACCGTTACAATTTTCCCTTTCAGAGCCCCTTCTTCTTCAAGTTTGAAACCCCTGTATTCACTGCCGTGGGCAAGTTTTTTTGAGGAGAAGAGATTTAACCCTTTTTCACTGCTGTAGACTATTACCGGAAGATAAATGGCAACGCTGGTACCGTCCTTTCTTGTAAGAATATGCCATTCATGGGAATCAGCAATATGCTCAAGTATATATGCACTGGCATTGAATTTTCCCTTACCCTCCTCTTTACCCTTAACTTCCTGACCAAAGGCTGAAACTCCTTTTCCCATTAAGAGAAGAATGAGGAATAAAGCAATCAGATTTCTTGTTTTCAAATCACTGTAAGTTTTATAAAGATTTGTTTTTCAGCGCCTTCAATATTACCCATATCAAAAATAAAGTGAGTGTTAAATATATAACAAAAAATATAACTACAGACTGCGGGGAAGTTTTTTTAGCAATAAAAAACCAAACCAGAGCTAATATCAACTCAAGCAGAAACTTGAGACTTACGGAAACCATAGTATGCATTGTCTGGCTGCCGGGATCTTTATTCTGTCCCCTTATAAATATAACCAGGGCAATAATAGCAATCACTGTGAACAGTGAAGCAAGCAGGATTATTTCTTTTAATGTAAAACCCGAAAAACCGTATGATATCAGAATATATCCCGTGGCGGCGATAAGGATATTTATTAACAGCAGTAATGAAATGTATTTATAAAGAGGTTTCAATATGTGAGATCACTTAATAAAATCTTTTACCACCGTATATATGGCAGCAAATACCCCGAGAAGTGAAAGTATTATTGTAAAGACAGGTGTTTTAAAGTGTGTGATTTTATCAAGCTCCCTTCCACCCCAGGTTGTTATAAGAATTATTGCAATCATCTGGAAAGCAATCCCGGAATATCTGGCAAAATCATGAATCCCTTTATTTCGCGGGCTTTTCGGATTCTTTTTCTTTAATGATGGCTGTTCCTCCATTATTTTCGCTGTCACTCATTTTGCAATTACCTGAGAAGATGGCTCCGGGCTCTATTGAGAGCTTTACTGTAACAATATCGCCATAAATTTTGCAGGATGCCTTGAGGTTAAGTAATTGTCCGACATTAATTTTTCCTTCAACTGTTCCTGAAACTTCGGAATTTTTACAGATTACTTCCCCGCTAACCTTTCCGGTCGGACCAATTACAACTTTGCCTTTGGTGTTCAGGTTTCCCTTAAGGGTTCCGTCGATGCGGATATCACCTGTTGATTTGATATCACCGGTTATATCGGTTCCGGTACTTATAAGGTTTACTGTGCTGTTATCAGTCTCGTTATACTTGGCCATTTGGTTATAAGTTTAGATATTCAAATTTAATAACTCACAAATATAAAAACTATTGCAGATAAAAATAATTTGTTTCCTTTTAAATACCCTTCCGGGAAATTAAAAAAAACCTTATAAAGCGCCAAATAGAGTACAGTAGTAAAAAATCAAGAAACAAAAAAGTGCTGCTTCCGGCTGACTACTTCGGATCGTAAGCCCATTTGAGGTAGATAGAGCCCCAGGTAAAACCTCCACCGAATGCAGCAAGTATCAGGATGTCCCCTTTTTTCAGTTTTTGCTCATATTCCCAGATGCAGAGCGGGATAGTGGCAGAGGTTGTATTTCCGTAATTTTCAATATTGATCATGACTTTTTCAGCAGCAAGGCCCATTCTTCTTCCTGTGGCATCGATAATACGCAGGTTAGCCTGATGAGGTACAAGCCATGCTATATCGTCGGGCTTAAGATTATTCTTTTCCATTATCTCCACAGCAATATCTGCCATATTTGAGACAGCAAATTTAAAGACGCTCTGACCCTCCTGATAGATATAATGTTCTTTAGCGTCAACTGTCTCATGAGATGCCGGTCTGACGGAACCTCCGGCTTTGAGGTGAAGGTATTTCCGTCCCGAACCATCAACATGAAATATATAATCCATAATACCTTCTTCCTCAGTTGTTGGTTCAAGCAGGACGGCTCCTGCAGCATCTCCGAAAAGAGGGCAGGTGGTCCGGTCGGAGTAATCGGTTATAGCGGACATTTTGTCGGCTCCCACAACTATAACCTTTTTAAATCTGCCTGATTCAATATAGGCAGCAGCAGTCTGCAGAGCGAAGAGGAACCCGGAGCAGGCTGCATTCAGATCGAAGCTGAAGGCATTTTTTATTCCGCATTTATCTGAAATTATATTTGCTGTTGCAGGGAAGAGCATATCGGGAGTAACGGTAGAACAGATCATCAGGTCAATTTCATCCGGGGAGGTGCCGGTCTTTGATAACAGTCCGTTGACGGCCTGTTCGCCCATATCTGATGTTCCAAGACCCTCTCCCTTAAGAATCCGCCTTTCCTTTATTCCGACCCTCTGCATTATCCACTCATCGGAAGTATCCACCATTTTCGAAAGTTCATGATTTGTCAGCCTGTATTCGGGTACCCATGCATGGATCCCGGTAATAGCAGCTCGTATTTTTTTCATTATTAAATTGCTTCTTTAATCATTTGGGCCAGATTTGCATGTACTACAGCCCGGGTCTGGAGAATCATGTTCATTATGGCCTTCCTTCTGGAAATTCCATGTCCAATGACAACGTTTGCGTTTATACCAATAATAGGTGTACCACCTATGTTTTCGAAATCAAGCCGGTCAAAATACTGGTCTTTAAGATTCCTGCTTTTATAAATGTAATGAAATGCTTCTCCCTGCTTGAGTATTACATTTCCGACAAAGCCATCGCAGACGATTACGTCGGTCATGGTCTCACGGAACAGGGCGTTCCCTTCAATATTCCCGACAAAATTCAGGCCGGGGTAATCTTTCATCAGTTCATAAGCTGCCTTAACGGCCGGAGTTCCTTTTGTTTCTTCCTCACCAATATTTATCAATCCGACTGTCGGATTATTTGTGCCCAGGACATACTTTGCATAAATGCTTCCAAGGATCCCGTACTGCAATAATACTTCGGGTTTGCAGTCAGGATTCAATCCCACATCGAGTATTACAGAATCCCTGTTATCGACACAGGGCAGGATAGTTGCAAGAGCCGGCCTGAGCACTCCCGGGATGACATTTACAGTATAGCTGGCGCCAACAAGCATTGCTCCTGTATTTCCCGCACTGCAAAAACCATCCAGGGTACCTTCCTTCAGCATCATATAACCTACGGCAATGCTTGAATTTCTCTTCTGTGAAAAGGCTTTTGCAGGATGATCTGCCATCTCAATAACCTGCGTTGTATGTACAATCTGAAACAACGAAGGGTCAACCTGCATTTCACCGAGTTTCCTTTTCACAGAACTTTCATCTCCAATAAGGACTATCTTCTCCTTACCTGATAAATGCCGGAGGGAATCAACTGCGCCCTCAATGATCGCATCAGGTGCATAATCGCCACCCATGACATCAAGGCCAATTCTCATACTACAAATATTAAGTTAAGGGAAGTCAGGCAGAAACCTTCTTCTCTATAGCAAGTTTACCTCTGTAATATCCGCATTCAGGGCATACCCTGTGATACAGAACTGAAGATCCGCAATTTGAACAGCTTGCCACTGTAGGCGCAGTTGCTTTATAATGTGTTCTGCGCTTATCCCTTCTGGTTTTAGAATGTTTGTGCTTAGGATGTGCCATTTTCAGTAATATTTAATTGTCACTCATTAGTTTCTTCAGTTCGTCCCACCGCGGGTCGCTTTCAATTTCATCTTCAATGACAAATTCATTGAGTTTCTTCAGCATTACAGGATCGCAGGTGCTTTTCCCGTCAATATCATCCGGATGAACCTTCTTTATAGGAAGAGCCAGATTAATAAAATCATAAAAATGCTGCCTCAGATCAATCTCATGTTCATCCGCAGCAAGGGAAATAATGTCAGGATCATCATCATCGTCAATTTTCTTCCCCGTTTTGATAAGAAGCCTGTTCTCACAATCCAAAGGATGATAAAACATCTCCAGGCATCTGTCACAGCATACCTTCACACTTCCTGAAATCCTTATTAACAGATCGATATGAGACGACCCCTTGTCAAGCTCAACATGTGCAAATAGCCTTCCTTCCTTAATTTCCGACTCTTCAAAACTTTCAAAAAACTTATTATCAATCTCAAAATCAATAGTGTGTCGTCCCTCTGTAAATCCGCTTAATCCTATTGTCAATGAACCGGACATCTCTTTAAATTTTGGTTTGCAAAAATATGAATCCTTATTCAATTAAAAAAATTATCAACAAAAAAGTAACATCAATTACTCTAAAATGCCAAATACCGGTTAGAAAACGGTGTTCGCCGATTTTTCCTTAGCTTCTCCGGATAAGGGAATTAACTTTATTCCGGATTAAAAAACTTAAATCATGCGAAGCAAATATCATAATTATCCGGAGAAGATTTACCATAATCCCCTTCCGGGTATCGGATTGTTTTTTATCCTGCTGGGAATAGCTCTTCTGATAGCTACGAATGACCTTTTACATCTTGGAAGCATAAACAGGTATTTTACCTGGCAGACTGCATTGATATTCATTGGTGCACTGTTGTTGCTGAACCTCCGGCTGACCGGAGGATTGATCATGATAGCTGCCGGAGTATGGTTCCTGCTTGACGATATCTTCATAGTCACACCGGAGATAGTGAGAACACTCTACTGGCCGGCTGTCATTGTATTGATAGGCCTGTCATTTATTCTCTCTTCTGTCTTTAAACTTAAAAGATGATGTAATTAATTCAGAAACAAATAATTTTACTGCCATGGAAACAAATAATGAATACCGGAACGATAAAGACTACTACAGGCATGACAATAATCATCCATTTGGCAACCGGGCAATGGTTGGGGTGATACTGGTAATTGTCGGATTATTTCTTGTAATGAGAAACACAGGATTCCTTCCGAATTTTATGGAACATATCATCTTCAGCTGGCCTATGCTGCTGATAGGTATTGGCCTTGTAATCACAATCGGCTCCTCAGGAGGAAAAACCTCCGGGATCATCGTTATGGCCGTCGGGGCATTTTTTCTCATTCCGCGTATTTTCATGGAGACATTCGATGTAAATATGTTCTGGCCTGCCATTTTCATAGTAATAGGCGTTGTATTTATATTCTCCAGACGGAAAGGGTGGAATGCCGTCTCCTCATCACCGCAGGTGGGAGATGACTATATTGATTATGTGCATGTTTTCAGCGGCGGGGAACGTCAGATTGTCTCAGATAATTTCAGGGGAGGAAAGATTACCGCAATATTCGGAGGAAGTGAAATTGACCTGACTAAGGCAAAGCTTGCACCCGGTGTATCAGAGCTTGAACTGGCATGTGTTTTCGGAGGGACCACGATCATTGTCCCCGGCGACTGGAATGTTAAAATTGAAGTAGTACCGGTCCTTGGGGGATTCGGCGACTCAAGAAAGCTTAATCCGTCAAGGGTTATTGACACCACAAAGCAGCTGGTAATAAAGGGTGCAGTAGTATTTGGCGGTGGAGAGGTAAAAAGTTACTGAGATCTGAATGAAACATCCTATACTCGTTAACAAGGTACGGCTGATAATCTGGTGGGTGGTCTGGCTTTTTCTCGCAACGGGCCAGTACCTTATTTTCTACTATGCTTACGGAAGCTTTACGAAAATCGGAGTTCTCGACAGCCTTGTATCCTTTATTATATATTCCGGCATTGCCATTTCGCTCTGGTATCCCTTCAGCTTTTTTAACACGGGAGAGATCAGGCCAACAACCATTATCTCAAATCTTGTTTTAAGCGGAGCAATAGCTATCACCCTCTGGGTTTTAATTACAAAGTTTATCATGCAGCTGGTGCTGCCTGAACCGAATGATTATATTCTTTACTGGGATGCCACATTTCCCTACAGAATAGGAACGGGAGCATTTATTTACGGACTCATCATCCTCTCATATTTTCTTTTTGTAAGCCTTTCGAACCTGTCGGAAAAAAATGCAAAGGAGGCACGTCTGGAAAGTCTGGTAAAAGAGACTGAACTCAAAATGCTGCGTTCACAGATCAATCCTCATTTTCTTTTTAACAGCCTTAATTCAATCAGCTCTCTTACAATAACTGATCCTGAGAAGGCCAGGGATATGATTGTTAAACTCTCGGAGTTTATGAGATATGCCCTTTCCAGAAAAGATGAACAACCGGTAACCCTGCAAAATGAGCTTGAGAACCTGCGGTTATATCTCGACATTGAAAAGGTAAGATTTGGCGATAAGCTTACTACTCAAGAGATTATAGAACCCGGATGCCTCAGTTTAAAAATACCGGTATTACTGCTGCAGCCGCTCTATGAAAATGCTGTTAAACATGGAGTTTATGAAAGTACCGAAAATGTGCGGATAAAGACTGAGGCGAAGATCAATGATGGTTATATTGAAATAATAATCAGCAATAATTATGACCCGGCGCCTTCATCAAAGAGAGGCACAGGTACAGGTGTGTCAAATGTTACAAGACGCCTGGAGCTGTACTATGGCAGCAGAGCATCGATCCGGACATCGAAGGAAAACGGGATCTATACCGTTACTCTCTACATCCCTGCTGAAAATTAAAAGATTGAGTCCACTTCGAAAAGTCAACAAAAAAGTCCTCTTAGAGTATTCAGAGGTAAATCAACTATTCGGAGCAGATTCAAAGTTATCATTTGAAAATAAATATATAATTTTAGCCATAAGATTTTTAAATTACCTGTCAACAGCTGAGTGTGAGTTAATAACAATGGAAAATATCAGAATAATAATAATAGACGATGAATCTCCGGCAAGGGATATTATAAAGCATTATTTAAAGGAGGTCGATTCGGTTGAGGTAATTGAAGAATGTTCCGATGGCTTCAGCGGACTGAAGTCAATATCCTCGCTGAAGCCTGATCTGGTCTTTCTTGATATCCAGATGCCAAGGCTTACCGGAATTGAGATGGTCGAGGTCCTTACCGAAAAACCGGAGATAATTTTTACAACTGCCTACGATCAGTTTGCTATCAGGGCCTTTGAGCTCAACGCTGTCGATTACCTTATGAAGCCATTCCCAAAACGGCGGTTTCTGGAGGCCGTGAAAAAAGCCATAACCAAGATCCGTTCAGGACAAGGAAATAAGGAGCCGGCAAATCAGCTTCTTTCAAAAAAACCTGAAACCTCCCCCCCGGTCAACAGAATTGTTGTACGCAAGGGAAATGCAATCAATCTCATTCCCGTGGAGCAGGTCAGATATGTAGAGGCTCAGGATGATTATGTTATGATATATTACCCTGCAGGCAAAGCCCTTAAACAGCAAACAATGAAATCCTTTGAAGATAATCTGTCAAAAACCGATTTTGTAAGAATTCACAGGTCATATATCGTAAAGATTGAGGAGATCAAACGTATTGAGCCCTATGGTAAAGAGAACTATATAGCAATTCTGAATTCGGGTGACAGACTACCCGTTAGCAGGACAGGCTACAGACACCTGAAAGAGAAGCTTAGTTTTTAATTGCCGTACGGGCGGCCGGTCTTCCCTGACCAATTCAGTGCTTCAGCCTGTTTTCTTTGTCTGAGCGGAAGAAGAGCGAATAAAGAGGACGGTAACGGCGGAATCTGAAGACCGGAACCGGATCATAGCCATGTGTGCCACCCGGCCTGCACCTCAGTATTCTTCCGATACCTAAAAACAGTCCGGCGAATGGCCCGTGAAGCTTCAATGCATCGAGCATATACTGCGAACAGGAAGGAACATGACGGCAGGAGGGTCTCAGATAAGGGGAAATCGAATACCTGTAAAGAAGTACAGGCAGGGATAAAAGAAATGAAAGCAGACTGTTTATAAACTTTATCATGATGCAAAGATAATAATAGGCAGTTAAATGAGTTTTCAGGGTTCGGGATAACAGATGCTGCCAAATTGACTATTTGTAATGCCCGGAATAATCTGGCAGAAATTTTGCAGGTAGAATGAAAAATACTAAAAAGGAAAATTATTATGATTAT
>VFSW01016357.1_pt1 | contig 10124 bp, 11 predicted proteins | sample 5358111 | NCBI WGS metagenome assembly VFSW01 (sample SAMN11554181, study PRJNA540505) | mine drainage metagenome | isolation source: sediment from site ElyBrook_90M | place: USA: Ely Copper Mine, Vershire, VT | collected 2017
CCGGGCAGAGCCTTGCGGCCGGGCCGGTCGAACCCGCGCAGCAGGCGGCTGGCGACGCGCGCCGTCATGGTTGCTTGCTGGCGGCCGGTGCGGCCGCTGCGGCGCTGCGGGCGGCGGCAGGCACGTCGCTGCCGGCCTGCACGGTGAGCCCCTCGATGGTCACGCCGCCGCTGGCGAAATGGGCGATTTCCAGATGGCCGCTGCCCGGTGGCACGCTCAGCACAGGCTGCTCCGTGCTGCCGAGCTGGCTCCACCAGTGCGCCAGCGCCAGCGGCGGCAGTCGCAGATCGACATGGTTGCCGGGCCCGTCCAGCTTCAGTGCCAGCAGCAGCGGGTTGCTTTGATCGGCCGGAGTCAGCGCCAGTGAAATGTCGTACTGCGCGCCGTTGGTCTGGTCGAGCTTGCCGGCGAGCGTGGCCGCGGCGTCTGCGGCACCGTGCCAGTGCGCGCTGCCGCTCAGCGCCAGCACCAGTTCAGTGCCCTGCGACAGATGCAGCGTGATGTTGTCCAGTTGCAGCGTATTGCCCTGGATGCGCGGCGTGGCGGAGAGCCGCAGCTGCAGCGGCGTGCCGGCCGCAGTGGTGGCCGACAGGCTGAGCGGAAACGGCTGGCCGGAGGCGAGGCTGCCGGCTTCCAGCGTGACGTTGCCCAGCAGCATCTGGTCGCCGCGCACCAGGCTGCCGCGCGTGATGCGCATGCCGGTGTCGATGCGCGGGATGTTCGGCGGTGTGCCCGCGGGGCTGGGCGGCAGCGCGCTCAGCCACGCCTGCAGCGCGTCCAGGTCGACCCGCGGTGCGTCGATCTGCAGCTGCGAGATCACAGTGGGGCCGCCGAGCAGGGTGCGCCACGGCAGCGCGAGGCGGCCGCGCGCGGCCAACAGGATCGGCGCGCTGGCACCCTGCGCGTTGAGCGTGATGCCGCGCAGATCCAGCGCCGGGCGCGGGAACAGGCTCGGGCTGGCGGGACTGGCCAGGTGCAGCTCCAGCCCGGCCGCGCGGGCCTGATCCTTGAGCATCGCGGTGAAGCGGTCCGGTTGCAGCAGCAGGTAGACCGCCAGCGCCGCCGCCAGCAGCACCGCCAGCACCAGGCCGCCTAGCGCAAGCAGTAGCAGTCGCAGCCGATGCGGCATCGCCTCAGCCTCGCCGCGGCGGGTATTCAGTCATGGCTGTGCTCCGCGCGGCCGAGGCTGGCCGGCAGCAGGCCGTCGACAAACGCCTGCGCCTCGAACACGCGCAGGTCGGTGGCGGTTTCGCCCAGCCCCACGTAGCGGATCGGCAGGCCGAACTCGCGCGCCAGCGCAAACACCACGCCGCCCTTGGCGGTGCCGTCGAGCTTGGTCACCACCAGCCCGGTGACGCCGACGATCTGGCGGAACTGGCGCACCTGGTTCACCGCGTTCTGGCCGGTGGTGCCGTCGATCACCATCAGCACCTCGTGCGGCGCGTCGGGGTCGAGCTTCTTCAGCACGCGGGCGATCTTGCCCAGCTCGTCCATCAGGCCGCCCTGGGTGTGCAGGCGGCCGGCGGTGTCGGCGATCAGCACGTCGGTGCCGCGCGAACGCGCCGCTTGCAGCGCGTCGAAGATCACGCTGGCGGCATCCGCATCCTGCCCCTGCGAAATCACCGGCACGTCGTTGCGCGCGCCCCAGGTTTTCAGCTGCTCGACCGCCGCGGCGCGAAAGGTGTCGCCGGCGGCCAGCATCACCGCGTGGCGCTCGTCGCGCCAGCGCCGCGCCAGTTTGCCGATGGTGGTGGTCTTGCCGGCGCCGTTGATGCCGACCACCAGTACCACGAACGGTCGCCGTCCGCGCACGTCCAGCGGCTGCTCGACCGGCCGCAGCAGCGTCACCAGCGCCTCGCGCAGTGCGGCCAGCAGCGCCGGGGCGTCGGCGAATTCGCGTTTGTGCATGCGCTTGCGCAGCTGCTCGACCAGCTCGCTGCTGGCCTCCACGCCCACGTCGGCGCTGATCAGGGTGGTTTCCAGTTCGTCGAGCAGGTCGTCGTCGAGCTTCGGATGACGCACGAACAGCGCAGTGAGGCCGCGCGAAAAGGTGTTGCCGGAGAGCCGCTCGCGCCAGCTGCGTCTGGCCGGAACGGATTCGGCGGGCGGCGGCGGCTCGGCTTCGATCACGGCGGTGTCGAGGGGCGGCTCGCTCGCGGTCAGTGGCACGACATCCGCGACCGGCGGCAGGATGGGGTCGGCCGGCGGCGTCGTCTCGGCGGGCTTTTTCTTCCAGAACTTGAGCATTGCGCGGGTGATTCAAAGACAATGAGCGGCATGCTAACACTCCAACCTGTACCGCCCGCTGAGGACGCGCCGCCGTGAACCACGGCCGCGGCGCCCCGCCCGGGCGCATCCGCATCATCGGCGGCAGCCTGCGCAATTCGCGCCTGCAGGTGCCCGAGCTGCCGGGCCTGCGCCCCACCGCCGAGCGCGTGCGCGAGACGCTGTTCAACTGGCTGGCGCCGGTGATAGCCGAGACGCGCTGCCTCGACCTGTGTGCGGGTACCGGCGCGCTCGGCATCGAGGCGCTGTCGCGCGGCGCAGCCAGCGTGCAGTTTGTCGAACGCGATGCGCGCGCGGCGCAGGCGTTGCGCGACAACCTGCTGCGGCTCAAGGTGAGTGCCGGCCAGGTCACCGCGGTCGAGGCCGGGCTGTTCCTGCAGGGCACGCCGCAACCGCATGACGTCGTATTCATCGACCCGCCGTTCGCGCATGAGCTGTGGGCGACGCTGGCGCAGCAGCTGGAGCAGGGCGGCTGGCTGGCGGCGCGCGCGTGGGTGTACGTGGAGTCGCCGCGCGCCAGCGCGCTGCAGCTGCCGCCAGGCTGGCGGCTGCAGCGCGAGGGCCATGCCGGCGAGGTGCGTCATGCCCTGTACCGGCGTGATGGCGACGCTGCCGCCGTGCTGGCGCAGCGCGCCTGAGCTTCCGCTAAGCTACGCCCACTTTCACTGCCGCTTCGTCCCGTGAGCAAACCCTTGGGCAATCCGCGCCTGGCCGTCTATCCGGGCACTTTCGACCCGATCACCAACGGTCATGCCGACCTGGTGACGCGCGCTGCGCCGCTGTTCGAGCGGGTGATCGTGGCGGTGGCCGACAGCTCCAGCAAGGCGCCGGGCTTCGGCATCGGCGAGCGGATCGCGCTGGCGCGACTGGCGCTGGCCGATCTGCCGAACGTGGAAGTGCGCGGCTTCGATTGCCTGCTGGCCAGCTTCGTCGAGGAAATCGGCGCCGGCGTGATCATCCGCGGGCTGCGCGCGGTGTCGGATTTCGAATACGAATTCCAGCTGGCCAGCATGAACCGCCATCTGATTCCGCAGGCGGAAACGCTGTTCCTGACGCCGGCGGAGCAATACAGTTTCATCTCTTCCTCGCTGGTGCGCGAGATCGGCCGCCTCGGCGGTGACATCTCCGGCTTCGTGCATCCGGCGGTGCAACAGGCCATGCGGCAGCGCTGGCAGACGAGCCGGCCCGGCTCCCACAAGCAACCCGAAACCGAAGGTGACAACCATGCGTAAGTTCGCTCTCATCGCTGCCCTCGCCCTGATCGCCGCGCTCAGCCTGAGCGCCTGCGGCAAGAAAGAGGCCGACCAGCAGGCCAGCCAGCAGGCCACGCAGCAGCTGAGCAAGCCGACCAGCCCGACCGACAGCAAGGCGTGGAATGCCTACCTCGGCCAGCTGGTGCAGAACAACCTGCAGGGCATGAAGGCCAGCCAGCCGTATGCGTACCTGGTAACGGCGGGCGACACCGACGAAGCCAAGGCGCAGAACGACCGCCAGCTGCAGAGCGTGCAGGACACCGTGGCCCGCGGCGTGCTGCCGGGCAATCTGCTTGCCTTCGCCGGCCCGGTCTCCAGTACCACCGCCGATCTGGTGGTGGCGGCCTTCAAGGACGCCAAGCCAGGCTCGTTCAAGGACGTGATCATCGTCTTCATCGGCGACAAGGCGGACGAACAGCGCGTTACCGATGCGCTGAAGCCTACCGGCGCGACGTTTCATTTCGTCGCCATGTAAGCGCCGCAGCTGCGCCCGGCGCAGCGTGGCTTGACCGCCTCTCTCGATCGGGGAGGTGCGGTCAATCCAGGGGAATCAGCTCAGCGCATCGCCGTCCGTGGCGTGGCATGTCAGTCGCCGCGCCAACCGTCGTCGCTGGCGCGTGCCCAGCATGTAATATCGCGGCCATGTCCCTGAAGATCCTCGACACCTGCGTCAACTGCGACGTCTGCGAACCGGCCTGCCCGAATCAGGCGATCTCGCTGGGTGAGGAGTTCTACGTGATCGACCCGGCGCTGTGTACCGAATGCGTCGGCCATCATGACGAACCGCAATGCGTGGTGGTGTGCCCGGTCGAGTGCATCATCAGCGATCCCGAACACGCCGAGTCGCCGGCCCAGCTGAATCTCAAGTACCGCCATCTGATGGCCAGGAAATCTGCCGCATGAGCTTTTCACTGCATGGTCGCCCTTCGGCATCGCGCCGGGCGCCGCTGAGCCTGCCCGTGCTGGCGCTGAGCCTGCTGCTGATGGTGGGCAGTGTGGCGTGCGCCGCGGATGCCGCGCCGCGCAGCGCGCCGGCCTCGATGGCGCAGCGGCCGGGGCATGCGGCAATTGCCAGCGCCAACTTTCTGGCCACCGATGCCGGCCTCGAAGTGCTGGCCAAGGGCGGCAACGCCTTCGATGCGGCAGTGGCGGTGGCGGCGGCGCTGTCAGTGGTGGAGCCGGAAAGCTCGGGCCTGGGCGGCGGCTTCATGGCCGTGCTGCATCGGGCGAAGGACGGTCGCGACGTGTTCATCGACGCGCGCGAGACGGCGCCTGCCGCGGTCAACAGCAAGGACTACCTCAATCCGGACGGCAGCCCCAACCGCGACACCGCGCTGAAGGGGCCGCTGTCGGCCGGCATTCCCGGCGAACCGGCCGGGCTGGCGCTGATCGCCCAACGCTACGGCAAGCTGCCGCTGCGCGAATCGCTGGCGCCGGCGATCCGCATCGCCCGCGACGGTTTCAAGCCGGATGCGCGGCTGCGCGACGCGATTGCCGAAGAGCAGAAAAACCTGCGGCGCTGGCCAGCCTCGGCCGCCAAATACCTGCCCGCCGGTGCGCCGCCCGCCGCCGGTGCGAGCTGGCGCGATCCGGATCAGGCGCGCACGCTGGAGCTGCTGGCGGCGCACGGTGACGCCGATTTCTATCGCGGCGCCACGGCAAAAAAGCTGATTGCCGCGGTGCACGCCGCCGGCGGCAACTGGAGCATGGCCGACCTGGCCGGCTACCGCGCCAAGGAGCGCGCGCCGATCATCGTGAACTATCGCGGCTACCGCATCATCACCGCGCCGCCGCCGTCCTCCGGCGGCGTGGCGATCGCGGAGATCCTCAACATCCTGTCCGGCTACGACCTGGGCAAGCTCGATCAGGCGCACCGCGTGCACTACATCGTGGAGGCGATGCGCCGCGCGTTCCGCGATCACAACGATTATCTGGGTGACCCGGATTTCGTGAAGATGCCGCTGCAGATGCTGCTCTCGCCGTACTACGCCGACGGCCTGCGCCAGAGCATCCTGGCCGACCGGGCCACGCCGTCGTCGATGCTGCCGGCCGCCGAGGCCGCCCAGCCGGGCATGCACACCACGCATTTCTCGATCATCGACGCCGACGGCAACATGGCCTCGGTCACCTCCACCGTGAACTACACGTTGGGCTCCACCTTCGTCGCCGCCGGCACCGGCGTGCTGCTGAACGACGAGATGGACGACTTCGCGCTGGTGCCAAACCAGCCCAACGTCTACGGCCTGCTCGGCAGCGTGGCGAACGCGCCCGCACCGGGCAAGCGCATGCTGTCGTCGATGACGCCGAGCATCGTGATCGGCGCAAACCGTACCGCAGTGATCGGCTCGCCCGGCGGCTCGACCATCATCACCCAGGTGCTGGAAGGCATCCTGCATTTCATCGACGGCCAGAGCGCGCAGCAGATCGTGGCCGACAAGCGCTATCACCATCAGTACCTGCCCGACGTGATCTTCGTCGAGCCGGATACGTTCGACGCGGCCACCACCGCCGAGCTGGGCAAGATGGGTTACCGCTTCCGCCTGGGCGATCCGTGGGGCTCGAAAGAGCCGTGGGGCTTCATGAACGTGGTCACCTGGAATCGCAGCAGCAACCGGCTTGATGCCGCCAGCGATCCGCGGCATCCGTCGGGCCTGGGCAAGGTGCAGTAGCCGCGCATGGAACTGTTCTCGCTACTTGGCAACTCGCAGCGCCTCGATGGTGGCGCGATGTTTGGCAATGTGCCCAGGGCGCTGTGGTCGCAGTGGATCGTGCCGGACGGGCAGAATCGCATCCCGCTGGCCTGCCGCTGCCTGCTGGTGAAGGATCTGGATGGCCGCAACGTGCTGTTCGAAACCGGCATCGGGGCGTTCTTCGAGCCGGCGCTGCGCGAGCGTTACGGTGTGCTGGAGTCGCGCCACGTGCTGCTCGATGCGCTGGCCGAAGCGGGCCTCACGCACGAACAGATCGATGTGGTGGTGCTGTCGCACCTGCATTTCGACCACGCCGGCGGCCTGCTGGCGGAATGGGCGCCGGGCCAGCCGCCGCGTCTGCTGTTTCCGCGCGCACGCTTCGTGGTGGGTGCCGGGCACTGGCGGCGGGCGCTCGATCCGCATCCGCGTGACCGTGCCTCGTTCATTCCCGAACTGCAGCCCCTGTTGCAGGCCAGCGGGCGGCTGGAGCTGGTCGAGGGCGAGCATTCGCAGACGCTCGGGCTGGCGGTGCGTTTCAGCTATTCGGATGGCCATACGCCGGGGCTGATGCTGGCCGAGGTGGGTGGCGTGGTGTTCTGCGCCGACCTGATTCCCGGCCGGCGCTGGGTGCACCTGCCGATCACCATGGGTTACGACCGCTGGCCGGAGCAACTGGTCGACGAGAAACGCGTGTTCCTGCAGGACAAGCTGGCGCGCGATGTGCGGCTGTTCTTCACCCACGATCACGAGTGTGCGCTGGCCCGTGTGACGTGCGATCAGCGCGGCCGCTTCGGCACGGCCGACGAGCAGCGCGTGCTGCACGGCGATACGCCACGCTGCGGCAGCGGATCGCTGCCATGAAGCTCGGCCGCTGGGCGTTCCTGCGCGGCATGGCGGTACATGTAGTCGGTGCGTTGCTGATGTTCGCCGCGGTCAGTCTGGTGGCGGTGACCGTGCGCAGCCAGTTCAACTTTCGCGCGATCGCGGCGCGGCATGGTGGCGAGATCATCGAACTGGGTCCCCAGGCGCAGCCGCAACCCGGTCAGCACGGCTACATGGCGCGCATCGCGGGCACCCCCACGGTGGTCGAGGCGCCGCATGATCCGGACTTCAACCTGCGGGTGAACACGCCGACCCTGATGCGTCACGTGGAGATGTTCCAGTGGCGCGAGGTGCGTATCGGCGGCAGCGTGCACTACGAGCAGGACTGGGTCGATCGCCCGCTGGATGCCAGCCATTTCGCGCAGCCGGCCGGGCACGCCAACCCCGGTGCGTTTCCGTTGAACAGCGAAAAATTCGATGCCGGGCTGGTGCAGATCGGGGGTTTCAAGCTGTCGCTGCCGCTGCTGCACGCACTGCCCGGTTCGGTGCCGGTCGCACCGGATCTGCAAGCGCTGCCGGAAAATCTCACGGCCAGCTTCAGCCGTTACCAGGACTATCTGGTGACCAGCGCCCAGCCCGACTACCCGCGACTGGGCGACGTGCGGGTGTTCTGGAACGAGGTGCCGCTGCAGCCGGTGACCATCGTGGCGCGCATCGACGGCGACCAGCTGGTGCCGGCGACCGACGCCAGCGACGGCAAGGGCTATCACGTGGACGTCGGGGATGTCTCGCTGTACGACATGTTTCCGGATCTGCCGGTGCCGCCACAGTTCGTGCTGGTCAAGCAGATCATCGCCGTGCTGCTGGCCGCGCTCGGCGCATTGCTGCTGATCAGCAGTGCAAACCGCCGCCGCGACGCGCTGCTCGCGCTGGGGCTCGGCGCGCTGGCGGTGGGCGCGATAGCCAGCGTGCTGTCTGCGGGCAACGACAATATGGCGCTGGCTGGCTGGCTGGTGCTGACGCTGCTCGGCCTCGGCCTCGCCATCTGGCGCCTGCGGCTGCGCCGCCGCCGCACCGACTGAGCGCCCTCAGCGCGGCGGCGCGCTGTCGTGCTCGATGAACCACAGCCCGGCGAACAGTTTCGGGTCGATCGAATAGCCTTCGGCGGCGCGCGCGAACAGCCACGCGCCGGCGCTGCGGCGCGGCACCTCGTGCACCACAATGTTCTCGGTTTCGTCGCCGCCGCCGGGGCCGACTTTCTGCAGGTCGCGGGCGCGCACGAAGGTGATCATCTCGGTGCTCATGCCGGACGAGGACGGTCCGCGGTGGACGAACTCCACCTGCTGGCAGCGGTAGCCGGTTTCCTCTTCCAGCTCGCGCTGGGCGGCCAGCAGCGCGCTTTCGTCGGGCTGATCGTGCAGGTCGCCGACCAGTCCGGCCGGCATCTCGATGGTGTTCTGCAGGATCGACACGCGGTACTGCTCGACGAACAGGATGTTGTCCTCCGGCGTCAGCGCCAGGATGATCACCGCGCCGCCGGGGTTGTTGCGCTCGGCGTATTCCCAGCGGCCGCGCTTGCGCAGGCTCAGCCAGCGGCCTTCATGCAGGGTTTCCACGGGCGCGTCGGCATCGACGGGAATGCGGCTGGCGTGCTGGGTCATGGCGGATGGGCAAGAGGACAGTGGCGGCATGGTGACCGGTCTGCCGCGCAGCGACAACCGTGCCCCCGGCAAAGCGTGCGGCTCAGCGCAGCAGGGCGCGCAGCCGGCTGCGGGTGAAGGCGCCCAGGCCCAGCTGCTCGCACAGGCGGTCCAGCGGAGCGGCCTCGCTGCGGCGGCGCAGCAGCGCATCGGCGCTGGTGGCGCCCGGTGCATCCAGCGCGATCCGGGTCAGCCGCCGATACAGCCGCGCCTGCTCGGCGTGCTCGCGCAGTTTCGCGGCGCAGCCGGCGGCGCCGCGCAGGCGCAGAAACGCCACTTCGTCGATGCGATCCAGCAGCGTGTCCAGGCTGCCGAAATGCGCCAGCAGGGCGGCGGCGGTCTTGGCGCCGACGCCGGGCACGCCGGGAATGTTGTCCACCGCGTCGCCGCACAGCGCGAGGTAGTCGGCGACCTGGTGCGGATGCACGCCGATCTTTTCGTATACGCCGGCCGGGCCCCAGCGCAGGCCGCGGGCGTAGTCCCACTGCTCGTCGTACTCGCCCAGCAGCTGGCCGAAATCCTTGTCGGCGGAGATGATCACGCTGCGCCAGCCGAGTGCGCGCAGGTTCCACACGGTGCTGCCGATGAGGTCGTCGGCCTCGTAGTCGTGGTCGATCATCAGGTGGATGCCGAGCGCCTCGGTGAGCGCGCGGCATTGCACGAACTGACGCTCCAGATCCGCCGGCGGCAGCTCGCGGTTGGCCTTGTAGGCCGGATAGATCGCATTGCGGAACGAGCTGGTCAGCGAGGCGTCGAACGCCACCGCGATGTGCTCGGGCTGCGCGCGCTCCAGCAGCTCGCACAGGAAGCGGGCATAACCGAGCACCGCGTTGACCGGATGGCCGTCCGCATCGAAAAACTCATCCGGCATCGAATGCCAGGCGCGGAACACATACAGGCTGCCGTCGACCAGATGGACGGCTGGACGTCCATCCGCCGCCGCGCTCACGGCGTCCACGTGCTGAGCAGGTCGGCCAGCGCGGGGCGATCGCGAGCGGGCACCTCGATCTGCGGTGTGCCGAGGTGGATGAAGCCGAGCACCTGTTCGTGCTGGTCAAGATGAAGGATGCTGGCCGCTTCGGGATCGTAGGCGGCCCAGCCTGTCAGCCACTGCGCGCCGAAGCCCAGCGCGTGAGCGCCCAGCAGCAGGTTGTGCGCAACGCAACCGGCGCTGAGCTGCTGCTCGACCGCCGGCACGCTGCTGACGACATCGATCCGCGCCACCACCACCAGCACCAGCGGCGCGAAGGTGTAGCGCAGGCGCTCCTTCTCGCGCTTGGCCTCGGACAACTGCGGATGGCGCCGGATGGACAGCTCGGCCAGCTGCTCGCCGAAGCGCAACTTGGCCGTGCCCTGCAGCCGGATCAGCCGGA
>VFSW01016358.1_pt1 | contig 10124 bp, 8 predicted proteins | sample 5358111 | NCBI WGS metagenome assembly VFSW01 (sample SAMN11554181, study PRJNA540505) | mine drainage metagenome | isolation source: sediment from site ElyBrook_90M | place: USA: Ely Copper Mine, Vershire, VT | collected 2017
GCCGGATCGGGCGAGGAGTGGCGCCGGGGGCGGCCCCGGTGCGCGGCGGGCGGTAGATTGGTCACGGTGTCCACCTCAGTGAAGGTACCGTCACTACATAAGTTTTTGACAAATTTCGCGTTCTAACTTCGACAATTCTGGACCAGAACGTCTACCGGGCACGGACCAGGCGAAAATTCACGGTGGGCGTCTCGTCGGTGAGACGCGCGGCCTAGAACGGAGGCTCGAACTGGGGGCGCAGGGTGATGGGGGCGTGGCCGCGGACCGGTTTGATGGTCAGCACTTGGTGGATTTCGAGATGATGACGCTCGAAATTGACCGCGGAACCCGCCATGTAGAGCCGCCAGACCCGGGCGCGCTGGGCGCCGACCTCGTCGACGGCCTCGTCGAAGCGTTTGACCAGGTTCTCCACCCAGTGGCGCAAGGTGAGCGCGTAGTGCTCGCGCAGGCTCTCGAGGTGGCGCACCTCGAGCCCGTGCGCTTGGAAGAGGGTGACCATGGCGCCCACGTCGTGCAACTCACCGTCGGGAAAGACGTAGCGCTCGATGAAGTCACTGCGAACTCGTGAGGGTCCGCGGAGCCCCCAGGCGATCTGGGTCTGACGCCACGCCTCGGCGAGTCGGCTCGGTCGCGGGTCCTCCTCCATTGACACGGGTCGTCCAATGGCGTGGTTGAGGAAGCGACCCCCGGGCGCGAGGAGGTCGTACATCTGCTGCGCGTAGGGGGCGAGGGAGCGCCGGCCCACGTGCTCGCTCATGCCGATGGAACTAATGGCGTCGAAGGAGCCGTCGCGGACGTCGCGGTAGTCCTGGAGTCGGAATTCGCACAGGTGCGAGACGCCGGCCTCGTGCGCGCGCCGCGTGGCGTAAACCTGTTGCTCAGTAGAGAGCGTGATACCCACGACGGAGGCCCCGAACTCGGTGGCCGCGTGGATCGCCATCGTGCCCCAGCCGCACCCGACGTCGAGCAAACGCATCCCCGGGCCCAGGTCGAGTTTGCGACAGATCAAGTCGACCTTGCGGCGTTGGGCGATCTCCAGGGTGTCGGACGGGTCGGCGAAGACGGCGCACGAATAGGTCATCGAGGGTCCGAGAACCATCTCGTAGAAGCGGTTCGACACGTCGTAGTGGTGGGAGATGGCGTCCGCGTCGCGTCGGCGCGAGTGCAGGGCCCCGCGTTGACGTGCCTCGATGCGCGGCGCGTCGAGGGGGCGAAGGGCGGAGGGTCCGATGAGTCGCAACAAGGGCCCCAGGGTCGCCGGGGAGAAGAGGTGGCCCAGTGGGGGAACCTCGAGCGAGAAGAGGGCGTCGAGGTCGCCGTCGAGTTCGATGTCACCGGCGACGAAGGCGCGCACGAGGCCCAATTCGCCCGGGCGGCGCAGCACGCGTAGGAGGGCGTCGGGACTCAGGATCTTGAGGGTCAACTCATTCGCCGGCGAGACGACGGTCGGTTCGACGACACTGTGGTCGAAGGCCTCCACGCGGAATGGCAACCGTCCCTCGAAGAGACTGGCCACCACGGACGCGACGGGCATGGACTACTCCTTCACTCTCCTGATGGCCCATCGTAGGCACGACGGGGCGATGGTCTCAAGTGGTCCCGGTGCGAGCGTCACCCTGGTCACCGGCGAGTTCGTCCAGCGAGGTGTGGCCCTCCGCGGGGTCCCTACGATGGCGAGGTGGAAGATTCGGCGCGTACCCGTCACTCGTCAGACCACGAAGCCGCGCGCCGTCTCGACGACCGTCTGCAGCGGGGTTTCATGCTGGCACCGGCGGGGGCCAACGTCATCATGCAGCTCGCTCGACGTGGCGTGGGCCGCGGGGTCGCCCAGAGCCCGCTCACTCGGGGTTCGCTCATGCGCCATCCCCTGAAGAGAACCCGTACGACGCTCGCGTATATCTGGTTGTCGCTCTACGGCACCGAGGACGAACGCATAATCCTGCGGCGCGGCGTCGACGCGCAACATCGCTACGTCCGATCACGTCCCGGCGACGACGTGGCCTACGACGCCTACGACGCGCAGCTCCAGCTGTGGGTGGCGGCGTGCATGTACGTAGGGTCACGCCAGGGCTACGAGATGCTCTACGGACCCGCGAACGACGAAGTGGAGGCGCAGCTACTGGACCGGTGCTCACGGTTCGCGACGACCTTGCAGGTCCCGGCGAACCAGTGGCCATCGGACGCGGCGGCGTTCGCTCGGTACTGGGCGACGGGTCTGGCGAGCGTCGAGTTCGACGACGTCACTCGTCGCTACCTGCGCGACTTCATCGAACTGCGATTCCTCCCGCGCCCGCTCGCCCGGTTCGCGCGAGGTGCGCATCGCCTCTTGTGCGTCGGCTTCCTCGAGGAGACGTTCCGCATCGGCCTCGCGCTGGAGTGGACGGCACACGACCAGCGACGCTTCGATCGATGGTGCCGAGTCATGCGCGGGGTCAATCGAGTGGCACCGCGCGCTCTGGTCACGCTGCCGTGGAACCTAGTGCGCTACGACACCCGTCGGCGACTCGCCCGCGGGGTCGCCCTGATTTGAATCAGTACGCGGCCGTGCGTTCGACGCACCAGTCCCAGAGTCGGACCTGGTCGCGACCAGGGTCGCGTGATCGCGTCCAGGGCACCTTGTGTTCGAAACGTGGGTGGCGATCGAGCCAGAAACGGCCCGACGTGCGTACCGATTCCCGCGCCCCCGCCAACCACACGAGCGTGTCCGCACCCTGAGCGGGAGTGCGCAACCAGGGTCGCGCGAGGGAATAGAAGCGCGGCAGAGATGACGCGAGGCCAGGCGTGTCGGCCCACCCGGGGTGCATGGCGTGAAAGACGACGTCGCGTGAGGGGACGTGGTGGACCCACTCGTGGTTGAGGACGAGTTGCGCGCGCTTGACCGTGGCGTAGGCGGCCACCCCGTCGTAGCCTCGCTCGGGCATGGCCAGCGCCGCCAAGTCGAAGCGACGCGAGTACATCCCCCCCGAGGACACCGTGAGGACCCGGCCGGGTGCGGTCTCGCTGAGGGATCCCAGCAGTAAGCGGGTGAGGTGGAAGGGCCCTAGCAGTTGCGCGGCAACCGTCATCTCGTAACCCTGGGCGCTCACCGTGCGCGTCGGGGTGATCGCCCCGGCGTTGTGGATGAGCACGTGAAGAGGCCCACGAGCGCCGACGGTCTCGGCGATTCGGCGCATCGCGACCAGGTCACTCGTGTCGCCCACCAGGAAGTCGACGCGCTCGCTCGTGGAGCGAGTGCGAAGCGCCTCAACACTCGCGCGCGCTCGTGCTTCGTCGCGCGCCACGATCGTGACACACGCGCCGAGTCCGGCCAGGCGTCGCGCGGCCTCAAAGCCGAGGCCCCATGTCGCGCCGGGGATGAGAACCCGTCGCCCCGCGAGCGAGGGTGGGTCGATCCAGGATTCCAGGCGAGAACGGGTCGCGAAGCCCACGCGCGAGAAACTCCCGACGACGGTGGCTTCGAGGACCTTGTCCACCGCGAGGGCAACTGGGTTCATCGTGCAGTGAGTTCTCGCTGTAGCCCGGCGCGCGCCCGGTCACCAATACCCTTGAACATCAGTGCCACCACGGGCGCGGCCAGTCGGAACCAGCCTCGCGTGCGTAGTTCGGCGTCGTAGGTGACGTCGGTGCCCTCCGCTCGGGAGTCGAAGGTGATTTCGTCGACGGAAATGACCATGTCGGTCTGGGCGCGCAGCACCACCCGCCGCGGCGGCTCGAACACCGTGATCTCGTAGGTGAGTGGCAACTCGCGTCCGTTGAAGCTAGCGACCAGGTCGAATCGCGTGCCGAGTCCCACCTCGCCCGAAGAGACCTGTCGTGCGGTGACGACTCCCGGATCCCAGGTGGCGGAGTGGGCGAAGTCCGCCATATAGGCGAACGCCGTCGCCGCGTCCCACGGGGACGTCACGGTGGTGCGGTAGTGGGCCACTTCACTCTCCTGTCGGACAATAGCCAGAGTACCGGTAATGTCGCCTAATTGAACGCCTGCGGGCCGTAATTGATCGCCAGCTGTGAAGGAGCAAGTCGCGGGCGCATCGCCATCGGCGGTAGTGGGGGGGCGGGCTTGGTCTGCGCCCACTTGCTGCGTTCCCATCACGACGTGACCCTCTTCGAAGCCGACGGGCGCGCCGGTGGTCACGCGCACACGGTGTCGGCGCAGGTCGACGGCGAGACGCACGCGATCGATACCGGTTTCATCGTCTACAACGAGCGCAACTACCCGGTACTGACGAGACTCTTCGCGGAACTGGGGGTGGCGACGAGACCGAGCGACATGAGTTTCGCCATGGCCGATGACGACGAGGACGTCGAGTGGTGCGGCTCGTCCCTGCGGACGGTCTTCGCCCAGCCCCGCAATCTAGTGCGACCCCGGTTCTGGCGGATGCTGGCCGACATCTTTCGCTTCAACCGGGCGGCGCGTCGCTTACTGGCGGAGCCCGAGAACTTCGGCTACACCCTGGACGAGTTCCTCGCGCGCGGCCACTTCAGTCGCGAGTTCGTCGAGTGGTATCTCGTCCCGATGGGCGCGGCCATCTGGTCCGCCGACCCGACCGACTTCCTCCAGTTCCCCGCCGCCGCATTCATCCGCTTCTTCGACAATCACGGTCTGCTCGGCCTCCGTGACCGACCGCAGTGGCGTACCGTCGTCGGTGGATCGAAACAGTACGTCTCGGCCATCACCGACGCGCTCGGCGATCAGGTGCGCCTAGCGACCGCGGTCACGTCGGTGGCGCGGGTAGCCAACGGCGCGGTGGTGCGCACCGCGGACGCCGAGGAGCTGTTCGATCACGTCATCGTGGCGACGCACTCCGATCAGGCCCTGGCGCTCCTCGCCGCGCCGACCGACGTCGAACGCGAGATTCTCTCGGCGATCCAGTACCGGCCCAACGAGGCCACCTTGCACACCGACGAGCGAATGATGCCGCGCCGGGCGCGAGCTCGTGCCAGTTGGAACTGGCGCCGCCGTCACGACGTGCATGCGCCGACGCTCACCTACGACCTCACCCGCTTGGAGGGACTGCGTGCCGCCCGGCGCGTCTATCTCACCCTGAACCAATCCGACGCCATCGACCCCGAACTCGTCCTCGCTTCGATGACCTACTGGCACCCTGTTTTCGACGCGGCGGCCATGAGGGCCCAACGACGTCACGGTGAGATCAGCGGGCGAGACGCCATCTCCTACGCCGGCGCCTACTGGGGCTATGGCTTCCACGAGGACGGGGCGCGTAGCGCCGTCACGGTGTGTCGCGCGTTGGGCGCGGCGATCCCCGAGGGAGTGGCGTGAAGAGCGGGTTCTACGAGGGGAAGATCACCCATCGGCGCCACGCCACGGCCGCGACCGGTCAGGTGGCCCACGACTTCCTGTATTCTACCTTCTTGCCGCTCATCTTCCTTGACGAGCTCGACGCGCTGGTGGCCCAACACCCTCGATGGTCGCACTCGCGACCGGACGCGGCCTGGTTTCGCCGCCGCGATTATTTCGGTGACCCGAGCCAGCCGCTCGACGTGGCCGTACGCGATTTGGTGGCCGCCCGTCGCGGGCAGCGTCCAACCGGTGACGTGGCGATGCTCGGCCACGTGCGACTCTGGGGATGGCTATTCAATCCCCTGTGCGTGTACTACGTGTTCGACCCGACGGGTCAACGGGTGGAGACCCTGGTGCTCGAAGTGCGCAATACCCCCTGGGGAGAACGACACCTCTACGTGCTCGACGGCGACTCGTCACATCACCGCTTCGCCAAGGAGATGCACGTGTCGCCCTTCCTCGGGATGGACCACGAGTACGTCCTGACGTGGTCCGCGCCCGGCGAGCACCTCGCCCTGCACCTCGGCAATCGACGCGGGGACGAACGGATCTTCGACGCGGCACTGTCGCTCACGCGTCGTGAGGTCACGCCCACCTCGCTAGGCGCGCTGGTATGGCGACGACCCTGGCAGACCATGGGCGTCAGCGCAGGCATCTACCGGCAGGCGCTCGCCCTCTGGCGGCGCAAGGCGCCATTCCACTCGCATCCGCGCCGTGGGAAGCCGACGAGCGAAACCGTGGTCACCGGAGACGTCCGTGACTGAGTCGATCGTTCCCGCTGCTGGTGTCGCCGCACGCCGCGCACGCCGCGCACGCCGCACCTCCGAGATCATTGTGCGCACCCTGTTGTCGCGCGCGCGTCACGGCACGCTGGTGCTGCACGATGCGTCGGGGGAACGGCGCTACGGTCGCGGCGGACCCGAGGTGCACGTCACCGTTCACGATGCGCGCACCTATCACGCGGTCCTGCTCGGTGGGTCGATCGGCTTCGGTGAGAGTTACACCGACGGGTGGTGGGACGGTGACGACCTGACGGAGGTGGTGCGCTTCGTCATCCGTAACCTTGAACCGCTGCTGCACCGACTCGACGCTCTGGCCCGACGCCTCGCCCCCGTGTCGCGGTGGCGCCAGCGTGTCCAACGGGTGGACAAGGAGCGCGATCGCGCCAATATCCGTGCGCATTACGACTTGGGCAACGATTTCTACTCATTGATGCTCGACGACACCATGATGTACTCGTGCGCGTATTTCGCGGACGAGACCACGTCATTGCGCGACGCCTCGCTGGCCAAACTCGACAAGCTCTGCGTCAAATTACGTCTCACCCCCAGTGATCACGTGCTGGAGATCGGCACGGGCTGGGGCGGGTTCGCCGTCCACGCCGCGGAGCACTACGGCTGCCGTGTGACGACGGTGACCATTTCTGACGCGCAGTACGAGTACACCAGCGCGCTCGTGCGCGAGCGTGGCCTCGAGCAGCTGGTGGACGTGCGCAATCAGGACTATCGCGACGTCACCGGCACCTTTGACAAGGTGGTGTCCATCGAGATGATTGAGGCCATCGGGTGGCGACAGCTCGTCACGTACTTTGCCACCTGCGCGCGGCTCCTCGCCCCGAATGGGCTGATGGTACTGCAGGCCATCACGATTAACGACTTCAGTTACGAGCGTACGAAGGACCGCGACGACTTCATCAAGCGGATGATCTTCCCGGGGGGGTTCCTTCCCTCGCTGGAGGCAATCGTCCATTCGAGTTCCTCCGTGAGCGACCTGCGCGTCATCGATCTCGAGGACATGGGTCGCCACTACGCCGAGACGCTCGTGCGGTGGCGCGGCAACCTCGCGACCAATGCGTCGCGCGTCGCGGACTTAGGACTCGGTGAGGTCTTCGATCGCATGTGGCATATGTACCTGTGTTACTGCGAGGCCGCGTTCCTCGAACGCCATATCAGCGACGTGCAGGTCGTGCTGTCGCGTGCGCAGTGGCCGGCTCCCCTGGGTGCGAGTGTTGCCCGGGTCGCCGCCGACGCCACCACCGCGGACCCACCCCCGTCATCAGCAGGGTGAGGGCCGCGAGGGCGTAGAGCACGCCGTATTCGGCGAAACCGTGATACGTGAAGACCACGTCGTGTCGACCGGCCGGGACCTCGACGCCGAGTAGCGCGGGTGCCACCATGATGGTCGTCGCAGGTCGGCCATCGACACTTACGTGCCACCCGGGATCGAAGGCCACTTTAAGGAGGACCACGCTGCGGCGTCGGGCGAAGATCGTCGCACTGGCTCGCTGCGCGTACAGCAGATCCTGGCGTTGGGTGAGGACGACGCCCGCGTCACCTCGCGGGGCGGGTAGGGACGAGAGCGTCGGGGCCGCGGCCGGCGAACCCGCGAATGCGATGGTCGCGTAGACACCGCGTCCGGGCAGCGCGGAGCGTAAGAAGGCACTGGTGCGTAGACCGAGCGAGGCGTGATCAGCGACGATCGTGCCGTAAGTGTCCACCACTTGGATCAGCGCGGACGACGGAGCGGCGTCGACCTGCCAGAGCCGATACCCTCCGCGGGCGCCGAGCAACGTCGCCGCGACGGGTGGGGTCTTGCCCGCGGGCGCGAGGAGATAGCGCACACCGAAGGCGGAGTAGTCGCCGGGCATGAACTCGTCGAAGTAGGCCTCCGGGTCGGTCATCAGTCCGCTGGTGCGTAGGGTGAAGCCCACAGCGTCCACGTTGAGTTGCTCGAGGTCGAGGTAGACCGGGACCGCGCCCACGTAAAAGTGGTGGCCCCAGTTCGAGGGCATGCCCGCGTAAATGCGTCCGCCCCCGCGGGCTTCGGCGAGGGCGACTAGATTCGCGACGTCGGCGGCCTGGGTCGCCGCGGCCCCGCGTTGGTAGGCGATCCACGCGGCGGAGGCGTGGTCGTAGGTCGCCACTTGAGTCCACGCGGGCACGAGGACCGCGACCACGGCGACCACGGTGAGGGTGCCACGGACGCCGGGCCGTAGGCGTTGCGCGAATGTCGCCAGCGAGATCGGGCGGGGGACGCGACGAGCGAGGAAGTCCCCGAGAGCGACCGCTCCCACGCCCGCGAGGATGAGACCGGCCAAATGTACTCCCATGACGTAGCGCTGCAGCAGGAGGCTTTGATTTCCGGGCAGGAGGTTGATCAGTGAGCTGAAGGTGGGTCGGCCCGAGAAGAGGAGCAGGCTGAGGACCCACGCACCCGCGATCACGCGCCCGCGCTCGTCGTCGCGCCACCGGCGAACGCATTGGAGGAGTCCAATCGCCGCGAGCACCGTGATGACGGGCCATCGACGGTCCCAGTCGTAGATCCGTCCGGTGCCGAGCCACGCCAGGACCTGGCGCGCGCCGTAGGAATCGTTGATGGGGGTGCCGACTTGGAACTGGTTCACCGCGAGCCACTTGGCGTGAAGGAGGAGTGGGACGCTCACCCACGCCGTGGTCAGCAGGGTCAACCCTCCGACGAGCAGCGTGCGACGGGTGCGCGCCACGAACTGGCTCGGTCGTGCGAGGATCCACACGCCCAAGGTGAGGGCCGCGAGGTAGGCGGTGAGGAAATGGAACGCCACCGTCAGCGACAGCGCCACGACCGCCGGGAACAGGTACTGGCGACGCGACACGTAGCGCCAACTGAACGCCCACGCGAGTGGGAGAGTCCACATCGCCCAGAGCTGCGACCAGAGGCCGCTACCGATCCACACGTAACTCTGGTGCCCGAAGCCCCGCCCGGTCACGGTGAAGATGAGGGGTGCGAGTACGGCCGCCATTGCGGACTCCCACCGGCCCCACGCGAGGAGCCGTGCCGACCAGTAGAGGCACAGCGGCCACAGGCTGAGCAGGAGATAGAGCGTCCACGCGAAGGTCGCCTGAGGTCCGAAGAGGAGGGCGAGAGCGCCCGTGACGAGCGCCGAGAGGCTCTGGTACTGCACGAAGAACGCCGAGCCGAGCGACAGGAGCGGGTACCAGTGATCCAAGGGAGCTATGCCGTGGCGGAGAAGTCTCATCGCCAACGTCGTCATCTGCAAGTGCATCCCGCTGTCGTTGGGGTACATCACCGTCAGGCGCTCAGCGCGCAGTGACCAGAGGTTGAACGCCACGGCCAACACCACGAGGGCGTACGAGGGCCGCCCGCGCAGTCGAGAACCTCCCACGTCGCCCGCGGCGCTTTCTCGCATGATGACTGCCGCCTCGACGGACGCCAGACTCTCGCGGGAAATCTCCATGTGTACGACCTTTGACGAATCGAGTTGGGCCACGGCGAGGGGAGGTCCACGCCGACACGACCAAGTTATTCGTGCTGACGACCGCGCCGCGACCCCGTCACCGCGGCCGGGTCTAGCCCAGGGCTCGTTGAAGGAACAGCGCCTGCTCCTCGAGCGCACGTCGTCCGACCGCGGATGCCGGGGCGATCACGTCGAAGGCGTGATAGGTCCCGCGATAGTGATGCAATTCCACGCTGACCCCCGCGTGGAGCAAACGCTGCGCGAAATCGAGGTCTTCGTCGCGCAGCGGGTCCTCCTCGCAACTCATGATGAAAGTGACGGGGAGCGAACTCACGTCGGCGGCGCGCGCGGGTGCCGCGTAGGCTGGCGCCTCACCCGCGTAGCCAAAGTAGAGGGGCCACATCTGTCGCGACCGTTGACCATCCCACGGGTCGTAGATCTCGAAGGTGGACATCGACTTCGTCGAACCGTGGTCATCGAGAACGGGGTAGATCAGCATCTGCGCGGCGACCGCAGGGCCGCGCTGGTCGAGCGTGCGCAACACGAGGCCCGCCGCGAGCGACCCGCCCGCGCTCGCCCCGCCGACGC
>VFSW01016359.1_pt1 | contig 10123 bp, 8 predicted proteins | sample 5358111 | NCBI WGS metagenome assembly VFSW01 (sample SAMN11554181, study PRJNA540505) | mine drainage metagenome | isolation source: sediment from site ElyBrook_90M | place: USA: Ely Copper Mine, Vershire, VT | collected 2017
TCGCCATGATTCGCGAACTCTTGAGTTTTCTTCCGCTCAACAATCTGGATGACGCCCCGCGCCGCCTCGCTTCCGATCCCGTGGACCGCTCGGACGCGGCGCTGGATTCGATGGTTCCCACCGATCCGATGCAGCCGTACGACATCAAGGACGTAATTCACGCCATCGCCGACGACCTGTATTTCTTCGAGGTCCACGAACATTTCGCGAAAAATATCGTCGTGGGATTCGCGCGGCTCGGCGGGCAGCCCGTAGGCATCGTCGCCAATCAGCCGGCGGTGCTCGCGGGCGTGCTGGACATCGACGCTTCGGTGAAGGGCGCGCGATTCGTGCGCTTTTGCGACGCGTTCAATATCCCGCTCATTACGCTCGAAGATGTGCCCGGGTTTCTACCCGGCACGCAGCAGGAATGGAACGGCATCATCAAGCATGGCGCGAAGCTGCTGTATGCGTTCGCGGAAGCGACTGTCCCAAAGCTGACTGTGATTACGCGGAAGGCGTACGGCGGGGCGTACTGCGTCATGTCCAGCAAACACATCCGCACCGACGCGAATTTCGCCTGGCCTACGGCCGAAATTGCGGTGATGGGCCCGGAAGGCGCGGTCAACATTGTCTACAAACGCGAACTGGAACGCGCGCCCGAAGCGAGCCGCGAAAGCCTGCGCCGCGAAAAAATCGCCGAGTTCCGCGAGCGCTTCGCCAATCCCTACGTCGCCGCCGAACGCGGCTACATCGACGCCGTGATCGAGCCATCGCAAACGCGCGCGAAACTCATTACCGCCCTGCGCTCCCTCGAAACCAAGCGCGACGCCAACCCCAAAAAGAAGCACGGCAATATCCCGCTATAGAAGAGCAGTCGAATGGGGTTGGATCTGTTTTCCGGAGGACGCATGAATCGATTGGCGTCCGCGATCGCTTTTCTTTCGATCGTTTCAGCAATGCGCGCCGCGAGCCGAACTCAGCGGTAACCCACCGCGGACCGCACAATCGGCAAGCTGTTCTTTTTCTCCGCGATGCAGCCGCATGCTTTTTGGAGCGGAGGGTTCGCGGCGGCCGCGAAACGAAATTCCATTGTCCCGCGAGTTCTTCTCTTTTACGGAGCCGCTTTCTTGACAGCATCCCCAATTTTAAACCCGCCGCCTGAGGCGGCAATGCAGACCGCGGATAAATCATCCACATCAATAACTTCCAGTTCTCCCAGTTTGGTGGTCACCTTGCGAAGAACCGCGCCGGTGGCCGGGTCCTTGATCGTGCTCGTCACGCGTTCCACGGACAAGCGGTCGCCAACCTTGATTCCGTTTTTCAAACCAACGTTCAAAACGATTTGCTCGCCGTCCATTGCCGCCACCTGGCCTTTGACCTTGACGGCGCGGGCCTGGAGCTTGGGCGCCGACGCGATCACGCCCGCGGTCATCCGATCGACGGCGTCCTTCACGGCCTCGCCAATGATGGTTTGCTGAAAGTCGCTCGAACCAAAATCAACCCCGCCGCCAAAGCCGTGCCAGTTTCCGCCGCCCAAAAGAGAAGCGCCGCGGCGCACGGATTCGCCCTTACCATCCGCCACACTCAGAATTTCCGTTGTATCGGTATCCACGATCCGCGCATCAACCCGGACGTTTGCCTTGGAATTTTTATCGCCAAACCCGTCAGTTCCAAAGCCGCCGAAGCCTCCTCCGCCATTTCCCATCTTCGTATTCTTCGTTTCGTTCCCAAACTGGGTGACGCTGCCCACAATGACGGCATCGAGGCCCAGGATCTTGCCGATTCTGGCCGCCGATGTCGCATCGTCTCGGTCACTGGTTGAAAAGTTTTGTTCGGTGAGAATTTTGTCGAGCTGTTTGCGCCCGATCACGCTATAAGTCCCGTCCGCGACCAGATCCTTCGTCAGAAGATCGGCAATTCCCTTGCCGACATCGATATCCGTTCCGAATAAAGCCGCCGCGCTGGCCCTAACCTTGGCATCGTCAAAGTCCAAGATCGCAATGCGGGTTTTCCGTCCCTGAGGCGCTTGCGCGGCCGGAGCGCTGGCCGACGGCTGAGCGGCGGGTGCGCCGTTCTGCGCTCGCGTGGACAGAGGCGCGCATAGGACGCCTAAAACAAAGAGCGCGGCGATTTGTTTCGTGACGATCTCCCGTTCCGGCGTGACGCAGCGCAAAAAATGCGTTAATCCCGATAAGGCGGTCGAATAATTCTAGTGAAGCGCAAATTCCCATGTCAACTATCGCATGGAAACGATGAGCGAAGAATAAGCGTTGGGAGGCGCTTCCGATGCATTCAAGATCGCGATTTTCTTCGGACCAGAACGCGACTTGCGGCCAGCCCCACGGGAACCAGGGAAAAAACAAGAAACAACAGCACGGTCAAGACCAGATCCTTGAACCCTGGCGCGAAATCGCCCCCGCGTCGAATCGCAAGGACGCCGATGTAATAGGCCGTTGGCGCGGCCAAAACAATTTCCGCAATCAAGTAGGGCTTCAAGAATCTTCCCCGAAAGAAAATCATTGCCGCCGCCATGACGAGCCACGTTGCCGTGATCCACTCCACGGGGTAAATCACCTTGTTATCGAATGAAAAGCGATTGATCAGGAGCACTGGAATTCCGGCGCGCGGATCGAGAATGAAGGGCGGCCCGCCCGGCCAGCAATAAATTCCGATTTGGTAGGCGCAAAGGGCGAAAAGATACGCGCCGAGCAAACGCTCTCGTTCCGGTTCAATTCTGGCTTCGCCGTTTGTTGGCATCATGCCGGAAATTATTGCGCGCCGATTCCTCCGTGTCCACGCTTGGATAGCCGCGGAAGAGGCGGCCACGCGTTTCATCGAGCCGATTGAGGTAAACCGATGCCACAGAGACTACCCATGGAACGACAGTTCACCGCAATCGTCGAAAACCGCGGAAAGTGGTACGTCGCTACCGTCGAGGCAATTCGCGGCGTGAATGCGTAAGGCCGCACTCTCGCGGAAGCGCGCCGCAATCTGAAAGAAGCGCTTCGGCTTGTCGTGGAGGCTAACCGCGAACTGGTTCGCCGCGACCTCCAATTTTTTCAACCTTCCTAACCTCGAACTTCCCGTTTTCCGACTGTGTTAGAATCCACTTCGCCGCTGCATCTTTGGAAAAAATGTTCCGCAAAATTCTTATCGCCAATCGCGGGGAAATCGCTGTACGAATCGCGCGAGCTTGCCGCGAGATGGGCATCGCATCCGCCGCTGTTTTTAGCGACGCGGACCGCGCTGCGTTGCATGTACGACTGTGCGATGAAGCGTACCGGGCCGGCCCAGCTCCTTCGCGCGAAAGCTATCTTCGGATCGACACGCTGATGGAGATTGCGCGCCGCGCCGGGTGTGACGCGCTGCATCCCGGGTACGGATTCCTCGCCGAGAATCCCGAACTCGCGCGGGCCTGTACGGCAAACAACATCACATTCATCGGTCCGTCGCCAGAAGCCATGGAGCGCCTGGGATCGAAAACCGCCGCCCGTCAACTTGCCGCCCGGGCCGGCGTGCCGATGGTTCCGGGAACCAAGAATCCAATCGAAACTCTCGGCGATGCAGGGATCATCGCGAAAGAGCTTGGCTATCCCGTGCTGCTGAAAGCGGTAGCGGGCGGTGGCGGCAAGGGCATGCGCCTGGTCTTAGCGGATTCGGAAATGGCTGCGGCCTGGCGCGACGCCGCTTCGGAAGCGCGGAACGCGTTTGGCGACGCGCGCCTCTATCTGGAAAAGTACGTCGAACGGCCGCGGCACATTGAAATCCAAATATTGGGCGACGCGCACGGCCGCATCGTGCATCTTGGCGAGCGCGAATGTTCCGTCCAGCGGCGGCACCAAAAAGTAATCGAGGAATCTCCATCTCCGATCATGACGCCGGAACTGCGGCGCGCCATGGGCGAAGCCGCCGTGCGGCTCGCAAAAGACGCGGGCTACACGAACGCAGGCACGGTGGAATTTCTGGTGGATGCCGAGCGCAATTTTTATTTTCTCGAAGTGAATACGCGCCTGCAGGTGGAACATCCGGTCACGGAAATGGTCACGGGCCTCGATCTGGTGAAGCTGCAAATCCGCGTTGCCGCGGGCGAGCCGCTTCCCTTTTCGCAGCAGGACGTCAAGCTTTCGGGCCACGCCGTCGAATGCCGCCTCTACGCGGAGGATCCCGGCAATCGATTTTTCCCTTCACCCGGAACGATTCTTTCACGCCGCGCGCCCTCCGGCCCCGGAATCCGGTTCGATGACGGCGTGTACGAAGGTTTCACGGTCTCGACCGAATACGATCCCATGCTCGGCAAGCTGATTTCCTGGGGCGAGGACCGCGCGGAGGCGATTGCGCGGCTGGAGCGCGCCCTCGAAGAACACTCGGTCACGGGAATAAAAACGAACGCGGGCCTTCTCCTCGGCATTCTCCGCGATCCGGAATTTCTCCGCGGAGAAATCTCCACTGGCTGGCTGGATGAGCGGCTTCCTCATCTCCTGGCCGGGATACAACCGCAGGAACGCGACGCGGCTGCCGAAGATGCGGCGATCCTCGCGGCGCTGCTGCTCTCCCTTGGCACAAAGGACGCGGCGCCGGCGAATGCGGCCGGCGCGGAAACGGAGTCGCGCTGGAAGCGCGCAGCGCGGTTCGAGCAGATCGATCGTGGCGAATGACGGCCAGACAAAATTAGGACGGCAAAATATCACGATGAAATATGAAATAGCGATTAACGGCGAACGGCGTGGCGTTGAGTTTACTCCCCCGAGGAATGAAGCGTCGCGCGCGACGTTCACCATTGACGGCCGGTTGGTGGAAGCCGACGCCATTCGTCTTTCGCGCGGCGTGTATTCCATTCTTATCGACGGAAGGTCCCTCGAAGTCGTCGCCGAGGAAACCTCCAATGGCTGGCTACTGCGGGCAAACGGACGCGAATTTCGGGTGGAAATCTACGATCCGCGTTCGTGGCGGCGCGGGCGTGGCGTGGGGATTGAACTCGAAGGGCGCCAGGAGCTGATCGCGCCCATGCCCGGGAAAATCGTGCGGGTACTGGTTGCAGTGGGCCAGCAAGTTAATGCCGGCCAGGGCCTGCTGGTCATCGAGGCGATGAAAATGCAAAACGAAATCCGCTCGCCCAAATCGGGTGCCGTCGAAAAACTGGCCCGGGAAGGCCAAACGGTCAATGCTGGCGAGGTTCTCGCGATTGTGACGTAACCCGGAGTTCTTAACAAAGGTTCGGAATCGATCGTGCCTGCGGAAGTGAGCGAGTATACTGTTCGTCAAATACGCGGCAAATCTAGCGTTGTGGGTCAGGGCTTCAGCCCTGACTTAAACAATCGAAAACACGGGGCGTAGCCCCTGAAGCTGCCGCAATTTATGACACGAAATTGCGGGACAGTACACTAGAAATGCGTCGCATCGTGGCGCGTTCTCCTCACCGGCGTCGCGGAAAACTTGCAAACCCAGATGAGTTATTTGAGCGACGGTCCACCGATTGCAAGCGCACTACGCCGCTCATAAATTTCCTTCGCTTGGAGAAAACTACTTTGCGGGAGGAATTTGGCTGCCATCCGCGGATTTGGGCGCGACGACGGGCAACTTCCCCGCCGATTCCACCACTTGCTGGGCCAGGTAATTCGTGATCTTTGCGTTGTTCCGGGCGACTGCCAGGTACGCCGCGCGCAGCAACTGTTCCTTGCGATTGTGGATGTTGTCGCGAATCGATTGCTGCACGGCCGGATCGTTCAAATCCCTCTGCCCGGGCGCTTCCTTGGCCACAAGCTTCAAGATGCGGTAGGAATCCCGCAGGGTGATGACGCCGCTAATCTGCCCGGGCTTGAGGGACATCACGGTCTTTTTCAACGCGGGATCGCTCTGAGAAAGCGAGGATTCCGGCACATAGCCCAGGTCGCCCCCGGAACCCGCGGACGCGGGATCTTCCGAGTAATCCATCGCCACTTGGGAGAAGTCCGCGCCGGTGCTGAGTTGCTGCTCCAGGGCCGCAGCCTTGCGCCGCGCTTCGGCATCCGTGGTGGCATCGTCGTTCTTTCGATTGCGCAGCCCAGGATCCTTGTGCGGAGTAATCACGATCTGCGCAATGCGGTATTGCGGCTCCGTCACGTTGAATTGCGCGCGGTTCTGGTTGTAAAAATCCTGCACATCCTGATCCGTGACGGTGATCTTGGCCACCACTTCGTGATTGATGACCTTTTGAATGGAGAGCTGCTGCCGGATGTCGTTTCTCAAATCGTCGACCGTGTAGCCGCGCGCTTTGAGCTGGCGCTGAAACTCTTCCTCGGTGTACGGGCTTTTAAATTCGGTGAACTTGTCCTCGACTTCGCCATCGGCGGCCTGCAGGCCCAGCGTTTTCGCCTTCTCCAGCAGGATGTGATTGTTGATCAGTTCATCCAGAACATTCAGCTTGAGCGATAACGCTTCGTCCTGCGAAGGCTCGGGCGCGTCCGGGTTCAATTGCGTGCGGTAATATTTATCGACCTCGGCGCTCGTGATGGGCGCGCCGTCCACAACGGCCCACACCCCTTCCTCCGGCTGCGACGCCTTCTTGCACCCCGACACAACCGCCAGGGCCGCGGCCAGCACAAGCCATCCCCGCCCACGTATCCTCACGCTGTCTCCTTAAGAGGTTCCCATGCGGAAAAGCGTCAGCTAGGCTGCTTTCGTGACGCGGCCGGACCGAATGCAGGAAGTGCAGACTCGAATGTGCATGCGCGCGCCTTCGACCACGGCGCGGACGCGTTGAAGATTTGGATTCCAGCGGCGGCGGCGGGTATTGTTCGCGTGACTGATCACGTTGCCGAACGACGGCCCCTTGCCGCAAATCTTGCATCTCATAGCCATGACAACTCCTCACCGATTCTTACATAGTTAAACAAAGTTGGTAGTTTAGCAGAGTTTTGTCCGATTCGCACTCGATTTGATTCCTCGGCGCCATCCTAATTTTCGCCGTTTCACTCACAACTGAAGGTCGGCGTCCCCGCTGAGGTTGTTTAATGAAGTCCCTCCTTATTCAATTTGAAAAAAGAAGGGGCCGAACGGCCAGCGATGCGCGAACAGCGCCTTTCGTCCCTGACCCTCTGAGAACGAAAAGCTCTTGAAGCCTAAAACTTGAACGTCGAGGCTAAAGGAGTTTTGCCGCAACTTCGTTTTCCACAGCTTGTGTTTTCTGTGGAAGCGCGCAAGTTCAACCGCTTCAACGGGGATGAAAGATGCACGGGGGATGTGGAAATCGATTTCCGCCGCTTTCCGGCCGGTTCGCTTCTCGGGCGCTATCCACATCGACAAAATCGGCAAAAGATTGTGCGCTGGGTATGCATTCTAGGCCCTTAACGCTTAACTCTCTGCCAGCACTCTGCATGCCAAGGCAAAAATCCACAGGCAACGGAAAAAGCGCCTGACTTTTCCGCAATCGAGAGCGGCATAAGACTGAAAATCGAAAAAATATTCCGAGGAATCGGTTCGCGGAGGGAGATTCCCGTTGACAACATCCGTGTGATGGAAGAGACTGACGCTCCCCCCTTCCAAAAATGTAATTCTCTTTTGTCGTGAGGAAGAATGCTTCTCCGAATGGAACACCTATCGGTCGGGATTAATGTGCGAAACTATCCTGCTGAGATCGTAAAAGAACTCGAACAATTGCTGCTGGCCGGCGGGTCGGCAATGCCAGACCCCAGGCGCAAAGGCTTCTACGATGTGGAAAACCAGGGGCGAACTTTTTTTATCCACATTTCGCCCATCACTGGCCAAGTGATGTTGCTTGCAACTTGGTTTCGTCCTGCGCGTGGCATGGACCATACAGAACGAGCCGAGACCGATTCGCGCTGCTCAGCATGACGGATTCGCTCGCGGAGTCCACTTTCGGGTGCGAACGTTTTCTGGGGAGTTGGGCCGAGGGGGACGATCCATCGATTCCGCGTGAACGAAGTTTTCGCTAGAATCGAAAATAACTCTTGCGAGATGGCCGCCCATAACAAACTCGGAAGGTTGAAAAAACCGCCGGAAAAGAGCCGCGGTTAGGCCGTTCGCCCGAGGCCTCCCTGGATTCCACGGCCAGGGGAGAAGCCCGGAGCGAACTCTACACCCATTCTCCGGCGCGCATCACGGGCTCGGAATCACCCGCCGCGCCGATGCCGTCCACGTCGATGCGGTTCGATCCAATCATCCAGTCGACGTGAATCAGGCTGCTGTTTGCGCCGCGCGACGCGAGTTGTTCCGGAGTGAGGCTGTCGCCATCCTTGAAGCATGTGCTGTAGGCTTGCCCCAGGGCAATGTGGCAGGCGGCGTTCTCGTCAAAAAGGGTGTTCAGGAAAAGCAATCCGCTCGACGCAATCGGCGACGAGTGCGGCACCAGGGAAACCTCGCCGAGCCGCCGCGCTCCTTCGTCCGTCTCGATCATCCGCTGCAAGACTTGGTTGCCCCGCGCGGCATGAGCCTCCACGATCTTCCCGGCCTCGAACCGCACGGAAATCTCTTCGATCATGGTGCCTTGATGCGACAGCGGCTTGGTGCTGGTCACATGCCCCTCCACGCGATCCTTGTGCGGCGTGGTGAAAACCTCCTCGGTCGGCATGTTGGCAATACAGTAACGTCCATTTCCAGCCATAGTGCCCCCGCCCAGCCACAGATGATCGTCGGCAAGGCCAACGCGGAGATCCGTGCCGGGCCCTCGGAAACGCAGCGCCGAATAGCGCTTCTCGTTCAGCCGGCCGGCGCGAGCATGCAGGTTCGCATCGTGTTCTTTCCACGCGGCCACGGGATCGAGCTGGTCCGCGCGCGACGCGGCAAAGATCGCGTTCCAAAGCCGCGCCAGCGCTTCGTCCCCCGGCAGATCGGGGAACATGGCCGCTGCCCACGCGGGCGTGGCGCAGGCGACGATAGTCCAGTTGATCTCGTGGCGCGTAATTAATTCCAGCGCCGGGCGGTAGGCCTTCGACATTGCGCGATTCGCCCGGCTCACCTTTTCCGGATCCTCCTTCGAGAGCAGAGCGGGATCGCTGCCGGTGATCGCCAGCCGCGCCGAGCCTTTTCGAAATGCCTGAGCCATGCCCTCATAGAGCCATGATGCGGCAGCGTCGAAGCTGGCGTCCGAACCGTAACGGTAGCGAAGCAGCGCCGACTCCTCGTCCGTAAACAATGTGGTGACGAGGGAAGCGCCCGCTTTGTACGCGTGCTCCGTGATGCGTCGCGCCAGCGGAACCGCGTCCAGCGTGGCGGTCATCACCAGCTCTTGCCCGGGCGCGAGCCCCAGTCCGGAGCGCACCGCGATTTCGGCCAGGCGGTCCAGATTCCGTTCAAATCCAGGCGCCGGGGCAAATTGCCCTTTGGAAAACGCTGTTGTCGAGGTCATGGTTATGATTATTACGCGGGGCAGGGCGCATTGACAATGCGAAGAAGGCCGAAAAGCAACGTGAGAAGTACCGGCCTGAACGGAAGAGCAGTCGAAGCGGCGCGCGACGCATCAAGATCGAAGGGGAGCATGACGGGAATGAAAGCCTGAAGCGTCAGCGAACGGATTTCCACCTTCCGACAATCTCGATTCCTTGCGGCGCATGCACCCGTTGGGCTCGCTGCGGCAATTAATTAGGAAATGCCCGCGAGTTGGCGGGTGGGAGAGACGTTCGCGATTCAGCAGTCGATCCGAACGGAAACGCACCGATATCTGGATTTTTCCCATAGAGCACGATGGCGCCGCTCGAGTTCTTGTAAAGGTAGATGGGCGCGCCGCTCGTCCAACTCGCCGGACTCGCAAGCGTGATTGCATTCGTGGAGTAATCGATCGAGGAGATCCGCACCGTCGTGGAGGGTCCGATTCGAATCCAATCCGCCTGGACGCCCGTGAGGCCATAGCCGTCGGAAAAGAATCCCGCGTTCGCAACAATCAACGAAGTGCTGCTTGTTCCGGAACCAACTGCCGTCGTCAGCGGACCACCTGCCCCAATTGCGCGCGAACGTGGCTGAAGATGCAGGTTGCCGCTCGCGTTCACGAAGAGCGGGTTCTTGTTGAAAATATCCGTTTTCGAATAGGTGTAGCCGCTGTAGGGTTGTTGCCAGGAACCTGTCCAACCGGAAAGGAAGCAAAGATTGTGATTCTCCACAAATCCCGGTTGTGAAGCGCCATCCACATAGAGGCAGTAGTCGTCCGTGC
>VFSW01016360.1_pt1 | contig 10123 bp, 11 predicted proteins | sample 5358111 | NCBI WGS metagenome assembly VFSW01 (sample SAMN11554181, study PRJNA540505) | mine drainage metagenome | isolation source: sediment from site ElyBrook_90M | place: USA: Ely Copper Mine, Vershire, VT | collected 2017
TTATTAAATTTACATATAGTTATAGATAACGTTTTATGGGTAATGGCCGGCGTCATGATTATCTTAATCGTTAAATTGGTAGTCGCTTATGTTTCAAGTAGGATTTGGAGGAATATTGATTCTGTATCGCTGCGCATCGCTCTAGCAATTTCCCCCGCCGGTGAGTTTGGTTTTGTGTTACTTGCCCAATCGGTGAGTTTTGATTTTATTGGGCATCAGATTCTACAAATCGTCCTAGCGTCAATGTTGGTTTCTATGATGGTATCCCCCTTACTTATTCAAATGAGTGATCGGATAGTCTTATATTGTTGTGAGAGTGAATGGTCTATGCGCGCAGTAGCACTACACCAGTTGGCAGCGAAAACTTATAGTACCAAAGACCATATTATAGTATGTGGTTATGGTCGTAGCGGTCAAAACCTTACCCGTTTTTTGGAACAAGAATCATTAATGGTAATTGCCTTAGATAAAGACACGCAACGCGTTCGTGCTGCCGCTGTTGCTGGAGAATCGGTGGTATACGGTGATGCCAGTCGTCGTGAGGTACTTATCGCTGCAGGTATTCACCGCGCTTCGGCAGTGATTGTTACTTTTGCGGACACTGCTACGTCCTTAGCAATAATTAATCATGTTAGAGAATTGGAACCTGGAATACCGGTTATTGTAAGAACCTATGATGACACGGATCTTGATAAACTTAAACATGCAGGAGCAGCTGAAGTGGTCCCTGAAATTCTGGAGGGTTCATTAATGCTGGCCTCCCATGCCATGCTTGAGCTCGGTATTCCCTTATCAAAAGTACTCAAAAGAATCAGGCAGGTGCGTGCGGAAAGATATCATCTCATGCGTGGTTTTTTTAGAGGTGTCAGTGACGAGAATGTGGAAGTGGATGAAGGGTGCCAGCCTAGATTAATATCAGTTTTAATAATGGATGATGCCTATGCTAAAGGTAAAAAAATAAAAGATTTGCTTGAGGGGTGTCAGGGTACTGAAATTACCACCATTAGAAGGCATGGCGTCCGCAACTTATTCCCAGAAGCTGATACTGAACTGATGGCGCAAGATATTATTGTTTTATTGGGATCAAGTGAGCGGTTAGCTCATGCAGAAAATTACCTACTACAGGGTGTCAAATGATTTTATACGTAAACGTATTAACTGGTTTAAAATAATCACTTTTAATCCAAATGACTATCCAACATAGTGACTAATTTAGTAGATATTACAGACCTGAATTTCGGATATAACTCGCGTTTAGTCCTTAAGGGGGTTAATTTGACAGTTCCGAAAGGAAGTTTGGTGGCGATCATGGGTTTAAGTGGTTGTGGTAAAACCACATTATTGCGTTTGATGGGTGGGCAATTAAGAGCTTCGGAAGGGAGTGTCACGGTAGCAAATGAGAAACTCAATAATTTAAGTCAGTCTGAGTTATATCGTTTTCGTCGAAAAATTGGAATGTTGTTTCAGTTTGGCGCACTATTCACTGATTTATCGGTATTTGACAACGTAGCATTTCAAATGCGTGAACATACCAACTTATCAGAAGCATTGATTCAAGACTTAACCCTACTTAAATTAAATGCAGTGGGTTTAAGGGGAATGTACCATATGATGCCCTCAGAGTTGTCTGGTGGCATGGCCAGACGGGTTGCTTTAGCTAGAGCTATTGCACTAGATCCGCAGCTAATGCTTTATGACGAACCTTTTACTGGCCTTGATCCCATATCACTGGGAGTGATTGGCCAGTTAATTAGAAAACTAAACGATACGTTAGGCACCACCTCAGTATTAGTGACTCATGATGTTCAAGAATCATTAAAAATTGTGGATTATATCTATTTTGTGTCCGATGGGGTGATTGTTGCACAGGGAACACCTGATGAAATAAGAGGGTCAAACTTACCCTTTGTTCATCAATTTATTTGGGGAGAAATGGATGGACCTATGCCATTTCATTACCCAGCCCAAAGTTTGAGACACGATTTAGAACTAATGGATAACTAAGATCAATCATGGTTAATTTAGTATCAGGAATTAAGGTGGTAGGTGATAGAACGCTCAAAATCATAGAGCGTATAGGTGCTGTTGCTGCCTTTCTATTTTCAATTTTGTTACATTCGAAAGTGAGCTTTAAGCGCTTTTCGCTGACAATCCGGGAAGTTTACTACGCTGGAGTGCAATCTTTAATTATTATTTTAGTATCGGGGTTGTTTGTTGGTATGGTATTGGGGCTACAAGGCCATGAAACTTTGCAGCGTTACGGTTCTGAAGACAGTGTTGGTGTACTGGTTGCTCTGTCATTGGTGAGAGAGCTCGGACCAGTGGTGTCCGCTCTGTTATTTGCCAGTCGAGCAGGGTCAGCTATTACTGCAGAAATTGGGCTAATGAAAGCAACTGAGCAATTGTCGGCCATGGAAATGATGGCAGTAAATCCTATGTCTAGAGTTGTGGCTCCCCGGTTTTGGGGCGGAGTGATTTCATTACCCTTATTAGCCTTACTATTTAGCGCTATGGGTATTATAGGTGGCTATTTGATTGCTGTCGTTTTAATAGGTGTTGACAGTGGTTCATTCTGGTCTCAGATGCAATCGGCAGTAGATTTTGAACATGACATTGTTAATGGGGTCATTAAGAGTGTTGTTTTTGGTGTTGCTATCTCTGCCATAGCAACTTTTGAAGGGTACGAAGCTCCTCCCACTGCGGAGGGGGTCTCTGGTGCCACCACCAGAACGGTTGTGAGCTCTTCTTTAGCGGTATTGGCGCTAGACCTGGTTCTTACTGCATTTATGTTGAAAGGATGGAATTAAATGGAACGAAGTACACTCAATTTGTGGGTAGGTATTTTTGTATTATTGGGCTTTTTTTCTTTTTTAATGCTGGCTTTTAAGGTCGGCAATTTGAATTTGAGCGGTAACAAAGATACCTATATAGTCATAGCGCACTTTGACAATATTGGTCAATTAAAGGAAAGAGCTCCCGTAAGAAGTGCTGGTGTATTGGTTGGACGGGTAAAAGCCATTCAATTTGATAGCAAACAATATAATGCTGAAGTTAAAATAGCCATTGATAGTCAATTTCATTTTCCTGTGGATACCTCTGCATCTATCTTGACCTCTGGGATATTGGGTGAGCAATATGTCAGTCTTGATGCGGGTGGTGACGAGAAGTACCTAAAAAATGGTGATCAAATTAAGCTAGTCCAAGGAGCTGTTGTATTAGAAAAACTAATCGGACAATTCTTGTATAACAAAGCTCAGGATTCTTCTACAGACAAAGGAGCTGCTAAGTGAAATCAATAGTTAAATTATTGTCTCTGGCTTTGTTATTGTTAACGATAAACGTCTTTGCTCAATCAGATAATGTTAGTGCTGTAGACACAATAAAAAAGACAGCAGATGAGGTCATTGCAACACTTAAGGCTGATAAAGCCATACGTAACGGCGACCGTCAAAAAGCCTATGCTTTAATTAATGATAAAGTATTACCCCATTTTGATTTTGTTCGTATGACACGACTTGCTATGGGCAAAAACTGGCGAAAAGCAGATAGTACTCAACAGCAGAAATTAGTGGATAATTTCAGAAATTTACTAGTTAGAACGTATGCCTCCTCATTGAGTCAGTACAAAGATCAAGTGTTACAAATAAAGGGGTCTGAGGCGACGGGCGATGATGCGAATGCGGATATCATTGTGCACACGGTTGTGATCCCCTCTGGCGGAAATGAGATTCCTATCGATTACGCCATGGAAAAACAGGTTGACGGTTGGAAAGTATATGATATTCGCGTTGATGGAGTCAGTTTGGTGACCAACTATCGGGGTGAGTTTAACGAGCAAATCATTAAAAATGGTATTGATGGTTTGATAGGAGCATTGCAAGAAAAAAGTAAGTTAGCAGAACGAAAATGATTCAATTAAACTTTCAAACTTTTAAACCTAAAGGTGCTATTGTAATTAATACGGTAAATAATATCGTTGGCGAAGGATCGTCTCTTGTTAGGCAAAATAACGTATTAATAGATTTCTCAGAAACCACTGAAATTGATTCCTCTGCTCTAGCTATGATTTTACAATGGAAAAGAGATGCCGAGGCTGCAAAAAAGCAGTTATCCTTCTCGCACATCCCTGCCAATCTAAGAACTCTTGCTGAGTTGTATGGTGTTGCTTTTTTGTTTAAATAATTTACTTTGAGTCATTATGATTCCAGCCATTGAAATACAAGGCGCTGAAAAGCGCTTTGATCATTTATTAGCCTTAAACTCAGTTAATTTAACCATTGATCAAGGTGAGTTTTTTGCCCTTTTAGGCCCTAATGGAGCAGGAAAAACTACATTAATTAATTTGCTTTCTGGATTATCTCGGCCCTCTGCTGGTTTTTTGCGTGTTATGGGGCATGATGTGACACTGGATTATAAAGAAGCCAGGAGAAGTCTTGGGGTGGTGCCACAGGAACTGGTTTTTGATCCTTTTTTTTCGGTAAGAGAGACCTTAAGGATTCAGTCAGGTTACTTTGGTATAAAGAACAACGATGATTGGATTGACGAGATTTTAAGTAATTTGCAACTCAGTGACAAAGCAGAGAAGAATATGCGAACCTTGTCTGGAGGAATGAAAAGAAGGGTTCTTATAGCTCAAGCGTTAGTTCATCGTCCGCCGGTTATTGTCTTGGATGAACCCACTGCAGGAGTAGATGTTGAATTAAGGCAAACACTTTGGCATTTCATTAAAAGATTGAATCAAGACGGCCATACTATATTGTTGACCACCCACTATTTGGAGGAAGCTGAAGCTTTGTGCAATAGAGTGGCTATTTTAAAAAAAGGAAATTTAATTAGATTGGATACAACAGAAAATTTGCTCAAAGAGGGCGGTAACGGATCTTTGGAGAAAGTGTTTGTATCTATTATGCAGGAAGGGGGCGAGAGCTCATCATGATAGGTTTCAAGACATTATTAATAAAAGAAGTGATGAGGTTTTGGAAAGTTTCTTTTCAAACCATCTTAGCGCCTCTCGTATCTACACTGCTATATTTAGTTATCTTTGCTCATGTCCTATCAACCCACAGCAATGTATATCCTGGAATTAGTTATGGTGTCTTTTTAATACCTGGGTTGATTATGATGTCAATGTTACAAAATGCGTTTGCAAACAGCTCTTCAAGCCTTATCCAATCTAAAGTGACGGGTAACTTAGTATTTATACTGCTAACTCCATTATCTGAGCTGGAGTTTTACTGGGCTTATGTGGTAGCTGCCATGGCGCGTGGCATGATTGTTGGGATAGTCGTTTTATGTACTTCCTTATTTTTCTTCCAACTTCCTTTTGCCAATCCGTTATGGATTATATTGTTTGCCTGTTTATCTTCCATTGTGGCTGCCACTCTTGGCATTATTGCAGGTATTGCGGCAGAGAAATTTGATCAAATGGCCGCTTGGCAAAATTTTATAATCATTCCATTAACATTTTTATCAGGAGCCTTTTATTCTATTTCAAGCTTGTCTTCCCCATGGAATACAATTTCTCGTTTAAACCCTTTTTTATATATGATAGATGGGTTTCGTTATGGTTTTTTCAGTCAATCGGACGTCTCTCCATGGGCATCGCTGGCGGTGGTTGGAGGGGTGGGCTTGATTTTGTTATGGATTACATTGGCCATCCTCAAAAGCGGTTGGCGTTTAAGAGGATAAACAGGAGTATAAATGGTTACGCCACAAGACATTAAAAGTTATATCGAGAAAGGGTTAAATTGCCAGTTAGTAGAAGTAGCAGGCGATGGGCATCATTTTGAAGCAATCATCGTGAGTACTGAGTTTGCTGGTAAATCAAAAATTGCTCAACATCAGTTAGTATATCAAGCCTTGGGCGATAGAATGCGCGCCGAAATACACGCACTTTCCATGAAAACCTTGACCCCAGAGCAATGGCAAGCAGGACTTAAATAAAGGATTGTTGTGGATCAATTAGTTATTCATGGAGGAGTTCCTCTTAAGGGAGAGGTTTTTATTTCCGGTGCTAAGAACGCAGCACTGCCTTTGCTTTGCGCGTCACTTTTAACTTCAGAAGTGATTGCTTTTACCAATCTACCGGATTTAAAGGATGTTAATACCCTCATACAATTATTAATGAGTATGGGGGTTCAGGTGGAGCATCAGAAAAATAGTATACGTTTATCCAGCACCTCAGATATTAACCCCTTCGCATCCTATGAGTTAGTTAAAACAATGCGTGCTTCTGTGTTGGTTTTAGGGCCGCTATTAACTCGTTTTGGTTCAGCTAAAGTTTCGTTACCTGGTGGCTGTGCTATAGGTGAACGTCCCGTGGATCTTCATATTAAGGGATTGCAAGCCATGGGAGCCCACATTGATATTGAGCAGGGTTATATTGTTGCTCATGCAAAAAAATTAATAGGTACGCGAATTTTTATGGACACAGTGACTGTAACCGGTACTGAAAACTTAATGATGGCAGCGGTACTCGCGGAGGGAACCACTGTTCTTGAAAATGCCGCCCGTGAACCTGAGGTCGTAGATTTGGCCTCATGCTTAATTAAAATGGGTGCCAAAATAAAAGGTCATGGAAGTGATGTGATTACCATTGAGGGAGTTAAGAATCTCACGGGTACTGATTACAGTATTATGCCGGATCGAATTGAAACAGGTACTTTCCTTGTTGCAGCGGCTGCCACGGGAGGAGAGATATTATTGAGAGGAGCTCGTGCACGAAGTTTAGATGCGGTGTTGGATAAACTGGCAGAGGCTAACGCGTTCATAGAGCACAATGATGAATCAATAAAAATTCGTATGAAGGGAACGAACCATGGCGTGAGTTTGCGAACAGCACCTTATCCAGCATTCCCTACAGACATGCAAGCTCAGTTCATGGCTATGAATGCTGTGGCAGATGGAACCACAGTAGTGACTGAGACAATTTTTGAGAATAGATTTATGCACGTTCAGGAGTTACGACGTTTAGGTGCTAATATCGAAGTAGAAGGTAACTCGGCCATTATTAGAGGTGTGTCAAAATTAGATGGTGCAACCGTCATGGCCACTGACTTAAGAGCCTCGGCAAGTCTTGTTATTGCTGGACTTATCGCGCAAGGTGAAACGGTGGTAGACCGAATTTATCATTTGGACCGTGGCTATGAACGCATAGAAGAAAAATTGTCTAATTTAGGAGCTAATATAAAGCGTCAAACAACGGAGGTACACTCATGAGTGTATTTGACGGAATTACCGTCGCCTTATCAAAGGGACGAATTTTTGAGGATACAAAACCTTTACTTAATGCGGCTGGGATTATTCCTCTTGTTGATCCTGAAGTCTCACGTGAGTTAATACTTCCCACCAATAATCCTCGTGTCCGCTTGGTTATTGTGAGAGCCTCTGATGTGCCTACTTATGTTCAGCATGGCGCTGCGGATATTGGGGTGGCAGGTAAAGACGTATTAATTGAGCACGGCGGTGAAGGGCTGTACCAACCTCTTGATTTAAATATTGCACGCTGTCGTCTGATGGTCGCTGTCCCTAAAGGGTTTGATTACCAAGGAGCTATTCAACGAGGGGCTAGGTTAAAAGTAGCAACAAAATATATGTATTCAGCACAACAACATTTTGCCCAAAAAGGGGTACACGTTGATTTAATAAAGTTATATGGTTCCATGGAGCTTGCCCCATTAACGGGTCTTGCTGACGTGATTGTGGATTTAGTGAGTAGTGGTAATACATTAAAAGCTAATAATTTGGAAGCGGTTGAGGAAATCACTCCTATTAGTGCAAGGCTAGTCATCAACGTGGCTTCTTGGAAGCTGAAGCGTGATGACATTGAATTTATTATGAATAATTTTGCAGGCTGTTTAACATGATAATGCGAAAATTAAACTCAACAGACAAAGACTTTTTTGAAAAACTCAATCTATTAACTGCTTTTGAGGCAGCACAAGACGTGACTTTGGATCAAAGAGTGGCAGATATCGTTGAGCAAGTCAAAAAGCAAGGTGATAAGGCGCTAGTTGCTTATACGAAACAGTTTGATCGACGGGACATTCAGCATGTGAATGAACTCAGCGTATCCTTAGACGATTGCAAAAAAGCCTTTGATGCCTTACCTAAAGTACAAAAAGAAGCCCTTACAACGGCTTCCTCAAGGATTCAAAGCTTCCACGAAAGACAAAAGGCTGAAGGTTGGACCTATACTGAAATGGATGGAACAGTCCTAGGGCAAAAAATCACTCCCTTGGATCGTGTTGGAATTTATGTTCCAGGGGGTAAAGCGGCGTATCCGTCCTCGGTATTGATGAACGCTATTCCAGCTAAGGTGGCCGGAGTGGAGCAAATTATTATGGTGGTGCCAACCCCTGATGATGTTAAGAACCCATTGGTGTTGGCGGCGGCATTTGTGGCGGGAGTCGATCAAGTGTTTACGGTGGGTGGAGCGCAAGCGGTGGCGGCTCTGGCTTACGGAACTGCAACTATTCCTGCAGTGGATAAAATTGTTGGTCCTGGTAACGCTTATGTTGCCGCAGCAAAAAGGCGTGTGTTTGGAGTGGTAGGTATTGATATGGTAGCGGGCCCATCAGAAATTTTAGTGATTGCGGACGGTACCACGGATCCTAAATGGGTAGCTATGGATTTATTCTCTCAGGCTGAACATGATGAAATTGCCCAAGCAATTTTACTATGCCCAAATGCGGACTATTTACAACAGGTTGAGGTGGCTATTCATCAATTGCTTGAGACTATGCCAAGACGCGATGTAATTAGTGCCTCCTTAGCATCCCGCGGGGCTATGATTTTAGTAGGAAGCTTAGATGAGGCTTGCGACATTTCAAATCATATTGCGCCAGAGCATCTTGAGTTATCGGTGGCAAGACCTGAAGATTTGCTGAATAAAATTAAACATGCAGGAGCCATTTTTATGGGGAAGTTTAGCTCAGAGTCCCTCGGGGATTATTGTGCTGGGCCTAATCATGTTTTACCAACGGGTCGCACTGCACGTTTTGCTTCCCCTCTTGGCGTGTACGATTTTCAAAAGCGATCAAGTATCATACAAGTTTCGCAACAGGGTGCGCAGCATTTGGGCGCAGTAGCTTCAGAGCTCGCCCGCGGAGAAGGGTTGGTTGCCCATGCGTGTTCAGCAGAGTTTCGGTTAGAATGATAATGGACTATATTCGCCCTGAAATTCGCGCTTTAAGTGCGTATCACGTACCCAGTTCTGAGGGCTTGATCAAGCTCGATGCCATGGAGAATCCTTATCCTTTACCTACGCCATTACAAGAAATACTAACTAGTAGTTTGCGATCTTTATCATTAAATCGTTACCCTGATCCGAATGCAACACTGCTGAAGGATGAGATAAAAAGAGTGTTTTCAATTCATCCTGATGCAGCAATTGTTTTAGGAAACGGATCAGATGAAATTATACAAATGATCGCTTTAGCAGTAGCAAAGCCCAATGCTGTGGTGTTAGGCGTCGACCCTTCGTTTGTCATGTTTAAAATGATTGCAACCTTTGTTGGGATGAATTATGTAGGGGTGCCACTTAATCATGATTTTGCCTTAGATAAGAACGAAATTTTATCAGCTATTAATAGGCATCAACCGGAGGTTATTTTTTTAGCGTACCCGAACAACCCAACGGGTAACTGCTTTGATGAAGAGACACTAATGGCTGTATTGGAGACGAGTAAAAAGCTTGTAGTAATCGATGAAGCTTATTTTCCTTTTACAGATCATACGATGCTCTCCCGACTAATGCAGTTTCCTAATCTTGTGATTATGCGCACCTTGTCAAAACTGGGTCTAGCTGGGGTGAGGTTGGGTTTCTTAGTGGGTCCACCTGACGTGGTTAATCAAATTAATAAGGTTCGTTTACCCTACAACATTTCAGTGTTGGATCAAGAGGCTGCTTTGGTGTTACTTAAACATTATGATCTTTTTCAAACGCAAACCAACTCTATCAGGGTAGAGCGTATCCGCTTGATCCAAGAAATTTCTGAGTTAAATCAAGTTCAGCTTTTCCCCAGTGAAGCTAACTTTTTGTTATTAAAAATAGACCATGCACAAGACGTATTTAAACGAATTCTTGAACGTGGTATATTAATTAAAAACTTAACTAATGCAC
>VFSW01016361.1_pt1 | contig 10123 bp, 8 predicted proteins | sample 5358111 | NCBI WGS metagenome assembly VFSW01 (sample SAMN11554181, study PRJNA540505) | mine drainage metagenome | isolation source: sediment from site ElyBrook_90M | place: USA: Ely Copper Mine, Vershire, VT | collected 2017
CCCCATAGTCATGGGCATCCAAATAGCGCCCGTAATTGAGCAAGACGATGCGGATTTCCTCGATATCCTCAAGACGCTGGATTCGCGCCGCCATCGATGCCGGCTTATCCCCACCCTTCTGCGCCATTCCGGCCGCGGGCGTCAATAACGCCGCCACTGCCAGCAGCCATGCCGTGCTCTTCATGTCTTGAACCCCCACGCGAAATTTTCCCACAGATCCCGGCCCCGCATTTCGATATCATCTCCGTCATGAAATACGTCAAGCCGCTCGCGGCGATCGTTTTCGGTTTCGGGCTTCTGGCCGCATGGTCTGGATCAAGCGTGGCCCAAAACAAGCCGGCCACCCTTACCGGCACGGACTACTTCGAGATCGAGCAGCTCATGTATCGTTACGGCCAGTACATCGACACCTGCTCCAGCAACGGCTACGACTATGCCGACCTTTACACCCCGGACGGCAAATTCATCGACAAGTTCACCGAAGAGGGGTTCTCGAAAGGCGGTCTGCTGCGCGCCGAAGGGCGCGAGGCGCTCGCACGCGCCGCGGGCGGCGGTTCGCTCGGCTGCCAGAACGTCGGCTGGAAGGATTGGAGCCATCTTATGATCAACCCCGTCATCAAGCCCGCTCCCGGAGGCGCCACCGGCCGGGTCTATGCCGTGGTGATCGGCGAGAAGGGGCCGAATCACATCCAGCGTTTCGGCGGTTATGAGGATTTCTACGTCAAAACCAAAGACGGCTGGCGTATCGCAACGCGCACGCACGTTCGCGCCAAAGCATGGAGTAACCCTTTGCTGCAAACTCCCGATCTGAATTGACCCGAAAGCAGCCGGCCGAAAAAATGATATGCTCCTGGCGATACCCATGAAGCAGTCTCACACTTTGCCCGCCGTTTTCGCCCTGACGGCCCTCTTGCCCGCCATGCGGGCGCAGCCTCCGAAACCGCCGCCCTCGCTGCGCCTTTATGTCTTCGACTGCGGCACGATCGAAGGCCTTGCCGTAACCATGTTCGGATTCAAACCGGGCGAGGCGCCGCCGCGCAGCTTCGCCGTGCCCTGCTATCTCGTAGTGCATCCGAAAGGCACTCTGATGTGGGATGTTGGCGTGATTCCCGACAAAGCCTTTCCCGCCGGCGGAGGTCCGGCGACACAGGGCATTTCAACAGCTGTCCGGCCGCTGAAGGCTCAACTGGCGGCTATCGGCTATCGGCCTTCCGATATCGGCTACCTCGCTCTGTCCCACTATCATTCCGACCACACGGCGAACGCCAATGACTTCGCGGGCGCCACCTGGCTCGTGCGCCTGGCCGACCGGAACGCCATGTTCGCCGAAAAGGCCGCCGGAATCATGCAGCAGGACTCCTACAGCGCCCTGAAACACAGCAGGACCGTCATTCTGAATGACGGCGATTACGACGTATTCGGCGATGGAACGGTGATCCTCAAATCGGCGCCGGGACACACGCCCGGTCACCAGGTGCTGTTTCTTCGACTGGCAAAAACCGGTCCGCTGGTGGTCGCGGGCGATCTCTATCATTACCCCGAGGAAAAGACCATGAACCGGTTCCCGACCTTCGAGTTCAACAAAGAGCAATCCGCCGCGAGCCGGGCCGCGATCGAAGCTTTCGTGCAAAAAACCGGGGCGCAGCTGTGGATTGAACACGACGCCGCCACCTTCGCCCGATTGAAAAAATCCCCGGCCTGGTACGACTGACGGCCCCCCAGGAAATTCAAGGATGACAAGGAGGATGACTGGCGCATGACGAAGCTTCTGAAACTCATCGCGATCGGCGCGCTGGCGTCTTTACCCGGCAGCGCATTGTACGCGCAGGACATCGCCGGCGACTGGCAGGCGACGCTCCACGCCGGTCCCGCCGAGTTTCGCCTGAACCTGCACATCCTGAAGGCGCGGAACGGCGGACTCACCGCAACGCTCGACAGCGTGGACCAGGGAGCGAACGGTATCCCCGTCAGTTCAATCGCCCTCGAAGCGTCGAACCTGAAATTTACCGTCGATGCCGTGCGCGGCGCTTACGAAGGCACGGTCAATGCGGACGGAACCGCCATCGCCGGAACCTGGGACCAGGGCCAGCCGCTGCCGCTCGAATTCCATCGCGGTATCGTGAAATTGCCCGAGCACAAGCCCGGCAAGCCCTCGGATATCGACGGGACATGGTCGGGAACCCTGAATATGGGAGGCGGCAGTCTGCGGATTGTCTTCCATATCGTCAATACCGAAGACGGACTGACGGCGACTGCGGACAGTCCCGACCAGGGCGCCGCGGGCATGCCCGTGAGCGCCGTCACCAGAGACGGCGCCTCGCTCAAACTGGACCTGAAAGCAGTGGGCGCCACATTCGCAGGCACGATTTCCCCGGATCTCACTACGGTTGCAGGCGCCTTCACGCAGGTGGGCAACGAGACTCCTCTCACGCTGAAGCGCATGCCGTAGCGCCGCCACGCTCGCCGGCTCCGGGCTCACCGTTGTTACAACGGTTGTTAGAATCGCAATGGCGATGGACTGCGACTTTCTTGTCATTGGCGCCGGCGTCGCCGGTTTACGCGCGGCAATCGAACTGGCGAAGTCCGGAACCGTCCGGATCGTCGCGAAGGACTCCCTGCGCGAGTCTTCGTCGGAATATGCGCAGGGCGGCATCGCGGTTGCCCTGAGCGACGATGACGAAGTCGCTCTGCATGAGCAGGACACGCTCTACGCGGGCGACGGGCTCTGCGACCGCGAGGCCGTCCACACCCTGGTCGAAGAAGGTCCGGCCGCCATTCAGGACCTCATCGAGTGGGGCGCCGAGTTCGATCGCGAAGGCCAGAAGCTCTCGTTCACCCGCGAGGGCGCGCACAGCCGCAACCGCATTCTGCACGCCCATGGCGATTCCACCGGGCGCGAAATCGCGCGCACGCTCTACCGAAAAGCCGCTTCGCTCCCGAATATCCGTTTCGAAAGTTACTCCGCCATCACCGATCTTCTGATCGTCGACGGCCGGGCCGCGGGCGCCGTGATTTTCGAGGAACAGACCGGAACCCTGCGCGACATCCGTTCCCGCGCCGTCCTGCTCGCCACCGGAGGCCTCGGCCGCGTTTTCAAGGAAACCACCAATCCCGATGTCGCGACCGGCGACGGCGTCGCCATGGCATGGCGCGCGGGCGCCGAGATCGACAACATCGAGTTCGTCCAGTTTCATCCCACCGCCCTGCACGTCGAGGGTGCGCCGCGGTTCCTCCTCTCGGAAGCCCTGCGCGGCGAAGGCGCAATCCTGCGCAACAAAGACGGCGAGGCCTTCATGCAGCGCTACCACCCGTTGATGGATCTCGCCCCGCGCGACGTGGTTTCCCGCTCCATCGTCACCGAAATGCGCCGCACCGGCTCGCCCCATGTCTGGCTCGATCTCACTTCCCGCGACGCCGATTTCATCCGCCATCGTTTCCCGCGCATCTACGAAACCTGCCTCGCCTACGGCGTCGATATCGCGCGCGAACCCGCGCCGGTCCATCCCGCCGCGCACTATGCGATGGGCGGCGTGCGGTCCGATCTGGAAGGGCGCAGCACCGTGCCTGGCCTTTACGCCGCCGGTGAAGTGGCCTGTACCGGCGTGCATGGCGCGAACCGTCTGGCCAGCAACTCTCTGCTCGAAGCCGTGGTCTTCGGGCTGCGCGCGGGCCGCGCCATGTCCACCCACGCACAGGACCGCATCGCCGGCAACGCCGTTCGCCCGCCCCTGCTCATCCCGGACACTACCGAGCGCCGCATCCGCGAACTCACCTGGGAACACTGCGGCATCGTGCGCGACCGCGCCGGGCTCGAATCGGCTATCCTGACGCTCGACCGCGCCGAATGGACGCAGGCGGCCGTGCCCACGCTCGCCGCCACCGAACTGCGTAACATCCATCAGGTGGCCGCTCTGATCGCCCGCTGCGCCTTGTGGCGCGAGGAAAGCCGCGGCGCGCACTATCGAACCGATTTTCCCGACAAGTCCCCCGCCTTCCTGCATCCCTCGCGCGTTTCGCAGCCTCACGCCGCGTCCCGCCTCTCATGAGATTTCTTTCCACCGCGCTCGCGCTCCTGAGTGAGACGGCATTGCAGACGGGAAGCCCATTTGCGATTCTGTGGGCCGGGCCGGGCATTCTCATCGCCAGCCTCATGATCGCCTGGGGCGCGGAAGCCACCCAGTTCTTTCTGGCCCAGGGCATCGCGCTGGCCGTGCTGGCGCTGCTCCAGACCCTGCCCGAGTTCGCGGTGGAGGCCGTGCTCGCCTGGCATCGCGAGGTGCCCTACCTGTTCGCCAACCTGACCGGGGCGCTCATGCTCCTCACGGGGCTCGGCTGGCCCATGATTTACTTCTCCGCTTCCGCCGCTCATCGCAGAACGCACAAGCGGCCGATCGGGCGCATTCGTCTGGGCAATGAGCAGGCCGTCCAGATCGTGGCTCTTCTCGCCGCCATCGCGTATCAGGCGATCGTCTGGTGGAAGGATTCTCTGACAATTTACGACGGCATCGTGCTGCTCGCGATCTACGCCGGCTACCTCTGGATCATGCGCCGGCTCCCGCCCGAAGAAGCCGAGAATATCGACGAAATCGGCGGAATTCCCCGCGCCATTATCCGCGCTTCGAAGCCGGTCCGAATCGCCGCCATTCTCGGCCTGTTCGTGGTGGGCGGGGCCGCGGTCTTCCTCGTTGCCGATCCCTTTCTCAGGGGCCTGTTCGGCCTTTCAACGCTGCTCGGCATCTCAAGTTTCCGGTTCATTCAATGGATCGCGCCGCTCATTTCCGAAGCGCCGGAAGGCATCTCGGCATACTATTGGGCGCGCGATCCCGAGCGCGCCTCGATCGCCCTGATGAACCTCGTGTCCAGCAATATCAACCAGTGGACTCTGCTGGCCGCCATGCTCCCCGTGGTGCTTTCGTTCAGCGTCGGCCATATAGCCCCCATCCCGCTCGATACGATGCAGAGCCGGGACCTGCTCCTCACTCTTTCTCAATCCCTTCTGGGCGCGCTGTTCCTGATCAACATGGAACTGGCGTGGTGGGAAGCGGCCGGCTTGTTCGTGCTGTTTGTCGTGCAGCTGGGATTCGCGCGGCTGCACGTGTACGTCACGTGGATCGACTTCGCCTGGTGCGGAGTCGAAATCGCGCGCCTGCTTGCGGGCAACCGCACGGCGATCGCGTTCCGCCATTTCCGCGAAATCCTGGCCGCGCCCGGAAAGCAGGCGTAGCTCAGGCCCGGTACGCCAGCCTGCGGCCCCAGCGGCGAAGCCGTTTTCGCGCACTCTCCCGCGCCTGCCACGCCCAGCGCCGCGCAGCCGATCCCTCATCCAGCCGGTCGTAAGCGGCGCATAGCTGGCCGTCCAGAAAATCCTCCGCCTCGACGATGCCGCGCCGGGGTGAGCGGGCGCCGGGCGGCAGCGTCGCGCGGTTGCATTCCGCCGCCAGTTCCCGCAGAGCCCGGTACCTGGCGGCAGCGCCCGCGTAGCGCCGGTCCCGCGCGGCGCGCAGCCTGCTCATCGCCGCCCGGCACGCCGCCGCGCGCTCGGGATCCCGTGTGCCGGCGAGAATGCTCTGCATGTGCCGGTCGTGATGCATGGTGTGAATCAGCGCCTGCGCATCCTGATCCACCACGCCTCCGAACCGGAAGGTAATGGAAACCGCGGGTTCCAGATACTCAAAATGGTGCCAGATGAAAGCCGGCATGAAAATTGCCTCACCCGGCAGCATGGTGTGCTCCATTCCGCCCGCCCAGACCAGGAATGCCTGCCGCTCGGCATCGCTCATGCCCGCGAGCGAGACGGTGGAGTAAATATCCACCGGCAACAGATACGGCGCCGACTGAACCGGGAACAGACAAACCCGCTTGCGCCCGAAGCCCTGGAAAAGAATCACGTCCCGCCCGTCCCAGTCGGTATGGAGATCGGAACAGTTGCCCGCGCCCGCGGCGAACATCTCCGAATAGGCGGTATCGGGAGGAGGCGCGGCCGGCTCGGCGCGGTACCCGCCGATCACGGTCTCAATGCCGATGGCGCGGAGGTCGACATGCCGGAGAATACATTCCGGTGTCGCCTCTTCACTGATCAGATGGCGGGTTTCCGGTTCGCGGGCAATCAGGTCGAGGTATTCCGCGAAGGTGGTGCGGCTCCCTTTTGCGGCCCGCGGCGGCGAGGTCCCCCGGACAAAACAACGGACCCTCTCAAGGTTCGCGTCGATGTAGTTCAGCCGGGTCGAAAATTCGGTTGAGCCCAGCATTTCGCGCGCTCTCCCGATATCGGAGAGCCTGTCGACCCACTCGCCGCGGAAGAGGTCCGGAATTACGGCCGGCCGGCCGAGCCGGATCAGTTCCGGGATCCGCCCGGCAAGCGAGGCCGCCGGAATACGCTCAATGGTTGTGGACATCGCCCGCCGTTTTCAGCTTCCTTTTGTACCACGAAAAGGGGCACGCTCTTGCGCCGTCCATGCGCGTATGAAAGAATCCATGGCGGAGGCCGGTAATGCAGCGTGCGGTTCTTTTCATGGTTCTGGGAGCGGCGGTGGCCGGCTCCGCGGCCGCACAATCGTCCGCCGCGGCCGCCGGTGGCGTGGGACCCGCCACGGGGATCTTTCACCAGGCCCCGATCGTCACCGGGCCAACCCCGCACCTCAGGGACGGCACTGTCGATCTGTCGGGCGTCTGGATGGGTGGCGGCTCCAACTCCAGCGACATCTCCAAAGCCCTGAAACCCGGCGACTCGGTCTCCATGCTGCCCTGGGCCGAGAAGGTTTTCAAGGGGCGCAAAGCCGAGGAAGATCCCGAATCGCTGTGCCTGCCGTTCGGCATCCCCCGCAGCGCGCCTTATCCCTGGCGCATCCTGCAAACCCCGACCCATTACTACATCCTTTACGAAGGCAACATCCACAGCTTCCGGCAGATCTTCATGGACGGGCGCAAGCATCCGGACGATCCCAACCCCACCTGGTACGGCGACTCGATCGGCCACTGGGAGGGCGAGACTCTGGTGATCGATACCGTGGGCTTCAACGACAAGTTCTGGTTCGACTATCTGGGCCATCCCCACACCGAAAAGCTCCACACCGTCGAGCGCTATACGCGCACCGATCTGGGCACTATCGATATCGAAGTCACCATCGACGACCCGGGCGCATATACGAAGCCATTTACCGCCGTGGGACGCGCCCGCCTCCAGCCCGGGGACGAACTTATGGAATACATCTGCCAGGAGAACAACCAGGACCTGGGACATTATTCCGGCCCGGCGCGGGTCCCCACCGAGGGGATCACCGAACCGATTCGTAAACCGGAGAAGTAAACCCGCTGCGCATGAGCCCCACCGAGGCAATTCTCGCCGCAGCGGGTAACGGAGACTACGATCGCGTCCTCGCCCTGCTCGAGAGCGACCCCGCGCTCGCTTCCGCGGTGAGCATACTGGGCTCGCAACCCATCCATGCGGCCCAATTCGGAGGCCACGCGCACGTGGTCGAACTCCTGCTCGAGCGGGGTGTCAGGATCGATTTCTTCCTTGCATCCGAGTTGGGCCTGCTGGGCCGCGTGAGCCGCGAACTGGAGTCCGAGCCGCAACTGGCCCGGGCTTTCAGCAGCGCCGGCAGCAACGCGCTGCACCGGTCCGCCTACTGGGGACAGATCGCGGTGGCAAACGCCCTGCTCGAACGCGGCGCGGATCCGAATGCCATCACGCGGGACAGCTTTCTGCAAATCGCGCCGCTTGGCTGCGCGGTCGCCACGCCGGATGTTCCGAATCCGAGCGACTCGGAGGATGTCGTGCTGGATCTGGTCAATCTGCTGCTTGCGAGCGGCGCCGAAGTCAATGCGCGCCGCCGGGATGGCCTCACGGCTCTGCACGCCGCCGCGCACAGAGGTCATTTGCGCGTGATCGGCACGCTGCTGGCGCACGGCGCGGATCGGGCGATCCGTGGCTACTACGGCACGGGGCCGCATGCCGGTCAAACGGCCGCCGACATCGCTTCGGCCCAGGGCCAGGCCGAAGCTTACTGCTTGCTGAGCCGCTTGTAGTATTCCGCGACCGAATCCGCGTATCCCGGAGGCGTGTTGCGCGGGCTGGCGCTGCGCACGCTCCCGTCGCTCGCCGCCATCTTGCGGCGCAGGACGAGCTCCACCTCATCCACCTGCGATAAGGCCTGCGCGCCGACAATCGCGCTCAGCTGCGAATCGTTGTTCATATGCCGCGGATCCAGCTCCTGTGCACGGCGCACCAGATCCTGGAATTCGCGGTTCAGGTCTTTGTCATCGCCCACGGAACTGCGCAGACGGCCGATGTCGCGCATCAGGTCGTTATACGCACCCTCCCGCGAGAAACCGGGCGGCAGCTGCCCCATCCGCGCATCGCTGAAATTGGTGGCGCCGAATGGCTGATCGCTGTACCCGCCGGCGTATCCGCCCCGCGGACCGCTATTCACACCGTAACCGCCGCCATAGGCGGAACCTCCGCCTTGTTGTCCCTGACCCTGGCCTTGCTGACCCTGGCCTTGCCCTTGTTGTCCCTGGCCCTGACCTTGTCCCTGACCTTGCCCCTGCTGACCCTGGCCATTGCTCGCCTGCTGGCCGGGCTGTTGCCCGGGCTGATTGCCGTTGCCGGGCTGGTTGCCCTTCTGCTGGCCTTGCTGCCGGCCCTGCGCGCGGCCCAGCTGCTCCATTTCACGCCGGATCCGCTCGGTCTGGTTGAGCGCCTGCTGCATCGCGACCTGGCTCTTGTCGTCGTTACCCGCGCCCTGCGCCGCCGACTCCGCTTCCAGTTTCTTCAACTGGTCCTTGAGTTCGTTCAGATACTGGGTCACCGGAGCTTCGCGCATCACGGCCAGCTGTCCATAGCCGCGCCGCAACGCCTCTTCCGTCACTTCCATGCGCGTGCCGATCTCCTGCTGCTGTATCCGGCCCGTCGCATCGCGAAGGTCCTTCGATACCCCAGGCTGCGCGCCCGCAACATCCCGCGCCGCCTGCTGCATCTGTTTCTGCAACTGGTTATAGGCGTCGAGCATCCGGTGCTTTTCGTCGGCCATCTGCTCGGCGGTCTGCTGGCTGGCCTGGTTCTGACCGAATTCCCGCCGCAGCCGCTGTTCGAATTCCTGCTGTTGCCCGGCCAACTGCCCGGCCTTGTTCGCAAGGTCGCCGATCTCCGAACCGTTCTGCTGTTTCAGCATCGATTGCAGCGTCTGCTGCGCCGATTTCAGACGCTCGGCCGCGCGCTGCGCCTCGGACTGGCCCTGCGCTCCAGCCTGCTGCCCCTGCTGACCGGGCTGCCGCGCGGATGCGGAGTTACCCATGTCTCGCGTCGCCTGGTCCAGATCTTTGATGGCCCGCTCCAGCTGCTCCGCCATCGCGCGATTCATCGGCTGCTGCTGCTGATTGCGCGCCGATTGCTGCTGGCCCTGCTGCTGGCTCTGCTGGCTCTGTTGCCCCTGCTGGCCGCCGCTGCTCGATGCGGATTGCTGCCCGCTGCTCTGGCCCTGCTGTCCCTGTTGACCTTGTTGGCCCTGCTGACCCTGCTGACTCTGGTCGCCGCGCTGCAGCGCTTCCATCTGGCGCTTCAGTTCCTCGGCTTCCCGGCGCAGCATCTCCTGCTGATAGCGCTGCTGCGCCAGTTGTTGCGGATTGTTCTGCTGCTGCTCGGCCAGCTGCTGCTGGCGCCGCGCCAGCTCTTCCAGTTTCTTCAGCGCCTCATCCACTTGCTGCTGCTTCTGTTCCGCCGAAGAACTGGCGCTGGTTTCGTACTGGTTCTTGTCCTTGTCCAGTTCGAGGTCGAACAGGTTCGCCAGATCGCGTCCCGCGCCGCCGCCACCGCCGCCTCCACCCCCGCCGCGGCCGATCTGCACCTGAATCTGGCGGAAGGTCGATTCGGCGCGCAGCAGATGCTGCAATGCCTGCTGTTCCGGGCCCATCGCGTCCTGGAACCCGAGACCCTTCAGCTTGTCCGAAGCAGGCGTCATCGCCGCCACGGCCAGCTCCATTTCCTTCACGAACTGCTGGAATCCCGCGCCGCTGCCGTCGAGTTGCCGGGCCTTGGTGCGATTCGCCAGCGACTGCGCCTGGTCGCGCAGTTTCGCCTGCACTTCCGAAAGGTATTTCCCGTTCTCCGACGCCGCAGCCTTCG